>Ga0134126_10006037_pt1 | contig 15166 bp, 8 predicted proteins | sample KB31752_FD_96881 | JGI IMG/M metagenome (GOLD analysis project Ga0134126, IMG submission 96881) | Terrestrial soil microbial communities with excess Nitrogen fertilizer from Kellogg Biological Station, Michigan, USA - KB3-175-2 | ecosystem: Environmental > Terrestrial > Soil > Unclassified ...
ACATGAGATACGAACGCCATTGACCCTGATAAAACTGCCTCTTGACAAACTGGTGAAGAAACAGAGTCAGCATCCCGAAATAATCGAAAACCTTCGCACAATGGAAAGAAACACGAACCGACTGATCGATCTGACGAATCAGCTGCTTGATTTTCGCAAGACGGAGACCGATAAGTTCAGTCTGAATTTCGTTAAAACGGATATTTCCGAACTGATCAGGGAGACCTTTTCCAATTTCCAACCCGTAGCCGAGGAAAAGGCCCTTCAATTCCGGATGGAGCTGCCCCGGCTCACGCTACAGGCATTCGTGGACCCCGAAGCTGTCCGTAAAATACTGAATAACCTGGTCAACAATGCGATCAAATATGCCGGGAGCAAGGTCGTCGTGCAGTTGCTGCCCTTCAACAGCGAGGCCAACGTATTCAGCATCGAGGTCCGGAATGACGGATTGCTGATCCCGTATGAGCAGAAGGAGAAGATCTTCCAGCCCTTCTATCGCGGGAAGGGGGCAGAGAAACAGCCGGGAACGGGCATCGGGTTGCCACTGGCGCGGTCGCTGGCCGAGCTGCATAAAGGCGTGCTCGATCTGAAGCAGCCGGAAGGTGACCTGAACGTCTTTCTGCTGGTGCTACCCATTCACCAGGACCAGGAATTCGTATTGCAAAGCGACGAAGCGACGAATGTGACGTCGGAGGAAGATGTCGTGAAGGACCGGTCGGGACCCGTCATCCTTTTCGTGGAAGACAACAAGGAGATCCTGGATTTTATCGCGCGCGAATTGCAGGGCGAGTATATCGTGAAAAAGGCGTTGAACGGGAAACAGGCATTGGAAATTCTGAAAGAAGAGAGTGTCCAGCTGATCATCTCCGATATCATGATGCCCGTCATGGATGGGATCGAACTCTGCAAAACGGTTAAAACGGACCTGGAGTTCAGTCATATCCCCATCGTGCTGCTGACCGCCAGGAATACGCTCCATTCGAAGATAGAGGGGCTGGAAGTCGGCGCCGACGCTTATATCGAGAAGCCTTTTGTTCTGGAACATCTCCGCGCGCAATTGTCGAACCTGCTGACCAACAGGGCTAAGATCAAGGAATATTTTGCAAGCAGCCCCCTGGTGCATATCAAAAGCATGGGATGCTCGAAAGCCGACAAGCAATTCCTTGAACAGCTGGATACGATCATTCACGAGAACCTTGGGAATACCGATATCGACGTGGAGCACCTGGCCAGGCGCATGAACATGAGCAGGGCGACCTTTCATCGTAAGGTAAAGGCGTTGTCGAACCTGACCCCGCACGATCTGATCAATATCTCGCGGTTGCAGAAAGCCGCACGTCTGCTGGCGGACGGAGATTACAAGGTGTATGAGGTGGCCGATATGGTCGGGTATTCGCTCGCATCCAATTTTGCGAGGGATTTCCACAAGCAGTTCGGCATGACCCCGACCGAGTATGTCAACAACAGAAAAAATCTTTCCCGTATATGAAAGAGGATAGAAGGAATTTTATCCGGAAGAGCGCTGTTCTGGCAGCAGCATTTTCCGGGAAGGCGGCGCTGCCGCAAGGGCTTGCCGGTGGCCGTTCGGTGGCCAGGTCGCGTTCAGCGGCGGACCGGAGTGGCGCAGGGTATGTCCGGGATGCAGGAATGCAAATGTCGGAAGCCTACTTCGACGGCTTCAACCAGCATAAGATAGCCTTATGCCGGCAGATGGAGGTCTTGGGCGCGGTGGGCGGTATCAATCCGAAGATGGTGGGACTTAATGACGTGAAGCCGTGGGATTATGCCGCCGTGCAGGCGGTAAAGAATGCCTGGGACAACGAGGGTCTGAAAATGACGGTCGTCGAAGGACCGCCGGCGTTGGGCGAGAAGACGAAGCTTGGTCTGGAGGGAAGGGATGAAGAAATATCGAATTTTATAACATTGATGCAGAATCTGCGTCGGGTGGGCATCGAGGTTATTTGTTACAACTGGATGCCCGTGATCGGGTGGTACCGGACCGATAATGCCAAAAAGGGGCGCGGCGGCGCATTGGTAACGGCTTTCGATCATGAAGCCGTGAAGGGGCTCCCGCCCACCGAATATGGCGTAGTAACGCAGGAGCAATTGTGGAAGAACCTGGAGTATTTTCTGAAAGCGGTGGTGCCGGAGGCAGAGAAGGCGGGCATCAAACTGGCGATGCATCCGGATGATCCGCCAATCGATGTCGGGATCAGAGGTATTGCCAGGATCATGACGAGCGCGGAGAATTTTTCGCGTATGCTCGATATTTATCCCAGCCCAAGCAATGGGATCACGATGTGCCAGGGGAATTTTTCGCTGATGGGAGTAGATATCCCTACGGTTGTACGGGAGTTCGGTCGGCGAAAGGCGATCCATTTCGTTCATTTCCGCAATGTCCGCGGTGGGAAGTTCAAATTCGAAGAGACGTTTCATGACGAAGGACAGATCGATATGTACGAAGCTATGAAGGCGTACTATGAAATTGGGTTCAGGGGACCGATACGGCCGGATCATGTACCGACGATGGCGGAGGACAGCAACACGTTCGCGGGTTACTCGACGATCGGGACGTTGTATGCGAATGGGTATATCCGGGGGTTGATGGAGGCGGTTGCAAAAGAGAAAAAATAAGAGTATGCATAAAAGCCTGTTTTTAGTTTTAATTTTTCTCGCGGGCGCTGGTTCTACCCGGGCGCAGCGGGTGGGTTCGTCACCGGAGACCATCATCGCGCTGACTTCGAGATGGAAGGGCGAACGCTTCCCCGACGGGAGACCGAAGGTGCCGGAGGAGTTGCTGGAAAGACTTAAACCGTTGTCGCTGGAGGATGTGTGGGGCGTATTGCGCAATAAGGGCTATCAGAACCAGTTCGAAGGCAACTGGCAGATAGTCAATCCGGACAGCGGGATGACGGGCAGGGTGGTGACGGCGCAGTACATGCCGTTGAGACCGGACCTGGATAGCCTTGTCAAAGCAGAGGGAAAGGCGGAAGGCCGCGGGCAGCACGGAGGTACCAATTCCTGGCCGATCGACATTCTGGTGGACGGTGACGTGTATGTCGCCGACAGCTATGAAAAAATGGCCGACGGGACGCTGATCGGCGATAACCTGGGAAATTCCATCTATGCACATTCGCATCGCGGGTTTATTTTTTACGGTTCGGTTCGCGATATGGCGGGATTGTCGGAGATCAGGGGTTTCAATGGCTGGATGAAGGGTAGCGATCCATCCTATATCCAGCAGATGATGCTGACCACGATCAATGCGCCGATCCGGATAGGCAGGGCGACAGTGTTACCCGGGGATGTCGTGCTGGCCAACAAATGGGGTGTCGTCTTTATCCCATCCTACCTGGTGCAGGAAGTGGTGATCACCTCGGAGGTCACCGAGCTACGGGATGAATTCGGTCATCAGCGTCTGCGGGAAAAGAAATACCTGACGGGTCAGATCGACAGCCAATGGACCGAGGAGATAAGAAAGGACTTTTTGGATTGGCTGAATCATTACCCGGGCAAGCTGCCTATGAGCAAAAAAGAACTGGATGATTATCTCAAAGAAAGAAATTACTGATTATGAATAAGACTCGTCGGGTTTTTTTCAGGAAGGCCGCGCTTAGTGGCCTGGCTATGGGAGGGTTGTTCGGGATGTCGTTTGAAGACAGGGTTGCCGAGACTACCGGCGACGTACGCCGGGCGTCGGCTCCTTCGGACCTAAAGATAACGGACATGCGATACGCCGTCGTGCAGAATGTGGGCCGAACGGCGATCATCCGTATCGACACTAACCAGGGGATCTATGGGCTCGGGGAGGTCAGGGACGGCGCGGATGAGCGATATGCGCTGATGCTGAAGAGCCGCATCCTGGGCCAGAACCCATGTAACGTAGAGATGATCTTTAAAATGATCAGGCAGTTCGGCGGTCCGAGCCGGCAGGCAGGCGGCGTATGTGCGGTAGAGATGGCCTTGTGGGACCTGTGCGGCAAAGCGTACAATGTCCCGGCCTGGCAACTGCTGGGCGGGAGATACCGGGATAAGATACGTCTGTATGCAGACACGCCGGAGGCCCATTCGCCGGAGGAGCAGCGCAAACTGATCCGCTACCGTCTCGAAGACCAGGGATACACCTGGCTGAAGATGGATATCGGGATCGAAGAAATAAAGGATATTCCCGGGACGCTGGTGAACCAGGAATTCTGGGGACCGCAGCTGAGTCAATGGCAGGGTGGATATATGTCGTATGCGAATACGGAGCATCCTTTTACACAGGTACAGATCACGGATAAAGGGTTCGAAGAGATGGCCAAGATCGTGGACAATGTCCGCAGCATGGTGGGATATTCGATACCGTTGTCGACGGACCATTTCGGGCATTTCGATCTGAACAACGGTATCCGGCTGGGGAAGGCGCTGGATAAATACCGGCTGGCCTGGATGGAGGATATCGTTCCCTGGCAGATGACGGATCAGTGGAAGACCATCACGGATGCGCTGGACACTCCCACGCTGACGGGTGAGGATATCTATCTGCTGAAGAACTTCAAACCGCTGATCGATATCCATGCCGTCGACATCATCCATCCCGATCTTGTCACGTCGGGCGGGTTGCTGGAGACGAAACATATCGGCGATTATGCCGAAGAGCATGGCATCGCTATGGCCATGCATCAGGCGGGGACGCCGGTGAGCTTCATGGCCAACGTGCATTGTGCCGCCGCCACACAGAATTTCCTGGCGCTGGAACATCATTCGATAGACGTGCCGTGGTGGGAGAGTCTTGTGAAGACGACGGATGGCAGGGCGCTGATCACGAAAGGCTATGCCAACGTTCCCTTGTCGGCCCCGGGGCTGGGGATCGAGCTGAATGATGAGGAGGTGAAGAAGCACCTTACCGCCAAAGACAAGAGCTATTTCGCACCAACGCCGGAGTGGGACGACCTGCGTTCACACGACAGAACCTATAGCTAATGATAGATTGATGAAAAAGAAAGATCTGACCTACACGCTGGTGATCATTGCCGCCGTGATCGTTTCCCTCTGCTTCCCGAAATACTTCGTCTCGATACGCGGATTCAAGCTGGCCACGCTGATCACGCCTTTGCTTCAGGTGATCATGTTCGGGATGGGGACTTCCATGAGTCTTCGCGATTTCGCAGGCGTGGTGAAGACGCCCAAGGGCGTGATCATCGGAGTATTCAGTCATTACCTGCTCATGCCGCTGCTGGGTTTTACGCTGGCCAGTCTTAGCGGATTGCCGCCCGAAATTGCCGCCGGTATCATTCTCGTCGGATGCTCGCCGAACGGGCTTGCTTCAAATGTGATCTCTTACCTGGCCAAAGCCAATTTAGCCTTATCGGTGACCCTGACGGCCGTGAGCACGCTCTTGTCGCCCTTGCTGACGCCTTTGTTAATGAAGGTGCTGGCGGGACAATTCATAGCTATCGATGCCGGCGCCATGACGCTGGATATCATAAAAATGGTGATCGTGCCGATCGGCGCCGGGCTTCTTTTCAACCGCTGGTTCAGCGGGAAGGCTCCCTGGCTGGATCGGGCCATGCCTGTTCTTTCAATGACGGCTATTGCGGTCATCATCTCGATCATCACGGCGGCGGGCAGGGACAGCCTGCTGACGATAGGGCCGTTATTGATCCTGCTGGTCCTGGTGCATAACCTGGCCGGTTATTGTCTGGGTTACTGGTCGGGGCGTTTGTTCCGGATGAGCGAGCGGGATTGCAGGACCATGGCGATCGAGGTGGGAATGCAGAATGCTGGTTTGGCCTCGGGTCTGGCGAAGGGGATGGGGAAGATAGCGACCGTCGGACTGGCGCCCGCGATATTCGGCCCATTGATGAATACTACCGGCTCGTTGCTGGCATCTTTCTGGTACAGGCGGCCGCCGACGGAGCGGAAGCCTGCAGGGACGGGGGCGGTGATGATGTGTGTTTTTTTGATCGGCGCAGGATTGCTGGCGGGGTGTGGCCGTATACATCACCGTTATGAAGCGAGCGTGGGCGCCGACTGGCCGGCATATGGGGGAAATAAGGCCGGTAACCGCTATTCGCCGTTGGACCAGGTGAATCTTGGCAATGTCAAACGGTTGCAGGTAGCATGGACCTTCGATGCGGGGAAAGACCAGGCTTCCGATGAAGGCGGGCATGAGATACAGTGTCAGCCGATAGTCGTCGATGGGGTGCTATATGGGACCACGCCGGAGTTGCATTTATTCGCCGTCAGGGCCGATGACGGCAAATTGTTGTGGAAGTTCGCTCCGCCGTATGTCCGGCAGCGTTTCAACACGAACCGGGGGGTGTTGTACTGGGAGGATGGTCCCGACAAACGGATCCTGTATAGCTCAGGATCGGATCTGTATTCCATCGACGCCGGCACGGGCCGGCCGGTGGAAGGATTTGGGGATCATGGGAGAGTCGATCTGCATGAAGGGCTGGCAGCGGGATTGGGTCATGACGTGCAGGGATCGATGGTCACTGCGACGACCCCGGGAGTCATTTATAAAAACACCCTGATCATCGGCAGCAGCGTTTCCGAAGACGGTGATGCCGCTCCCGGGCATGTACGCGCCTTCGATATCGTCACGGGCAAATTGAAATGGGTATTCCATACCATACCGTTGCCGGGAGACACGGGTTATTCTACCTGGCCCGCGGATGCTTATAAGAAGATCGGGGGTGCCAATTGCTGGGGAGGGATGGTGGTCGATGAAAAGAGGGGGGTCGTTTATTTCGGGACGGGTAGTCCGTCCTCGGATTTTTATGGCGGGGCCAGGGAGGGCGAGAATTTGTTTGCGAACTGTATCGTAGCGGTGGATGCGGAGACGGGGAAGCTTCGCTGGTATTATCAGACCGTTCATCATGACTTATGGGATCGCGATATACCTTGTCCGCCCGATCTGCTAACGGTGAAGCGCAATGGCCGGGCGGTGGATGTCGTCGTACAGACGACGAAGGATGGGATGGTGTATGTGCTCGACAGGGATAGCGGAAGATCGATATTCCCGGTTGAGGAGCGGCGGGTACCCGTGGACGGGTTGCCGGGAGAGCATCCTTGGGCGGTGCAGCGATATCCGGTGAGACCGGCACCGTTATCTCGTCAGACATTATCGGAAACCGACCTGACCGAATTGTCGCCGGAAGCGCATGCCTATGCGTTGAAGCGATATCGCGCGTTGCGGAGGCCTTACAATAAATTTTTAGCGCCGGATACGGCGGGCACCTTGTTATTGGGATATAGCGGTGGCGCGGAGTGGGGCGGCAATGCGGTTGATCCGGGTGGTATCCTGTATCAGAATGCGAATGAGGATTTCTGGGATCTGCGGATGATGTCGAGGGTGGAGAGGGAAAAGGAGCTGGCATCGTTGTCTTCGGGTAAAGCATTATATATGGCGACGTGCTCCGCCTGTCATGGAATCGACCGGAAAGGAAGTCCGGGGCATTTTCCCGATCTGAGACGGGTAGGTTTGCGGCGTACGCCGTCCGATATAGAAGGACTGATCAAAAGCGGTAGCGGGAAGATGCCGGCTTTCGGGCAGTTGACGGAAGAGCAGCGGAAGGCCATTGCGGGTTTTTTGCTTGAGCCATGGGCGGTTATGGCAGAGCATAAGGAGGTTGTTGCTAAGGCGGGTCTGCAGGAATTCCCCTATGCGCCGGATTATGTGATCAAAGTCTGGCGGCCTTTTACGGATGGGGAAGGTTATCCGGCGGTGAAGCCGCCGTGGGGGACGCTGAATGCGATCGATCTGAATACGGGAGAGTACTTATGGCGGGTGCCGTTGGGGGAATATCCCGAGCTGGCTGCGAAGGGAGTCCCTGCTACGGGAACGGATTCTTATGGCGGTCCGCTGGTGACGGCCGGCGGGCTGATATTCATTGCAGGGACGAGGGATGGAAAGTTGCGGGCTTTCGATAAGGCAACGGGAAAGGTGGTATGGGAATATCAATTACCGGCGGGTGCGTTTGCTACGCCTATCACGTATTCAGTAGACGGGCGACAGTATATTGCCCTTGCGGATGGGGGAGGCAGGGGAGGGCCCCGGGGAGGGAAATATTATGCTTTCGCGTTGAAATAGGCGCCGCCGCTTGCGGCGGCGCCACATGGTCTATTTTCTGAGTTTGATACGGTCGGCTACCAATTTCCCGATATCGATGCCCATTTGGCGGCTGACTACACAGGAGTAGTCGTAATGGATGCCGCCATAAAAGCGGCTTCTGGCCGTCTCCGCGGCTGCCGCACGGAGGCTGGGGAAGGACCGGCTTTTGATGCCGAATTCCAACTCGGTGCTATCGGTATAGGCGACGCTGTCGCCGACGACGCTGGACAGGGCTTCCGCCGCCGCCGCGGAGATGGTACAATGGCCGCAGGTATATTCCGGGAAGGGGGGCGTCTGGAGATGCGGCCGCCAGTTGGCGTCGAAATACTTGTTGATCGCGGTCTCGGGCCGCAGCGTGTTATAGATGAATTTGACATTCCAGCATTGGATGAATGCGTCGAAAAGGGCAACCGCCGTCTTCGCATAGGCGGCGACGGTAGTCGGATAGTCGTCGCCTACCTTTTGTGTGACGATACCCACGATGCCCATCCAGTGCCCGGCGGGGGAGAACTTCTTCGTGCCGAACATGAGGTGACCGGAGACATTCAGCTTGAAGGGGTTGTCGTCCCAGAAATCGGCGATCCATGTCTGTTCGGGTGTGAGGCTGTCCACTATGTTCTGACTTTTTTTCACTTCCTGGTAATAGGGCGCCTTCGGATCTGTGACATTGAATTTATATGGCGGATGGGGCATGAATTGCATCACGCTGTCCATGGCGACATAGCGGATCTCGCTCCAGTGGGGCTCCATAGCCGGGGTATAGGCCGGCGGTGTGGGTACCCATCGGCCGGGGGAATCGTTGACCATGTATTCGGGCGCACCGCGGGTCTGCAGGTATCGGTCGCCCTTGCTCCACTTCATGATCGCAGCCGAGACTGTGTCGGCATAGGCGACGGAATTGTCGAACATATCGGAGGGCATACCATGGTCTTTGGCGAGGCGTTTGAGGCTGTCGACATAAGTCTTCATGCTGCCTTCGGGGAAGGTGACGGCTTCGCCGAGCTTGCAAAAGGCGAGCAGGGAGGCCAGTCCGAAATCGATCTTTTCGCCGGCGGCGGGTTGCGGTACCGGATCCAGGCCATGTAACTGTCCGGCCAGCGAGCGGAAGCGGTCCGGGTAGCCGGCCGCGATGACCTCGTAACCGGCCACGGCCGAATATAAATAGTTGCGGGAGGCGACGATGGGTCCGAAATTATTGCCCATCACGACTGTGTTCAGCTGGTGAACCGCGTCGCAATATAGATTGGGATTCTTGAAGATCTTGTCGTAATCATTGCTGGAATTACATGCGGAAAAACCGATCGCCAGAAAGACGATAAAGAAAAAACGTGCCATGTATCGAAGAGGTTAAGTGCTGTTAAATTGGATGAAGAATGTGTGTTGGATCAGGAGGGTATCATCCGCGGAGGCTGTTTGCCGATGCGGGTATGGCCCTGGCATAGGGCGCTCTCGCGGGAGATATCCCCGGGTACGGGCGGGTCGGAGAAATGGTTGATGGAGATGGCCGCAATATCCTGCCAGAAAACTTTCAGGAGAAGCTGCGCGGTCTTTCCCCGGGAATTCGACTGTTTGCCGGGGACGTCGGTCGTGAGGCGCAACAGGTCGTTTTTGACCCGGTGCAGCCGGCCGGTTCCCGGGTCGGGGAGGCATAAAAATTCTACCGAATCATTATACAACCTTTTACAGACATATCTGTAATGGATGTTGCCCACTTCGATCTCACCGTCGGCGCGTTCGAAAGTAGCGGATGCGGTGGAGTAGGGTATCCCATCTGCCGACACCTTCAGCACGATCAGCTGGTCAGCATTGTACTGCTGCTTGTCCAGCCGGGCCACGAATCGATCCGTCTCGCGGGTTTCGAACCAGGAGATGAAAAGCCAGTAGCCTACCCAATTGAAAAATAGAAACGTAAATAACGATATGGTCGCAATCTTTCTAAACAACGTTACAAGGTAGCTAACTTTAGCTAAATAATGCATACCGGAAATAAATTGGCGGGGGAGGCAGTGATATGGCGCGCGACCCACTATGGGCTGAGCACGAGGATCGCCTGACGTCCCGATCGTTTTCCATTGGTCCAACTCAGGAGATAGGTGCCATTGGGCAGACCGGGCACGTTTATCTGGACGCGTGACAGGCCGGCCGGTTCGCTGAAGGCTTGCAGCACCTTGCCCGACAGATCCGACAGCTGGAATTGCGATGGGCTGTCGGTAGTAGGCAGCTCCACATAGAAGAAACCATATTTCACCGGATTGGGATGCACGGGCAAAGAAGCCAGCTGCACTGAGATCGTATAGCTGTAGGTATACGATGCCGTGGTATCCTGCATCCGGAGCCTGTAATAGTTGATCCCTTTCGCGGGGTGTTGATCCGTCAGCGAATAGTTGTGGTTGGCGCCGTTGGATCGGAGCGAAGTCACTGTGCCGATAATGAAATATTGAAGACTATCTATGCTGCGTTCAACGGCATAATACGAGATGCCTGCGTCATCCTGGACGGTCCATTGCAGCTGGGGCAGATTGCTATTCATCACCCCGCTGAAATTCAGCAATTGAAATGCCTGGCCGGGGGATTGTTTCGCCGAATCGGTCTCGAAGACAAAGCCGCTGAGCGAATCGCTGGAGCTGGGATTGGCCACTTTTACCATGCCGGATGCGCCTGTTCCGACGATGGCTACGATCACGGTATCCGACTGTATCGTGAAGGCAAGCGCGGGGGTGCCGCCGAAGCTGACGCCCGTGGCGCTTTTCAGACTGCTGCCTTTGATCGTTACGGACGTGCCGGGAATACCGGTCATCGGCGTAAACGAGGTTATGAGGATATTAGCAGGAGGCGGGGGAGGAGGAGGCGCCGTATAGGTAAACCCGGGAAGCGAATCGAGGGCATTGCTGCTATTGGTGATAACGACCTCGCCGGAAGCGCCCGTCCCAACCGTAGCGAGGATCATCGTGTCCGACGCCACACTGATATTGGAAGCGGAAACGCCGCCGAACGTGACACTGGTGACATTCAGCAAACCTGTTCCGCGGATGACGACAGGGGTTCCCGTGGTCCCCGTGGTCGGGGAGAAGGAGGTGAAAGCAAATGGTGGCGGCGGTGGAGCGATAAAGGTAAAGCCCGACAGGGATGCGGGTCCGCCGGGCGCTGTAACGGTCACACTGCCCGTTGCACCGGAGCCGACGATAGCGGAGATGACGGTATCCGATAGAATAGAGAAGCTGGCGGCGATACCGCCGAAGGTGACGGTACCCACCCCGCTAAGCTTGGTTCCATATATCAATACCGTCGTACCGACGGTACCCGAATCGGGAGAGAAGCTGGTAATCGCAGGTTGCGGAAGGCCATAGACAAATCCTCCCAGGCTGGCCGTGCCGGTCGGCGTGACGACGGAAACGATACCGGTCGCGCCGAAGCCTACCGTAGCCGTGATGGTGTCTGCGTTCACGATGGTGAAGGCAGCAGCGTTGGTACCGCCAAAGGTGACTTGCGTAGCACCGCCCAGGTTGACGCCGGATATCGTGACGACGGTGGCGGCATTACCCGTTTTGGGCGTAAAGTTGGTGATCATCGGCACGGAGGAATTCGTGTTCAGGAGCACAGAAATGCTGGCGGCCGTATTGTTGACCGTGGCGAGATCGGGCATGCCGTCGCCGTCAAAGTCAGCCGTCGTGACGAACCAGGGATAGTCTCCGACAGGATAGTCTACATTGGTGGCAAGGGCCACCGTACCGGGCGTGCTGATATTACGATAGATCGAGACGGTGGAGTAGGGACTCGCGAACTGGTTGATATTCGCGATATCGGGTTTCCCGTCCCCGTCGAAATCGCCGATCACGAGCGACCAGGCCCCATTGCTTCCCCCGATGTCCGGAGGATGGGAAAAGGATATGGTCCCGCTGGTGGAAGTGTTTTGTAATATGGACACCGTATTGTCGGCCACATTGGCGGTGGCAAGTTCCGGTTTCCCGTCTCCGTCCAAATCTCCGACGACGATCTGATTCGGCTGGTTGCCCACCGGAAAATCGACGTTGCCTGCGAAAGAGAGCGGGCCGCCGGGAGTGCCCGTATTCCGGAAAACCGAAACGGAGGCTACGAGTGTATTGGCGCATGCGAGATCGGGCATGCCGTCTCCGTCCAGATCGGCGACGATGACACTCATCGGATAGCCGCTGTTCGACACCGTCAGATCCTGTCTCGTGGAAAAGGAAAGATTGCCCGGCGTGCTGTTATTGGGAAATATAGAGACGATATTGTCTATCGCACTGGCGACGATGATATCCGGTTTACCATCGGCGTTACAATCCCCGATGACCGCGCTAAGCGTGTAGTTGCCGGTGGTATACGTGCGAGGCGCGTCAAAAGAGATCGTGCCGGGCGTACTGGTATTTGGAAAGACGAACAGTGTGTTGGTACCGTAACTGGTGAGGATCACCTCCGGCTTGCCGTCACCGTCCAGATCGCCTGCCGTCACGGCTATGGGGTAATTGCCATCCGGGAGGAGGTAGTCGAGCTGGAGCGCAAAGGAGACTGACCCCGTCGTGCTATTGTTGTGATAGAACTCTACCGTATTGGAATCGCCGACAGCAGTCATGAGATCGGGTTTGCCGTCCCCGTCGAGGTCCATCGAGAAAATACTTTGCGGACCGTTACCGGTGGAGTAATCGGTACGCGTGGAGAAGGCCTGGGCATTGAACTGGCCGCTATCCGAAAAGGTGGTTATGAAAGGCGGCCAGGAAAAGGCCGTCAGCCCTCCCGTATTGACCGTCACCGGCTGATAGCTATTGCCGGAAGGGGCCGTTACCGTGAGCGAGTTGGTGCCGGCTGCCGTCACCTGCGCCCTGACCGAACCGAAGTAAACGATGTTGGACGAGGGGGTCGCATTGAAATTGTTGCCGCTGATGGTCACGGGTGTACCTACGGGTCCTCTAAGCGGGGTTACCGAGCTTATGGTAGGCTGGGCTATGACGATAGTTGGGACAATAGTTGCGATGATCGCAGGAAGAAATACGACCAGACAGAGGCAAGCGAGCCTTCGTCCGCCGGGGAATAACGGTTTGATGCCAGGGTAGAGGTTTGGCATTAGGAATTGAATTTGGGATGAAGATAATAGAAAGAAATTGTAACGCAAAACATATATGCAAAATACATATATAAAGACGCCGCCGGGAAAATTCAGAACTTACATCGCATGAAGCCTGTGACCTATTATGCGGCTGCGGTAACCGCCTTCACGCTATGGGGATTTTTTAGCCTGGTATTGCGGCCGCTGGCCAACTATGCGGCCCTCGACATCCTGTTTTACCGGGTATTCATCAGCGCTGCATTGATGTTTCCCGTTAGCAGCCTGATCCGTCGCAAAGTGTGGGTGGCTAACCGGCGTCTGTTTTCGGGGTTGTCGCATCGTGACAAACGGGGTTTGCTTTTCCAACTGTTCGGGGGAGGTCTTTTTCTGACGGGCAACTGGTTCTCGTATATCTATGTCGTCAACAATGTCAGCGTCAAGGCATCGGCCTTCGCCTATCTGGTTTGTCCGGTATTGACGACAGTATTCGCCTGGCTGATCCTGAAAGAGCATCTCACCAGGGGTCAGTGGCTGGCGGTGTTGCTGAGCGCCGCTGGTTGCGGCATACTGGCTTTCAATCATCTTACCGATCTGTTGTATAGCATCGTCGTCGCTTTCTCCTATGCCCTCTATCTGGTCAGTCAGCGAAAGGATTATGGCGCCGACCGGTTCCTTTTATTAAGCGGGCAGGTGCTTTTTTCAGCCTTGCTGTTGCTGGCCCTTTTTCCGCGGTTTCACGGACCGGCGCCGCAGGAATCCCGATTTTATGTCCTGATCGTGGTTATAGCCGTCGCTTTTACGATCTTTCCACTTTTCCTGAACCTGTATGCACTGAAAGGATTGCGGTCTTCCACGGTCGGGATCCTGCTGAACATCAACCCGCTGGTAGGTTTCATCCTGGCGATGACCGTTTTCGGGGAAAAAGTGGACGTGCAGCAGGTGGCGGCCTATTGCGTCATCGTGGTGGCCGTGGCCTTGTTCAACTTGTTCAACCCGGTGGACCGTGACGGCAATCGCCGGCGGACACCCGATGTATCGATTCCGGACATGAGCGGCGTTCAAAGCGGTGGGCGGTAACTGATTTCCAATTTGTTGAAAAATGGGCATCAAACTGGCTGCGTCTCCCGGAAATTCTATTCATGTTCAAGAATTACTGGAAGATCGCCTGGCGCAACCTGGTCAAGGACCGCCAGTTCTCCCTTCTCAACCTGGTTGGTCTGTCGGTCGGTCTGGCCTGTGCGTTGCTGATCGGACTTTGGGTGATGGACGAGCTGCGGATGGAAAAGTACAATCCTAATGACGACCGGCTCTTCCAGGTGATGACGAATAACAAGACATCCAATGGTCTGCAGACAGGCATGTACACGCCGGGTATCCTGGCAAAAGCGTTAAGGGCCGAGTTTCCCGAAGTCGAAGACGCTTCCTCGGTATTACCGGCTTCCTGGTTCAACGACCCGAATACTCCCGGAGGGGTCGTAAGCTATGATCAGAAGAAGCTGAATGCGACACCGCAGTACGTCGACAGCAACTATTTCCACCTATTCCGCTGTCCGATCCTGGAGGGCGACCGCAGGAGGCTTTTCGACGGCAAGCAAGGCGTGTTCCTTTCGTCTTCGCTGGCGCAAACGCTTTTCGGGACCACGCATCACCTGATCGGGAAGGTCATCCATTTCGACCAGTATGATTTTACCGGAGACTTCGAGATACGCGGCATCTTTCAACCCAACCCGCCCAACGCGTCGGAAAAACCGGACCTGCTTTTCAACTTCGATGTCGCGCTGGAAAGACGTCCCGGGTTACAGCATTGGTATAACGCCGACCCGCATACGTTCGTACTTCTCAGACCGGGCGCCGACCCGCGGGTCCTGGATTCAAAGCTTTCGCATTATTTGCTGGCGAAACAAGGTGGCAAGGGCTGGGATGCGCAGCTTTTCCTCGCTAAGTTTTCCGATCGTTATTTGTACAACCGTTATGAGAACGGCGTGCAGAGCGGCGGCCGGATC
>Ga0134126_10006038_pt1 | contig 15163 bp, 9 predicted proteins | sample KB31752_FD_96881 | JGI IMG/M metagenome (GOLD analysis project Ga0134126, IMG submission 96881) | Terrestrial soil microbial communities with excess Nitrogen fertilizer from Kellogg Biological Station, Michigan, USA - KB3-175-2 | ecosystem: Environmental > Terrestrial > Soil > Unclassified ...
AATGTGGTGCATTGTCAGCAGCAACGTGTGTTGGTCATCTGAGAGTTTGGCAAGGACGACTCGAATCAGTCTCTCGTCGGACAGGTTGAAGCGATGCAACTGTTCTCGACGAATCAAAGCCGATAGTTGTAAGTCTCGCTCCTGAGGGTCCGCTATGAAACTTAGGTCTTCTCGATTGAGTGCAAGAGGTTCCGGCGAATCTACAATCTGATGTGGCACGCCATCGATTACAATAAAACGGGTGCGAAGACTTTCGTGACGGCGAACTAGTTCATCGAAGCTGCGCTCGAGTGCCGTCTCATTGAGAGTTCCGGAAAGCTTCAGAGCTAGCGGTACGTTGTAGGCTGCCCCGATCAACCCAAGATGGTCCAGAAACCACAAGCCTTCCTGAGAATAGGAACATGGGGCCGCTGCACGCGGCTCGTCGCGCGGAACAATAGTCGCAGCGATTCGGCGTTGTCTGCGGGCCGCCTCGAGCCGTAACTGGAGCAATTGTTCCTTCAGGCCTTGTCCACCTCTGTCGGGGAGCGAGTCCATATCAGTCATGTTTCGCATAATTCCATTCCATTGGAAGTTGGGAGCGGAGAGCCGTGGTTTCTCTGCCTGTTGTCCATCAGGTGTCTATTTCACGAGGCGGCAGTGGTACGCGAATACCTCTGGGTGGAGACGTCGGCCAAAGTGGACCAGGTTGCGTTGATGTGTTCGACTCTACTGCGTTTATCCGCGCGCCGCTGGTGTCGCGCGCTGCGGGAGCCATAGGCGTTAGGATACAACCGCCGCTGAGGGTCGGCAATTTCCGCAGGGAGGTGTTTCCCATCGGTTGAGTCTGACTGCCAATAAAACATGCTTCTTCTTCTGTGCTCTGGAGGCTGCGCGGCCTCGAAGTGAGCCGTCAATTGCCGTATCGTCGGGATGCCTGTAAGGTCGACGATCGATAAGTTCATCTGGAGTGCTGGGAGGAACGAATGGAATATTCTGCGCCCTGCCGGGATTGCCGGTGCGACCTGTTCAAGCGGTTGCTCGTCATGGCAGGTAATAGGAGCTACATCGTTGGATACTGTGTTCAGGGGGTGGCTCGTCCGAGCGATTCGTAGACTCGATATAGTAGTTGCAGCTCAGTCGTTCCAGCGACAATCCCCTCTGGGTGCGTGGTTTGTAACCTACCTCCGCATGAAATAGTGTGCGGCAAGAGTGAGAGTGGGAGGATGACGGAGCGTACTCATCCCTTGGTCGGGAGGGTGCTGACGCTTCTGTGTGACAATTCGCTCGCAGGAAGCTCTAATGACACGCTCAGTAGCCACGTTCATGTGTCGGCGCTCCTTCAAGCGTCGCCCAGGCAGTCTTGCGCTCGTTCTTTTTATCCATGGTACGCAAGTAGGCGTGGGCACCGAGCACCAGCAACATGCGTACGTAACTATCACTATGGCGGGTGATCGATCCGAGCCGCGCTACGCCACCTGGGGAGTTCTGTTTCGGTGTAAGCCCGATGGAGCTGCGTAGTTGCGGGCGCTGCCGTAGACATGTGGATCCCGATGGCCGCCACCAGTGCGGTCGTCGTCTGGGGCCCGATCGATTCCTCCTCAATTAGCCGCCGCAGGCTTGCTCGCGGCGGCCATTTCGCGAAACTCTCGATCGTATCCCGACTTCTGCTGATCGAGGATCCGGAACGGCTCGAGCAGGGCAGCCAGTGTCCTCCCGTGCGAGCGCGGGTAAGCCGTTCTCCGCGTTCTCGAGTATTCCCGGCAACTCACGCCGCAGGCGCGTCGGCGCTTTGGGCACCACGATCCCGAACTCTCCGAGTTGGCCATGCATCTAATTGACCACTGCGGTGCGCGACTACTCATCACGAGCGCTCGTGCTCGGTGAACCATGAGTATCGATTGCTGCTCCGCAGATTTCGTCGCGACAAACCGAGTCTTCGGTCGGCTCATTGCTTCGCAGATCGCTTCGGCATCGTTCGCATCGCTCTTGCCCCGCGTGCGATAGGGGATGACGTAGTGTGGCGCCATGAGTTTGACCGTATGACCGAGCTTCATGAGCTCCCGGCTCCAGCAGTGGGCGCCCCCGCACACCTCGATCCCAACCTTGCAGGGTGGCAGTTTTGCAAGAACTCAGTCATCATCGTGCGCTTCAGTTGCTTGCGCAATCAAGGCCGGTCATGCCCATCCACCAGGCACCTGAAAGACATGCTTCGTGATGTCCAAGCGGATTCGCACAATCGCCGCAATGATCGCCATGTTGACATCTCCCGTTTCGTGACAGACGCAGTACCCACCCCTTAATGTGGCATAGCCACTGGCCCTAAGGCAGGGGTGTCTATGTTATGACACGCAACGGGGACTCAACGACGACGGTCTCGCTATGTCTATCAGCAAACTATGTCGCGGGGCCGGTGTACCTCGCAGGACGGTGTACTACCGGCCGACGAAGAAGGTACCGGTGCGGTCCAGACGGCCTAGGCTCTCGACTCTAGACCGCCCTCACCAAGCCAAGTACGCGACTACGCGGATTCCTCACAACGTGCTCTGCGATACATCGAAACTCGTTGTACAATCGCTGCATAGTGTCACGCCTGAACAGATCTGCGCGGTACTGACCATACGCACAGATACCTCGAGGGGAATCAGAGAACATCAACTCTAGCTCACACTCTCTCTTTAGCGAAACTCCTTCCATAGGCAGCGCTTGCATCGTCAAGCATTTGTCGTCTTCTTCGCATTCGGACGATCTCGAGATGACAACAGATTCGCCTGGGCACCCAGGCAGCCAATTGAATCTCGACGTCCTATTAACACTATATATATCGCCGGAATTCAGCGCGTCGAGTGCAAGATGTTGGTATGACTCTAGATTGTCTTGGGTTGCAAGCAGTTCATTCGATACACTTTGGAGTAGATCCATGAAGCTTTCGTTACCCTCAAGCTCTACCATTAACGGAGCACTATGTGAAAAGTAACCAATGATCCTGGCATATTCCGACCTAACCCGACCGTCAACGATAAGTCCAACGACGAACTTGCGTTGACCGCTCCATGACGCCAGGAGTGAAATGTATATACTTAACAAAACGCGCTCAAGTGTTGATCGTAGTTTCCGAGAAAGGTTTCTCAAGCTAGAACTGAGTGATTCACCAAATGAGACTTCGAGTCCCGCGACAGTAAGTGTCTTTTCATGCTCTAACCCAGAATCAACCGGAAGGCGCACTGGTTCGGCACCAGCAAGCCGTCGTTTCCAGTAAGAATCCTGGGACTCCAGCCAATACGACTGTCGACGCCTTTGCCAAATAGCGTAATCGACATACTGCTTGCGCATCTCGGGCGACGAACATCGATCGTGCGTAAGGAACTCTCTATACAACACCCAAAGCTCGTCAAAAAAAATAGCTATTGATATGCCGTCTGAAACAAAGTGGCTGATTGCAATTATCAGAGTATGATCATTTTCTGATCCACGAAGCAATATGGCTTCAAACAGACAGCTCTCAGACAACCTTTGCTGGTTGAAATGACTCCTAATAAATTGCGAGATTTCCGCGTTCGTCTTTTTAAAGGCATCTATTTCCATCTGTAGAATGTCAAGCCGGGCGCTGCCAGGTTCGGCGATTTTCTGCCGCGGAATCCCCGCAGCCAAAACAATACTTGTACGCAGGGACTGGTGGCGTCGTAACATCACATCAAACGCCTTCTGCAGGGCATCGACTTTCAGCGCTCCGCGCAACCGCCACGCGGAATTGATCCAATGTATTGTTATGTCTTCACTGGCGTTTTTGTCAAAATATCGCCACGTCCGCTCTTGCTGCAGAGACAACGGCATCGTATCAAGCAATCCAGTCGACGAAATGGACAGCGCGTCCGGACCACATGATTGGACTGGAGACAGCAGAGCAATGATATCTTCCTTTAGTTCTCTAAGAGTCTCAAGTTGCCAAAAAGATAGAGATCCTTTGGCTGCTCGGCAATGAAGTTTGCCGCAATCGACCCAAAGCCTGACCCCATTGTCGTGCATTGCCGCTACAAATTCGATGGTCCGACGCATCGCGTAACCCCTAAAAACATTTGCCGAAACCAATTGCGCCCCTACGCTCGAGTCCACCCAGAACCTTTTGCGGGCCCAAACGTGCAAGTAGCATAACTCAGGCGTCAGCAAGCGCTCGCATCAGATTTGCGCAGGGCGTAAGTGAAGCCGGTTTAAACCGCCGATCGAACTTCGTATTGGGAGTGAGTACCGTTTCTTTTACGCAAACCTGCGGCTCAAGGATTACACGTCAACCATTCCTTAGACAGAATGCAGGTCGAATAAGCGCGCTGTTGCTGTGAAGAGGGTGCCTGTGATTGCAATACATTGGAGATGATATTCCGACATATGGGACGCATGGCTTGGTTGGTTGGTCAGTGACGACGTCTACAGAAAACACCGTACTACCGTTCGAATTCGGAGAGAACTACATTACCCGTAGGTGACCGCTGTGGAAGCTGAACGTAAGTCTACCATCTATCATTCAACGACCCGCGCGTTGCACACATGGACAAGGCAAAGTCCACACCTCGATATCCGTGAGAAGAGCCGCGCCCGATTGGCATTGTGTTGGAGTGACGATGTCGGGTTCTTCATGCCACCCAACGCACAGTGACACCATCAGCTGTTGTGGAAACCAATCCAGTTGCCGATGACGCGTCTGGCGTGCTGCCGGATCTCGCGATGGGCGCATTGCTCCTTTGGAAACTCCTAGCGTGCCGTAGCGTAAACTAATGCCTGCTCGAGAGTGGCTTTCGCGGCCTTGGATTTCCCACTCCGTGAGAGATGCTGTCCCTGTCTGTCCACACTCGGCACAGGCCCTCGGTTCACGATCTTTGCGATCGATTTCTGCGCGCGCTCGACCGTCATAGGAGCCTGCGAACGACCATCTTTTTGTCCGAGATCCGCACATCACAGCGCCGATTCCGCGGTGTTATCCCGCGGCGGCCACTTCAAAATCCCCCCAAACCGATCTTCTGGGATAACCGCAGAGTCGGGGCGCTCTCCGGTGGCAGCAGCCGAGCCATTGCACGTGCTTTGAATCGTCGCTGTATCGAGCCATCGCCCATTCCTCAATGCTCCCATTATTGCAGAGCTATTGAGGCGGCAACTATCATGACACTTGGGAATTTCATGAGTGCTGATTCAGAGATCTAGTGTGCCAGCGACTTCGAAGCGCTGCTGCCGTGGAAAGCAAATAAGCTCAGCGTCCCTCGGAAGACGTCGCCCCGCTGCAGCTGATGATCTGCAGCGGGGCGCACCTGCCAAACGCAGGATGATTGGCCAAAGGACTGGTAAGCGCGCTCGTCACCGCCGACTGCCAGGCCCACCCTCCTAGTGGAGGATGAGTTTGATTGAACGGACCCGGTTCAAGTCAGCTCTAATCATCAACAGCTTTGGGGGGGGGCAATTGAGTCTTAAGCTGCGCGATTTGCACCAGAATCTCCTCGTCGTTCATTGCATCAATGTCTCTGCTAAGATCGCGAGTTACGTTATTCGTCCAAAGTGTGTCTTGCTCAGCCTTTTCTCGTTCCACGCGACTAGACAATTGGCGCACAGTCGGCGCCTCGAACAGTGCTATGATTGGTAAGTCAACCACCAATTCATCGCACATTCGCGACAATACCCGAGTTGCCAGCAAGGAGTGTCCTCCGAGTTCAAAGAAATTATCGTCTATTCCAACCTGATCGACTGGAAGCAACTGAACCCAGATATTCGTAAGTTTTCGCTCTAGTTCGGTTCTCGGTGGAACGTACTCACCCAGTTCTTCGGGTCGGCCTTCCGGTAGCGGCAATGCTTTGCGGTCCAATTTTCCGCTGGGGTTAAGTGGCAGTTGTTTTAGAACGATCCATGCGGAAGGAATCATGTATTCGGGCAACCGACCCTTCAGATAATCACGTAGCTGCGGAATAAACTGCTGTCGGAAGCCATTCTCCAGAGGGTCATTGGCATAAGTACTCCAGTCTTTCACGTGGCCGACTGCAGGGGCGACTCGGGGCACCTCATCGAGTCGAGTACGATCTAGCAGTTGGACATCGAAATAGCCTGGTTCTCCCGGGATAACCGCGGCGTCATACCCGTGAGCCTCCGCCAATGCCCAGATTGTCTCCGGGTCCACATCCGCGAACAGCGTTTCGTTCAATTGAAGTCGTAGAGCTCCAACGTCCATGCGCTCATCTGACACCTCAATCAGTCTTTGGGAAGCCGCATCGCGAGCGATGCGCTGATTGGGAACTGAGTGGAGGTAGGCAGCAGCCCAGCGTCGCTCTTTGAGAGCTGTTGTGAGTTCCCCGATAGAGCCGATGTCTGGCCGCCAACCCACTCGCTGCGCACGCGGGCGGGGGGCGACCTGGTCGTCGACGTGAAGAATGACATCGTAACGATACCGGAGCAATTCGTTCGCGCCATAGCCCCGCTTCAAGTGCACCTCCGCAGCACTGATTCCGGGCAAGTTGCCGGGCAGCGCCAGGAAAAACTGCGGGTCAATCACAAGTTCCTTATCCTGCGCAACGGCTCGAGCAATGCGCTTTTTGAGCTGCGCAATTCTTACTGTTGCCGTCGCTTTACTCAACTGCACCGCGCTGTGAAACATGGGTAGCATTCCGAGATGCCGCACATCCCCTATGAAGAGCTTTCCACCAGTGCGGGTCATGCGGACGGTATCCCGAAGTACTGCGAGTAGATACTCAATGTCGGGAAAATATTGAATCACCGAATTTAGAACAACGGTATCGAAGGAGCACGCATCCAGATCGTGTAATTCCGAGGCAGATCGATTTAGGAGTCGAACGTGCTCTAGACCCTCTCTGGTACCTACCCATGCCTGCAGCTGGTCAATTGCCGATGCCGACAAGTCTGTCCCTACGTAGACCGAGCGGCCTTTGGCGAGATGTTGCACCAACAAACCGACGCCGCATCCAATCTCGAGCACTCGACTGGGGTGAAGAGCGGCGATACGGGAGACCGTGTTTCGGAGCCACTCTTGCATTTCGGATTCGGGAATCGATTCAGCAGTATAACTGCTGGTCCATCCCACAAAGCTCGGATCGGAAACTCCAGCCGAATATGTTGTGTCGTAAAGTCGCCGCCACTGCGACACCATTTCAATCCCAACATCGCGGTGCATCTTTTGCTTGCTGTCTCGCGGAGCCACGCTGGGTACCACGTAGCCGATGAGTAGCGACTTGCCTGCCTCATCTTCATGTGGAACCACAACAGCGTCCTTGACCTGAGGGTGTCGTAGTAGCTGCGCTGCTATTTCACCGGGTTCGATTCGAACACCGCGTAACTTCAGCTGATCATCATTACGTCCCATGTACTCGATCGTACCGTCCCCACGCCAGCGACCTAAGTCGCCGCTCTTGTATATTCTCCCCGTTGTTTCGGCGCTGAAAGGATCAGGGAGGAACCGCTCTGCAGTCATTCCCGGTTTATTCAGATAGCCACGCGCTACACAGTCGCCACCGATGTATAGTTCTCCAGGCACCCCGATGGGTACTGGCTGCAATCGACTGTCAAGAATGTACGTCCGTGCATTTGCGATTGGCTTGCCGATATGCAACACAATGTCTGAGTCATGTAACGTTCCAGACGTGGCGACGACAGTTGCTTCGGTAGGTCCATAGTTGTTGACGAGCCGCTGCGAGTGAGGCAGTGCTTTTGGCCATTTTCCAAGACGAGCTCCGCCGACAAGAAGGGTCTTTAGCCCAATGTTGACAAACCCAGTCTCATACGCAGTCTCCGCAATTGGGGTAACCAAAAAGCTAACGTCCAACTCTTGCTGTCGCCACCAGCGAAGCTGACTGTCTGGATTACTCTGCAAGTCAGATGGTGGGAGTAGCAGGACGCCGCCGCTGCACACTGTGGGCCATATTTCCCAAGTGCTCGCGTCGAAACCGAGCCCCGCCATCGATGAACTGCGCTTTCCGGCGGTGAGACCGAAGGAATTAATGTGCCAGCACACTAAGTTTGTTAGGCTGCCGTGCTCGACCGACACACCTTTGGGTTCTCCCGTCGAGCCAGAGGTGTAAATAACATATGCCAATTGCCTTGGGTGCAAGGTGGGGTTCGCGGGTTGAAAATCGGCAGAAGACTGGCGATCGACTTGGCTTAATCCTTCATCCATCAGAATTAGCTCAAAGTCCAGTCCTGGCAAGTTCAGATTCTCGTTCAAACCTCTTTGTGTCAGAACAATGGTTGGTGCGGCATCCCGAAGCATATGTGCCAGTCGTTCGGTAGGATGCGCCGGATCCAGCGGGACATAGGCGCCACCAGCTTTGAGAATGCCCAGCATACAAACCAACAGTTCCGGACTGCGCTGGAGGTAGATGCCCACGAGACGATCCGGACTGATACCTCGCAGTTTTAAATACTTTGCTAGCTGATTAGCCCTCGTATCAATCTGTTCGTACGTAAGCGACCGGTCGGCCTGTACTACGGCAACAGCCTTCGGACTTCTTCGCACTTGAGCTTCAAATTGCTCATGGACTGGTCTAGCGTTTGGCAGCGACACGGCGGTGGCGTTAAACGTATGTATGAGTTGATGGCGCTCAGCATCGCTAAGGAGCGCCAGTTCGCAGATCGGTCGATCAGGATGCGTAAGCGCTTCGTCAAGAAGAATTCTAAAATGTCTCGACATCCTGATGATGGTGTCTTTATCAAACAAGTCAGTTGCATATTCGAATACTGCAGACAAACCGTCGACACGGTTGTATACATATAACGTTAGGTCGAAGTGCGTCGTCGCATATTCCACGCCTCCCCATTTCCAGGTTAGTCCTGACAGCTCAACTTCATGCTCCGGATAGTTCTGCAGTGCGAGGACTACCTGAAAGAGTGGCTGTCGCGTGAGATTTCGCTCCGGCCGTAGTTCTTTGACCAATCTCTCGAACGGCAAATCTTGATGTGCATACGCACTGAGTGTTTCATCCTTCACTCGAGCTAATAGAGCTCGGAATGTCAGGTCGCCGGACACCCCTACGCGCAATACAAGGGTGTTCACGAAAAAGCCGATGAGCCCTTCAATCTCCGGAGTCTTGCGTCCAGCAATGGGACATCCCACAACGATATCCGGCTGCCCGCTCCAGCGCGATAGCAGAAGCTGGTAGGCTGCCAGAAGCACCATGAACACCGTAGCCTTTTCGTTTCTCGCAAACTCTGTAAGTGCAGTGGACACTGCGGGAGGCACCTCAAACGGCAACATGCCTCCTTTAAAACTCTCTACAGTTGGGCGGGGCCGGTCCGTCGGAAGCTGTAGCTGGGCCGGTGCCCCGCGGAGACGATCGATCCAGTATTCCAATTGACTCTGCAGGACCGCCCCCTGGAGCCATTGTCGTTGCCAAATTGCATAATCAGCGTATTGCAACGTCAACTCAGGCAGAGGATTTGCCCCACCGCAGAAAAAGGCGGAATACAGTACTCCTAGGTCGCGAGCAAATACCTCAGTCGACCAGCCGTCTGAAATAATGTGGTGCAGAGTTATAACTAGAGCGTGCTCGAGGGGCGACAGCTTGGCCAACGCGACCCGGATCAGGGGAAGTTGGCGCAGAACAAACTTGTGCTGCTGCTCGCGCTGTATAAACTCGCGAAGCTCTCCTTCGCGATTCTTTCTGTTGGCAATGTCACTAAGGTCTATGCGATTGAGCTCGACCGGAATTGCCGGGGCGACTAGCTGATGCGGAACGCCCTCTCGGGCATCAAAGCGCGTGCGCAGGATCTCGTGACGTTGTACAAGCTCGCGAAGACTTCGCTCCAGTGTATCGTAGTCAAGGCCGCCGATTAGACGAAGCACAGTGGTGATGTTGTATGCAATGCCAACGAGCCCAAGTTGATCTAGAAACCACAGCCGCTCCTGTGCAAAGGATAACGGAATAGGTCCCTCCCAAGAGCCTCTGGCGACGATTGTACGAGCGGTGTCCCGCTGCTTCCGTGCTACGTCAAGCCTCAGTTGCAAAAGCCGCTCTCCGGGAGTCAGGCTGTCAGCATCGCCATGAGGTATGATCGTTGTATTGTTCACAATGTAGTCCATCCTATAGACAGTGTGGCGCGGGATATCAGTCAAGTAAGGGAGACTTTTTACAGGCATCACATTGGTGTGGGTATCAGGAGCGCTGGAAGTGAGACTGCACTTTTATTTTTGTTGATCTTGAGCTGAGCACCCACGTAACGAAAGTCCGCGATTGCGGCGAAGGTGGGGCGGTCTCACAACGAGATGACACCATACGTGTAAGCCCTGTGACGCTCTAGTCGATGGTACGTCGCTTCCCGTTCAAATTTGTCGTTAAGTCGCCTTCGAGAGTGGCAATTTGCTTGAGTATCTCCGCTTCGGACATCGTTGAGATGTCATACTGTAGGTCATGCTTGATGCCTGCCATCGAGACTGCATCTCTCGACGCCTGCGCGCGGCGCTCAGCTTCCAATAGAACTGACAGGCGACGAACCGTCGACGCGTCGAAGACCGATGTCAAAGTTAGCTCAACGCCAAAGGTGGAGGCGACGCGCGACAAGGCGCGAACGACGTGCACTGAATCGGCTCCAAGCTGAAAGAGATCATCGTCCACATGTAGGCTTTCAATGCCGAGCACTTCCGACCATATTTCTACAAGCGCGGATTCCGTTCGTGTGTCAGGTAAGGCGTGCGCTTGACGCGGTTTGCGTTGCCTGGGAAGGGAGTTTCCCATCTCCTTAACAATGTCGGGAATGGTTTTCAGTCTAAACGCCTCTTCGTGCCACCTTGCGATCTCGTGCGATTCGGGTTGAGTCGGTGGCCTGCCAGGCGATATCTCAACACCGTCCTCTCTCCAATTTGAGACATCGATGGTCATATGCTCGGCGTATTCAGCGGGAACGGAGAACACCGTTTTCGCGTCAGGGAGCGCCGCATCTCTTGAAAGCCGAAACTGACCAAACGATCTGTCTAGAAACTCGCAAGCGGGTCGGTTGCGGGACGTTGTCTGGTACGTTAGTATGATAGTGCTAAGTCCATCATTTCTGGCGATCCGGCCGATCTCGTTGACGATCCGATGTTCCACGCCACGGCCCAGTGCGCGGCAGCTTAGAACGAAGGTGTCGACCTCCATTGTCGTATGCGCGCGACGAAGAATCACCGCTGCAACTAGTCCGTAGTCCCCAAATCGGTCCTGAACGTGAGTTACGAGGACCTTAAAGTTCCCTGAACGTTCGAGCACCTCGATTTCGGAAGCTGTGCGACGTATGCCAGTCAAATTGAATTGATTGGTTCTCTGAATCAACTCGGTCACTCGTAGAAGTTGATTTCGTGCCATAAGTGAAGAGTCGACCTTGAGATCTAATGAATCCAGGAAATCTCTAAGGCATGAAGCGTTCTCACGTGAATTACGCCGCGCCTGATCGTCTTTGTATTGGGAGTTACGCCGCTTTGCTTCCTCTGTTACGTTGATCCGATCAAATGCCCAAATATGGTCGATAAGTGTAGCGACCTCATCTTGCGCTCTAGGAAATTGCAGTGTAAGAACTGAAGGGTGTTGAGAGCGTACCTGAGCGCACTCGAACGGAGAGTCATCGATAAAGATAAAACTTTCAAGCGATAGGTTGAGTTCCTCCGAAAGTGACCTAAGATTTAAAGGCTTTGAGTCCCAGTTAACGCGGCACGAGAGAAGGTGCTCTTTACGTAGTGGCATATCGCTGCGGGCGCGGAAAACAGCTTCAACGTCCTCCTTTTGATTTTTGCTGCAAAGACACAGTAGCATTCCCATTTCGTGTTGATGAACTAGCATCTTCTGAAAGGCCAAATGGGCGGGTGTCAGTGCAACACCAAGTGGCCCTTCTTCGGCGCAAAGGCCTCCCCACAGGGTGTCATCGCAGTCGAGCACGATCACCTTATACGGTGGTTTTCGTAAACTCGCAATTCTTCGGGCGAATAGGGTGGCAATCGCTACAAAGTAATCGTTGGTATACGGAATATGTCCCAACCGGTCCGCGGCCGGATCTTCGAAGGTGGTTATGTGATACAGGCGGACGATGTCTGAGTGGGACCAGCAGTGAACATTTTCGATAGCGGAGAGTTCGCTCAGAAGGTCAGAGTGAATGCCTTCTAGCATCCGACCGCAATTCGCGTCCAGGGTATTGGAGGAGGGGCAAAGAAACACAAATATCGCCGAGCTGGTTCTACGGCGGAACACGGCAAGTGCCGCGATGAAATCTATTTTGAGCCTTTGTATGTGACTGCGGATCTGTTGAACACTCTCCGAAAAGACTCGATGAGGAATCCAGTCTTCAAACCTGAGGAGACAGGCCGCGATTCCTCGCGTGTTCTGAGAAAGCATGCTGCGCCCGTCAAGTAACTCCTGCATGAGCTGTGAATATGGGGCCAGCTCTACATTCGCGGGTATCGCGAGCGTTTTCATCCAAAATTGTAAAGGTGCTTGAAGTGGGCTTGCCGTAAAGGTCGAGGCAATCGATATGACGAGTGGGCTATCTGGTCGCACACGCTCACTCTTATTTTCAGAATCATGAGTTAGAGGACTAGTAGCCTGAGGGTAGTCGTTGTGCGGGGTTGTATCCTTGGGTTTCTGTCGGTCCATCGACTTTGTCTCCTAAAGAAGCGCAAATAGCAGGTAATCATAAGACCTGCGCGAACGTGAAAAGGCGCCGAACTTACCTGAAAACTCGCGGCAATATCCCAACGGGCTGACGCGAGAGTCCGGTCAGGGTCTCCTGCGTTCTGAAGCCGTCTCCCCTCTGTCTATATAGAGTTTTCTGGCCGGATGCAAAAAAATGTTCGTCTCGCCGCTGGGACGCCATTCTCTCGTAGATAGGTGTTTTGTGGATGGCTAAACCCTGACGTAGGTGGTGGATTTGCACCTTTGAAATCAGGACAGATCGTATGACTGTCCGTATTGCCTCACGTAATTTTCTTACCGTGTGCCTCACAGGGATTCTTACCATTTCAGCAGTGCGGTCTGATGCCGCGGGCGTCAGAAGCTCCGATGCTCATCCTGGGTGCGTACTCCAGCGATCGTGAACACGCAATCCATGCGATGGTGAACAGCTCGGGGAGAGAGCGACTGGAGACTGGGTTTTTACGTTAGGTGTTCACGTTCCGTCAAGGCGGCGCACGGGCGCTGCGGGTTTCGGGTCGGGTTCTGGGACTCCCTGGGTTTCCTTCTAGGGTCTGCAAACACAGGGCAGTCTGACGCCGTCCTCGGCGGCAGAAGCGCATCGCTTGTGCGGGGAGTCATGCGTCCACCGGTGTGCGTGGCTTGCGCATGGAGTCGCCGGGGATTTTCAGTTCGATGCGGTGACTGTGATGAACGATTCTGTCAAGGATCGCGTCTGCAAGCGTTGGCTCTCCCAGATACGCATGCCAAGTATCCACCGGGAGCTGACTGGCGATGAGCGTGGAACCGGTGTTGACGCGGTCGTCGAGGAGTTCCAACAGGTCGGCCCGATCTTGAGTCGACAGAGCCGTCAGCCATGCGCCCGCTGCCGGGCAGCGCGTATGTGTACGCCGAGTGGCAGGAATGCAAGGCAGCCTTTGACTACCACATCGATGTGGAGCGTCACTATTACAGATGGCATGGTCGTCCCGTCTTGAGCAAACAGTGTGTCAAAATAGTGAATTCTGCCAACGTTTACTTAGAGGTCCTGATGCTCCATAAATCACTGCTTCCGGTTATCGGCATGGACATCGCCAAGAATGTGTTCCAACTGCACACCGTCAACCCCGAGACAGGCGAACTCGAGCGCCGTAAATTGAAGCGAGCAAAGGTTGCGGAGTTCTTTGCAAATCGTGCGCCGTCGATCGTGGCAATGGAAGCTTGCGGCGGCGCCCATCACTGGGCGCGGATGCTGCTCGGCATGGGGCATCGTGTTAAATTGCTCCCGGCGAACCATGTTCGCGCGTTTGTTACTCGGGACAAGACCGATGCGTTGGATGCACAGGCCATCTATGTCGCATCTCAGCAACCGCATATCCGAGAGGTTCCGGTCAAATCCCTGCAGCAGCAAGCGTGTCTGAGTCTCCATCGAATAAGAACCCAGCTTATGAAGGTCAGGATCATGCAGACCAACGCGGTCCGTGGACTTCTGTACGAGTTTGGACTGGTTCTTCCGGAGGGGCACAAACGACTCCTATCCTGTATTCAATCGGAGCTCGCCCGAGCACAGTTGGAACTTGGCATTCCTGACGAGTTGGTTCTGAGCTTGCAAGAGCAGTTGCGACGGATCGATACATTGCAGAATGATATTGACGCACTAGACGCCAGGCTCGCGAGCCTGGTGAAGCAAAATCACAAGATGCAAGCAGCAGTCGCCATACCTGGAATCGGCGCTCTGACCGCTACGGCCGTGCTCTCTGCCGTACCTGATCTTTCAATGTGTGACAGCGCTCGGCAGTTCGCGGCGTGGCTGGGACTTACTCCGCGTCAAGTCGGGACCGGCGGCCGAACGCAGCAGCTGGGCATATCGAAACGCGGTGACTCATACCTACGATATCTTCTTATTAGCGGTGCGCGGTCTGTTGCGATTCGATCGACTCGGACGAAGTGGATGAAAGAATTGTTTGAACGATGTCATTTCAACGTGGGAGTCGTTGCACTCGCGAACAAGATCGCGCGTACATTTTGGGCGGTGGTCGTGAAATCCAAGCCGTTCAATCGAGGTAAATGGGAAGTCGAGTTATCGGCCGCCGCGTAAAGCCGATAAATCGTCGGGCGCGATCAACTGAGTTTCACGGGGAGCTTGCTATAGCACAGTGATGGGTCACGGGTTAAACCGGGGCGGGTGATTCCTTCGGTGCGCTTGGACCTCGAGTCCGCATTACAGATAGGGAACCCCGCGCCTGCGTATGCCATCAAGGCCAGCGGGCTCGAATCCGCACACAACAGGCCGAATGTAAGACAGCAACCCCTACGCCTCATTGCTTTACTACGACTTGATCTCCTTGGGACGACCATGTAAGCGTACCGCACGCGCTCGTCGGGCACTTGGTATGGGTGCGCTACTCTGCCACCACCGTCGAGATCTTCTTCCGCAGCGCGCCCCCGCGCCCCAACGCTCGCGGAAGCGGACCCACTGTTGCTCGCTGGTACGGACCCTCTGAGTGCGCAGCACTCTGTGAACGCGGCCGTTGCCCGAGTTGGGATGAGCTGCCGCCGGTCAGACAGGAGCA
>Ga0134126_10006039_pt1 | contig 15163 bp, 15 predicted proteins | sample KB31752_FD_96881 | JGI IMG/M metagenome (GOLD analysis project Ga0134126, IMG submission 96881) | Terrestrial soil microbial communities with excess Nitrogen fertilizer from Kellogg Biological Station, Michigan, USA - KB3-175-2 | ecosystem: Environmental > Terrestrial > Soil > Unclassified ...
GAGATCAAAGCCGATACCATTAAATGGATGTTTATTTTTTGGGTGGGACAAGTAGGCGCCATGCTGGCGATATTGCTGGTGTTCCTTAAAAAATAGATCAGCTAACCAACCGGCATTAGATAGCGATACGGTCGAGCGATGTTTAAATATATCGACAACAAAACTGAACGATCAGTGGAAGCAAGTATCAAAATATTAGCTACGAAAGAGGATATCTCAACTGTTCGTAAGGAAATTGCAGATTCCGTCAAATGGATGTTTATCTTTTGGATAGGTCAGGTCGGAGCGACAATGGCGATCATACTTTTATTCGTAAAAAAATAAATTATCCCGTGGGAGATATCCTTCAAACATTGGCTACCAAAGATGACCTGATCGACCTGAGAAATGAAGTGGGCAAGATCAAGACTGATACCATAAAGTGGATGTTTATTTTTTGGGTGGGGCAAGTTGGCGCCATGCTGGCGATACTGCTTTTGTTTCTAAAAAAATAGGTCAGTTAAAATCCTCACTTTTTAAATAAGCACTTTTCTCTACAATGGTATGAATAACCTCGTCAAGCTCGCGGGCGGTGGTATCGAGGTGTTTGATGATCTCGCGGTTCAATGGGTTATCGAGCTGCTCCCGATCGTACAAGTTGACGAGCCCCAGGATGGTGGCCACAGGTTTTCTTATCTCGTGCGAACTGATAGATGCTATTTCCTGCAGCCGCTGATTTTGATCGGTCACATGGTCGAGGCTTCTTTTATTTTCGATCAGTATGCGTAAAATGTTTGCGGTACGATCGATCATTTGCAATTCTTCGGATCTGGGTTCACGTTTGCTGGTATAGTACACCGCAAACGTTGCTAAAACCTGTGCACCGTGCGAACTAAGTATCGGCGTCGACCAGCATGCTTTTAAGCCGAATGGCCGGGCCAAATCCTTATAGTTATGCCATAAGGGATCGGTTTCAATATCGCTTACCACAACCTGGCTTCGATGATAAACCGCCGTACCGCACGAACCTGCCTGCGGGCCGATAGCCATTCCGTTTATTAAGTCGCAATATTCCGGGGCGAGCCTTGGGGCGGAGAGATGATATACTTTTTCCTGTTGTTCATCCACCTCGAGCACCGAGCATATCATATCCGGAAAAATTTCTTCAATGCCTAATAAAAGCTCCTTTGTGGTTTGGGCCAGGGTATATAGCGAGGAAGCGTGCAATTCCAATATTCTTTTTTGAAGCGCCAGTACCTGCTGCTGTAATTTTATTGCTGTGATATCCCTGATAAAAATCGTTAGCTCGTTGTTGTATGGATAAATATTCAAACGCATCCACCTGTTGAAGTGGCTGTTAAGATATTGTACTTCACTAAAAAGGCTGCTTTCGAAGGCTGTTTCGAATTTATTGATCACCTCCGGAGGCATCGCCAGCGTGTGCAATTTCTTAAAATTCGCATTTTTTAGCTGGTTGCTTTTTAACCCGGTTATAGCCTGGAACGCCGGATTGAAAGTGGTGATCCGCCAATTATGATCGAGGATAACAAACCCCTCGTTAAAACTCTGGATAATATGCCTGACATTATCGATGATGTGAGCCTGGTCGGGTTTGTTTAGTTCCCTTGTCAGGTCGCTGCCGATCACATAGATCAAATCGGCCTGGTCATTTAACATAAACGACCACCTGATATTATAGTACCGGCCATTTTTTGCTTTTATGCGACTCTCGTACCCTGTAATTTCTTTTTGATCACCTATGCTTTTTAATACTTCTTCCCTTCTTTTTTTATCGGCAGGGTGGGAGAAATAATTAGCATGGAAGCCATTTGTATCCGACTCGGCATAACCAAGCGCTTTTCTGAGGGTCGCGTTGGTATGAACTACCGTTCCATTCCTGTCCAATACAACAAAAAAATCGTTCGAGTGCTCTAACAGGGAGTAAAACCGGGCGTCCATATATTATCGAAACGGTTAACTATTTCGACAATATAAAATTAACTAAAATTTTATTGCAATAATCAAATTAAATTATGTCAGGGCGTGGTTACAGCTACCGGGAGAACTTTCCCATTATAAAACCGGTGCCCGGTTACCGCAAAATCAGCGACATATTTTCCCATTTCGAAAGCGAGGACCGGTGATTGATAACCCGGGAATGCTTTTTCGAGCATTTCGGTTTGGGCCGAACCCAGCGCCAGGCAATTGACCTTTATTCCTTTTTCGGTTAGCTCGACCGCCAGGCATTCGGTTAAATTATGTAAGGCCGCTTTGCTTGCCGAGTAAGCCGACAAACCAGGGAATTTGACGCTGCCCTGGCAGCCGCCCATGCTCCCGATATTTACAATATGCGCATCCTGCGGCATTAAATGCAATATACCCTGTATCATGCGCACATGACCTATAAAATTGGTTTGCAGCATTTCCACAAAATCCATTTCCAGCAAATCGGTAAACGGTTTGTTAACCAACATCCCGGCGTTATTGATCAAAACATCAACCCGGTTATCAAAATTATGACTGATGAATTTTTGCAGGTCGGCGTAGTCGTCGTGCACAATATCGAATGTCAGCGCGAATATACCCGCATCGGGATTTAAGCCGTGTGCAATTTTTAATAAATGCTCCAGTTTATCCGCCGATCGCGCCAGCGCTATTACCTTGTGTTTGCCTGCCCGTATGAGTTCGAGCACCGCTTCAAAGCCAATTCCGCTGCTCGCACCCGTTATAATGATGTTCATAAGTCGAATGGACTGATTAATTCAACGCCGCCCAAAAGCGATTTAAAATCGCTGATATTATTGGTTAATAATGGAACGTTTTCAACCAAAGCTGTAGTATAAATTATCGCGTCGGGTAATTTAATCCTATAGTTTTTGCGCAGTTTAATTGTTTCTTCCGCAATTAAATCGGTTAAGGGAATAATTCGCAGCTCGCTGCAAATTGCGTCAAGCAATTGATGTTCATCGTTATTTTTGAAAGAATAGCCTAATGCTTCTATTTTCGTAATAACGGAGATCGCGGCATTGTCCTTTAATATTTGTTCGGGTTTAATGATATATTTTGATAGATAAATTAAAATATTGGTATCAAAAATCACGATCCCATTCCTTTCTTATTGCACGTTGCCAGGCTGACGGATCAATATCTTTAAATAAGTTTTTGCCTTTTGCTTCCTCTAATAATTTCTTAATTTTTTCGTACGGAGGGTCCGATTCAACCGGATTTGTTTTCGAGAGGTGTTCTTCCTCAATATTTTTTACAAACGAAACCGCCTGCAAAAGATTTCGCAATTGGTCTGCCTGTTCATCCTCAACTGTTATTTTCAATATTGTCATACACCAAATTTAAGAAAAATCATCAAACTACTAATTTTTGCTCAACAGGATGTTCGATCAGGTAAAAGCCATCGCTGATGAGTTTTTTAAATTCGGGCTGATCATTTGCTTTTTGTTCAAGAAAGGCCCTGACCTCGCGGGCAACCCCGGGTTCGGCATTTTCATGTTCCAGTATCTCCAATATCTCCAGGGCGCAAAGCCAGTCGTCCTGGTGATATTTTTGAAGTCGCCACCATACATTGCCCAAAAATCCAAAATCGCCTCCTTTTTGCCTGCGGTCGCGCACCTGCTGGTAAAGCTTATGCAGCTCAAGGGTAATCCAGTTGTACATCGGATGATGTGTTCCGGCACTTGACTTATATGGTATTTCCACAAATGCCTCTTTATCGGCAGCGCCGCAAAATACAGAGGTAATTTTTGCCCCGACCGCCATATCGTAAATACCCCACGCAGGGTCGAACAGCAATTTCCCGTTTTTGTCTTTTACCGTACAGTTTTCAAAAGTGATCAACTGGGTTTTACCGTTTGACGAAAGGATATTCTTTACCGAACCGCTGACGGTGATGCCGCTTTCAAAGGTCAACATTGTTTCCTTGCCGGTTTCGATCCCAAAATAATTTAACTCTTCGAGGGATAAGTTTTCCAGCGGCATGGCATGGTCCTTCAATTTGCCGGCAGGCGAACTGAAACCGTCCCGGTGGTAATCTTTACCGTGGCCCGGCAGCTGCCGGTAGTCGACTGACAGCGCCGATGGGCCCGCGGTTTTTACAAATGAGAGTTCGCTGTTTCCATCCTGCTGAAACCCGGTAAACGTGCCGGTTACCTGCAGCCCTGAGCTGAAAACCGCGGTACATGTATTTTTGCTTTCGACTGCTTTTTCGAGCCCGTAAGCTCCGCCGCGGCGGAATGCCATGGTGTCGGCAAAAGTTTCGAGCACATCGATCAGGTTTTGAAAAGTGGGTGTTACAAATAGCTGCGGCTGCGGTTTTGTAATATCATAAGCATAATTGACAGCATCGATGGTATATGGTATCTTTTTGATATCAGGCTGCATACAGCTCACGCTTTCGCCGATAGAGGACAAAAGCCCGGCGCCGTAAATTTTAGGATTTTCGAGTGTGCCGATGAGCCCGTATTCAACTGTCCACCAATGCAAGCGGCTCAGCAACGCCATTTCGGAAGGCTCGCCGATGTTTTCCTGTCGATAAGCTACCAATTCTTCAGCTTTTTTTATTTCCTCGTCGCCGGCATCGGGCATTTCCTTTAAAATCGATAGCGCCCGTATCGCCTCGTATAGCTCAAAATCCTGGGCGGAGAACATGGCTTTGGCGCCGATGGAGCCGAAATAGCTCAAATATTCGTGATAATCTTTGTCAGCGATGATAGGGGCGTGGCCCGCCGACTCGTGTATAATATCGGGTGCGGGCGTATATTCTATATGTTTTAGCTGGCGGATATCCGCTGCAATAACCAGTACCCGATAAGCCTGGTACTCCATAAAAGCAGCCGGAGGAATAAAGCCGTCGACCGTAACCGCACCCCAGCCGATCTTGCCGAGCGCATCATTCATTTCCTGCAGATTGGGGATCTTTTCGATCGTTAAACCCGCCTGTTGCAAACCGGGAATATAAGGGTAGTAGGCTACGTCTTTGAGATAACTATAATTTTGCCGCATCACGTAACGCCAAACCGCGTGGTCGATCGGTGTATAATGTTCGTAATGCTGATCGACGATAAATTGTTTTAAATGGGCCGGCAGGGCCGCTACCTGCGGATTATTAAAATCATTAAAATAACTCATACGGTTAGACGGTTTATAACTAAACGTAAAATTAGTAAATAAGATTACATGAGCAGAAAGGCGAACCGCAAAAGCAGATATTTTTACGAAAATGAAACGAATACAACTGATAAATTATTTGTCGCCAACAGGCGGCAACCCCTTTTGCAGGCGGCTGGGGCGCAGCACATAGTAAACGCCCAGCAAAGCAGTTATAAGCGATATGAGGTAGAATGACCCCGGCAGAAAGACAGCCAGGGTTTTATCCATCGGGAACACTTTAGTAAGCTGCGTGAAGACGGTTTCGCGTATACCCGCGCCGCCGACACTGATAGGGATAATGGTAGCCAGTGCAGAGATAAGAAAAGACAACAGATAAGGTGAAAATTTACCGGTAAAATCCTGCCCGATCAATACGAACACGACGGTTAGCACCTGCAATCCCTGCACTAAAACCGCTTTGAGGTGGGCCTGGAAAAAATACCTGGTGTATTCCCTAAAGAACCTATACGCAACAAAATAATATATTGCAGAACCTACAGCGAATATCCCAAGCGGGATGGTGATTTGAATATCAATTTGTGGTATGAGGAATATCAGCGCGACGATGATTAGGCCGATGGCCCAAAGGCCGCTCAGCCTGTCGAACATAATGGCCCAGAATACTTTTTTGGCCGGAAGCTTATAGCGCTTATTGAGCAGGTAAATTTTGTAGCCATCGCCGCCGATGCCGCCGGGAAGCAAGAAATTGTAAAACAAGCCCAGAAGGTATAATCTGAAATTAAAGCGCGGATTAAGATTTAGGCCAATCGACCTGAAAAAGCTAAGCAACCGCGAGGAGGATAGGAGGATAGATACAAAAAAGCTGAGCAGAGCCGCAAGCATCCACCAGTAGTTGGCATGGAAAAGCCGGTATTTAACATCGGCAAAATGAACCTTCCGGAAGACAAAATAAAGGAGCACCGTGGTGACGGCGATTTTTAAAAATGTTTTAACAACGGTCCAAAAAATGTTTTTCCAATTTTTGGGGCTTACCTCGTCCTCCACTTCGTGGACAATTGCATCCTCGATTTTTGTCATCGCGCAAAGCTAAGAAAAAAGGAAAGATTAGTTTGGCTGCAAGGTAAAAAGGCAGATACGCGATAAGCAGACTATTTCCAGAAGGGCGGCTGGGTTTGGTTGCCCCTGATGGTACAATCTATACACTCGTTGGATGACCCGAAAAAGCCGAGGGCGCCGATGGCCGACGTGGGTATTTCCGGACTTCCGACAGGGATCAAAAATAACGCGACGTCGTTTTGACATATGAAATAATGACAATATAATGCGGTGTCCTCTTCGCATTTATAAGGATATACCGGCGCCCACGACGGCAAAACCTGGTTGATTATAAAAATTCTTTTCATTTGTACATTTGAAACACTTATATAACCTAAAACCGGCAAAGCGGGGTTATTTATACAATGAATATTGCCGTTTATATTTGAGGGCTGCGCGTCGAAAATACTGCCGAGCTGTTCCGTATTTTTTTTAAGGTTTTGCCAAAAATTATAGGCTTCGGCGGTTAAAGCATACTGTTTAACCAATATACTGTATTTGGTCTCGATCTTTTCGGATGTCGACGGGATTTGTGTAATAAGGGCCTGATAGATCACGTCCTCCTTTAACTTGGCGGATGACGCCAAAACTATGGTACTTGACGCATCGGATCCGAAGCATTGGTACCGTAACTGCGCCTGGGTACGCAGAACAATGGCTGTACCGTTTGTAATATAAGTTGAGGCATACCTTGCGTGAAATTGCCAGGCTTCATCGTAATCGTAGCGGTAGTAGTGCGTGGCATTATTCGGGTCGTGGGTGTTTGCGTAAATATTTACGCCATTGTTTTGAATAGTGTAGCCCACGCTATCGATGGGCGGCGTATTTTTTACCGCCTCAAAATCAGAGGCATACTGATCTCCTGATGCTGTTTTTATCGTTAAGCGGTATTGCCGGGTTTGGTCGAGGTTGAGCGGACCGGATGCATATTTACCATTCCCGATGTCTGTCAGCGGATATGTGGCATTATTTGAGCCAACCACGGCAACTTGTGCATTCAGCTCGGGCGAAGAAGTGTTTTCCCCGGAAAGCGCTACGGTGCGGCTTAAGGTAATAATGGTAGAATCGGCGCCGCTATTTATTACCCCTTCAACAACCAGGTAACTCCCCGGCGAAGATATAGCGGCGGGTAAATACGGCTTTCGGCAGGCTGTGACAATTGCTGCGATAGCTGATATAAAAAATACCGCATAAATTAATTTCTTCATCCCCTTTACCATCAGTTCATTAAAAAACCACAAACACCGGGCGCGCCGATTAACTATGCTTTTTTATCCATATTCTGTACTATCGCCAGTATCTTATCGAGCTTGTCCACTTCGATGGAATTCAGTTTTTGCAGCAATTCTTCAATTTCCTTTTTTGCCTCCACGTTGGTCCTGAAGTCGGCGTCGGCGTGGGCGCGATCACGTTCGTTCTGCCGGTTCTGAGCCATCATAATAATGGGCGCCGCATAGGCTGCCTGTGTTGAAAAAAGAAGGTTTAATAAAATAAAGGGATAAAGGTCCCATTTATATTTAAAAGCAATCACATTTAATGTCATCCACAATATGACAATAAGGGTTTGCCATATGATGAAACGCCATGAGCCCATCCCGTTCGCCACGCCGTCAGACAGCCGCTGGCCAAAAGTTAATGAATCTTTGTGTTCCGCATGCCATGTTTTGCCGTTTGCCATAATGATGTTTGATTTTTATTGTACGGCAAAATAGAAATAAATAATCAAACGGCAATTACTTATTTACCGGGAGGGGTAGTCAAATTTTGATCACTTTGCCGTTCTTTGGCCGCGGGGTGTGATCGTCGGGCTTTGGGATATGTGTTATAATAAAGATCGCGGCGTACCCGATAACCTTCATCGCTTTTATGGAAAAGCGGACAAATGGTTTCATGGTTTGCCAGGCGTCGTGCAGGATCTCTATATTATTGGGTTGCTTTTTTACGGGACGGCCCTTGATGCGTTTGGTTTGTTGAGTTGGCATGGATGATTTTTGTTTATTACAAGCTTAAATCATGCCAGTTTCAGGAAGTCGGAAGTTGGAAGTCGGAAGTTGGAAGTTGGGAGTCGGAAGTCGGAAGTTGGGAGTCGGAAGTCGGAAGTCGGAAGTCGGGAGTCGGAAGTCGGAAGTCGGAAGTCGGAAGTCGGAAGTCGGAAGTCGGAAGTCGGAAAATACCGGGGCGTAAAACTATTGAATATTTGCCGTCAGGCCTTGATTTTTTTTAGCGTGATCACGGTAATCTCGGGCCAGATGCCCAGCCTTCCTGAAAAGGCCAGGAAGCCAAAACCACGGTTTACGTACAGGTAACGGTCCTTTTCGTTTGCCAGGCCGGCCCAGTCGTAGTAGCGGTATTGCACCGGGCTCCATCTAAAGCTATCCGTCTCCACGCCGAACTGGGCGCCATGCGTATGTCCCGAAAGGGTTAAATGAATGGTGGTGGGATTATACCGAACCTTTTCTTCCCAATGGGTTGGATCGTGGGAGAGCAATATTTTAAACGCATTTTTATCGACGCCCTGCAGGGCTTTGTCGAGGTTGCCGATCTGGATAAAGCCGCGGCCCCAGTTCTGTACGCCGATGAGGCTGATCTTTTGGCCGTCCTTTTCTATCTCCACGTTTTCGTCGAGCAACAGGCGGTAGCCCAAAGTTTTATGATGCTGTTTTAGCTTTTCGAGGTTGGCGGCTTTTTCCTGCTCGCTGTCCCAATGGATATAATCGCCATAGTCGTGGTTGCCGAGGATAGAAAACTGCCCATAGGGCGCCTTGAGTTGACTGAAACGTTCGAGGTAGGGCTCAATTTCCCAGGCGGCGTTATTGATCAGGTCGCCGGTGAAAACGAACAGGTCGCTGTTCTGGGCCCTGGCCAGGTCGATGCCGCGCTGCACGGCTTCGGTATTATCAAAGCTGCCCGAATGGATATCGGATACCTGGGTGATGGTGAACCCGTCGAAAGCATCCGGCAGGTCGGTGAAATATAGGTATTCCTTATATAGCTTAAAATTGTACTTGCCCCTGAACATGGCGTAAAAGAAACTGGTAAACGGTACGGCGGCCACCAGGATGGCAACCTCGCTGATGAACCTGCGCCGCGCGGGGAAAAACGGCTCACGGGTTTTACCCTTGGGCTTAACGAAATAACTGCCAACCCCATAAAAGAACCGCCCGATGTCGCCGAGGAACAGCACCAGGATGAAGAATATTTTGGCGAAGAAAAATGCCAGGAATATGCTGAGCACCCACTCGTGAAACGGCATCATGCCCTGCGCTGTGCGGAAGCTGCCGACCCCCAGCAGCAGCGTGGCCGTTACGCCCACCGAAATAAGGAGGTAACCCCAGGTTATGGCTTTGCGCCACCGCATGGAGCGCCAGCCGGCGCTAAAGGTTTTGAGGCCATTAAAAACGTACCAGTCCATCAGCAGGCTAAGGCCTGCGATCACCAGGAAAATTTTTAGAAAAAAGCCGCCGTGCATGTTACCGGGTTAAGCGTGCAAGATAAAAAACAGGATGGTAATTGGCGGGTAAAAATTGTGCGGTTCGCCTCACTCTCCTTAGGAGGCATTTGGATTTGATTTCTCGCCCGGAACAGTTGCTGTGTTCACACACGATTTTTAAGAAAACACAGTTCATTTCGAACGAGCAGCGGGGGGGGAACCGGCGGGGGCGCGAATGAGAAATCTATACACAAGCCAAACCGACAATGCAAAGTTCGCTTAGCGTGTGTATAGATTTCTCCCTTTCGGTCGAAATGACAGAGTTACTGGTTTAATTTATCGTCGGGTGATGATGTAATGGATTAGCTTCTGTTGTTTAGGCAATATTTAACGATTTACGTGTCGAGCCTGGCTAAGTACTACAGTTTAATTGAAAGCTGAAGCTGGCCGCCTAACCCTTCCTCAATAATTTTTCTTAATGTTGCCACCCTTACGTCCTTCACATCATTCTCAACCTTTGAAATGTAGGCTTTGGTTGTGCCGCATTTATCGGCTAGCTCAGTTTGTGTTAATCCCTTGGAAAGCCTGGCTTCGTGGATCAGCGCCCCTAATTTGAACTCCTGGTACCCCTGCTCAAATTTTTCGCGTTTCGGTGCGCCCTCACTGCCGTACTCTTTGTCAATAAAACCATCAAGTGTGATAAAATCATCGTTTTTCTTCATTGTACATCTCCTTTATTTTTAATGCTTTTTCAATTTCCTGTTTAGGCGTTTTTTGTGTTTTCTTTTGAAATGCGTTGGCCAGTATGATCAATCTCCCTTCGTCAAAAAAGCAAAATATCCTGAAAATATCGCTGCCGGATTGAACACGGATCTCAAACAACCCGGATGTTCCTTCTATATGCTTTAAATAACTTTCGGGCACCTGCTGAACTTCCTCTATCAGCCGAAATGTCCAAATAATCTTATCTTTTACTTTTTGACGCTGTTTGGAAAAAAACTCCGGGAAATACTGCTTATAGATAATTATAGTTCTAAATTTTTCAGTACCGGTCATATTGTACAAATATAAATAAAGTTGCCCATTCGGGCAACTTTATTAGGAAGTTTTTTAGTTTAGTTAATCATTTGTATTTACGGTAATGAAACCGAACCGGCAGGCGCTATACTCCCCGCCCGCTTTTTCTGTCATGGCCCTTGCATAGTTTTTTTACTATTCCTGCCACCAGGAGAAGGTGGTATTCGTTTGTGTTTTCCGCTATCGGTTACCGATCCTCCATCCACGCTTTTATACCTCATTTTCACATCATAGGCATAATCCCTGATTATAGCATCGTGCCCGAATAATCCGGATGATTTAAACCCGGTTGCCGCTCTCGCCAAAACGGTATACCTGGCTTTGTCGTTATATGCCTTGCCCATAAAAAAATCGTGCGAGATTTTGATCGAGTCATTCGGCGAATACGGACCTTTGTAAGTTGTATCCACCACAGAGGTATCTGGCGGGGTTTTTCCCATGTATGCCTCCCAATCAAAATAGGTCATTTTTGTTAATGTATCGACCGGGATCAGCCAAACCTCTATACATAACGGCTCCACTACATCGAAACTGGATTTCCCGTTGTTCTTAATGGTAACAAAGTTACTCAGGTGCATTTTATGATTAACAGAGTCCACCGTTATTTCAGTCGTAATGGTCGACTCACGATGCAATGATGGCTCATCTTTTACAAGGAACGTAAAATACGCCCACAAACCGGCGGCGATGATCGCAAAGATCTCTACCACCTTTTTTATCGTGTCGATAATTGCGTCTGCATCGTCTTTTTTTGTTTTAAATGCAAGGCTTACTAAAGCAACAAATCCGGCACATAAAATGAATACCAGCACAACAGCGCCGGCGTTGAGCGGCCGCAGCAGATAAATAATGGCCAAAGCAAATACGATCGAAAGAAATACCGGGACAATTATTTTCATGTTTAGGTTTAATGCGAAAGATTAAAGATAGCGCACTTATGTTACTTTGCAACAGCGTGTTAATGTTTTTTTGCTTTTCATTCGCGGCATTGCGGGGAATGCCTCCCGGGTTGTTCGGGAAAGCAATCTCTACGTAGGCAAATCAACCACGACAGGGTTTACAAAGGTTTACACTTTTTCAGCCAATTTCGAGTTAAATATTTGATAATCAACTCATTAACTTTTTTTAGTGTAAACCCACGCAAATCACGTATTGGCAAGCCCTTTTAGCGGCCGAAAGGCGATACAAAGGCCGCCCGCCTTTACCTCGAAAAGGTGGGGCGAACGCCGTAAAAATTAAATTATTTTATTGTAGTAAACTCGTCGACAAAAGGAACTTCATACTTAGTGAGCAATCTAAAGTCCGGTCATTGCGAGGAACGAAGCAATCTTTAAACCTTGCGGATCAATCTGATAGATAATATTTAGAAGCGACAGCAGGATGTAAAGCATCGCAATGCTCACTCCGTTCACATAACGATATGCAAGGTTCATTTGATGTTCTTGCCGCTCAATTGCCGCGGGGCTGTTCCTTTTGTGGCGACAAAAGGAACCAAAAACGCTTCTCAGCAGAAGGCTTCTTTGCCGCACGCGCCTTCGCTGCAAACCAGGCAAAACCGGGGCTGCGATCTTTTTGCGCTTGTTTCGCACGTGCCACGCTTCAGCAAAAATTCGCTATGCCCTGCCGCGCACCGGCCACCATTGTTTTGCCCGGTTTCGGGCGAAGCTGATCTGCCGAGGTGGAAAAGAAGACAAACACCAGCACGACGATTCTATGGAGGTCGCCATAATTTTCTGTTAATTATTTACCGATTTACGCTTCGTGATTTTGTTTTATAAACTTTATCGATACTTTTAAGCTTGCGGATTTAACCCACCGTTATCTTTTCACAATGGCTTTCGGATTTTCACCCAAGTACACACAGGAACTACCTCTTGAAAGTTTAACCCCTGAACAATTTTTGGCTTTATCCATCGAGGCGGCAACGCAGTTGGGCTGGGACGTCGGCTATAAAAGCGGGAAGGGGTTTATTGCGTATACCTCATTTTCCATGACTACCGGAAGCGAGGAAGTAAAAGTTAAAATTGAAGTTGGACAAGCTGTGCTTAAAAGTGAAAGCACAGGTACTCAAATGGTCGACTGGGGAAAAAACAAACGCAACATTGAAAGCCTGATTAACGAAATAGAGGAATTAAAAACGTCCCTCACGCCCGAGGAACTGACACAAAGATATGAGGACCTGAAGCCGGCATTGATTTTGAATGATGACGATAACCTAACCGAGCAGCCTGCGACGACCAAAGAAAAGATCACCAGCTTCTTTGCCATTTTTGTGCCGGTAAAGGGCTATTTTATCACACCAATTATCATCGATCTGAATATCGCTGTCTTTATCCTGATGGTGTTGTCGGGCGTCGATTTTTTATCGCCGAATACGGAAAGCCTGTTAAGGTGGGGAGCTAATTTCAGGCCGGCGACGTTAGAGGGCGGGTGGTGGCGGCTAATTACGAATTGCTTTTTACATATCGGTATCCTGCATCTTTTAATGAATATGTATGCGCTGCTTTATATCGGGTTGCTTTTGGAACCCTACCTGGGCAAAGCGCGGTTTTTAGCGGCGTATTTGCTTACAGGTATTGCTGCCAGTTCTTCCAGTTTGTGGTTTCATGATCTCACCGTTAGTGCCGGAGCATCGGGCGCTATTTTCGGCATGTACGGGGTTTTCCTCGCAATGCTCACTACCAATTTTATTGAGAAATCTGCGCGAAAAAATTTACTGATCAGTATTTCGGTGTTTGTGGCCTATAACCTGATGAACGGAATGAAAGGCGGGATCGATAATTCGGCGCATCTGGGCGGGCTTATCGCGGGGCTTGTGATAGGTTACGCTTATTATCCCGGCTTAAAATCGCCGCAGGCTATGAATTTGACCGTTGGAGCGATAGCCGGTATGTCCGTAATAATTTTGGCCGCCTGTTCTTTCGTCTATAACAAAACGCCTAACGATATAGCTATATACGAAACGAAAATAAAATCTTTTATTTCCATGGAAGCCGCCGCCCTCGACGTTTATAACATGCCCAAAACCACGCCCAGGGACTCGCTGCTTGCGGGAATAAAAGACAAAGGAATTTACAACTGGAACCAAAGTATTAAGCTATTGGATCAGGTGGATAAATTAAACCTCCCCGATGTAATTTACGAGCGGGATAAAAAGCTGCATAACTATTGTGTGCTGCGCATAAAAAGCTACAATTTGTTATATAAAACGGTGAGTGAAGGAAACGAGGACAAATACCGGGATAGTATGATTGTTTATGATAACCAGATTAAAGCAGTGATCGATAGCCTGAAGGGTAAATGACGAGCAACGGCGATGAAACTACAAAATAACTGGCGAAATAAAACCTTGGAAAATCTCGAAAAAGAGGTATGGCCAAACCGTGACAATTCGTCACGATTTCATTTCCATCTACAATCCAGACTCCAGACTAACGACTCCAGACTTCGGACTTCCCCTAAGAAACCGCCATTTCCCGGTTATACTTATTGCGGTAGCTAACGGGCGAGAGGCCGGTTATTTTTTTGAACATCGTGCGGAAAGCCTTGCTGTCGGAATAGCCGACGGCGTACATCACCTCGTTGATGTTTTCGCGGCTGGATTCGAGGCTTTTTTTGGCGGCCTCGATCTTTACGCGCTGCAGGTACTCGACGGGCGTGTTGGCAGTGGCTTTTTTAAACCGGCGCTCGAAATTGCGGCGGCTGATGGCGAACATGGACGAAAGCTGGTCGACGGAAAGCTTGCTGCTTACATTGTTCTCGATAAACAGCTGCGCCTTTTTGATGGGCTCGTCCTCGTGCGTTTTTTGCCCGGTGAAGATGGCAAACGGCGACTGGCTTTTGCGCTCGATCTCGATCTCGAGCAACTTGGAGCAATACACCGCCATTTCGCGGCCGCAAAATTTCTCGACGAGGTAGATCATCAGGTTTAAAAACGAGTAGGCGCCGCCGCTGGAATACATGCCCAGCTCGTCGGTAATGATCTTTTCGGCCTGGAGCTTTACGTCGGGGAAGGCCTGGCGGAAGGCGTCGGCGGCGATCCAGTGAGTGGATACCTTTTTTCCTTTGAGTAATCCTGTCGAGGCTAACAAAAACGCGCCGGTGCAAAGGCTGGCCACTTCGGCGCCCTGCTTGTACTGGTCGGTCATCCACGGCACGTAGGCGTAGTTCATTTTCAGGCTCGTGGGGATATCGCCCTGTATGGCGGGTATGATCACCAGGTCGGTTTTAGCAACATCCTTCAGTAACACCTCGGGCCGCACCACGAACAGGCCGTCGTACAAACGGGTTTCGGCGCTGAGGCCTACCAGCTGCACTTTAAAGGCCGGCCGTTTGCCCTGGCCCGCCAGCACATTATTGACCGTTGTGAAAACTTTGTAGGCGCCGATAACGCTGCTGAGTATGCACGGGCCCTGAGGGACTAAAATGGAAACGTGTTTCATGACCGGACCGTTGATTAGA
>Ga0134126_10006041_pt1 | contig 15160 bp, 13 predicted proteins | sample KB31752_FD_96881 | JGI IMG/M metagenome (GOLD analysis project Ga0134126, IMG submission 96881) | Terrestrial soil microbial communities with excess Nitrogen fertilizer from Kellogg Biological Station, Michigan, USA - KB3-175-2 | ecosystem: Environmental > Terrestrial > Soil > Unclassified ...
CAGGCGTGGTTGTTCCAGGCACGCCGAGTTGAATAGTCGCTTGACCTGTCGCTGTTCCTGCTGCGGCTGTTACGTCGTCGGACATCACGGCATTCGGATCGTCCTTGGTTGCAGAAACATTAATGCTGGTGACGTCGCTGCCGACGTTCACCGTGTAGTTTGTGGTATTGGATGGAAAGGTTGGAGATAAGGTCTGAACTGCTGTGCCTACTTGTACGGTCAACGCCGACAGGTTGTTGTCCCCACCAAGGGCGGCACGAATGAAGTTGACGGAGTAAGTTTTCTGGGTGCCGTTCTGCGCAGTCACCACGATATTGACAAAGGTATTCGAACCAAATGCGGGCAGCGGAGCGGTTTGGGCCTGTCCGGAGGTGGCGGCTTGCCCATTCACCGTCATGCTCGCTGTAGTAGCTTGCAACGTCGGCATCACGGTCACACTGGTCACGTTGCTCGGCAAGCTTGCCGACAAATTGACCGTGTAGTCGGTTGTGTCGGCGCTGAAGAGCGGTGCTAACGTTCCTGGTGAAACGGTCAAGTTCTGTAACGAGTTGTTCCCGGCTAAGCTCGCTCTGTTGAGGAAGACGGTGTAGGTACTCGGATTAATGCCTGATTCTGATACGACGATGCTCACGGGCGTCGGCGTTCCGGCCGCACCCAGCGTAATAGCGCTGGTCGTCGTGGCTTGGCCATTGATCGTGACTGTACCTCCCGCTGGAGGTTGAGCGGTGATCGTCACACTTGTGACGTTGTTGGAAAGATTGACGTTGTACTGAGTGGTGCCACCGCTAAAGCCCGGTACGAGTGTTCCGGGGGTGACCGTCAGGCCGGCAAGTTCTGCAGAGGGGTTAACGGACGCTGTGTCTCCGCAGCCAGAGGCGATCAAGCCGATCACGATGAGAAAGGCGGCAGCGAGATACTGTCTCACAACGGTCGCGGCAAGCATCATCATGGGTATTAGCCGCTTTCTCTAGTGGCGGATCATCAATGTGAATCTCAACGAGGGTGCGGATATTACGAGAGAGCTTAAGATTGGTCTACCCCTACTTATGTATAGTGAAAGTAAGGGCGGTACCTATAGCCGATCTTCCTGGGTGAGGTCAAGGCCCTTTAGGTCGAGACATAGCGGACTGGTATGGACATGAACAGAGGCGGGTGTGTCGTTTCTAGAGTAATGCTTGGGTAATGGTGTATATCTTTGATTCTCCATTGGGAGCGGTGACGGTGATCGACACCGTTCTGGGAAACAGTGGTACGAGTGGAAAGGTCTCTTGACCATCTGCAACTCCTGTACCAGCCGTTACGTCACCCGACATCACGGCATTGGGATCTGCCTTGGTGGCCGAGACCGTCACGCTGTCGACGCTGTTGGGAACATCCACTGAGTAGGTCGTCGTGCTTGGAGCAAAGTCAGGAACCAAGATGCCAGGCGACACTGTCAACGCCGATAGAGTGTTGTCGCTTGCCGGTGCCGCACGGTTCACCGTAATGGTGTAGGTCTTGGGGGCTCCTCCACTCTGAGCAGTTACGGAAATAGACACGACGGTTTGGGTACCTGGCCCACCGAGCGGAATGTTGGGCGCTGAACCCGATGCTGTTCCTGCTGGGACTGTTACGGAACCGATCTGCATCACGGCATTCAGATCGGACTTGGTAGCGGCAACGGTCACCTGATCAACGGTGTTAGCCACGTTTACCGTATAGCCCCACGTTTACCGTATAGCCCAAGGTGCTCGCATTAAAGTCTGGAGCCAACGGCTGAACGACGTTGTTCGCTGTTACCGTCAAGGCCGACAGAGAGTTGTCGCTTGATGCCGCGCGGTTCACGGTGATGGTGTAGATCTTGGCCTCGCCATTCGGGACAGCCACCGTGATCGATATCTCTTTGCTTGTACCAGGACCGTCCAGTGAGATGGGCGCTTTCCCTGTTGCGACTCCTGGCCCGGCGTTCACTGACCCGGACATCACGGCGCGCGGGTCGGCTTTGGTGGCAACGACGGTTACACTAGTGACGCCGCTGCCGACATCGACCTGGTAGGACAGAGTGCTCGCTGCGAACGCGGGAACCAAGGGGCCAGGGTTCACACTCAACGCCGACAGATTGTTGGCGACTTTACGGACAACGATGTCATAGGTGCTCTCAATGTCGTTCTGGTTTGTTAAGACAATGGTGATGTTCGTAGTTGTCCCTGACGGACTGAGCGGGACGGGGCGCCCCTGACCGGGCTTGCTGTCCACCCCATTGATCGTCATCGTTGTCGTGCTGTCCTTGGGGCTGGCCTTCACAGTGACGCTGGATACCGTGGTCGACACATCGACGATATAGCTGGTGGTATTGCTGAAAAACGCTGGCTGGAGAGTTCCTGGAGTGACGGTCAAGCTGGAGAGAGGTACTTGCCCGTCCTCCGAAATCGATACGGTGTCCTTGCAACCATAGGCACTCAAGCCGATTGCGAGGATAAGGACGGCGACGAACCGTTGTCCTAGGCAAATAAGATTCCGTCTCATGTCAAGCCGGTCACTTTCTCTTAATGTTTAGGAATGAGAACTGTTTATTCTTATGAACCAGAACCGTGGATGCCGATACTACGAGAGGGTTCCCAATCGGTCTATCCCTACCTGCGTAAGGGCTGGCAGGTGCTAGGAAGGTGTGCCCCACTTTCCGGGTGGGGGCCAGGCTTAGGTCAAGAATTGAGCCGATATTGAGGATCAGCGTCCTGCTGGGGATTTCTCTTGCGGCTTGGCGAGGAGATCAGCCTTTGACGGAACCTGCGTGAGGAGATCCGGGCGGACCTGAAAGACACCTTGCAAACGTTGGCCGGTGGCATAGAGGAGATTGCCTGCCTGGCTGCCGAGGGTCAGTTTCCCCGTGGTCTTGCCGTCCTTGCTGGTCGCGGCAAATTCTGCAGCGGGGGCCAACAGCCCATAGGGGGCGAGTGGTGCGGATTGTTTCATGACGCGCTCTTCCGCTGGAAGATTCGCGACCCGACTGACAAAGAGATCTGCCGCCTCTTGACTCACTTTCGCGGCAGGCTGGTCTTCAATTACCCACTCGCCGGTCTGGTTGATCAAAACATACTGATGCTCTCTCGTTTTCACCGACAACATAGCAATGTCGGTGTAGTCGAGGCCCAGCAGCCGCTTGTCCTGAAGGTTGAAGAGTTCTTTCGTGAGGTCTTTGATCAGGGCGGGGTTGATGCGATAGAGCGGGCCATCGGTGGTCGTCTCCGCAATGGCCTCTCCGCTCTGCGAGTTCGGCTGATACAGCCGAACGGCTTGGTCACCGGCTGCGGTATGCAGCGTGACTTTCACTTTTGGGGTCGTCAGAGTCTTGGCTACGGTGTCTCGTTCAGGACCGGGATCGATGATGCCGAGCGCCTTCAGATCTTCCAAACGAAACATCAACGAGCGGACTTCGTTCTGGTCTGCTTCGGCTTCGATCGGATAGCGGATCTTCCATGAAGGCCTGGATTTATCCTTTGTCATATTGTCGAACACGATTTCAGTCGTCGGATAGGTCAAGCGGACCCGTTCGACATCATTCTGCACAAACCGAAAAAGCTCTTTGCGGCGGTAGGTCATCAACGACTTGTTGATGAAGTCTTTCGGCGCCAAATTCGTTAACAGCACATGCTGATCCGACCCACGAAGCACATAGAGAGTATTGGAGAGAGGGCCACTGTCGCCGATAGAAATCTTCTCTTGTTGCGTTCCGGCTGTGATGGTGAGGGTGGTCACAGGCTGTTCAAGACCGAATGGGGCGAGCTGTGTGGCCTGTTCCTCGACCGTTCTGGTGACGGCTCCTGTCACGAGCGCTCGGATAAGCGCCTGCACTTCGCGATTATTGGCGTCTGTTTGAAGCGGAGCCACGATAGACCATTTGCCCGGTGCCGCCAGCTTAAATTCGATGGGTCCCTGAGCGGTGGTGATCGAGAGGCCGGTAATTGCGGTTTCCGGAAAAGGAAGGATCTGTTTCTGGGCGCTTTCCTGGTTCTCCTCTCGCTGCTCGGCGGGAAGCTCCACGAGATACAGATAACCTGCTAGTCCAGCCAGGATTACGAGCATAAGAGCTGTGGGCCAATAACGGGTCATGTGGGCTAGAGGCGGCGGCGTTTCCTCCACACGACGATGCCGGTGAGCAACGTCGCGAGTGGAAGGAACACGACCTGTACGTAAATCAGCGCCCGTTCCTGGGTAGGGTTGGGTGTGAACGGGCGCAATGCCGGTTCTTTTGGCGCGATGGAAATCAAGTCTCGCTCCTCGGCCAACCAACCGGTTGTATGGAGGAAGAAGTCGCTGTTGCCGGGGAAATTGAAAAAGGCATTGGACACGAAGGTCGAGTTCCCGATCACCACGATGGCGGGTCGAGGTTTGCCCTCTTCCGGAGCCTTCTTCGGCGACAGTGCGGCAGCCATGGGGAGCGGTCCTTTTACGTCTTCCTTTTCGCTCAGGCTCACGACCCGGCCTTGCATGTTCGTTTCAGCCCAGCTGTTCGGCGAGGTGCGAGCCAGCGGCACAAAGTCCCAGTCTTTCCCGACTTGCTCATCGAACGTGACGTGTCGCGAAAGCGGCAAGAGCACTGCAGAGGTGAGATCCTGCGTGATCTCATGCTCGGTGAACGTCCGAACCAACAGCGCGGTGAGGTCTCCCTGCGCCAACCGGTCCTGTAAATCAACCAACACGCCCGGACCTAGGCCAAGTCCCCAATGGGCCAGCATTGGTTCCAGGCCTGTCTGAGTGTCGGGATCGGCCAAGACTAAGAGATGGCCGCCCTTTTCGACATACGCCTTAATACGCTCCTGTTCTTCCTTCGTCACAGAACGGCGAGGACCGGCCAACATCAGCACCGACGTATTGTCCGGCACAGCGGATTCTTTTAAAAGCGAGATGGTGCCGACGTCATAGCCTTGCCGAGTCAAGGCTTCCTTGGCGATGGAGAGTCCGTTGCGGTCTTTGTCTTCGACACTCAACTCGCTATGGCCTTCGACGAAGACGATACGCTTCTTGGCGTCCTTGGAAATACGAATCAAAGCGCCGGTCAGCTCCACTTCCGATGGTGAGGTCACGCGCATGGTCTGGCCATTGCTCTCGAAAATCGCGGTATCGGTTCGGAAGATTCCGTAGTTTTGAGCGATCTTCGGCTGTTTTTCCGGATCGACGAATTCGACACTGAGCTTGGTCGAGGCTTGCCGATAACTCTCCAGTCTTTCTTTGTATGGTTGATAGCCTGGATCCTTTTCCCTTGTGAAGACCGTAATCTTGATGTCGTGCGGCAAGGTTCGGAGAATGCGATAGGTTTGCGGGGCGAGGGTGAAATTTTGATTTTCGGAGAGGTCCCAACGTATCGAGTGTCGAGAGGCCAGAAAGTTCACGATGAGCAAAATGCCGGAAAAGAGCGCGATCATGAGAAAGCTGTTCAGTCCCATCCTAGTCGACCGTCGGCTGGAGAATGCCTTGACGGTCTCAAAATGGAGAACGAAGAAGAGCGCCAAACAGACCAGCGCCAACCCTTCCGCGATCGTGACCACCCACAGCCAGTCAGGTCGAAGGCTATAGATCATCATGCCGCCGATGCCGAGCGCGACTCCGAGGATGCCGAAGGGAAGGGACTTTAGATTCATTTCCAGCGTGTCGACTCCACGACGCGATGTGTGAGGAACAGCATGAGCGCCAATCCGCTTCCGAAGTAGATGAGGTCGCTCGTGTCGATCAGGCCTCGAACCAGGCGATCATAGTGTTCCATATATGAAACATACGAGATGACGCGGCCTGCGGTGGTATCCCCGAAAAGGCTTCCCAATCCGGCGATCAGCCAGATGATCAGGAGCATACCGAAGCTGACAAAGGCGGCGACGATTTGATTCTCCGTGAGCGCCGAAGCAAACACGCCTACCGAAAGAAACAGGGCGCCCAGCAGCACCATTCCTAAATAGCCGGTCCAGATAGGATTCCAATCGAAATCGCTGAAGAGCATCAACACCGTCGGGACCAATATGGTTAGTGCTACGAGGCCGAGATAGATCAAGAACACGCTGACGAATTTGCCGACGACGATTTCATTGATCCTGATCGGCGAGGTCATCAAGAACTCGAAGGTGCGCAACTTGCGTTCTTCCGCGAACAACCGCATGGTCAGGATGGGCAGAATAATCACGAGGACGATCCGCATGCTCGAGAAGAGATTTCGGAAGACCAGATCGTTCAAGTTGACCTGAGCCATGCCTCCCTGCATCTGCATCAATTGGATGGCTTGCGCGCCGGCGAACCCGACGTAGAGGTAGGAGAGCAGTCCGAAGATCAGCAGAAAAACTGCGCCGACCACGTAAACAATGGGAGAGACGAAATAGCCGCGCAGTTCTTTGGCGATGACGGCCTGAACAGGGGTCATAAGGCTTCTACGCGTCCGTCCTTTCGGCGGAGACCGTGCTGACCGTGGCTTCTACCGGCTCGGAAAGGTGGTCTTCGTGACGTGTGAGCTGGAGGAAGACGTCTTCCAACGTCATCGACACGGTGCGGAGCTCAAGCAATCCCCACTGGCTCAACACGGCTACGCGCGCGATCTCGTCCCGTAGATCGCGGCCCAGTTCGCATTCGATGAGAAAGCTTCCTCCCGCCTGCCCAGGCAGAATATTGAGAATGCCGGGAATCGCGCGAAGCTTCGTCTCACAGTCCGCCAGACAAGTCTTGAGGGTAATCGAAATTTTCTCCGATTGACGCAATCGGGCCGACAACTGTTCTGGAGTATCTTCCGCGACGATGTGTCCTTTGTTGATGATGACCACGCGTTGGCAGACTGCGGTCGCCTCCGGGAGGATATGGGTGCTGAGAATCACGGAATGCGAGCCGGCCAGACTCTTGATGAGCTCTCTGATTTCAATGATCTGCTTGGGATCAAGACCGACCGTCGGCTCATCGAGGATCAGCACCGGGGGGTCATGCAGTAGCGCCTGCGCCAGTCCGACTCGCTGGCGATAGCCGCGGGACAGGTTGCCGATCAATCGATGGCGGACGGAGCCCAGCTCAAGTCGTCCAATAGATTGGTCGAGCGCCGACGAGAGTTTTGGTCCCGTGATTCCATGGAGTCGGCCGACGAAGGTCAGATATTCCGTCACCGTGAGTTCTTGGTAGACCGGCGGAGTTTCCGGTAAGTAGCCGATCTGCCGTTTTACGTCCAATGACTGCTCGGTGCAATCAAAACCCGCCACTCGCGCCGTGCCTTCTGTCGCCGGCATGAAGCAGGTCAAGATCCGCATGGTGGTTGTTTTGCCCGCGCCGTTGGGACCAAGGAACGCCAACACCTCTCCTTTGGCCACCGAGAAGGTGACGCGATCGATAGCCGTATGATGGCCGTATCGCTTGGTGATGTTGTGAACGTCGATCACGGATGTGATATCGATGCAAATAACTGTGGAGAAAAATGGAGCGGTACCACTCCCGAACTACACCATATTGTTTGACCCGAGATCTTACTCACTCTGTCCCAAGCAGTCAATATAGGGTGAGGTATTAACATAGGGTGAGGTATTAACCATGATGGATCGTCTACTCTATGCTGGAGCATGACACTTCGAAGATGATCTTCATCACTCGGATGGATAGTATCATCTCCGCGAAGAAACGCGACTCGAAGAAGTCCCATCCTCGTTGCAAGCTCCGCTCGACTCGTAGGTGTTGAATTTAAGTCACGGCTCATTTATAAAGAGGTCGCGAGGAAGCCTATCCTTTACATTTTTCCATGCGATCACCCTCATGACCACGAAACGGAAGACTCTATACGGAGGTGGGGGGACCGGTACGCCAGTCGGTATTGTCGAAGTCCCATGCCTTTCATACTCTGAATCGACCAGTGATCTCATTGTTGACATCAGAGGAGGCGATACCCAGCATGTACACTGAGCGTCATCACAGTCGACTCTTATCGTCCACATCCTTCGTCATCATCTTGTGTCTGTCGTTGGGGGCTTGTTCTTGGGTTCCTAAAGGGGATGGGCAACTGGATGCGGGGATCAAAGATCGAGGAGTTGCTTCGTGGTACGGTGAGCAGTTTCATGGCAGACAAGCGGCGAACGGCGAACTGTTCGATATGAAAGCGCTGACGGCTGCTCATCGAACCATGCCGCTTGGGAGTATTGTGCGTGTGGTCAATTTGGTGAACGGGAAACATCTCTATGTGCGGATCACCGACCGAGGTCCTTACGAGAAGGGCCGCATTCTCGATCTTTCCCATGGTGCAGCCGTCCAGTTGGGTATAGAGCACAAAGGGTTGGCGTATGTGCAGGTTGAGATTGTCGGCGAACGCCGCCCAGAACTGATGGTGCTGTCGGAAAAATTCTCAGACCGAACTACGTCACGTCTTGCCGATACGGTACCGCAGACCGATCGGACGTCACCTGGGATGGCCTCTCCGATTCGAAATTTCCCCGGCGACCTCTGGATTGCAAGGCGAAATCGCTGGAGTCTTGCGATGCTCGCGATGGCTCATCAGGCCCGTACTCCGGTCGCGTCGTTGGTCCTCGGCTAAGTTCCATCTTGCCGATGACATCGAGCGGGCCTCCTGGCCCGCTTTTCCTGTCGAGACCCTCCACGTTGTATTTCATCGAGCGATGATGACCGTGCTGATCCTCTCCAAGTTGACAGGGTGCAAAGCTCTCCACTAGACTGCGTCTTTCTCGTCAGCAGCCGACAATACGTGAGTGGATCGAAGGGGAGGCATGGATTGATGGCCAAGAAGCAGGCAGCGGAATCGGATGAAGCGAAGTTAAAGAAGAAGGTCGCCGCAAAGCTTACCAACCACGGCAAGCCGGAAGAGGACGCCGCACTCCGGTCATTGAGGAAACGATTGAAGAGAGAACAGCGGAAACGGCGATCTCTTGGGCAGCGGAAGAAACGAGCGGCTGGAAGCAAAGGTGCGGCTGCAACCCCTGCGTCGGCATAGTCTTTCAGTGGTCACAGTCGAGTCAGGTACTGATTTCATGGAACAAGAACCGAAACTTTCCCCTCAAAGCAGCAGCCCTCTCAGCCGGCAAACCGGTGACGAGCCCATCGCCGATGCGGTGGCCGATCAGACGCAAGCTGGTTCACCCGCTGCCGACGCGTTAGTGGTCGGCCAAGATACTCCCGCGCTTGACGAAGAACAGGTGAAGGATGAGATCGACATCCAGATCGATCTGCTGAGTGATCCTGACTGGGTGGTCCGCCGCGAAGCAATCATTACTCTGGGCGAGATGGGGAACGAGCGGTGTGTTGAACCATTGGCCCGCGCATTGCGCGATGGTGATTGGCAGGTCCGAGAAGTTGCGATCGAAGGGTTGGGGCAGGTGGGTTCTCCCGCCGTTGAGGCCGTTATCAAACTGCTCCGTGACTGGGAGGTTCGCAAATACGCCATCGCGGCGCTCGGGAAAATCCGTGACGAGCGGGTGCTCGATCCCCTGATACTTCAGCTTCGGAACGACGAGTTCAAGGATGATGCCATTGATGCCTTGGTCGCGCTGGGTGAGCCGTCCGTCGAAAAGCTGGTCGGAGCCCTTCGTGATAGGGATGAAAATGTCCGTAAGCGTGCGGTTCGCGCCTTGGGCAAAATTAAAGGCAACGACGCCATTGATCCGCTCATTGCGATGCTCGGTGATAAGGACTGGGAAACGCGCTTACTGGCCGCCGCAGCGTTGGAATCGATCGGCGACGAGCGAGGCCGCGAGGCGATCAAGCCGTTGCTCAAAGACCCGGATATGGTCGTCAAGATGCGGGTGGAGCGAATCCTGGCAAAGTGGAAGAAGCAACCGATCTCTCAACCGGCCAACGTCTGAGCTAGTTATTCAGCAGCTGATCCATTCTCTGCTGGAGCTCGTCCAGCTTTTTCAACGACACCGGTTTTCCCGTCACAATTTCCACCTTCACCTCCCGCAGCGATCCGGCCATGTCCCGTAACGCATTGGTTGAATCGGGCTTGGCTCCTTTTGTGATGGTTTCCACGGCATTGACGGCCTCGCTCAATTCTTTTGCTGCGTCGCCGAAATTGCGATCGGCGAAGTGTGCCTTCGCTTGGACCAAACGGGATTTAGCCTCCACGAGTCCCTGACGTTTGCGGAGGTCGCGTTCGATCCCGAGTGTCGTGTCCAACACGTTTCTGGACATATCTTTCAACGATTGTTGAAGTTCCGCGACCGTTCGCTGCAGCGTCCCGACGGGCCGTTGTCCGAGATAATAGCCCGCTCCGAATGCCCCGGCGAGCAGCGACACAACAACGAGAAATTTAGCCATAAAGATCCTCGGTCAGTAGCGACGTTTCGACGAACTCTCTCGGGTCAACTGTTGGAGCAGGCTGTTCGCGGTCGCGATACGCACCGCCTCATCCGGATCTTGCAATCCTCTCACTAAGATAGGGATGGCGCTGTCGCTGCTTTTCCGCAATCCCTTGGCGGCCATCAGGCGAGGAAGCGGCTGCTGGTCCTGTAAGAGAGTGTGTAGCGCCGCCAGGGCTTCTTTGTCGGCAGAGGCGCTCAAGGCCTGCGCCGCTGCACCGCGAATGGAAGGGTCGGAGTGCCGAGCCAGCTCGGTCGCCAGTGTAAGGGCGGAGGTATCGCCGAGGCGAATCAACCCTTCAGCGGCGCTGGCACGGACATGAAGATTCGGATCTCTGGTGAGTGCCGACAGCAAGGGCCGGTTTTCCTTGATACCGAGCCTTCCGAGACTTGCCGCGGCCACGCCGCGAACCATCGCCATCTCGTCCCCGATTGCATGCGTCAACGGAGCCACGCCGCCAGGGGACCCGAATTCTCCCAGTGCCCCGGCAGCGAACGCGCGCACCGATGGATCAGGATCATATACAGCTTGGGCCAGGACTGCCAGGCTTGCCGGACGTTTGAGGCGCCCCAATACACCCAGCGCCGCCATCCTCGTCTCTGCGTCCGGCAAAGTGGCTGCGCTGGTAATGTCGTACAGCTTCTCGGATAGTCCCAGCTTAACCAAGGCTGCATACGCAAAAACAGCTTCAGGCCCGTCTTCCGTGCGAGTGACGTCGAGCAATCGTTGTTGGACGTCGGTGGCATGTGCTTCTCCGAGCGCAGTCATGGCGGCGATGCGGACGGTCGGCATCTCATCCCGCAACGCGCGACGCAAGGCGCCGGATTTCACCGCGAGTCCGGCTTTTCCGATCGCCTCAGCGGCCCGTGCTCGTACCACGACGGAGGGATCGAGCAAACCATCCTCCAAAATCGCGGCGGTCTCCGGCAGCCCCAATTCCGCGAGGGCCGAGTAGGCCGCAATGCGGACATGCTCTTTTCGGTCTCGAACGTGGCTCGTGATCACTCCGAGTGCCAACGGGCGAAGAAGCGACGCGTCATGAGGCTGCCCCGGCTGAATCAATTTCGCATAGATGGCCAGGGCTTCATCTGTTCGTCCCAGGCGGACATAGCTCAGCAAGGAGAGACGGAGGAATGCTTTCGAGGGTGTCGCGTCTTGTGGAAAATTTCGGTAGAGAGAGATCACTTCGGGGTAGTCACCGGCCTTGAAGAGGGCCGCGGCTTTCGTTTCGACCGTGGATGGGGTTCCAGCCGATGCAGGAAAGAAAGGAACTGTGATGAGAATCAGAATGAACGAGCCGATGACACGCGCTGTGGTAGTCGGATCGGAGGCTAGGTCGCGTACCGGACGGCGATCAGCCGCGTCGAACCGAGTTACCATGTCGTGGGCAGCCGCATCATGGCGGCGCGATACATCAGGCCGACATAGTCCTTCAGCATGCGCGTGGTGCAGAACCGGGGCGCGATGGTACGGATACATTCTTTGACCATTTGGAGCCAGCCTCGGGGAATCTCGTCACGATCGCGCTGATAGAAGAGCGGCACGACTTCTTGTTCCAACACGCGATAGAGTTGCTCCGTATCATGATGATCTTGGGCCTGCGCGTCGGCTTGTTCGCTCAGTGGTTGGATTCCCCACCCGTTGGCTCCGTTATAACCTTCAACCCACCATCCATCGAGGACGCTGAGGTTCAACACGCCGTTCAAGGCGGCTTTCATGCCGCTGGTGCCGCTGGCCTCCATCGGAAAGCGAGGAGTGTTCAACCAAATGTCGACGCCCTGGACGAGATACTTCGCCATATGCATTTCATAATCTTCAATGAAAGCGATGCGGCCGCCCAGTTTGTGATCATGGCAGAAGTTCAGCACCTCATGAATGAAGTATCGACCCGGCTCATCGGCTGGATGGGCCTTGCCGGCGAAGACGAGTTGGACCGGCCGCCAGCGGTCTTGGAGGAGAGCCTTCAGCCGTTCCAGGTCTCGGAAGAGCAAGGTGGCCCGCTTATACGTCGCGAACCGTCTGGCGAATCCAATGGTCAACGCTTCGGGGTCCAGGAGTGTGCCGCGTGTGAGGACTTGAGAGGGCTGCAGGTGGCCATGCATCCAGCCGGCTCTGGCTCGTTCACGAATAAACCCCATCAGTTTCCGCTTCATCGTTTGTCGAACCGCCCACAGCTCATGATCGGGGACATCCATCACCCGCTGCCACATGGTCGGATCATCGCAGGTGTGGGTCCAGGTCGGGCTGAGCGACTTGCTGTATAGATGGTGCAGCTCCTGCGAGACCCAGGTCGGCGCATGAACGCCGTTGGTTACACTGCGGATGGGGATCTGGTCGGTCGGCAACCCCGGCCAGAAGTGTTGCCACATCTCGCGAGTCACGCGTCCATGTTCACGACTGACCCCGTTGACGTGGGCCGACAAGCGCATGACCAACGCGGTCATGTTGAACCCGTGCCCGCTCGATTCTGGAGTTTCACCAAGGCGGAGAAATTCGTCGCGCGACAGTCCCAGTTGTTCCCAGTAGCCGGCAAAGTATCGATCCATCAAATGGTGTGGGAAGACATCGTGCCCGGCCGGCACGGGTGTGTGCGTCGTGAAAACAGTGCTCTGACGGACCAGGTCGCTGGCTTCGGCATGGGACGAACCTTTTTGAACCAGTTCCCGCACCCGCTCCAAGGTGAGAAAAGCCGAGTGCCCTTCGTTGGCATGCCACACCGCCGGTGAGATGCCGAGCGAGCGCAACATGCGCACGCCGCCGATGCCCAGCAAAATTTCCTGACAGAGCCGCATTTCTTGATCCCCGCCGTAGAGACGGGCGGAGAGGGCACGGTCCTCCGGGCTGTTTTCCGGCACATCCGTATCGATGAGAAAGAGCGGGATTCGTCCTACCAGCACTTTCCACACTGCCGCCGTCACGCGGCGGCTGCCCATCTCGACGACGAATCGGCATGGCTCTCCCGACCGGGTCAGGGCGAGATGAACCGGTGATTCCTCGCGGTTGAAAGGAGCGTAGGCCGCCTCTTGCCAACCTTCCGGCGTGATCCGCTGGCGGAAATACCCTTGCGGGTACATGAATCCGATGCCGACCAGCGGCAAGCCAAGGTCGCTCGCCTCTTTGCAGTGGTCCCCGGCTAAGATTCCGAGACCGCCGCTATAAATGGGCACAGAGGCATGCAACCCGAATTCTGCCGAGAAGTATGCGATGGTGGTCTTCGTCAAATCGGCATGGTGCGTTCCGGCCCAACTCTTCTTATTGGCAAGGTACTCATCGAACAGGCGGAACACCGCCGAGTATTGGCGGAGAAACGACGGGTCTTCGGCCAAACGCGCCAATCGGTCCGGTTTGACATCAGACAAGAGTTTGACCGGATTGTGGTTTGCGAGAAACCACAAGGTCGGGTCGACCACTTCGAACAGCTGGCGGGCTTCCCACGTCCAACTCCACCAGAGATTTTGCGCCAGTTCCGGCAAACGACGGAGGTTCTGCGGGAGAGAACTATTCACCATAGTAGGAGAATCCACAAGCACTCCTTTGGTCAAGATCATGCAATCGGTATCGGCAATGACGGGCGATCACCGGTCGAGATCAAGCATGCCCTGCCTTATGCCATGAGGCCCAGTCTTTGGAGAATGCCACGGCGGCATACCGTTCGCCAAGGATTTTTGCGACCCGGTTGAGGAGTTTGGTGAGTTGCTGGAGTTCGGAAGGAGTGAGGTCCTCACGGAACCGTGGGTGGAGTCCCCAACGGGTCTCAACCTCTTCACCGTACACACTCGACATGAGGCTCACGAGTTTGATCTCTTGGCCGGTCGATTGCTTCTGTTCGGTTGAGGTCCCAACGGCTGGAGGCGCAGTCTGCGATGCTTCCTGAGAGGGGGGAGCTTGTCCTTGCAGTATCGAGCTGAGGGCCGGCACGACGGCACCGGCACAGAGGGTCGCCGCTGAACTGAGCTGTGCGTTGCCGGGAGCACCGATGGCGTCAGCCACTTTCTCGCCGAAGTCGCGGAACATCTCGTGCTTCGTCTTGGAGTCCTCAGAGATCAGGAATTTATATTTCTCGTAGGTCTGCCGACTGTCCGCCACGGTCGTGCCGATCGTCAGCACGATTTCCATCTGATCCGCGTTGTTTCCGAATGCCGGTTCCAACACGCGCTTCAATTGCTGCGTGACGGCATCTTCCAGCCCGTTCATGAACTCCATCTGGTCCTTCATCGGGATGTGCAGGGCCACCAGCCGGTCCATGAGATTGAACATGACCTTGAGAAATTCCAGGTAGATGCCCCATTCATCCTGCCGCTTGAGCTTCAGCGCCTGCTCGGGCGCATTGCGCTTCATCATCGTGACTGATTCGCCCGACACGGCGAGCATCAGTTCGGCCAGCTGGCGGAGACGCTCCTTGTATTCAGTCGTGGTAGTAGCCATGGGTCCTCTCTAGTGACGCGCGGATTATAACGGAGACTTGCGCGAGGAGCAAAGAGGCGAATTCAATTCAATGATTCGTTGCCCGCTTTATACACGAGGTATACGATTCGATCGAAACCATTAGATCTGCATCGGTATAAGATCCACAGCATGACAAATGTGTGGTCGCATGACCTGATGAAAGTTCCCTGACGCAAGGAACAGACAGATGTGAAACGCTCGAGCTGGTATGACCATGGAGAGAGTGGAGAGGTGAAACCGCGATGCTGAGAATGATTCTGTTGCGCGTTGGAATATCGATAGCCTTATTAGGTAGCCCTGATCTTCCCCCGATTTTGTGGACACCGGGTTACGCGACAGCCGCCTTTGCTTCGAACTCGGCGGGGGACTGATAGCCAAGGGTCGAGTGGCGTCGCTGCCGATTATAAAATACTTCGAG
>Ga0134126_10006042_pt1 | contig 15158 bp, 17 predicted proteins | sample KB31752_FD_96881 | JGI IMG/M metagenome (GOLD analysis project Ga0134126, IMG submission 96881) | Terrestrial soil microbial communities with excess Nitrogen fertilizer from Kellogg Biological Station, Michigan, USA - KB3-175-2 | ecosystem: Environmental > Terrestrial > Soil > Unclassified ...
GAGGCCGGCTGGGCCTCGCTGCCCGCCGCCCGCTCCATGCTGCGCCGCATCGGCGACGAGGTGGACGTGGTGACCTACCTGGGCGAGTACTTCCGGCTCCGGCTGACCCAGGCGCTGTCCTGGAGTGCCTCGGCCCGCATGGTCCGGCTCGCCCCCGGCGTGGACACCACCGCCTTCCGGCCCGGCGCCGGGGGCCAGGCGATCCGCCAGCGGATGGGCATCGGCGCGAACCAGCCGGTAGTCGTCTGCGTGTCCCGCATGGTGCCCCGCAAGGGCCAGGACACGCTGCTCCAGGCCTGGCCGACGGTGCAGGCCAACGTGGGCGGCAACCCGCTGCTGCTGCTGGTCGGGGACGGCCCGTACCGGGCCGAGCTGGGCCGCCTGGCCCAGCGCCTGGGCGTGAGCGATTCCGTGCTGTTCGCCGGCCCCGTGCCCGGCGAGGAACTGCCCGCCTACTACGACGCCGGCGACGTGTTCGCCATGCCGTGCCGGACCCGCCGCCACGGCCTGGACGTGGAGGGCCTGGGCATCGTCTACCTGGAGGCGTCGGCCGCCGGCCTGCCGGTGGTGGGCGGTGACTCGGGTGGCGCGCCGGACGCCATCGTGCCCGGCGAGACCGGCTACGTGGTGCCGGGCGGCAGCGAGGACGCCCTGGCCGCCCGGCTGATCGAGCTGCTGTGCGACCCGGTGGGCGCGGCGGCCATGGGCGAGAAGGGCCAGGCCTGGGTGGACCGCGAGTGGCGATGGAGCCTGGTGACCAGCCGGCTAGGCGAGATCCTGGCCGGCTGATCACACCCTTTCTGATTAAGGAAGGGCGCCCGGGCTCAGTGTGCCCAGCGTCCCCGGTAGTACTCGAAGACGAAACCGACCATGCTCAGGATGACGGCCAGCAAGCCGATCAGGAACAGCCACCAGCCCACCGCGACGCCGACCGCGGCCAGCGCGCCGGACAGGCCGACGAACAGCGGCCACCAGCTGTGCGGGCTGAAGAAGCCCAGCTCGCCGGTGCCCTGGTAGATCTCGCCCTGCTGGTCGTCCTCGGGCCGCTTGGGCAGCCGGCGGCCGGTGAACAGCAGGTAGAACCCGGTCAGGAAGGCCAGGCAGACCGACAGCGCGAGCGCGGTGGTGCCGGTCGGGTCGTGCGAGAAGTTCCAGTACACGAGGTCGGCGGCGCCGAAGAACGCCGCGCAGCCCAGGAACAGGTAGGCCTCGATCTTCACTTGCCGACTCCGATCGACTTGCGCTCGAGCTCACGATCGCGCCCGGTCTTGATGTGCGGGTAGTGCAGGTCGAACGCCGGGCGCTCGGACCTGATCCGCGGGATCGACGTGAAGTTGTGCCGCGGCGGCGGGCAGGACGTCGCCCACTCCAGCGAGTTCCCGAAGCCCCAGGGGTCGTCCGCGGTCACGGTGGGCGCGTTCTTGTGCGTCCAGTAGATGTTGTAGAAGAACACCAGCGTCGAGGCGCCGAGCACGAACGCCGAGATGGACGAGATGTCGTTCAGCGTCGTGGCCAGGTGCGGCAGGAACGGGTAGTTGGCGATGCGGCGTGGCATGCCCATCAGGCCCAGCCAGTGCTGAACCAGGAACGTGCCGTTGAACCCGAGGAACACCAGCCAGAAGTGCCACTTGCCCATGGTGGCGTTGAGCATCTTGCCGGTCCACTTGGGCCACCAGAAGTAGAACCCGCCGAACATGGTGAACACGACGGTGCCGAACAGCACGTAGTGGAAGTGCGCGACGACGAAGTAGGAGTCGCTGACCGCGAAGTCCAGCGGCGGGGAGGCCAGGATGACGCCGGTCAGGCCCCCGAACAGGAACACGACCAGGAAGCCCAGGGCGAACAGCATCGCGGGCTCGAACGAGAGTTGCCCGCGCCAGATCGTGCCAACCCAGTTGAAGAACTTCACCCCGGTCGGCACGGCGATCAGGAACGTCATGAACGAGAAGAACGGCAACAGCACCGCGCCGGTGGTGAACATGTGGTGCGCCCACACCGTCGTGGACAAGCCCGCGATCGCGATCGTGGCGCCGACCAGGCCCTTGTAGCCGAAGCACGGCTTGCGGGAGAACACCGGCAGGATCTCGGTGGCGATGCCGAAGAACGGGATCGCCACGATGTAGACCTCGGGGTGGCCGAAGAACCAGAACAGGTGCTGCCACAAGATCGCGCCGCCGCTGTTGGCCGCGAACACCTGCGCGCCGAGCTTGCGGTCGATCTCCAGGACCAGCAGCGCCGCGGTCAGCACCGGGAAAGCCAGTAGCACCAGCAGGCTGGTGAGCAGGATGTTCCAGGTGAAGATCGGCATCCGGAACATGGTCATGCCCGGGCAGCGCATGCACAGGATCGTGGTGATGAAGTTCACCCCGCCCAGGATGGTGCCCAGGCCGGCCAGCACCAGGCCCATGATCCACATGTCGCCGCCGAGGCCCGGCGAGTACTGCGCGCTGGTCAGCGGCGAGTAGGCGTACCAGCCGAACGCCGCCGCACCGCCGGGGGTCAGGAAGCTGGCCAGCAGGATCAGCCCGCCGAACAGGAAGAAGTAGTAGCTCAGCAGGTTCAGCCGCGGGAACGCCACGTCGGGCGCGCCGATCTGCAGCGGCATGATCTCGTTCGCGAACCCGACGAACAGCGGAGTGGCGAACAGCAGCAGCATGATCGTGCCGTGCATGGTGAACAGCTCGTTGTACACCTGGTCGGACACGAGATGGTTGTTCGGGGCCATGAGCTGGGCCCGCATGATCATCGCCATGATGCCGCCGACCACGAAGAACCCGAATGACGTGATCAGGTACAGGTGGCCGATGATCTTGTGGTCGGTGGACGATAGCCAGTCCGCCAGCAGCGAGCCCTTGCGGTACGTGCGCGTCTGGGGAGCGGCGATGGTCGGCTGGTCAATCGCGGTCACGAGGCACCCCTGGCATTCTGCTGCGACTGCTGCGCGTGGATCCACGCGTTGAACTGGGCCTGCGGCACGATCTTGACGCGGAACAGCATCCGGCTGTGGTACAGCCCGCACAGCTCAGAGCAGCGCCCGATCGAAGAGCCCGTCTTGGTCGTGTAGACCTGGAAATGGTTCGGGTGGCCGGGCACGACGTCCCGCTTGAACTCGAACGGGACGATCCAGAACGCGTGGATGACGTCCGCCGAGGTGAGGTTGAACCGCACCGTCTCGTGGACCGGGATCTCCAGCAGCGGCAGCTTGCCCTGATTGCCGGGGACCTCGCCGTTCCACTGCTGGCCGAGCTCGCATACGTCGGCGCCGCCGCACAGGGCGCTGGAGCCGCTCACCGCGTACTGCGGGTACTGGAAGGCCCAGCTCCACTGGAAGCCGGTGACGTTCACGACCACGTCCGGGTGGGCCGAGAGCAGGTCGATCTGGTTCTCGTCGCGCGCCGTGAAGAAGAACAGCACGCCGATCATGACGAACGGCACCACCGTGTACATGATCTCGATGGGCAGGTTGTACCTGACCTGGTGGGGCACCCGGTCCGCGCGCTTGCGGTAGAAGATGATGGCCCAGATGATCAGGCCCCACACCAGCGCACCGACGGCGAAGGCGGCAATCCAGGAGCCCTGCCACAGGTCGATGATGGTCTGGCCCTGCCTGGTCTGGGGCGGTACCAGGCCGAGCCTGGTGAACGTCGTCGACTTGCAGCCGGCGGTCATGGTGACCAGACCAATAGCGAGGGCCGTGCGAGGCACCCAGCGCCTCAGCTGGCGTCCTGACACCCTGAGGCGCGGGTGACTGCGGATGAGACTCACAGATTGCCTTCCCAGCGGATGACTTCCCGGCTCCGTCCAGGCCGGGAACGCTCGTCCTACAGCCTGTCGTGGAAACAGTACAACGGACCGGGCTCGCATCCGGCGGTACCCCCGGTACTCGCGTCCCGCGCGGCGCTTAGGCAGCGGGCGCGCGGGGTATCGCCCACTCAGGTTGACCGAGTCGTTACTGACGGTGGCCAAGCCGGGCCGGCGTCATCGGCGGCGGAACTGCACGATCGGTTAAAGTGCGCGACACTGTCAGGGGCGAGCGGCACGGCCCTGATGGGGAGGTAACCGCGTGACAGCAGAGCACCAGGCCCGGACGGGCGACCGGGTCGACGGTCCGGTCGTGGCGCTGACCATTGACGCGCTCGGCCGCAAGTGCCCGATCCCGATCATCATGCTGGCCGAGCGGATCAGGGAAGTGGCCATCGGCCAGACCATCGAGGTGCTGGCCGACGACCCGGCGGCCAAGAGCGACTTGCCCGCCTGGTGCTCCCTGAAGTCGCAGGAGTTCCTGGGCACCCGCGACCTGGCCTCCGGCTGGTCGTTCCTGGTCCGCCGCAGCTACTAGCCGCCGTTCCCGCTAGGGCTCGGGGCGGTTGTCCACCGACTCGAAGCGCTCGGCGAAGCGGCGGTCGGACTCCCACCATGGCCGGGCTGGCTTCGCCTCCTGCGGCCCCGGCGCGGTCGCCTCGGCGGACTCAGCGCCCTCGGCGGCCTCAGCGGCCTCAGCGGCGTCCAGTTCGGCGTCGATGACCTTGGCCTCGTGCTCGTCCTCGCGGATCATCTGAATGAGCTGAGCGGCCAGGAACGGCAGGCCGACGATGTCACCGAGCACCCACAAGGTGCCGCCGCCCAGCACCTGGTCGGTGCTCAGGCTCGGTCCCCACGGCCGGGCCAGCGCGTGGTAGTAGACGGCGGCGATCAGGTGCGGGTCGGCGATGATGGCCAGCCCCAGCACCGCGTCGCCGATGACCTCGGCCCCGGTGATCCACAGCGCCACCACGTACGGGTAGGCCTTGGGCACCGGGTCGACCCGCAGCAGCGTCCAGAAGAACGCCAGGCCGGGCAGGATCAGCACCAGGTGGGTGACCTCGCGCACGCCGGTCGAGGTCAGGCCGGCGGCGTACCAGCCGGTGAAGTAGAGCAGGAACGGCAGGACTACCAGGACCAGGGTGGTGATGGCGGGGAACATGAGGATCCGGGCCGTACGGCTGCGGATGGCCGCCTCAATGCGGGCGCCAGAGCGGGGCGCGGCCGCGATGGCCAGGGTCAGCGGCCGGCCCAGGGCCAGGAACAGCGGCACGACGAGCAGCAGCACCGTGGTCTGCGCGGCCCGGGCGTAGAACAGGATGTTCTGGTAGACGCCCAGGAACGACATGGTGGCGATGACGGCGAAGCCCAGGCCGAGCCCGCAGAACGCGATCACCCGCCCGGCCGGCCAGTCCTGCCCCGACCGCCGCACCCGGCGCACGCCGGTCAGGTAGGCCAGGGCCAGCAGCAGGATGACCGCTAGGGCCCACGGGTCGAGCACCCACTCGCCCAACGCCCGTGCGACGGTCAGCTCGGGCGGCCCGTGATAGCCGGCGGCGGCGGATGGCATAACCGCCACGCTACCGCTACTACCCGGCGTAGTGGCCGGCCCGTCCCCGCGAGCGTCCCTGACGCCGGCGCGTGTCGTGACTTGAACGGCCGGCCGCCGGCCGCCAGGGTATGCCTGGCAGCGGTGCAGACGGCCCGCCGAGCAGCTGACCAGCCATTTTCCGGATCGAAGGGACACTCATGCCGCAGCTCACCCGAGCCAGGACCGCCGGCGCCGCGCTGGCCGCCGGCGCGTTAGGACTCTCCAGTCTCCTGGCCGGGGCCGGGGCCGCGCAGGCGGCGGTGCCCGCGCGGGTCGCCGTCGCGGGCACGCATCCGGACTGGGCCGTGCCCGCGCACCGGGCCGGGCCGGTGACCCGCGGCGTGGTCCACGCGCGGGTCTACCTGGCCGCGCGGGACGCGGCCGGCCTGGCCGCGACGGCCACGGCCGTCTCCACGCCGGGCCGCCCGGATTACCGGCACTTCCTGAGCCCGGCCCAGGTCCAGGCGAGGTTCGGGCCGACGCCGGCCCGGATCGGCGCCGTCCGGGCCTGGCTGCGCCGGGCCGGGCTGCGGGTCACGGGCCTGAGTGACCACGTGGCGGGCGGGTACCTGGCCGTCACGGGCTCGGTGGCGGCGGCCGGCCGCGCGTTCGGGGTGCGGTTCGCCCGCTACCGGCTGGCCGGGCAGGGCCTGGTCCGCGGGCCCGAGCAGGCGGTCAGTGTGCCCGCCGCCGTGGCCGCCTCGGTGCTGGACGTCACCGGGCTGAGCACGGCCCGGCAGGTCATGCATCCGATGGCGGCGCACCAGGCCGTGGCGCCGACGGCGAAGGCCAAGCTGCCGCCGCCGGGCCCGAACTACTGGGTGGCCCCGCCGTGCGGGTCGTACTACAACCAGAAGATCGCCACCACCAAGCCGGCTGCCTACGGCCGGCACTGGCCGTGGGCGGTGTGCGGCTACACCCCGCGCCAGGTGCGCGGTGTGTACGGGGTGACCGACTCGGGCATGACCGGCGCCGGCCAGACCGTGGCCATCGTGGACGCCTACGCCTCTCCCACCATGCTGTCGGACGCGAACACCTACGCCCGGATCACCGGGGACCGGCCCTTCGCTCCCGGCCAGTACCAGCAGTACCTGCCGTCCCGGTTCACCGACGCGGGCGCGAACGAGTGCGGCGCGCAGGGCTGGTACGGCGAGCAGACGCTGGACGTGGAGTCGGTGCATGGCCTGGCGCCGGGCGCGCGAGTCAGGTACGTGGCCGCGGCCAGCTGCAACGACCCGGACCTGGCCGACGCCCTGGCCCGGATCGTGAACAACCGCCTGGCCAGCATCATCAGCGACTCCTGGGGCGGCACCGAGGCCAGCTCGGCCGGCTTTGTGGACGTCTACCACCTGATCCTCCAGACCGCGGCGGCCGAGGGCATCGGGGTGCTGTTCTCCTCGGGCGACAACGGCTACGAGTCCCCCGGCGAGGACCCCGGCGGCTCCACCCGGATCCAGGTCGACTACCCGACCTCCGACCCCTGGGCGACCTCGGTGGGCGGCACCAGCCTGGCCATCGGCGCCCGCGGCAACTACCTGTTCGAGACGTCCTGGGGCACGATCCTCAACCCGCTGGGCAAGAGCGGTAAGTCCTGGCAGTACCCGCTGCCCGGACCATACCCGGCCGGGTTCGACGGCGGCAGCGGCGGCGGCACGTCCACCCTCTTCGGCCAGCCCGGCTACCAGCAGGGCGTGGTCCCTGACCGACTGTCGCACAAGCTGCCCGGCGGGCGCTTGAGCGCCAGCCCGATGCGGGTGGTCCCTGACGTGTCGGCCTACGCCGACCCGGCGACCGGCTTCCTGATCGGCCAGACCGTGCTGCAGCCCAACGGGAAGAGCTACCGCTTCTCGCTCAGCCGGATCGGCGGGACCAGCGTCTCGTGCCCCACGTTCGCCGGCATCGAGGCCGACGCGCAGCAGGCCGCGGGCGGGCCCCTCGGGTTCGCCAACCCGGCCATCTACCACCGGTACGGCACCGACGCGTTCCGCGACGTCACCGACCACCCGCTGGGCCCGGCGCCGCTGGCCCAGGTGCGGGCCAACTACACCAACCCGGCCACCAGGGGCGGCCCGATCCTGTACTTCCTGCGCACGCTGGGCATCGACGGCGAGGGCGCCGCCGCCCTGCCTGCCACCCCGGGCTACGACGACGCCACCGGGGTCGGCTCACCCTGGCACTACATCCAGACCTTCGGCTCCCGCTGAAGTCTGTAGCAGAGTCAGCCCGGAGTCAGCCCAGATGCATCGCGATGTCCTTTGCCGCGTCCGCGCCGTAGGCGGTGGTCAGGCGCTGGGCCAGCTGGTCGGGCTTGAGCACGTACTCCTGCGTCCCGGTGGTCTCCAGGGCGTGCACGGCCAGCATGTTGCCCAGCTGGGCCGCGCGCTCCAGGCTCAGGCCCCAGGCCACCGCGGCCAGGAATCCGGAGCGGAACGCGTCGCCCGCGCCGGTCGGCTCGCGCGGCGTCACGTCGGGCAGCGGCGGGACCAGGACCGCCGGCTGGCCGGCCTGGTCCACCCGGGCCCCGGCCGAGCCCAGCGTGGTGACCCGGATGCCGACCTGGGCGGTGAGCTCCTCGCTCGTCCAGCCGGTCTTGTGCTCGATGAGCTCGGCCTCGTACTCGTTGCTGAACAGGTAGGCCGCCCCCTCGACCAGGGCGCGGACCTGCGCGCCGTCCAGCCGAGCCAGCTGCCAGGAGGTGTCGGCGGCGAACGGCAGGCCCAGCTCCCGGCACATCGGGGTGAAGCGGAGCATGGCCTCGGGGTCGCTGGCCCCGATCAGCACCAGGTCGGCCTGGCCGACCAGGTCGCTGAGGTCGATCTCGACGTCCTCGCTCATCGCGCCGGGGTAGAACGAGGCGATCTGGTTCAGGTCGGCGTCGGTGGTGCCGATGAACCGGGCCGTGTGGTGCAGCGTGGACTCCCGCACTCGGCTGGTGTCGACGTTGTGGTCCTCGAGCCAGCGGCGGTAGTCGGCGAAGTCCTCGCCCACGGTGCCGACCAGCAGCGGCCGCAGGCCCAGGCAGCCCAGCCCGAAGGCGATGTTCGCGGCGACGCCGCCACGGCGGATGTCCAGGGAGTCGACCAGGAACGACAGCGCCACCTTGTCCAGCTTGTCGGGCATGAGCTGCTCGACGAACCGGCCGTGGAAGGTCATCAGGTGGTCGGTCGCGATCGACCCGGTCACGGCAATGCGCACGGTGGTGTCGTCCTTAGGCTGAGGCGGCCGCGGGCTGGGACCAGCCAGCGGGCCAGGTCAGGTTACCGCGCACCGCCCGCGCTGGTCAGGCCTGCAGCACGGCCCGCCGCACTCCCAGACAGCTCAGCAGGTGACCGATGTCATCCGGGTCGCTACTCACGACGGAGGCCTGCTCCCGCGCCGCGAGGAGTGCGACGAAGGCATCACTGACGTCGGCCGTCCCGGAGGCGGCCAGCAGCTCACCGACCGGCACATGGTGATGCGTGGTGAAAGGGACTAACGAGCAGCCCTTGAGTGCGAGCATGAGCGGCGCCTGGGTGGCTGGCTTGCGGACCACCTGAGCCGCCACAACGGTCGGCACGAGGATCTTCAGCCCGCGGCCGATTCGCCGGTTGTGCCGCTCGGAGGCCGCCGGGTCGCGGCGGTCGCCGAGCGCGATGAGGGCTCCGCTGTCGTAGACAAACCGCGTATCCGCGTCGGCGCTCATGCGGCACCGACTCCCTGCCGCCCGGCCTCGGGCACCGCGCCTGCGAGACCCCCGGCCTCGCGCTCGGCGCGGTCACGAGCATCGGCCTCGAGGGCCTCGCGGTGGAGGCGTAGCTCCTCGTCCACCGCGGCATCAGCGGCCGCCACCTCTTCGGGCGTGGGGTACCCGTACATCCGGTGGTACTGCTCCATCGCGGCCAGGCCATCGGCGCGAAGCTTGTACCAGTAGAGCTGCTCGGCCAGGGCGGCCTCGACCACGCTGGAGATGGTGACGTTTCGCGTCGCGGCCTCCTCGCGCACGGCCTCGGCCATGGACTCGGGGACTGTGACGTTGAGCACGGCCTTCTTCTCGCTCATGTTATGAACATAACATGAGCTACTGACAAGCGGGCATGCCAAAGGCCGCCGCAGGCTCCCGGAAGGGAGCGCGCGACGGCCTGTTAGCGCTGCGTCAGTGGAACGAGTCGCCGCAGGCGCAGGAGCCCGTGGCGTTCGGGTTGTCGATCGTGAAGCCCTGCTTCTCGATCGTGTCCACGAAGTCGATGGTGGCGCCGGTCAGGTAGGGGGCGCTCATCTTGTCCGTGACCACCTTGACCGTGCCGAATGCGCTGACGACGTCGCCGTCGACCTCGCGCTCGTCGAAGTAGAGCTGGTAGCGCAGGCCGGAGCAGCCGCCCGGCTGCACGGCGATGCGCAGCCGCAGGTCGTCGCGGCCCTCCTGCTCCAGGAGGTTGCCGACCTTCACCGCGGCAGCCTCAGTGAGGATGATGCCCTGGGTGGTCGCCTGGTCCTGAATTGTCATCTGGGTTAACTCCTGCGTCAGACTAGCCAGCGCCCCTGCGGCGCGGCCCCGTCACCTGCTCCCACAACCATATGCCCTGCCCACGCATTCCTGATCACCGGCATTCCTGATCACCGGCATTTCGGATCACCGGCATTTCGGATCACAGCCCGGGCGCGCCCCAGACCGGGAACCAGCGGCTGAGGTCCGGCTCCACCTTGAGATCGTCGCCCAGCACCCCGCGTATCTGCAGCTCCAGGCCGTTGTCCCGGCGCTCGCCGCCGGTCGGGGCGAATGGGTAGAACGTGCCCCGCTTGTACAGGTAGACCAGCCCCAGGCTGCGCCCTCCGGAGTCGCGGAAGGCCATGATCGTGCACAGCAACTGCGGCCCGAACCCCCCTTGTTCGAGAGAGGAATTAACCGCGTGCAGGTTCGTGACCAGGCCTGCCGGGTCATCGGCGGCATGACGGCATACCAGCCAGGTGAACCCGTAGCTGTCCTTGGAGACCTCCACCGACTGCTCTTTGTCCATGCTGAGCAGCTCGTTGACGTCCTTCTCGATGTCGCTGAACGCCCGGCCCTCGGTGGCACGGAAGCAGACCGAGCCGGTGCCGGTGGGCTTGAAGTCCGTGGCCGCTTCCAGGGTGACCGCCGCGCCGGGCAGCCCGAACAGATTGTCCAGGTTGGGCGGCGCGGGCTTGGTCCGGCCCAGCAGCGTGTCCAGGAAACTCACCGGCAACCTCCCCGTGACCCGGCCTAGCGGCCGAGCTGCTTGGAGATCTTCTCCAGCTGTGCCAGCCGCTTGTCCAGCGACGGGTGGGTGGAGAAGATCGAGGACAGGTTCAGCTCATTGCCCTTGCGGGCCAGCGCCGGGGCGAAGTAGAACGCGTTCAGCGGCTCGGCCGCCCGCAGGTCCCTGGTCGGGATCCGCGCCATGTCGCCGGTCACCTTCACCAGCGCGCTGGCCAGCGCGGACGGCCGCCCGGTCAGCAGGGCGCCGGACCGGTCAGCGGACAGCTCGCGGTAGCGCGACAGCAGCCGGATGAGCAGGAAGCTGACCGCGTACACGACGATGCCGACCAGCATGACGATCAGCAGGACGGGCAGGGCGCCCTGGTTGTTGTTGTTGCCGCCGCGGCCACGGCCGCCGCCGCCGAACAGCTCGCCGTAGAAGGCGAACCGCACCATCAGCGCGGCGATGATGCCCAGCACCGAGGCCACGGTCATCACCGCGACGTCCTTGTGGGCCACGTGCGACAGCTCGTGAGCCAGCACGCCCTCGAGCTCCTCGTTGTCGTCCAGCTTGTCCAGCAGGCCCTGGGTCGCGCACAGCACCGCGACCTTGCTGCTGCGCCCGGTCGCGAACGCGTTGGGCATCGACGTCGGGGCGATGGCGATCTGCGGCTTGGGCATGTTGGCCAGCGCGCAGAGCCGGTCCACCACGGCGTGCAGCCGGGCGGCGTCCTTGGAGTCCTCGGGCCGGACCAGCCGGGCCCCGGAGGTGCGCAGCGCGATCTTGTCCGACCAGTAGTAGGACGCGAACGCGGTGCCGATGCCGATCAGGGCGGCCAGGACGACAAAGCCGGTCCCGCTGCCGCCACCGCCGCCGTGACGGTTGGCGTAGATGTCAAATAGGTAGAACAGGCCCACGACGAGCCCGACGAAGACCAGGCCGAGCAGGAACATCGTCGCGCCCATGCGCGCGATCAGCCCGGGGTCAGACGCGTAGCGAGTTCGCGCCATCGGGGGGCGCCTCCGTTTCAGTAAGCGGCTTGCCTCATGCGCCGCCTTACTCCATTACAACGCGACCTTCGGGGTCTTCGTTCCCCCGGCCGGCCCGCGCCGGCCGGGGGTCAGCTAACTCTCAGCCGGGGATCAGCCCGTCATCAGCCAGCAGCTTGCGCACGTCCTCCATGCTCGCGTCGGCAGGCGGCAGGATCAGCGCCGAGGGCTCCAGCTCATCCGGCTTGGCCGGCGTGCCGATCTCCCTGATCCGGCTGAACAGGGCGGCCGAGGCGGCCGCGAACTCGGCCTGGTCGCTGTGCTCGACGGCGGCCTCGAGCTTGGCGTCCAGCTCGTTCAGTTCGCTCAGGGCGGAGTCATCGATGTGCAGCTGACCCTCGCCGAGGATGCGGACGATCACTGCGGTTCACCCGCCGACTTCTGGTCGGTGGCCGCCGCCTGGTGCACGCTGGAGCCGCCGTTGGCGCCGCCCTCGAGCTCGCGCGGGGCGCTGCCCCCGGCCAGCTCGGCCTTCATCCGCTCCAGCTCGCCGTCCACGCCGTGGGTGGCGCCGATGCGGTCGAGCTCGGACTGGATGTCGTCGCGGGGACCGCCCACCACGTCGTCCAGCGCGCCCGAGGCCATCAGCTCGTCGAGGGCGCCCGCCCTGGCCTGCATCTGGGCAGTCTTGTCCTCGGCCCGCTGGATGGCCATCCCCACGTCGCCCATCTCCTCGGAGATGCCGGAGAAGGCCTCGTTGATCCGGGTCTGCGCCTCGGCCGCGGTGTAGGTGGCCTTGATCGTCTCCTTGCGGGTACGGAAGGCGTCCACCTTGGCCTGCAGCCGCTGCGAGGCGTTGGTGAGCTTCTCCTCCTCGCCCTGGAGCGACGCGTACTGCGTGTTCAGGTCGCTGATCTGGGTGGTGATGCCGGCCTTGCGGGTCAGCGCCTCCCTGGCCAGGTCCTCACGGCCGGCGGCGAGGGAATCGCGCGCCTGCCGGTCCAGCCGGTCCGAGGACTGCTGGAGCTGGTTCATCTGGAGTTCCACGCGCTTGCGCGAGGTAGCGACGTCGGCAACGCCGCGGCGCACCTTCTGGAGAAGCTCCAGCTGCGTCTGGTAGGAGTAGTCCAGCGTCTCGCGCGGATCTTCCATCCTGTCCAGGGCCTTATTGGCCTTGGCCCGGAAGATCGTGGACACTCGCTTCATTACGCCCATAGGCGCGACCATCCCCTCATACATGTACACCGCTGCCGCAGCGCGGCAGTGCCGCGACGGGCGCCTGCGAGAGGCAACGGACATTGCCGACACGTGTTTTTCCCAGCCTACGACGACCTGATGCAAGCGTCATCCACTGGCGGTCAGGCTGATGGCTCCAGAACAGCGTAGCGATCTGGGACGTTCCGCCCGGTAGGCTGGTGGGCGTGTTCCGACGACGCGAAAGTGACGCCCCCGCGGTGCTGGATGAAGACGCCGCGGTCGATGAGGGCGTAGCTGAGGATGAGGCCGCGGCGCGGCCGGGTTTCACCGCCGCCAAGGGGCGGCCCACGCCCAAGCGCAGCGAGGCCGAGAAGCGCCGCCGGCAGCCCTACACCGCGCCCGGTGACCGCAAGGCCGCCGCGACGCAGACCAAGACCCGTGACCGCACGGAGCGGGCCCGGCGCATGGCGGCCATGCGCCGCGGCGAGGACTGGGCCCTGCCGCGCAAGGACCAGGGCCCGGTCAAGGCGCTGGCCAGGGACGTGGTCGACTCCCGGCGGGGCATCGCCGAGTACTACCTGTATGGCATCGTGGTGCTGATCCTGCTGCTGTTCGTTCCCGCGCTCAAGGGCACGATCATCGTTGACCTGGTCATCCTGGGCGTGCTGGCGATCATCGTGGGCGAGGGCTGGTTCGTGAGCCGGCGGGTGCTGCGGATGGCTCAGGAGCGCTACCCCGGCGAGAGCACCCGCGGGGTGGGCATGTACACCGCGCTGCGCGGCACTCAGCTGCGCAAGATGCGGGTGCCGGCGCCGCGGGTCCAGCGCGGCCAGAAGATCTGACGCCGTCCCGGCGGCCTTCGGCCGTCGGCCGGCCGGACCGGGCCGCCGCGCGGGGCGCTGCGCACGCTCACACTAGGTTAAGCACCATGGAATACCGTCACCTCGGCCGCAGCGGCCTGAAGATCAGCGAGATCGCCTACGGAAACTGGATCACCCACGGGTCGCAGGTCGAGGAGGACGCCGCCCGTGCGTGCGTCGCGGCCGCCCTCGACGCGGGCATCACCACCTTCGACACCGCCGACGCCTACGCGGCCACCAAGGCCGAGGAGGTGCTCGGCCGGGCCCTGCACGGCGTGCGCCGCGAGTCGGTGGAGATCTTCACCAAGGTGTTCTGGCCCACCGCGGCCGGAGTCAACGACCGCGGCCTGTCCCGCAAGCACATCATGGAGTCCGCGCACGCCTCGCTGCGCCGCCTGCAGACCGACTACGTCGACCTGTACCAGGCCCACCGCTACGACCACGCGACCCCGCTCGAGGAGACCCTGCGCGCCTTCGACGACCTGGTCCGCCAGGGCAAGGTGCTGTACGTCGGCGTGTCCGAGTGGCGGGCCGAGGAGATCGCCGCCGCGCTGCGCATCGCGGCCGAGATGGGCTTTGACCGGATTGTCTCCAACCAGCCGCAGTACAACATGATCTGGCGGGTCATCGAGGCCGAGGTCGTGCCGCTGTGCGAGAAGGAGGGCATCGGCCAGGTCGTCTTCTCCCCCATCGGCCAGGGCGTGCTGACCGGCAAGTACCTGCCGGGCGTCCCGCCGCCGGAGGGCTCGCGGGCCACCGACGAGGACGGCGGCCGGTTTGTCTCCCGGTTCCTGAACGACGCGCTGCTGGCCCGGGTGCAGGAACTGCGCGACGTGGCCGACGAGGCCGGGCTGACGATGGCCCAGCTCGCGGTGGCGTGGACGCTGCAGAACCCGAACGTGTCGGCCGCGATCGTCGGCGCCACCCGGCCCGAGCAGGTGCTGGACAACGCCGGCGCCTCGGGCGTCCGGCTGGACGAGGGGCTGATGCGGCGGATCGACGACATCCTCGGCCCGGAGATCATCACCGACCCCGCGCTCACCTCGAGCCCGCCCACCCGACCCTGAGCCCGCCCACCCGACCCTGAGCCCGCCCACTCGGCCGTAGCGCCGGGTCGCCCGGCGGCTGGGCTCGCGCTATTCGGCCGCTGGGTCAGCTATTCGGCCGCTGGGTGCAGGCTCATCGGGCCGTACTCCACCCGCCCGTCCTCGGTCAGGCTGACCTGGTCCACGCCCGCGTCCAGCAGGCCGTGCCAGTTCTCCCCGATCCAGCTCTCCGCGTCGCCCTGGCTGCTGAAGGTCTCCTTCGGCAGGTCACGGGAGACGACGGCCGAGCCGTCTTCCTTCTCGAACTGCCAGGTCCAGGTCATGTCTCGCCTCGGTAGCTAGGATCGGGCCGGTCAACGGGGCCCCATCGTAGCGATCTCTGTCAGCGAGGCAGCACAATGGACGTTCGGTTCCTGGGTACGGGCGGCCGCGGCGGCTGGCCCGAGCCCGGTTGCCCGTGCGCCTCCTGCCGCCGCGCC
>Ga0134126_10006043_pt1 | contig 15157 bp, 13 predicted proteins | sample KB31752_FD_96881 | JGI IMG/M metagenome (GOLD analysis project Ga0134126, IMG submission 96881) | Terrestrial soil microbial communities with excess Nitrogen fertilizer from Kellogg Biological Station, Michigan, USA - KB3-175-2 | ecosystem: Environmental > Terrestrial > Soil > Unclassified ...
CGATGATCAGCTTTCGGCGCGGATACCACTTTCTGCCCAAGCACCTGTTCGGCGTACCGACGGATGCGTTCTTTCGCAGCGGGCCGCACCTGCCGGCGTGGTTGGCCCAACCGCTCCTAACGCTGCTCCTCCGCGTGCTCGTGGGCGATCTGCGCCGCTACAAGCTCCCCAAGCCCGATCACAAGGTCTTGGAGACGCATCCGATCGTGAATTCGCAGCTGCTCCACTATCTGGCGCACGGCGACGTGCGCGCGCTGCCCGACGTGCGCGAGCTGAATGGGAAGCGCGTCACCTTCGTGGACGGCACGTCGGCCGAGGTCGACGTGATCATCTTCGCCACGGGATTTCGATCCGCCATTCCGTGCCTCGATCCCGACGTGTTTTCAGCCGAGCGCGGTGCCGCCCAACTCTACCTGAACGTGTTTCCCGAGCGGCCCGGGCTCTACGTGATCGGCCTGTTCGAGACCGACGGATCGTTGTTCCCGGTAGTGAGCAAGCAGGCCGCGCTCGCCGCGTCGGTGATCGTTGCCCAACGGAACGGCACAGATCGCGCGGGGTGGTTCGAGCGGCAGCGCACCGGCGTGCGGCCCGACCTGAGCGGCGGCATCAAGTATCTCGCCTCGCAACGTCACGCCTTCTACGTGCAGTACGACGAGTACGTGCACCGTCTCGAGAAGATGCTGAAGCGGATGGCGCCGCCGGCCCGCGGCGCGGCCTGAACGTCACGATCAACGCCGCCGCCAGGAGCGCCACGAGCACCGCCTGCAGCCCCAGGCTCTCGACCGTCGGATATATGCCTAACGCTTCGATGCGCGGCACGCCGCGCACCGCCGAGATGGGCAGCACGTTCACTTCCTGCAGCTCGGCCACGCCGCGGCCCGCAAAGATGAACGCCATCGCGTACAGCAGCCCGCTGGTGATCGTGAAGAACGGCCGCAGGGGAATTTTCACGCCGTAGCGGTAAAACGCCGTGAACACCGCCGCCAACACCAGCGCGCCGGCGCCGATGCCTAACGCAATGGCGCCCGCCGGGCGGCCGGCGTCGCCCAACAGCGCCTGGTAGAACAGCGCCGTCTCGGCGCCCTCCCGATACACGGCCAGAAAAGCCACGAAGGCAAGCGCGGTCGCCCCGCCCGACGCGAGTGCCGCCGTCACCTTCTCGCGAATGAAGTGCTGCCAGTGCGCAGCTTCCACCTTCGAGATGAGCCAGTAGCTCACCCAGAAAAGCACGACCATCGCTACGAGCATGCTCACGCCTTCGATGAGATCCTGGCTCGCCGGCACCGCCGCGAGCAGGGTCTTCAACATCACCGCGGTCGCCGCGCTTGCGACCACGCCCGCGCCGGCGCCGTACCACACTGCTCGCAGCCGGTCGCGGTGCCCGGTCTTGACGAGAAACGCGACGATCGCGCCGATCACGAGGATCGCCTCGAAGCCCTCGCGCACGATGATCAGGAAGGACTGGAGGAACGCCTCCCCGGTGCCGGACGTCCGCTCCGTCACTCCCGACACCGCCGGGAGCGTGGCCGCGATCGCGTCGCGCGTGCGCGTTGCGTTAGGCACGTCGCCGGCCGCGATCTGCGCGCGGAAATCGGCGAATCGGCGTTCCATCGCCGACACCAGACCGGGGCTTTTCGCGCGCGCCGCCGTCTCCATGGGCTCGAAGGCGAGATACGCGTCCACCGCGCGCTCCTGAGCATCAGATGCGCGGCCCGTCCGCGCCGCGGCAACGGCGGAGTCCAACGCCGCCATCACTCCAATCGATGCTGAGGCAGATGCGGCGCACGTCCCGCACACGGCCCGCACACCCTGCAGCGACAACACATACCCGACCACGTTCCACCGCTGCTCGGCCGTCAGCGTCTCACCCCACGCCGGCATCGCGGTACCCGGCACGCCCGCCGACACCACGCGGTAGAGCAGTGCGGGGGACACGCCGCGCATGACCGACGGGTCGCCGATCGCCGGCGGCGGTGGCCGGATGCCCGCTGCCGCGGGACCGTCGCCTAACCCGCGATCGCCGTGGCACGACGCGCAGCGCGCCGCGTACACGGCGCGCCCATCCACCAGGTCGATCGGCCGGGCCGGCAGATCGATCGCCGCGGCTTCGCCTAACGCAGCCACGAACCGCTGGTGCAGCGAGGCCAGCCGCGCCGGTGGAACGGTATCGTGCACGGCCGCGGACAGCGAATCGAGCAGCGCCCGGATCGCCGGCGCGTCGGCGCCATTCAAGCGCACCGCCGTCGCGCGCGCGTCGGCCAAAAAGTCGACGGTCTCGGAATACTCATCCGGCGCCACGAGCCGTCCGTGCGCGTCGACTCCCTTCCCGTACTCCTCGACCGCCACCGCCACGATGTTGCCGAGTCGCTTCGCGGGACTTTCCTGCGCGATGGCGCACGTAGCAAACGCTGCCGCTGCGACCGCCGCCAAGCAGCCTGAACAAGGAAGAAATCGCATTTACGAGAGAATCTATCGGCTTTACAGTCGCGATACTACTCTGTCGCGTGGTCCCACCCTCAACCTCAACTACTCGCCGCGCCCTCTTTTTCGCTTGCCTCGAGTACCACTACCGCCCCAGCGGTCATCTGACTGTGCGACAACGTCAACCATACGCGAGTCACCGCGAGCTCGGCGCACCGGATCTCCGCCGCACCGTGCAGCAGCAGCGACGGCGCCCCGCCGTCCAGAGAGACCACTTCCATCTCACGCCACCCGATGCCCCGCGCCCCCGGCGAACCGGACAACGCTTTGTACGCCGCCTCTTTGGCCGCGATGCGCGCCGCCAGATGCACGTAGGGCTCGGGCCTGCCCATCGCGTACGTCACCTCGCCGTCCGTGAACAGTCGCTCGAGTGCGCGCGTCTGCTTGGACGCGATCAGTCGCTTGACCCGCGCCACGTCTACCAGGTCGAGTCCAACGCCGACGATCACGCGTCCTCCCGCGGCGCGCGGCGAAACCAGGACCTCGTACGCGACCGGCGCGTCGGTACGTCCGCCGCCAGCACGCGCACTAGCGACAACCACACCTCGTCGGCTGTCTCGAACACGGTGCGCAGCGCCGCCGCCCACGCCCGCCATCGCGCGAAACGCTCCGCGTCATCGCTCGACGCCAGCGACTCCTGCGCGCGCTCGAGCGCGCCTAACGCAAGAACCAGCGGCTCCGCCACCTCCGACAGCTCCGCGTCCAGCGCGCGCCGCTCCGGCGGCTCGGACGGATGCCGCTCCGCCGCCGTCTCGTGCAACCGCTGCGTCATCGCGGCGCGCAGCGCCGGCGCATCGAACGCCGCCCGCGCGCGATCCGGCCCCGACGCTGCTTCGGCCTCGCGACGCGCCACGAGCAGCGGACCGAAATATCGATCGTGATCGACGCCCGGCGACGCGCGCGTCGACCCCAGCCCGCGCAGCGATCGCGTGAGCTCGGGGACGGCCATCGCGCGCCGATCGAGGTCCGCCGCCAGCGCCGCCAACGCGGGCGATCCGCCTAACGTCACCACGTCGCCGCGCGACGCGAACAGCTCGAGCGTGCCCACCGCATAGCGAGCCCCGTCCAGCCGGTCCAGCGGCAGGCGTACCGACCCGCCGGACCGATCGAGCCGCAGCGCCTCGTCGTCGAGCGTCACCTGCGCGTCGCCGGTGAGATCGTGCCCGCGCAACAGGCCGCTCACCGTGACCATCACCGCGCCGGCGTCGCCCATCTCACGCGTCCTCGAGCGCGTAGCGCACGCGGCCCGCCAGCTCGTCATCGCACAGCGCCGGCTCCTGCCCCGTCCGGCGCTGCCATCGCATCACGAACTGCGGGAGGCGCTCGGTGCTGAACGCGCCCCGGTCGATGCCTAACGCAACGATCGCGCGCTCGATGCCGCCCGGCGCGCCCTCCACCTCCACCAGGTCGTCCATGCGCGGATACCGCTCGAACCGTACCGTCGTCCCGTCGAGATCGTATTGCGCAATGTCCCGGTCGATCGCCCGCGTCACCTCGTAGCCGAGTCGGGCGAGCATCGCGGCGAGCACGTCGGGGGCGTCGGCAGTGCACTGCAGCTCGTCGCGCACCTTGTAGCCGCCCTCGTAGCCGGTCGGACCTTTCCAGCCGAGCTCCGCACGCGCGCCCGAGGCGTCGCGGTAGACGCGCAGCCGAAGGACCTCGTCGCGGCGCGCGAGGTCGCGGCGCGGCGTGTCGTAGCGCCGGTCCTCGAGACGGCCGGCGAACGCGAGCACCGCCCCGGCTTGCGTTAGGCACCCGGCTCGGCGCGCCCAGTCGTCGAGCACCGCCTTGAGCTCAACCTCACGCATCGAAGATCGCCTCGAGCACGGCCCGCGTATCGGCGAGCGTCGCGAATACCGCCGCCGGTGCGTGCGCCGCCAGCTCGTCCACGCTGAACCGGCCCGTCGCAACCGCTACCGCGCGCGCACCGACACTCCGCGCACATTCGATGTCGGCCGGCGTGTCGCCGATCACCACCAGGTCCGCGCCGCCGAGCTCCAGGCCTAACGTTTCACGCGCGCGCTGGAGTGCCACCGCCGGCAGCGCCGGGCGGTGCGCATGGTCCGAGCCGTAGGCGCCCACGCGGAACCGCGCCACGTCGAGCCCAGCCGCGGACAGCTTGAGCATCGCACCGCCGCAGAAATTGCCCGTGAGCAATCCCACTACCGCATCCGGCCGCGCCTCGAGCGCCGTGATGAGATCCGCCACGCCATCGAACAGCCGCATGCCGCGCCGACCCGTCGCCAACTCCTGCTCGAGCAGCGTGAGATAGCTCGACGCGACCGCCTCCATGCGCGCATCGATCGTGTCGTCGTCGTGTCCGGCGGCGCGCATGAGGTCGCGCACGATCTGCGGGTCGGTCTTGCCATCGTAGCGGTACTCCGTTGGGCCCGCACCGCCGAAGACGCGCGTCAGCGCGGCCGTCATCGCGCGACGCCCGGCGCCATCGCTCCACAGGATGGTCCCGTCGATGTCGAACAGAACCAGCTTCATGCGCGGGTCAGCACCACGCCGGCGATGATCGTCACCGCGCCGGCACCCTGCCACGCGGTCGGCGTCTCGCCCAACATCATCCACGCCACACCGAGCGCGATCACCGGCTGCAGGTTCGAGTAGATGGCCGTGCGCGTCGGGCCTAACACACGCACGCCGCGATACCAGCCGAGATATCCAATGACCAGCGAGCCGATGCCGGCGAACACCATCGCGCCCCAGGTCGCTGCGCTCACGGTGCGCCACGCCGTCGCCGCAAACGCCGGCGCCGACACCGCGAGCAGCGGAATCATCCCGCCCACGAGGGTCAGCGCCGAGATGTCGATGAGCGACACGCGATGCGTGACGGGCTCGAGCAGCACGGTGTACCATGCCCAACAGACCGCCGCGGCGACCACGATCGCGTCGCCTACCAGCGTGCCGCCCGCCGACTCGTGCACCGATCCGCCGAGGACGACGAGCGCGATCCCCACCATCGACAGCGCGACACCGGCGTACCCGCGCGCGCCGACCTGTTCGATACCTAACCAACGGCCCAGCAGCGCGATCAGCGCCGGCGAGGCCGCGAGCAGCAGCGCCGCGTTCCCCGCCCGCGTGTGCGCCACGCCCTCGGCGAACAGCGTCTGATAGACGCAGTTGCCCAACACGCCTAACGCAAGAAGCGCGAGCACGTCGCGCCGCGCAATCGGCCGTGCGCCGGCCCGGCGGCGCTGCATCACCGCCAGCACGCCGAACGCCAGCGTCGCCATCAAGATCCGCGCGCCGTTGAAGGCCAGCGCGTTCATGTGATCCGTGCCGTACTTCACGACCGCGTAGTTCGCGCCCCAGATCGTGGTCGTCAGCAGCAGCCAGAGGTCGGTGAGCGAAACGCCCGACCGCGCGGCTGGGTCCGCGCGATCGGGCGCCATCGCCGTGTCGAGCGCTGTGGTCATGCTGGAAACCTAGGCGGCGCATCCAGCGCGCGACAGCGCCTTCCTCCCTCTCACGACCGCACCTAACTTCCCGACCATGCACCTCTCCTTCGCGCTGTTCGCCGACGCCGCCAATCTCTCCGTCGAGGGCAAGCTCAACGTCCTCGGCGTGTTCGACGCCGTGCAGGTGGCCGGTCTCCCCACGGTCCACCCGCGCGCGCATCTCGTCGTCCGGCTCAAGGGCACCGCCGCCGACGCCGGCGCGCACGTCATCGCCTTGCAATGGGTGAGTCCCGGCGGCGCGGAACTCTGGTCATCCAACGGAGAGCTCAACGTCGCGGCGCCGCCGTCCGAGGTCAGCGAAATCGACTTTCCGCTCATCGCCGCCGTCGACCTGCCGCTCGATAGCGCGGGGACCTACGCGATGCGCATCGCGATCGACGGCTCGCCGCACGGCGAGGTGCGCCTGCACGTGCGCGCCGCCGTCGTGCCCGCCGGGAAAATGGTGAGCTGACGCTCCCGCGCGCCTGCGCTCAGCGCACGCGACGCGCCCAACGGAACCGCGACAGCAGCGCGCGTGCGTACGCGTCGGGCGCGGCGAGATTCTCGATCGCGTAGCCGCCGCGCCCCAATCCCAGGTGCACCAGCCGCGCCCCGCCCAACGCAATCGCGACGTGCGTGATGCGCCCGTCCTCGCGATCGGAAAAGAACGCGAGATCGCCGGCCGCTAGCTCACCCAGCACGCTGCCCGCCGCGATCGACTCGCCGCACTCCGCTTGAGCGCGCGCGTCGCGCGGAAGGGCGATGCCGTGCAGCCCGAAGACGGTTTGCACGAGACCGGAGCAGTCGGCGCCCCACGGCGTGAGTCCGCCCCACTCATACGGCGTTCCCTCGAACCGGGTGCACGCCGTGTGTGCGGCCGCCGCGCCAGACGGTGCAAAGCGCCGCGCCATCTCGCCCAACTCGACCGTCTCGCCGCTCTCCACCACCGCGGCGGCATCGAGCCACGCGCCGAGGGGCAAGGCCCGCCGCGCGCCGGACGCCTCGCGCACCACGCAGCCGAGCGACACCCGCGCCGGCCCGCCACCGTTAGGCGCAACACGCATGTCGGATTCCGACAGGTAGCCGCGGTGCATCCATCCTTCGTATCCGTCGCGCAGCCTCACCTGGAGCCATGGTTCGCGCGCGCCGGAATCCAGCCGCTCCACCGGATGACCCGCGAGCGCCTGCGTCACTTGCTCGCTCCCTGCTCGCGGCTCGCCGTTCACGGGCGCCACGGACACGCGCACCACGAGCGTGCTCACGCCGCGCGACCCGTCACCGGCTGCGCGAGCGACGCGACGACGCCGGCACCACCGTCCGCGACGCACGCGCGAGATCGGCATCGCTCACGTCGCTCAGGCTGCGCACGACGTCGTCCCGCCGCGTGCCACGCTTGATGGGCTTGGACGCCACCGTCCGCGGCAGCGACCGGTCCAGCGGCACGAACAACAGGCGCGCGCTCCACTCGCCGGTGCGCCGGTCGAACGCCGTGTCGCCCAACACCGAGAACGCGCGCTCGCCTAACACGACACGCCGCCGCACCACGACCACGTCGCTCATGTCGCGCTCCGCCGCTCGTCGGCCGCGTGCTTCGCCTCGCATTCGCGACACCGCAGCACACCGCGAAAGCTGCATACCAGGCAAATGAACGTGCCGCAGTCCGCGCACGGATAACCTTCCGATGCGCGTTCCTCGCGGCCGCACGCGCGGCACATCATGCCGTCGTGTTCCTGGGGCGTCGGCGCTGGGGATGTATCGGACATGATACCGAATGTAAGTGGAGACTCGCCGTGGTGAAGACGCGCGGGACAGGGTCCGCGTCCCGGACCTACCCTGCGCCGCCCGCGACGCGCGGCTCGGTGGCCATCACCATGTCGCCGAGGTTGTATGCCTTGATCTTGTTGATGAGCGTCGCGCGCGAGATGCCCAGCTCTCGCGCCGCCCGCGTGCGGTTGCCATTGTGCGCACGCAGCGTGCGTTCGATGTGCGCGCGCTGCACTTCGTCCAGCGACCGCGGCACGTGCCGCGAGAGACCAGCGCCGCTCGCACGCCGCACCTCGGACGGCAGATGCTCCGCCCCCACGCGACGCGCGCCGCGCGCCACGATCAATGCGCGCTCGAGCACGTTGCGCAATTCACGCAGGTTGCCCGGCCACGGATACCGAAGCAGTACCTCCCACGCGCCGTCGGCAATCTCCGACGGCGCGGACCGCACCTGGATCTGAAGCTCGTGCATCAGCCGCTCAATGAGGTCCACGAGATCCTCGCGAGCGCGCGCACGCAACGGCGGCAGGTGGACCGGCATGACGCTCAATCGATAATACAACTCTTCGCGCAACCGTCCGGCGTTCACTTCCTCGACCAAATCGCGACACGTGGACGCGATCACGCGCACGTCGGCGCTCGTCTCGCGCACGCCGCCGGCGCGCCGATACGTGCGCGCCTCGAGCAGCTTGAGCAATCGCGGCTGCAGCACGGGATCGAGTCCGACGACCTCGTCGAGGAACAATGTGCCGTGCTCCGCGATTTCGACCAGCGCCGCGCGCCGGCGGCGCGGGCGATCCTCCACCTCGCTCCCGAAGAGTTCTTCCTCCAGCGCTTCCGACGGCATCCCCACACAGCTCACGTCGAGGAACGGCGCCTCGCCGCGCGGACTCGTCGCATGAATCATCTCCGCCAGCCGGCCCTTGCCCGTGCCCGTTTCCCCAACCAGCAGCACCGTGGTCCGGTCGGTGGCCGCGAGCAGCTCGACCTGGTGCGCCAGCTCGCGCATCGCCGGCGACGTGCCTAACAGAGCGCTCACGCGGCCGCCGCCGCGCCGCTCGCGCGCCAGCTGCGCCAGTTGCCGCAGCCGCGCCTTCTCGAGCGCCCGATCCACGGCCGCCTCGAGGTGCGCCGGATCGACCGGCTTCTGCAGGAAGTGTTCGGCGCCGGCCTGCATCGCCTGCACGGCTAACGGAACGTCGGCGTGCCCCGTGATCATGATGATCACCGCCTCTTCGCCGGCGAGGCGCGTGAGGACGTCGAAGCCTGTCCCGTCAGGCAGGCGCAGGTCGAGCAGCACGAGGTCGGGCCGAACGCGCAGAAACGTCTCCACGCCCTCTTCGCAGCCGCCGGCGCGCACCACGTGATGCGATCGGCGCTCGAAGAACGCGCCCAGCACCGCCGATACGCCCGGATCGTCGTCGACGATGAGAATCGTGGCCATCAGCGCGTCCCAACGCTGCACAACAGGTGCGCCACCGTGGGCAGCACGAACGGCTTGCTCACGTACGGCCGCTTCGCCATGCGCAGAAATTCGCGCGCGGCGTCGCTCTCGACGTCGCCCGTCGCGAACACCACGCGCTCCGCGTGATCCGGGTCGCTCTCCAGCAGCGCCGCGTATACGGCGTCGCCCGATTGATCGGGCATCCGCAGATCGAGCAGGATGCCGTCGTATCGGCGCTCCCGCATGAGCTGCATCCCCTCGGCGCCGGTCGCGACCGCGTCTACCGTGTGGCCTTCCCGCTCGAGGTACCGCGTCAGCGCACGCCGGATCGACGACTCGTCATCCACGATGAGCAGCGTGCGCGGCGCCGCACGCAAGAGCTCCTCGCGCGGGTTTACGGCACCGTCGAGCGCTGGCGGCGTCGTCATCGGCAGCTCGATCGAGAACGTCGCACCGTTTCCGGGCGTGCTCCGTACCGTGATTTGTCCGCCGTGCTGCCGCACGATACCATCGGAAATCGACAGGCCTAACCCGGTGCCTTCACCCACTGCCTTGGTCGTGAAGAACGGGTTGAAGATGTGGTCCAGGTTCTCGTGCGGAATACCGGGCCCGGTGTCGGTGACGCTGGCGATCACGCGATTGTCCACGCGGCGCGTCGCCAGCGTGATGCGACGGTCGCCCTCCACGCCGCGCAAGGCGTGCTCCGCGTTAGTCAACAGGTTGAGCACCACCTGCTGCAGTTGGAACGAGTCCGCCCACACGAGCGGCAAGTCCGGATCGAGTGCGGTCGCCACGTCGACCTGCTGCGTGCGCAGCACGTATCGCCGCAGCTCGAGCGTATCGAGCATCACGCGGTTGAGATCCGTGCTCGTGCGCTCGGGGTCGCGCTGCCGCGCGAACAGCAGCAGGTTGGACACGATCTTCGCCGCCCGTTTGGCTTCCTTGTGAATCGTCTCCACCGCATCGCGCTGATCCGCGGTGGCCTCGGCGGAATTCTCGAGCAGCTGTGCGAACGCCATGATGCCGGCTAACGGATTGTTGAGCTCGTGCGCGACGCCGCTCACCAGTTGGCCGACGGCAGCCAGCTTCTCCCGCTGCAGCAGCTGGGCGGAGAGCAGCTTCTCCTCGGTCACGTCGCGCACCAGTCCGAGCATGCCGGCAATGCGTCCGTCCTCCAACACCGGTGCAGTAATGATGGACCCCGTGCGCACGGTGCCGTCCACGTCGCGATAGCGGAGCTCCGAACGTTGGCGCCGCCCGGCGAGCGTCGCCTGAAAAAGCGCCTCGGCCCATTCGGTTTGCTTTCCCTCGAGGATCGTGCCGAAACGCACGCCTAACACTTCGGTGCGCGGGCGACCGATCGTCCGCTCGAAGCTGCGGTTCACCGACGTGAATCGCCCGTCGACATCGAGCGTGAAGATCGCGTCGGGCGCGGTCTCGACCAGATGCTCGTATCGCGCCTCCGAGCGCAGCAGCGCCTCTTCACGCTCGCGATCGGCCGTGATGTCGCGCCCGATGCCGAGCACGCCGACCACGGTTGTGCCCTGGAAGATGGGCGTGTTGGTCACCGAGAGCAGCCGGCGGTCGCCGTCCTTCCGATAGAGGTGGCACTCGTACCGTCGCGCGCGTCCGTCCAACGCGTGCTTGAAGTGGCGATCCACGTCGGCGAATTCATCGGGGTCCAACAACCACCGCGCACGACGGCCGAGCAGTTCCTCGCGCGAGTAGCCCACGATCTCGCACGTCGCGTGGTTCACCGACATGAAGCAACCGTCGGCATCCATGGTGTAGATCGCGTCGGTGGCCGTCTCGACGAGGTTGCGATACCTTGCCTCCGACCGCGCCACGGCGTCACGCGCGCGCCGCTCGTCCGTCACATCGCGCAGCGACGCGACTACGCCGGTTACCTGATGGCCCTCGCGCAACGGCGACGTGCTCACCGACACGGTGCGTCGCTCGCCCGTGCTCCGCAACACCACCGTCTCGTAACGCTGCGGCGTACCGCCTAACGCAGCCGCTTCGAATGCGGACACCGAGTCGCGCATCTCCGGCGGCAGCGTATCGGCCACGCGCATGCCGATGAGCGTGTCTCGCGGATGTCCGAACAGGAGGTGCGCCGCCGAGTTCGCGAACGCGATGCGCCGCTCGGGGTCGGTGATGAGGATGGCGTCGCTCGCGGTCTCGATCACGCGGCGATACTGCTCGCTCAGATAGCTCCGCTCTCGCAACAGCTCCCGCACCGCCTCGGCCTTGTCGGGCGGAAGGCCGGCGAGGAGCAGCGACTCGTCCGTGCCGGATAGCCTCGCCGGCTCGAACCCTTCGGCAACGTTAGTCATGCGACAGCCGTCAGCTGAGAGCGACGTGGTACTCCACGACCCCGACGAATGTGAGTCGCGGTTGTGACGCGGTCAATCACGTCCACTTGGGGACCAAGAACATCGCGGCACCTTCATCGATCTCCACGTCGAATGGGGTCGTGCCCACTAGCTCGCCGTCGGCCTGCACCAGTTGCGGGGGATCGCAGTCCACGCGGAACACCCGTCCGGAACGAAACAGCAGTCGGTCCGGTGCGTCGAAGCGCCGGCGCGTCAGGCGCCAGAGCACTCCGATCGCCTGTCGGGCGTTAGCGGGGGAATAGAGACACAGATCGAGCCGACCGTCGTTGGAACGGATCCCGGGCCCGAGCACGAGCAAATCGTTCAACACGCTCCCGATATTGGCGATCATCACCTCCGCCGCGTCACGCTCCAGCGCCTCGTTGTCGATCGTGACGCGCGCCCGGAACGTCGTGAAGTCCACGACCTCGCCCAGTACGGTTGTCGCGTAGGCGAGCGGCCCGAACCACCGCTTCGCGCTCGACCTCGTTCGCGCCAGCATGCGGACGTCGACACCGACGCTGACCGAGAACGCAAACCAATGCGGCGTCGCACCATGCCCTCGCACGCGGCCGAGATCGGTGGCAGCCTGCACCCCCTCCAATACGACACGCGCTGCCCCGTCTGCCTCCATCGGAATCCCTAACGCACGGGCAACGAGGTTGCCGGTGCCTCCGGGCAGAATGCCCACCGGCCGTCCGGAATGCGCCAACGCGCCTGCCACCTCCTTGAGCGTGCCGTCTCCGCCCAACACAACGACCGCACCAACATTTCCGGCGCGCGCGCTGGCGATCTCGGCCGCATGACCGGAGCGTTCGGTCCAAACTTCTTCGACGGCTGCGCCCGCGGACGCGAACACCCGACGCGCGATGGACACGATGCGCGCCGCACGCCGTGCGGCCGGATTGACGATCAGGAGGTACGGTCCGCCGCTCAGAAGCTCCACTCGCGGAACAGATCAATGCCGTACTGCGGTGGGCGGCTGCCGATCGAGCTGAGGCCCGGATGACAGAGCAGCGCCGCCGATGAGGGCTCGATGCTCGCTTGCAGCGAGTATCCATCCGCGAGCCGCTGTTCCACCGTGAGGCCCAACGACTGACTGAAGGAAATACCCGACTGCTGACCCGATAGCCCGCACAGTCCGGCATTCACCGTCACGAACGTCTTGTTGCCCAACTGCTTGCCCACGCCGATGCGCGTGCCGGAGAGGAAGCCCGTCGTCGTTCCCGTCGTCGGATCGCTCGTGCTGCCGGTTTGCACCTGCACGTAATCGATGAACCCGACCTGGTCGGCGAGCGCGCGCTCCAGCACGGCTCCCACGCTGGGGAGCAGCGCAGCTGCCACCTGCTGCAGCACGGGATTCGTCGTCTGGTCGGGATTCGTGGAGAAGGATGGCTGACCGAACACGAGATAACTCAAGATTTCCGTGTTCGACAACTGGAAGCGGGCGTTGCTGCTCAGATCCAACTGCGGGTTGGTCGGCGTGCCGCTGATGTGCGCGACGAGTTTCACGTCGTCGCCAATCTGCCGGTTTGCCTGGCGTACCGTATACGTGGCCCAGATGCTCAGATCGGGCGGAATATGCGGGTCGCCGTAGAACGTGACCGATCCGCTGTCCACTTGGAACGTGCGCTGCACGACGCCCAGGTCCAACCGATAGGTGCCGCGGCTCACGCGCAGCACGCCGCTCTCGACGCGCTGCGTGCCGATTTTCCCCAGCGTCATGCTGCCTAACAGCTTGATGTTGGCTTCCTCGGATCGGATCCAGACGTCGTCGCCGACGCGCACGGCGAAGCTCGGAATGCTCAGGTGCGTCACGAGGCTGTCGAGCAGCGGGTTCGACTCGAGCAGGCTGCGGTTCTGCACCAGGTTCGTGTCGACGATCGTGTACGCCTCGGGGTCGTTCAGGTTCACGACCTGTTTTCGGTAGACGTCCGAGATGTACAGGTTGCCTTTGTCGACAGTCATGTCGCCTTGCAGGACTGGGCGCTGAAACGTGCCGGTCAGCTGCATCGCGCCCGTCACCTGCATCTGCGCGAAGCCGCGCTTGTCTACTGCCTGGAAGTTGCGCGCGGTGACCGTCACCCCGAAACCGAGCGTCGTCACGTCGCGCCAGTTAGGCACAGCGAGCCCTCCGGTGACGCTCAGGCGGCTGCCGCCGATGCCGCGACTCGCGGCGGTGAACGTGTCCACGCGAATGCTGTCCGGTGTGAACGCCACCCTGGCTTGCATGTCCTCCAGCCGGACGCCGATGCGCGGGACCGCCAGCGACCCCGAGCTCACGCGTGCGCCGCCGGTCACCCTCGGGCGCGCGAACGTCCCGCCGATGTCGAGCAGCGCCGAACCGGTGCCCGAGCCGTTGGTGAATTCCGGCGAGATGCCGTTGAGGAGCGACAGGTCAACGCTGTCGGCGCGGATCTCCCCGGCCAACGAATCGTTGAGCAGGCGTTGGTTCACGCGCGTGAACGCCAGGTCCACGGGCAGCGTCGCCTTGGCCGTCACCAGCACGGTGTCCTTGTTGTACACGTTCACCCGTGCGCCTAACCGACGCGACCCGTAGTCGGCCGATACCGTCGCCACGGGCAGGTGCAAGTCGCCCAGCTGCGCCTCGGTGAACCGGCCGGTCGCGTGCATCACGGGATCGTCCCGGAGGCCGGTCACCCGCAGGTCGAACGTCGTGCTCCCGCCTAACGGCCGAGTGGTCTGCAGCAGCGTGCCCACGTCGGCCAGGGCGACGCTGTCGGCCGACACCTCGGCATCGATCGCTTCGTGCTGCGGCACCGACCCGCGCACGCGGAACGCGCCGCCGCTCGTGCTGCGCATCACCGCCGAATCGGTCACGAGACCCGTGCTGTCGAGCACGATGTGGGTGGGCGTCGTCAGGTGCCATGCGTGATCCTTGAGCGTCGCACCCGCCGTATCGATCGTGACGCGGGTTGCCGCCGAATCGCGCGCGAACGTCACCTGTGCACCGGCGCGATAGGCTCCGCGCGCGGAGTCGGCCACCACCACGAGACCGATCGAGCCGGATGAGCGGTCGGCGAGGACCACGGACCCCGCGATGCTGTCGAGCCGGATCTTGGCGATCACCACGCTGTCCATCGCGCCCGACATCGAGCCCGCAGGCGCGTGCGGCAGTCCGCGAAACGCGTACGTGCCGGTCACGCGGGAGACCACGTTGTCGCCGTACGCGAGGTTCTGGCCGGTCACCGTTCCGCGCGTTTCCATCGTGTCGATGGATCCCGTGAGAATCCCGTCGCCGTGCAGCTTTCCGCTCAGCTCGTCCGGCCCCTCGATCGAGTCGGACGTCGTGTCTGGTTGCCCGTCCCCGCTCGCAGGCTTCAGGGACAGGCCGAGCATCGGCGCCAGCGCGCCTAACGAATCGACGTCGACGATGTAGTGCAGCGAGTCCGGCGTCTGCGGGCGGAGCCCGATCGCGCCGGTCGCCGTGGCGTGCAGCAAATTCGTCTCGACCGCCATCGAGTCCACGCGCATCCGGCCATCGCCGAACGTCAACGCCGCGGTCGAACGCCGGATGTCGATCGAATCGACCCGCGACGAGTCGAGCACCACCGAGGCCGATCCGACCAAGTCAGGCACCGAGTCGCCATGCACGTCGGCCACCATCGTTCCGGTGATCTGTCCCG
>Ga0134126_10006044_pt1 | contig 15156 bp, 16 predicted proteins | sample KB31752_FD_96881 | JGI IMG/M metagenome (GOLD analysis project Ga0134126, IMG submission 96881) | Terrestrial soil microbial communities with excess Nitrogen fertilizer from Kellogg Biological Station, Michigan, USA - KB3-175-2 | ecosystem: Environmental > Terrestrial > Soil > Unclassified ...
AATATTATGAGTTCCGCCTCGTGCGCGAGGCGCTGATCGAGCGCGAGGTGCTGCTCCGGGCGGCGCCGCATATCATCTGGCCGATGCGTTTCGTGCTGCCGCATTCGCCGCAGGACCGCCCGGCTTGGTTGGTGCGTCTCGGCCTGTTTCTTTATGACAACCTCGGCGGCCGCAAGCTGTTGCCGCCGACGCGCACGCTCGATCTGTCGCGCGATCCCGAGGGGGCGCCGCTCAAGGACGTCTATGTCAAGGCGTTCGAATATTCCGATTGCTGGGTTGACGACGCGCGTCTGGTCGCGCTCAATGCCATCGACGCCAAAGCGCGCGGCGCGGAAATCCTCACCCGCACCGCCTGCGTTTCCGCCCGCGTCGAGAACGGCTACTGGCGCGCGGAACTGGAGGACCAGCGCGACGGCGCCAAGCGCATCGTCGAGGCGCGCGCCGTCGTCAACGCCAGCGGACCCTGGGTCGATGATGTGATCGGCCGCGTGCTCGGCGGCAATTCGCGTCGCTCGGTGCGGCTGGTCAAGGGCAGCCACATCATCGCGCGCAAGTTCTGGGACGGGCCGCAGGCTTATCTGGTGCAGAACCACGACAAGCGCGTCATTTTCATCAACCCTTACGACGGCGACAAGGCGCTGATCGGCACAACCGATATTCCGTTCTCCGGCCGCGCCGAGGAGGTCGCGGCGGACGAGGGCGAGATCGCCTATCTCATCGCCGCCGTGAATCGATATTTCAAGCACGAACTCAAGCGCGAGGACGTGCTGGAGACGTTCTCCGGCGTCCGCCCCTTGTTTGACGACGGCAAGGGCAATCCATCGGCGGTGACGCGCGACTATGTATTCGATCTCGACACGACGCGCGGGGCGCCGGCGCTCAACGTCTTCGGCGGCAAGATCACCACCTTCCGCAAGCTCGCCGAACACGCGCTCGACCGGCTGGAGCCGTTCTTTCCGGCGATGACGCCGGCCTGGACAGCGCAGGCGGCGCTGCCCGGCGGCGATATCGCCAACGCCGACTTCGCCGCCTTCCTGGCCGGCTTCAAGGCCAGGCATCCGTGGCTGCCGCCGGGTCTGGCCGCCCATTATGGGCGGCTCTACGGCACGCGGGCGGAAAAGCTGATCGGCGCCGCCGCCTCGCTCGCCGATCTCGGGCGCGTCTTCGGTCCCGATTTCCACGAGGCGGAAGCGCGCTATCTGCGGGCGGAGGAATGGGCCGAAACCGCCGACGACATTCTGTGGCGGCGCACCAAGCACGGGCTCGACATGAGCGAGGCGGAGCGAGACGCCTTCGCGCAATGGCTCGCGCCGGCGCCGGCGCGCTGATCGGGACTGGCGCGCCGCGTCCTTCGGTTTATAAGGCGCCCGATCACGAGCAGCGGGAGCAGCCGACATGCGTTTGAAGGGCAAAGTCGCCATCGTCACCGGCGCGGGCTCCGGGTTCGGGGCGGGAATGGCGATGCGCTTCGCCGCCGAGGGCGCGCGCGTGGCGCTGCTCGACATCAACCTGCAAGGCGCCCAGCAGGTCGCGGAAGCGGCCGGGCATGGCGCGATCGCGCTCAAGTGCGATGTGACGCGGGCCGACGACATCGCTGCCGCCGTCGCGGCGACGCGCCAAGCCTTCGGCCGGCTCGACATCGTCGTCAACAACGCCGGCTGGACGCATCGCAACAAGCCGTTGCTCGAAGTCACCGAGGCGGAGTTCGACCGCATCTATAATGTCAACGTCAAGTCGATCTATCTGATGACGCAGGCGACGACGGCGGCGCTGGCGGAAGCCGGCGGCGGCTCCGTCATCAACATCGGCTCGACGGCGGGCGTGCGGCCCCGCCCAGGCCTGACCTGGTACAATGGCTCCAAGGGTTTTGTGAATCTGGTCTCGAAGTCGATGGCGGTGGAACTCGCGCCGCTGAAGATTCGCGTCAATTGCATCGCGCCGGTGCTCGGCCAGACCGGGCTGACCGAGGAGTTCATCGGCGGTCCGGCGACGCCGGAGCGGCTGAAGGCGTTCATGGCGACGATCCCGCTCGGACGCATGTCGCTGGCCTCCGACATCGCCTCGGCGGCGCTCTATCTGGCCAGCGACGAGGCGGAGTTCATCACCGGCGTCGTACTGCCGGTGGATGGCGGCCGCACGATTTGACGCCCGTCGCGGCCTGATCTCGTGGCCCCCGCGCTGGAAACCCGGGCGCTGACGATTCGTTTCGGCGGCCATGTCGCCGTCGATGCCGTGAGTTGCGCGTTTTTCCCCGGCCAGTTGACGGCGATCGTCGGGCCGAACGGGGCCGGCAAGACCACCTATTTCAACTTGGTCTCCGGCCAGTTGCGCGCCACTTCCGGCGCCGTGTTGGTGGGCGGGCGCGACATCACCGGGCTCGATGCGCCGCGCCGGGCGCGGCTTGGGCTCGGCCGCGCTTTCCAACTCACCCATCTGTTTCCGGCTTTGAGCGTGTTGGAGAACGTGCGGCTCGCCTGCCAGGCCCGCGCCGGTGTGCATTACGAGATGACGCGGCCGTGGAGGACGCGGCGCGACATCATCGCCGCCGCCCATGCGGCGCTGGCCCGCGTCAGCTTGGAGGCCCGCGCCGCCTCGCCGGTTGCGGCGCTCTCGCACGGCGATCAGCGCAAGCTCGAAGTGGCGATGATGATGGCGCTGGAGCCGGACATCCTGATGTTCGACGAGCCGACGGCGGGCATGAGCGTCGACGAGGTTCCCGTCGTGCTCGACCTGATTGCGCAGCTAAAGCGCGAGGCGAGCAAAACCATTCTGCTTGTCGAGCACAAGATGGACGTGGTGCGCTCGCTCGCCGACCGCATCGTCGTGCTGCACAACGGCCGCCTGATGGCCGACGGGTCGCCGGCGCAGGTGATAGCCTCGCCCATCGTGCGTGAGGCCTATCTCGGGGCGAGCGCGTCATGAGCGCAAGCCTGACGCTCGACGGCGTACACACCCATATCGGCCGCTATCACATATTGCAGGGCGTCGATTTCGCCGCGCCGGCGGGGCGCACCACCATGCTGCTCGGGCGCAACGGCGCCGGCAAGACGACCTGCCTGCGCACCATCATGGGCCTGTGGCGCGCCTCGCGCGGCGCGATCCGGCTCGGCGAGGCGCGGCTCGACGGCGCCAGGGCCAGCGACGTGGCGCGCGCCGGCGTCGCCTATGTGCCGGAGACGATGGCGATCTTCTCCGATCTCAGCGTGCGCGAAAACCTCGTGCTGGCGGCGCGCGCCGGGGCGATGGACGAGACGCGGCTGGCCTGGATTTTCAATTTCTTCCCGGCGCTGAAGACCTTCTGGGCGTCGCGCGCCGGCTCGCTGTCGGGCGGGCAGAAGCAGATGCTCTCGATCGCCCGGGCGCTCATCGAGCCACGCCAGTTGCTGCTGATCGACGAGCCGAGCAAGGGCCTGGCGCCGGCGATCGTCGACGGCCTCATCGCCTGCCTGAAGGACGTCAAGCAGCGTGGCGCCACCGTCCTGCTGGTCGAGCAGAATTTTCGCGTCGCGCGCGAGGTCGGCGACCTCGTGGCGGTGATGGACAACGGCCGCATCGTCCACGCCGGCGAGATGGCGGCGCTCGCCGAGGACGTCGACCTGCAAGGCCGGCTGCTCGGCCTCTCGCTGGATAGCCACCAATGACTGACATCGGCGCCGCCTCGCCGCGCCGGCGGATGGACATCTTACCGGCGCTGACACCGCTGATTGTCGCCGCCGTGGCGGCGCCGTTCATCGGCTCGCTGTCGACCTTCGTCACGCTGACGCTGGCGAGCCTGGCGATGGGGGCGATGCTGTTCGTCATGGCCTCGGGGCTGACGCTGGCCTTCGGCATGATGGACGTGCTCAATTTCGGCCACGGCGCCTTCATCGCCGTCGGCGCCTTTGCGGCGACGGTGGTCTATCAGTTCGCGCCGCACGGCTCGCTGGGCATCGATCTCGCGGCGTTCGTCGTCGCGCTGACGGCGGCGGCGATCGTCTGCGGCCTCGTCGGCTATGTCTACGAGCGGCTGTTGATAGCTCCGGTCTACGGCCGCCATCTCGAACAGATTCTCATCACCATCGGCGGCGGCATCGTCATCGAGCAATTGCTGCTGGCGCTGTTCGGCACGCAGCCGATCGATCTCACGCCGCCGGCGGCGTTTCGCGGCGCGCTGGTGTTCGGGCAGATCGCGGTCGAGAAATACCGGCTCGTCGCGCTCGGGCTCGGGCTGGCGCTTTATGTCGTGCTGCTGCTGGTGCTGAGCCGCACCCGCATCGGGCTGTTGATCCGCGCCGGGGTCGAGAACCGCGAGATGGTGGAGGCGCTGGGCTATCGCATCGACCGGCTGTTCACGCTGCTGTTCATGGCAGCCTCGGCGCTGGCGGGGATCGGCGGCGTGCTGTGGGGGCTCTATCAGAGTCAGGCGCGGGCGGGGATGGGCGGCGAATTGCTGGTGCTGGTGTTCATCGTCATCATCATCGGCGGCCTCGGCTCGGCGACCGGCTGCTTCCTCGGCGCGACGCTGGTGGCGCTGATCGCCAACTACGCCGGCTTCCTGGCGCCCAAGCTGGCGCTGGTCTGTAACATCCTGCTGATGGTGGCGGTGCTGCTGTGGCGCCCGCGTGGGCTCTATCCGCTGGGGGGGCGATGAGGTGGCTTTCCGGCGATCCGCCGCGCGGCTGGCCGGCGCGGGCGCTGGTGGCGCTCGTCGTGCTCGGACTGGCGGCGACGCCATTGCTGTTTCATGGCGTCAAGCCGCTCGAAGTCGCTGAGAAGATTTGCGTCATGGCGGCGCTGGCGGCCTCCTACGACGTGCTGCTCGGCTACACCGGGATCGTCTCCTTCGCGCATGTGATGTTCTTCGGCATCGGCGCCTATGGGGTGGGGCTGGCGTCTTACGCGCTCGGGCCGGGGTGGGGCGCGCTGGCGCTCGGGCTCGCCGGCGGCCTGGCGCTATCGGCGCTGCTGGCGGTGGCCATCGGGCTGTTTTCGCTGCGTGTGCAGGCGATCTTCTTCGCCATGGTGACGCTGGCGGTCGCCTACGCCTTCAACGTGCTGGCCTCGCAATTGCCAGACCTCACCGGCGGCGAGGACGGGCGCAGCTTTCGCGTGCCGGAACTGCTGCGCCCCGGCCATCATTTCGGGCATTGGCTCGGCGCCGCCGTCACGGGGCGGACGCTGACCTATTATCTCGCCTTCGCCGGCGCCGCAGCGCTGTTTCTCATATTGCTGCGGGTGGTCAATTCGCCGTTCGGCCGCGTATTGCAGGCGATCCGCGAGAACCCGCTGCGCGCCGAGGCGCTCGGCTATCGCATCGTGGTCCACCGCACGCTGGCGGTGATCGTGGCGGCGCTGGCGGCGACCTGCGCCGGCGGGCTCGACGCTTTGTGGCTGCGCTACGTCGGGCCGGACACGGCGCTGAGCTTTTCAATCCAGATCGACGTGCTGGTGATCGTCGTCATCGGCGGGCGGGGGACGCTTTACGGCGCGGTGGTCGGCGCGGCGGTGTTCGTCATCGCGCAGAATTATCTGCGCAGCGCTATCGGCGGCCTTTCGCACGCGGCGGCCGACCTCGGCCTGCCACTGCTGCCGAGCCTGCTGCATCCCGACCGCTGGCTGCTATGGCTGGGGCTGATGTTCATCCTGGCGGTGCGCTTCGCGCCGCGCGGGATTATCGGCGAGCTGGCGCGACGGGCCGACCTAGCCGAGCCGCGCTAGCCACCCCTGCGCCTGCGCGCGCACATTGTCCGGCGCCGTGCCGCCATAGGAGGTGCGGCTCTTCACCGAGTTCTCGACGCTCAAGACTGTCAGCGCTTCCGCGTTAATGCGCGGCTCGACGCTCTGCATCTGCGCCAGCGACAGCGCCTCCAGCGCGACGCCTTGGGCCGCGGCGAGGCCGACGATGCGCCCGGTGACGTGATGGGCCTCGCGGAACGGCATTTTGAGCGTGCGCACCAGCCAGTCGGCGAGATCGGTCGCCGTCGCATAGCCGGCGCCGGCGGCGGCTTTCATGCGCGCCGCGTCCGGCGTCAGGTCGCCCACCATGCCGGTCATCGCCGCCAGACACAGCGAGAGCGTGCGCAAGCCGTCCATCGCGCCCTCTTTGTCCTCCTGCATATCCTTCGAATAGGCAAGCGGCAGGCCCTTCATCACCGTCAGCAGTCCGACCAGCGCGCCGGTGACGCGGCCGCTCTTGCCGCGCACGAGTTCGGCGGCATCGGGGTTGCGTTTCTGCGGCATGATCGACGAGCCGGTCGAGAACGCGTCAGATAGTCGCACGAAGCCGAATTGCGCTGTCGTCCACAACACGATCTCCTCGGCCAGCCGCGACAGATGCACGGCGCAAATGGCGGCCGCCGCCAGCGCCTCCAGCACGAAATCGCGGTCGGCGACGCTGTCGAGGGAATTGGCGGTCGGCCGGTCGAAGCCGAGCGCTGCGGCGGTGGCCTCGCGGTCGATCGGGAACGAGGTGCCGGCGAGCGCCGCCGCGCCGAGCGGACATTCGTTGAGCCGGCGCCTCGCGTCGGTAAAGCGCGAGCGGTCGCGCGCCAGCATCTCGACATAGGCCATCAGGTGGTGGCCGAAGGTGACCGGCTGCGCCGATTGCAGATGCGTGAAACCGGGCATCACTATGCCGGCTGAGGCGAGCGCCCGCTCGGCGAGCGCCTTTTGCAGGCCCGCGATCTGCGCGATGAGCGCATCGAGGGTGTCGCGCACCCAGAGCTTGAAGTCGGTCGCCACCTGGTCGTTGCGCGAGCGGGCGGTGTGCAGGCGGCCGGCAGGCGGGCCGATGAGCGCGGCGAGCCGGCTCTCGACGTTCATATGGATGTCTTCCAGCGCGCGCGAGAAGGCGAAGCCGCCGGCCTCGATTTCGCCCTTGACTTGGCGCAACCCCCGCGCGATGGCGTCGGCGTCTTCGGCCCCGATGATGCCGGTCTTGGCCAGCATCGCGACATGGGCGAGCGAGCCGGCGATGTCGTGGGGCGCCAGCGCCCGGTCGAAATCGATGGAGGCGTTGATCTCTTCCATGATTGCGGCAGGGCCGCTCGCGAACCGGCCGCCCCACATCTTGTTGCTCATGTCGAGACCCCGGGTCGTCTGATGAAATGGAAAAACGCCGCCTACGTTCTCACGCCGCTAGCGGTGGCCGTTGTGGCAGCGGCGGCCTTCTACGGGACAAAGCCGCAGGGCGGCAAGGGCGCCTGTCCGGCGGCCTCGACGGCGATCGCCGATAAACTGCGCCCGCTGGCGCATGGCGAGATCGCCGCCCTCGCCGTCGATAAGACGCCGCGGCCGGCCTCCGACCTCGCCTTCGCCGGCGCGCAGGGGCAGAAGCTGAAGCTCGCCGATTTCAAGGGTCGCGCCATTGTGCTGAATTTATGGGCGACATGGTGCGGGCCGTGCCGGGCCGAAATGCCGACGCTCGACAAGTTGCAGGCTGAGGCCGGCGGGCCGAAGTTCGAGGTCGTCACCGTGAATACCGACACCGCGCGGCTGGAGCGGGCGGGCAAATTCCTCGACGACATCGGCGTCAAGCACCTGACCCGCTACGCCGACCATAGCGGCGATGCGTTCGAGACGCTGCGCCTCGCCGGCAAGGCGCTGGGCCTGCCGACGAGCCTGCTGATCGACGCCGACGGCTGCGAGATCGGCGTCGTCGCCGGTCCCGCGAACTGGGCCTCGCCCGAGGCGCTGGCGGCGGTGAAGGTGTTGCAGGGCGGCTAAGGCGGCAAAGCGGAAGCGGGAATGAACAGTTTCAACCGCTTAGGCGCCAAAAGCTGCAACCGGGCATCGAGCTTGGCAGTTACGCAACCGGCGACGATAAGTCATACGGTATCCTGATACCGCATCGGGTCCATCGAGGCGCGCGGGGCGTTTCCGAACGAACCCTATCACGGATTCAGATTTTCAGAAAGTTTTGGGTCGGGCGGCGACCCAGGGCGCCGCGCTGCGAAGCCGTTTCGATTTTCGCGGCGCTCGGCAAATCACAATGGCTATGATGCCTCGCAATGCCAAGGACGCCGCCATGAAAATCGACCGTCTTGACCACCTTGTGCTGACCGTCGCCGACCTCGACAAAACCTGCGCGTTTTACGGGAAGGTCGTGGGTATGACGGCGGTGACGTTCGCCGAGGGCCGCCGGGCGCTCGTCTTCGGCCGGCAGAAGATCAACCTGCATCTGGCCGGCCGCGAGTTCGAGCCGAAGGCAGATCGGCCGACCCCGGGCTCGGCCGATCTCTGCTTCATCGCCGAAACGCCGCTGGATGAGGTGCGGCGCCATCTTGCGCGCTGCGGCGTTGTGGTGATCGAGGGACCGGTTGAGCGGACGGGGGCGCTAGGGCGGATGTTGTCGGTCTATTTCCGCGATCCGGATTTTAACTTGATCGAGGTGTCGAATTATTTAGAGTGAGGGTTAGGCCCGGCGCGCTGCAATGGCGCCGCCAGTGTCACGTCTCCGTAGCTTAAGAGGAAATGTGCCCGTGCGCACCATCACCGCCATCCTTCGCGTCAAGCAGGGTTATGATCGCGTCATGGCCGAGGCGCTGCTCGAAGTCGCCGAAAACGTGCGCGCGAATGAGCCCGAAACCATTGGCTTCTTTATCTCTCAGAACCTCGATGATCCCTGCGTGTTCACGACATATGAGCGGTTCGCCGACCGCGCCGCCATGGATCGCCACAACAATTCTGCGGTCGTGGCGCGGTTCTTCGGAATAGCCAAGCCCATTCTCGACGGCGACGTCACGCTCGTCACGAGTTCCGAACTCTCCGCCAAGTAGTGCCGGCGCCGGAAGACTCGACAGAACCATAAGTGGATTTCCTACCTGACGGCGGCGAGTATATCCTGAGGGTGCGTTTCAATTCATATTTATGGGAACCGAACACCTTGCGGCGCCAGCGCAATCGTCGCTGCGAAATTAGCTGCCAACGGATAGGGGAGCCAGCGCAGTGAGCTTCTGCTCGGTCGCCAGATCGTCGCTATCTCCCGCCCTTGCCCTCTCCCGCGCCGCGCCTTAAGGCGAGCCCGTCAACCTCCCGAGCGCGAAATGGCCAAGACCCCCAACGTCAAGAAAGTCGTCCTTGCCTATTCCGGCGGGCTCGATACCTCCATCATCCTCAAGTGGCTGCAAACGACTTACGGCTGCGAGGTCGTCACCTTCACCGCCGATCTCGGCCAGGGCGAAGAATTGGCGCCGGCGCGCGCCAAGGCGGAGCTGATGGGGGTCAAGCCGGAAAACATCTTCATCGAGGACGTGCGCGAGGAATTCGTGCGCGACTTCGTGTTCCCGATGTTCCGCGCCAACGCCGTCTATGAGGGGCAATATCTGCTCGGCACCTCGATCGCGCGGCCGCTGATCGCCAAGCGGCTGGTCGAGATCGCCCGCGAAGTCGGGGCCGATGCGGTGGCGCATGGCGCGACCGGCAAGGGCAACGATCAGGTGCGCTTCGAACTCTCGGCTTACGCGCTGAACCCGGAGATCAAGATCATCGCGCCGTGGCGGGAATGGGAATTTCCGTCCCGCAACGCGCTCATCGCCTTTGCCGAGCAGCATCAGATCCCGATATCCAAGGACAAGCGCGGCGAGGCGCCGTTCTCCACCGACGCCAACCTGCTGCACGTCTCCTCCGAGGGCAAGGTGCTCGAAGACCCGGCTGAGGAGACGCCGCCTTACGTCTATTCGCGCACCGTCGATCCCGAATCCGCGCCCGACAAGGCGACGGTGATCGAGATCGGCTTCGAGCGTGGCGATGCGGTGTCGATCAACGGCGAAAAGCTGTCGCCGGCGGCGCTGCTGACGGCGCTCAACAAGATCGGCCACGACAACGGGGTCGGGCGGCTCGATCTGGTCGAAAACCGCTTCGTCGGCATGAAATCGCGCGGCATGTACGAGACGCCGGGCGGCACGATCCTGCTTGTCGCCCATCGCGCCATCGAATCGATCACGCTCGACCGCGGCGCGGCGCATCTCAAGGACGAGTTGATGCCGCGCTACGCCGAGATGATCTACAATGGCTTTTGGTTCGCCCCCGAGCGCGAACTGTTGCAGACCCTCATCGATAAGAGCCAGGAACTCGTCACCGGCAAGGTGCGGCTCAAGGTCTATAAGGGCGGCGCTTGGACGATCGGCCGCGAGAGCCCGTATTCGCTCTACGACCAAGACCTCGTGACTTTCGAGGAAGGCGCCGTCGCCTATGACCACAATGACGCCGGCGGCTTTATCAAGCTTAACGCGCTGCGCCTGCGCACGCTCGCCAAACGGCGGGCGAAGCTGAAGCGTTAACGCCTCAGCCGCCGACCGACGACGACGCCGGCGATCAGCACCGCGCCGACGGCGATCAGCCGCGCATCGAGCTTGCGGGCGGCGAAGCGCAGCGCCGGCGGGCCGGCGATCAGCGCAAGCTCCGTCGCCGGCCGCGTCTTCGGCCGCCGATGTTGCATGCGCAGGCCAAAGCCGACGAAGGGCACGGCGACGACGACGAGGCCGAGGGCTATCCACAATTGCGGATATTCCACGCCATGCGCGAACGTTAGCCAGCGCCCGAGGCCGGCGAGCGCAAAGCCGAGCGCGAACAGCAACAGCGCCGTCGCGCCAGCGTAGAGCGCGGCGGCGTAGCTCCTGAGCTTGGCCAACTCGGCGAGATGGCCGGCGAGGATCGCTGTGAGCCCCGCCAACATCAGCGGTTCGACATCACGCCGAGAACGAGGCCGATCGCCGCGGCGACGGCGAGCGCACCAAGCGGGCGCTCGCGCACCTGGCCGCGCAGGCTCTTGCCGATGGCGTCGAGGCTGTTGTTGAGGCTCTTGCGCACGGACTCCGTATCGACGCTGTTGATCGCGTCGACGGCGCGGCCGGCGATGTCGTTGGCGGCCCCGTATACGTCGCGCTTGGCCGCCGCGCCCTCGCGGCGCGCGGTGTCGACGACATCGGCGGCGTGATCGCCGACGTCGCTGACCATGCCGACGACCTTGTCTTTGATAGCGTCTTTCTGCTCTTGATAACTCATGTCTGCCTCCGAAGCCGCCGATTCCCTCGGCCCTCGCCGTCAAAACGCCGCCCTGCGCCCGATGTTCCTGACCGCGCCGGTGGTATCGCGCCGGCGGGCGCAGCGATGAACCGTCTGGCGCTGCTGGTCGCGGCGACCTTCTTCATGGAGTTTCTCGACGCCACCATCCTGACCACGGCGCTGCCGCGCATGGGCGAAAGCCTGCACGTCGCGCCGGTCGATCTCAGCATCGGCGTCTCGATCTACCCGCTGACGCTGGCGATCTTCATTCTGCCGAGCGCCTGGGCGGTCGGGCGCTTCGGCGCGCGGGCGATGTTCACCGGCGCCATCGTCGTGTTCACGCTGAGTTCGGCGCTCTGCGGTTTCTCGACCGCGGCCTGGTTCTTCATCGCCGCGCGCGCCCTCCAGGGCGTCGGCGGCGCGTTCATGGTGCCGGTCGGGCGGCTCGTCGTGCTGCGCACGACGCCGAAAAGCGGCATCCTGCGCGCCACCGCCTTGCTGACCTGGCCGGGGCTGACCGCGCCGCTGATCGGGCCGCCGCTCGGCGGCTTCCTCACCGACCATCTGACCTGGAGGGCGATCTTCTACGTCAACCTGCCGCTCGGGATCGTCGGCGCCATCCTGGCGCTGGCCTGGACGCCGGCGCTGGAGCGCGGCGAGACCAAGCCGTTCGACGCGCGCGGCTTCGCGCTGGCGGCGGCGGCGCTTGGCGCGATGCTGCTGGCGCTCGACGCCGTCGGCTGGCGCGCCGCCGCGCTGGCGGGGATCGCCGTCGTCGCCGGCTGGGGCTTCGTGCGTCATCTGCGGCGCGCCGTGCATCCGATTATCGATTTTAGTCCGCTGCGCCGCGCCAGCTTCCGCCTCAGCCTCACCGGCGGCTCGGCGGCGCGCGCCATCATCGGCTCGGCGCCGTTCCTGCTGCCGCTGATGTTCCAACTCGGCCTTGGCTTCGATGCGGCGCGCGCCGGCTTCGCGGTGACGCCGCTGTTCATCGGCAATATCGGCATCAAGCCGTTCACCACGCCGATCCTGCGCCAATGGGGGTTCCGCCGCGTGCTGATCGTCAACGCCATCTTGCAGGCAGCGACGCTGTTCGCCTGTGCGGCGATTGGGCCGCAGAGCCCGCCGGTGTGGGTCGCGGTGCTGCTCTGCGTCTCCGGCGCGTCGCGCTCGATGCATTTCACGGCGCTGGGGACGCTGCCGTTCGCCGAGACGCCGGCAGAGGAAATGGGCATGGCGAACCTCATTTATAGTGCGGCGTTCCAGGCCTCCTTCGCCTTCGGCGTGGCGATCGCGGCGGCGCTCGTCAAGCTTGGCGGGCTGGTGAGCGCCGCGCCGCTGGGGCCGTTCCGCTTCGCCTTCGTCGTGCTGGGGCTGGCGATGTTTGCGGTGACGGCGAACCACGCGCGGCTGGCGGGCGACGCCGGCGCGGCGGTGACGCGGCGCGCGCGCTCGCGACCCTGATCTGGCGGCGACGCATTTGCGCTTGGGTTGCGTCAAAGAAAATCTCGCTTCGTGCGCTACGGGACCGTGGCCGCTTCCGGTTTACGGCGTGATTCGCACGCCGGACGGTGGCTGGATGAGCCTTGGGAGGGCCTTCGATGCCGCGCAAACCCGTCCGGCTCGCGCCACGGCCGAGCCTTCGCGCCCTCGGCGCGGGGAGTGCGACGGACGACGAACTCGATCTCTGCATGGCCGCGGTGGCCGGCGACGGCGATAAAGCCGCTTTCGGCCGGCTGGTGCAGCATTTCGCGCCGCGGCTGATCGGCCTTTTCGCCCACAATCGCGGCGCCCGCGCCGAGGCGGAGGCGATCGCGCTGGAGACGCTGGTTGCGTTATGGCGCGACGCGGCGTTCTATGATCCCCGCCAGAGCACGCTCGCCGCCTTTGTCTTCGTCCTCGCCCGCAACGTGCTCAGGGAGCGCGACGCCGGTGCGGAACTGGCCAGCGCCGCCGCCGTCGAGCCGCTCGCCGGCGACAATACGGGGCTGGCCCGGGCGACGGCGAGGCTGCGCGCGGCGCTGGAGAACGGCATGTGAGTTCGTATCACCCCTATGACGATACGCTGACGCGCCATGCGGCGGGGCGTCTGGCGGCGGGGCCGAGCTTCGTCGTCGCCGTGCATCTGGCAAGTTGCCGCGAGTGTCGGGCGCGCGTCGCGCTGTTCGAGGCGGCTGGCGGCGCCTTGTTGGAGGAGGCGTGCGTCCTCGCCCCGCCGGCCGAGATGTTCGCCGCGACGCTTCGTCGCATCGAACAGGCGGTGGAGCGCATGCCGAGGCGCTCGGCGACCGTCTCGCCGCTCGACGCGCTGCCGATCCCGCGCTGGCGCCGCCTCGGACCCGACCTGCAATGGCGGCGGCTGAGCCTGCCGCAGGCGCCGCAGGCGCACCTCTATATGCTGAAAGTCGGCCAGCAAGGCCGGGCGCCGAGTTATGTGCAGCGCGGCGCCGCCTATATCCAGGTGCTGCAAGGCGCCTTTCACGACGAATATGGCCGCTATGGCGCCGGCGATTGCATCGAGGCCGACGACGGCGCGGCGCATCGGCCGATCGCCGATTCCGCCGCCCCCTGCATCTGCCTAGCGGCGTTCGAGGGCCGGCCGCGCTTGACGGGATGGCTCGGCCGCTGGCTGCAACCGCTGCTCGACCTTTAGGCAAGCGCGACGCATCGAAATCGTTCATGGGTCGCATGAGCCGCGGGCGCTTTCTTTGCGGCGGCGTCGGCGCCACAGCGGAGCGAGCCGGCTTGCGGGCGCCATCGCGCGGGTTATGATCGCAGGCGACGGCTTAAGGGTGGAAGCGCCAGATGATTATCGACTGCCACGGCCATTATACGACGGCGCCGAAGGCGCTGGAGGACTGGCGCAACGCCCAGATTGCGGGAATCAACGATTCCTCGAAGAAGCCGTCGCCGGCTTCGCTGAAGATCTCCGACGACGAACTGCGGGAGTCGATCGAGCGCAACCAGCTCAAGTTCATGCGCGAGCGGGGTTCCGATCTTACGATCTTCAGCCCCCGCGCGAGCTTCATGGCGCATCACATCGGCGATTTCGCGGTCTCCTCGACCTGGGCGGCGATCTGCAACGAACTGATCCATCGGGTGGCGAAACTGTATCCCGACCACTTCATCGGCGCGGCGATGCTGCCGCAGAGCCCCGGCGTCGACCCGAAGACCTGCATTCCCGAGCTTGAGAAATGCATACGCGACTACGGCTTCGTCGCCATCAATCTCAACCCCGATCCCTCCGGCGGCCATTGGACGAGCCCGTCGCTGACCGACAAGCATTGGTATCCGATCTACGAGAAGATGGTCGAATACGACATCCCGGCGATGGTGCATGTCTCGACGAGTTGCAACGCCTGTTTCCATACCACCGGCGCGCATTACATCAACGCCGACACGACGGCGGTGATGCAACTCATCCAGGGCGACCTGTTCAAGGATTTTCCGACGCTACGCGTCGTCATTCCGCACGGCGGCGGCGCGGCGCCTTATCACTGGGGCCGCTATCGCGGCCTGGCGCAGGAACTGAAGAAGCCGCTGCTGAAGGATCATCTGTTGAAGAACGTGTTCTTCGACACCTGCGTCTATCATCAACCGGGCATCGACCTCCTGACTAAGGTGATCCCGGTCGAGAACGTGCTGTTCGCCAGCGAGATGATCGGCGCCGTGCGCGGCGTCGACCCCGAGACAGGGCACAATTACGACGACACCAAGCGCTATATCGAGGCGACGCTCAATCTCGACGACGACGAGCGCCGCCAGATCTACGAAGGCAACGCGCGCCGGGTCTACCCGCGACTCGATGCGGCGTTGAAGGCGCGGGGGAAGTGAGGGCGCGCTCGCAGAATGAAGACCTTCGCCCCGCTTTGCGGGGAGAAGGTGGCCGCGGATAGGGCGGTTGCATGAGGAAACAACCATGACCGAACTCGGCATAGTCAAACGCAACATCGTGCGCGCCGAGCGCGCCGCTGCGGATGCGTTGGCGAAATACGGCGTCGCCACCGTGCATGAGGCGATGGGCCGCGTCGGCCTGATGAAGCCTTACATGCGACCGATCTACGCCGGCGCCAGCGTCTCCGGCACGGCGGTCACGGTGCTGCTGCATCCCGGCGACAATTGGATGATGCATGTCGCAGCCGAACAGATCGAGCCCGGCGACATCGTCGTCGC
>Ga0134126_10006045_pt1 | contig 15154 bp, 12 predicted proteins | sample KB31752_FD_96881 | JGI IMG/M metagenome (GOLD analysis project Ga0134126, IMG submission 96881) | Terrestrial soil microbial communities with excess Nitrogen fertilizer from Kellogg Biological Station, Michigan, USA - KB3-175-2 | ecosystem: Environmental > Terrestrial > Soil > Unclassified ...
ATGACCATCATTTCTTCAGACCTTTTAAAAATCCCGAAAGCGATAAAACTATCGCGAAATACAGTTGCTACAATCCGTCAAAATTTATTCTGGGCGTTTATTTATAACTTAATTGGAATACCAATTGCTGCTGGAATTTTATTCCCGATAAACGGGTTTTTATTAAACCCGATGATAGCCGGAGCCGCGATGGCCTTAAGTTCTGTCAGTGTAGTGAGTAATAGCTTGCGGTTAAAAGGAAAAAATATCTGATAGTAAAACAGCGACAGTGGATAAAGAAATAATGCGGATTTGTTTTTTTAATTGATTGTTCAAATGAAGATCATTTTCTAAAATTATTTGTTGCCTTATTATAGCAGCCTTTTCCAAAGCTTCTTTTTTTTTAAACAACAGAAAATAAATCTTAAAAACAATTAAACCATTTTACTGAAAATTTGGTCTCGTGCTTTTGCTCAGCAAACAAAGAAATAATAGGTATTTCTATTTCACATTTCGGAAAGGCTTTCCTTCAGCAATCCACAAATATTACCGGTTTTTCAACTTCTGACTGATACTACCTATCCATAATCATTTTATTTCAACAAAAAAAAATAAAAAATTTTTTATTAAACATTTGTTTAGTTTTAAACAAGTGTTTAACTTTGCGCCCCTCTTTAAAAAGATGACAAAAAAACAAACCATCATAGAATCGGCCCTCAAACTCTTTATTGCAAAGGGGTTTGAAGGAACTTCAGTGCGGGAGATTGCTGCCGACGCCGGCGTAAATGTGGCGATGATTAATTACTATTTTGTTTCTAAAGAAAAGCTATTTGAAAGTGTAGTAGAATATCGCGCTTCTTTCCTTCAGGGAATTTTCACTGAACTTGTAAATAATACAGAACTGACAGCTATCGAGAAAATTGATATCGTAATTGATCAGACAATAGAACGAAAATTTTCCAATTCGGAATTTCATCATTTGCTTCACCGCGAATTATCGCTTGAACACAGGCCACAATTGAGAAATGCCATCAGCGATATTTTATTGAAAAATATGAAACAGGTGAAAAAGATTATACAAAATGGCATAAAAGATGGAGTGTTTAAGCCGGTGGATATTGAATTGACACTCACAACAATGCTTGGAACGATACATTATTTACTCACTTCCGACACGATGTGTAGAAAAATATTGGGTAAAAAAGAAGGGTTTAGTGCCTTTCAAAACAAACAATTAAAAAAGAGATTGAGCGAACATACCAAGCAATTGATGCGTTCGCATTTACTGAAAAAATAAAATTTAAATAAAAAAGATGAGCATGTGTTTCATAAAAATTGATACAAAAAAGTTTTCAAATTTATCCTTTGGATTTGTTTTTTTGGTATTGAATTTATTCCCCTTTTTTGCTAAATCACAGGATGTAAAATCGCTTTCATTACAGGAAACAATCAATTTGAGTTTAAAAAACAGCCATGCACTAAAAGCTTCATTGGCAAAGAGTGCAGAAGCTGCAGCAGCTTTAAAACAGGCCGAGGACAACCGGCTGCCAAACGCGAGCGTTTCAGGCTCTTATTTGTACATGGCCAATCCAAATCTTGCCATCAAAACGAAAGCATTTGGAGGCGGCAGCGACACCAGCGGAAATCACAAACAAATGCCTCATGTAAACCAGGCGATGTATGGCATTTTCAATGTATCACTTCCGATATATGCAGGAGGTAAAATCCGCTATGGAATTGAATCTGCAAAATATCTGGAACAGGCAGCCTCGCTGGATGCAGAAAACGATAAAGAAGCGGTGATCCTTAATACGATCAATGCTTATATCAATCTGTACAAAGCATCAGTGACAGTGGATGTCGTGAACGAAAATTTATTACAATCGAAACATCGTGATTCTGTTTTCTCCCGCCTGGAAGAAACCGGATTGCTTGCAAGAAATGATCTGTTGAAGGCAGAACTGCAAACATCGAATATTGAATTATCACTTTTAGATGCGCAAAGCAATCTTAAAACAGCGAATATCAATATGGATCTGATGATTGGTTATCCTGAATCGACTGTTTTAAAAACAGATTCAACCGGCTTTGATAAAACTTTATCTTTAAAAACCATTGATGATTATGAACAACTTGCTTTGCAAAACAGAAAAGATATTCTGGCGCTGGGTTTTAGAAGAAAAGCAGCAACAACAGCCATTTCAGTTGCCAAAGCAGATCAATTACCGGAGATCGCTTTAACCGGTGGTTATATTGCTGCCGATATTCCGCATTTGATTACCATTACAAATGCAGCAAACATTGGCGTAGGGCTGAAATACAATCTTTCATCTCTTTGGAAAACAAAAGCAAAAATTGCGCAGGCAAAATCAAAAGAGGAAGAAATTATGGAAAATGAGGCGCAACTTTCAGATGCGGTCCGACTGTCGATAAACCGTGATTTTGAAAATCTTTTATTAAGTCAAAAGAAAATCGATGTTTATAAAAAAGCAGTGATCCAGGCTGAAGAAAATAACCGCATTACTCAAAATAAATATAATAACGCACTGGTAAACACGACCGATCTATTGGACGCAAATCTCTTATTACTTCAATCAAAAATAAACCTGGCAGTTGCAAAAGCGGATGTTTTATTAGCCTATAGCAAATTAATGGAAACCGCTGGAATATTATCAACAAATCAATAAATTAAAAAGCCGAAAATACATTTTATGCAATCAGAACAAGAAGAATTTCCTTCAAAAAAAGAAACAGACATTATAGAAAAACCCCAGCCGGAACCGAAGAAGCGAAGCAAAGTATTTTTAATAATACTGATCATAATGGTATTGGCCGGCGCATGGTTTGGCATCACCAAATATAACCATGCAAAGCATCACGAAGAGACCGATGATGCACAAATTGAAGCGGATATCATTCCCGTAATTCCACGTGTTTCAGGATACGTTCAGGAAGTGCGTGTGAAAGATAATCAGCAGGTTCACAAAGGTGATACACTCATTATTATTGATGACCGCGATTATAAAATAGCACTGATGCAGGCAGAAGCTGCATTGGCAACTGCAAAAAGCAATGTAGCTGCAAGCCGCGCCAATACTGCTGCTGCACGTTCAGGTATCGCTACTTCAAAACAGGGTGTTAATACTATTGATGCACAAATTGCAGCAGCGCAGGTAAATGTCACCAGAACCACTCAGGATTTTAACCGTTATCAGAACCTGATCCAGGATCATTCAATTACGCAACAACAATTTGAACAGGCACAAGCGGCAAAGGAACTGGCAGAAAAACAATTGGATATTCTTCAGCAACAAAAAAAACAAGCCAGCACACAAACAGGCGTCGTTGCTTCGCAATCTAATGCCACCGCACAATCTATTGAGGTAGCTGAATCCGTTGTAAAACAAAGGGAAGTTGAAGTGGAAGAAGCAAAGTTGAAGCTTTCATACACCATACTTACTGCCCCGGAAAGCGGAAAAGTTTCCAGGGTAAATGTTCAGGAAGGGCAATTGTTGCAAGCCGGTCAATCCACATTTAATATTGTGCACAGTAACGATTTGTGGGTAGTAGCGAATTTCAAAGAAACACAATACCGGAAAATGGCTATAGGACAGAAAGTAATTGTACACGCTGATGCGTTTCCAAATCACGATTTTGATGCGGTGCTTTCTTCATTTTCTCCGGCAACCGGTGCTAAATTTTCTTTGTTGCCTCCTGATAATGCCAGTGGAAATTTCGTAAAAGTAGTGCAACGCCTTCCTGTAAAAATTGAATTTACAGACAAGTCCGATACGTTGCTAAATCGACTGAGACCCGGTATGAACGTGGATGTGGATGTGCATCTTAATTAATTTTTTACAAGGGATAGCCTGAAAATATGATTCAACAAAATTCTTTAGTCGAATATGGCGCAAGGCGTGTAATTGTTACGATAACAGCCATACTCTGTGCGTTACTAGAAATTGTAGATACGACGATTGTAAACGTTGCTCTTACCGATATGAAAGGCAATTTGGGTACGACGCTCACAGAAATCGGATGGGTTGTAACAGCCTATGCGGTAGGAAATGTAATTGTTGTACCAATGACCAGCTGGCTTTCACAACAGTTTGGCCGCCGCAATTATTTCGCTGCATCCATTATGATATTTACCGTCTTCTCATTCTTGTGCGGCAATGCGACCGGCATTTGGGAACTGGTAGTCTTTCGTTTTTGCCAGGGATTGGGGGGAGGTGCATTATTGGTTACTTCACAAACAATTATTACTGAAAGTTATCCGATAGAAAAAAGAGGAATGGCGCAGGCGATTTATGGCCTTGGCGTAATTATCGGACCGACACTCGGACCGCCGTTAGGAGGTTACATCGTAGATCATTTTAGCTGGCCGTACATTTTTTATATCAATATTCCTATTGGAATTGTTGCTACTCTATTAACCTTACAGTTTATAAAAAGTCCAAAATTTAAAGAAAAAACTGCTGCAAGGAACATCGACTTTTTGGGAATTATCTTACTCGCAATTGCTGTTGGTTCCCTGCAATATGTTTTGGAAAAAGGCCATGATGAAGATTGGTTTAACAGTAATCTGATCATAATTTTTTCCGTCGTTTCTATCTTTGGTATTTTCTTTTTTCTATGGCGCGAACTAACTTATAAAAATCCCATTGTAGCGCTACGCGTGCTCAAGAATGGAAATCTGCGGATCGGAACGATTCTATCTTTTATTCTGGGATTTGGATTATATGGTTCTACATTTATCATTCCGCTGTATACTCAATCCACCCTTGGCTGGACAGCAGAAGATGCAGGATTGCTATTTATTCCTTCCGGAATTGCTACGGCTTTTATGATGCCGATTATCGGGAAATTACTGGAACGGGGTGTGAAACAGCAGTACCTGGTGGCCGGAGGCCTCATTATATTTTTTCTTTATAGTCTCTGGGGATATAAAATACTTACACCTGACACACCTTCGGAAGCATTTTGGTGGCTGCTGATGTTCAGAGGTTTTGGACTTAGTATGTTATTCATTCCGATTACCACACTCGCGCTTTCTACATTGCACGGACAACAGATCGGTGAAGGTGCTGCTTTTACCGGAATGATGCGGCAGTTGGGTGGTTCCTTTGGTGTGGCGGTAATAACAACTTATATCGCGCAAGAAAATATGTCCCATCGCGTAAACCTAATAAGTCATTTGGATGTAAATAATCCTGCTGTCCAAAGCAGGATCAATATGATGCAGCATGGATTTATGGCTAAAGGAATGACGCCGGATATCGCTTTAAAAAGCGCCTACCAGGCGTTAGACTTTTCTGTTACCAAACAAGCCATGGTATTATCGTACATGGATGTGTTCCTTTATATCGGCGTTCTTTTTCTAATCTGTGTTCCTTTTGTTTTATTGATAAAAGGAAACAAGGGAAAGAAAGCAGATCTTTCAAGTGCGATGCATTAGTTGAAATAATTAAAAAAGCAATTTCCATTATTTGTCCTTTTACTGAAACGAAAACAATCTTTCCTTAAAATTTCTCAATCCAACAAACTAATAACTTCGTACTATATATTTGCATAATTCAAATGAAAAAGTAAATTGAGTACAACCACATCAGAAAGAAAAGCGTTCTTTAAAAGAATACGGGGACAAGAAACAGAAGGTGCTGAAATGAGCTTTATAGATCACCTCGAAGTGTTACGTTGGCATCTTTTCCGTTCTGCCCTTGTACTGATTGTGGTCGCTATTTTCGTTTTCTTTTATGTTGACTGGATTTTTGATCACATCATTATGGCGCCCGCCAGTAATTCTTTTGTGACTTATTCAGGTTTGTGCAATCTCGGACATAAACTACATCTTGGGGATGCATTATGCATGCCGCCTGTAAATATCCAACTCCAGGGAAATACAGTAAGCGGTCCTTTTATGTCCGCGATCAGCATTTCCTTTATAGGCGCTATTGTTATAGCATTTCCCTATCTTATGTGGGAATTATGGCGGTTTATAAAACCTGCTTTGTCAGCAAAAGAAATCAGTTATGCTAAGGGAAGCATTGGATGGGTATCGCTGTGTTTTTTTTCCGGAGCGGCTTTTGGATATTTCTTACTCGCTCCTTTTACATTTAATTTTCTGGCGAATTTCCAGTTAGGAACTATGGGCGTTTATAAATACCTGCCTACGCTGGATGATTATATTGATACATTGACCTCTCTTATACTGGGATGTGGACTTGCTTTTGAGCTTCCGGTGTTGGCGTTTGTTCTATCAAAACTAGGGCTGATTACACCAAAATTTTTGAAAAATTATCGGAAGTATGCGTATGTAATTATTCTGATTGTTGCCGCTGTAATTACTCCTTCACCCGACTGGACCAGCCAAACGATTGTTGCAGTACCGTTAATTATTTTGTATGAGATCAGCATTTTTATCAGCAAAAGGGTGGACAAACAACGCAAGGAAGCTGAAGCACAATGGGATTAATCGCCTTCATATCTTTTTTATATGCTCATCAAATAAAAGTTAAATCAGCTTTTTAAGCGGTTAGAAATTTTGGGAGAAACTGTCTTTTTTTTAGCTTGCAGTACCTCTTGAAAAATGAAAACCCGTACAAAAAACATATAGCTCATTCTTTTATTTTGCTGTTTGTTTTTTTCATTTAATTCCAGCAAAAGGACAAATAATGATGAATCTGATTTTATAAAAGAAATCATCAAAACAAGAACAAAGGCGAATCCATATTACATAATTATTTCCAAAAAAAGTTATGAACTACGCGTTTATGACAACCAGGGCTGGTACGCCACTTACCCATGTGTATTCGGCAGCAATGATCTTCGTGATAAATATATGGCCGGTGATAAAAGAACCCCGGAAGGGAACTTTAAAGTCATTGTAAAAAGGAATAACAGCAAATGGAAATATGAGCTTTTATTGGATTATCCAAACCAAAGCAGTTACCAGAAATTTGATACAAGAAAAGCAGAAGGACTCATTCCACGAAACGCTCAAATCGGCGGCGGTATTGCTATACATGCCACAAGGCCACAGGAAGAATGGACTGTAGATTATTACCAAAACTGGACAGATGGATGTGTTTCGCTGAAATATACCGAAGCAGCAGATTTGTACAGTTATATTCCTGTAGGTACCCCTGTTACTATTGAAAAATAGTTTGTATTTTTATACTAAATATAATCAATTAGTTTTTTTTCAAAATCAATTTCAATAAAAAATACTTTCTGAATGACACAAGCCAGTAATTTAAAATATCGCTTGTTGGATAAATTGATATCTGTGCAGGATTTGAATTTATTAGAAAAAGTAAATGAGCTCATTGGCAATGTTGATGTCAATAGATCAGTTTTTAAAATCACTGAAGGGCAAAAGAATATGCTTATGAAAAGTGAAGAAGATATTGTTAATGGCGAATTAATTTCTGACGAAGAATTAAATGAAGAAGAGGACAAATGGCTAAACGAATAGTCTGGACAAAGACCGCAAAAAAAGCAAGGAGAGAAATTTTAGAATACTGGATTCAGCGAAATTAATCTAACACTTATTCAAAAAAGTTATCTCAATTATTTAAGAAGAAAATCGGCTTGTTGAAATCAGAAGTTTACCTTGGGAAACCAACAGATTTTAAAAAAATGTAAGAGTATCTTTAGTAAATCACTACTCATTGTTCTATAAAGTGGAAACAGAAGTCATAATAATTGTAGGGATATGGGACAATAGAAGGAATCCGGAGGATCTTCGTAAAAACCTCGAAATATAAATTGTTTTCTATCACAATACAATATTTTGCCTTCTCTCACTCTTTTCCGGATAATCAGTATTAAAATGCAACCCCCGGCTCTCATGCCTGAATTGCGCGCTTTTTACTATTAAATATCCGACCGTAATCAGGTTTCTTAATTCACAAAGTTGCGGCGAAACAGTTGCAGTCTTATAAAAGTCTTCAGTTTCTGTATGAAGTAAATCCAGCCTTTTCATGGCTCTTTCGAGTCTCACATTTGTTCTTACAATTCCAACATAATCAGTCATGAGCAATTGCAATTCTTTCAAACTTTGAGTTATTAAAATCATTTCTTTTGGAGCATTCGTACCTTTTGCATTCCAGTTAGGAATTGCTTCATTAAATTCAACAGATTTTATATTTTTTACAGCATCCAAATAACAACGGTGTGCAAATACCATTGCCTCTAAAAGTGAATTGCTCGCAAGCCTGTTGGCTCCATGCAAGCCGGTACTGGCGCATTCCCCACATGCATACAAATTCCGGATCGAGCTTCTCCCCCATTCATCTACTTTTATTCCTCCGCAACTGTAATGTGCTGCCGGAGCAACCGGAATAAATTGTTTGGAAACATCAATTCCAATTGACAAACACTTCTCATAAATATTGGGAAAATGATGCAAAAATTTTTCGTGGTCCATTTTGGTGCAATCTAAAAAAACATGTTCCGTTCCATTGATTTTCATTTCACTGTCGATCGCTCTTGCTACAATATCACGGGGCGCCAGATCTTTTCTTTCATCATACTTTTCCATAAAAGCCTCGCCTTTTATATTTCGCAATATACCTCCATCACCACGAACCGCTTCTGTAATTAAAAATGCTTGTCCGCTTTTGCCGGCTTCATACAAAGCTGTTGGATGAAATTGAATGAATTCCATGTTTTCAATTCGGCCTTTTGCCCTGTAAGCCATTGCCACACCATCTCCTGTAGCAATGGAAGGATTGGTTGTTGTTCTGTAAACCTGGCCATTGCCGCCCGTAGCAAGCAATGTAACTTTTGAAATAATTTTTTCAATCTGATTGTTTTCAAGGTTCAAAACATAAACACCAAAACATTCGATATCCGGTGTTGATTTTGTTACCAAATAACCAAGGTGATGCTGCGTAATGATATCCACGACAAAACAATGGTCAATCAATTGAATGTTTGGCCTTTTCGCAATCTCTTCAAGCAATGTATCTTCTATTTCTTTTCCGGTAATATCCTTATGATGAAGAATCCTGAATTCACTATGTCCGCCCTCTTTTCCCAATGAATATTCACCGGAATTGTCTTTATCAAAATCAGCACCCCAGTTGATAATTTCCTGAATCCTTTCTACACCTTCTTTTACCACGATTTCTACAACCTTAGGATTGCACAATCCATCTCCGGCAATCAAAGTATCTTCAATATGCTTTTCAAAACTGTCTTTATCAAAATCAGTAACACCTGCAACACCGCCTTGAGCGTACTTTGTATTGGTTTCTTCTGAAATTGTTTTAGTAAGAATCGTTATGTTTTGATCCGGACAATCGCGTGCTACTTTCAATGCATAGGTAAGGCCTGCAATGCCGCTGCCAATGACCAGGAAATCTGTTTTCAAATTTGATTCATTTGATATTGAAAAAAATGCATCTCCTGATTTTTTAAAAATTAGGAGATTTAGGAGATATTTTAACAAAGTAAAAATCGTGTTATTTATTGCTTTGCTGACCGTTGATCATACGGCAGCAGCGACAGTTGGTTCAATCCAGGCATTATTTTCCTTCAGCAAACTAATCAGTTCTTCTACCGCAATTGCTTCAGGAATATTTCTTTTCACTACTTCTTTCCCCTTGTATAAAGTGATCTTTCCCGGGCCGCTGCCTACATAACCAAAATCAGCGTCGGCCATTTCGCCCGGACCGTTTACAATACATCCCATGATGGCGATCTTCAAACCTTTCAAATGATGCGTAACAGCCCGAACTTTCGCAGTGGTTTCCTGCAGGTCAAATAGGGTTCTGCCACAGGAAGGACAACTGATAAATTCAGTTTTCGAAATCCTCGTTCTTGATGCTTGCAAAATTCCAAAAGCAATAGAATTGATTAATTTATAATCAGGAATTTGATGGTTATCTAAATAATGATCGCTTAGTAAAATGCCATTTCCAAATCCGTCAATTAAAAGTGACCCGGTTTCAATTGCAAAGTGGATAAGGCTTTCAGCAGTTGTTTGTTTTTCGCTGTCGCAAACAATGATCGCCGGATTTTCAATTCCTTTGTCACTTAACTCCAGGAACATCCGGCGAATGCTTTGCATGGCATTTCTGTTTTCACTTCGTAAACACAATACAACTGTCGAGTCATTTTTTATTTTTTCCAAAAACTTTTCCAGATCAAAATCGGTAGCATTTTTTGAATAACAATCGAGCATTACAAAATTGATGGAAGAAGATTTTTCTAAAGAATCATCCAAATATTGTTGCGAATCAAAAACCGGAAAACATTTTGTTTTATCAGAAATTAGTTTCCATGAATCATAATTATAAATCAGTTTCAATGTTCCAGGCAAAGCGAAATCAATTTTATTTTCTCCACACAAAATATAATCTGCTGCCATGTCCCTGATATTCCATTTGTCAGTAACAGGGTTATATCTGTATCCAATTTCTTTTATATCCTCATGAAGTATTTCAGTCTTTTTGTGAAAGTCAGCAACAACAACCGGAACATTTGTTCCACCAATATTTTGAGCGGCAAAAGTTTTTCGTGTCTCCCTACCCGTTATGTTCAGCTTTGAAAGATTTTTTATCGGAGGAACCGGAGAATTGCCGCGATTTGAGCCCTCGCTGTTCCGCTGGTTGGTGTCCTCACCAACCATTGATAACCGTTCGTATCTTTTTACAATATTTTGGCAAACAGGCAATTCAAATTCAGAATCTTCCGTTAGTGAAACACGAATGGTATCGCCTATTCCGTCTTCCAGCAAAGTGCCGATTCCGATTGCAGATTTGATTCTTCCGTCTTCGCCATCACCTGCTTCTGTCACCCCAAGATGCAAAGGATAACAATGCCCTAATTCGTTTTGCATGTTTTCTATCAAAAGCCGGTAAGCCTGAACCATCACCTGCGGATTGCTGCTTTTCATGCTGAGCACGATGTTGTAATAATTTTCACTTTCTGCAATCCTCAAAAATTCCATCGCGCTTTCAACCATTCCAATGGGCGTATCTCCATAGCGGCTCATAATTCTGTCGCTCAACGATCCATGATTCGTTCCTATGCGCATCGCTGTGCCGTATTCTTTACAAATTTTTACCAAAGGCGTAAACCGGTTTCTTATCCTTTCTATTTCTTCCTGGTAATCGGCATCCGAATATTCGATTCTTTCAAACTTTTTCTTGTCAACATAATTGCCGGGATTCACACGAACTTTTTCTACAATTCTTGCAGCGATTTCAGCAGCGTTAGGGGTGAAATGAATATCTGCAACCAAAGGGGTTTTATAACCACGTTTATGTAGTTCATTTTTTATGTTCAATAAATTTTCCGCTTCTTTTTTTGATGGCGCTGTAATGCGCACCAGTTCTGCGCCTGCTTCAATGCAACGAATACTTTGTTCTACAGTACCGATGGTATCCATCGTGTCTGTAGTTGTCATTGTTTGTATGCGGATGGGATGATAATTTCCAATCAACAAATCCCCCACTTTTACTTCGAGCGTTTTTAATCTTTTATATTGGGTTAATGATTCGGCATAGAGTTCCATATTCTAAAGAAATAATTGTTTTGCAAAAATACAACATCGGAAATTGGTTAAATAGTTAATTAGAAAAGCAGGTTATTTATTCGTTTGCTGCAATTTTTCAGCATTTCACACTTACATATTTTCACAATATTCTACCAATCTTTCTCCGGACTATTAGGCACCGGCGCACCTTTTATTTTATGCAATTTATCCTGTAGTTCTTTTTCATTTTGCAAGAGCGATTTTAATTTTTCTTCCGCATCCTGTTTGGTTAATTTCGATGGTTGCGGCTGCGGCTCGTTATTTTTTTTCTGATCCTGTTTATTCTGATCCTGGTTTTTATTTTGGTCTTTGTTCTGATTTTTATTCTGATTTTTGTTTTGCTGTTGCTCCTGTTCTTTCAATGCGCGTTGCAGATTTTGTCTCGCATCTTCATCACTTGGATTCAATATCAGTGCATTTTTATAAGCCGTGATACATTCCGGAAGTTTTTTTGCTTTCTGTAATGCTACCCCTTTGTTATAAAATGCTTCCTGTTTTACGGCATTATTCCTGGCATTTGCAATCGCATTATCATAAGATTTCACCGCTTCTTCGGTGTTATCTTTTCTGTATAGCACATTGCCTAAATTATAACTAGCGGTTACATTTGTATCAGAATTTTTCAATGCATCACGGTATGCATTTTCTGCAGCATCGAAGTTATTTTCTTTGTAGGATTTGTTCCCTTTTATTATCGATTCTTTCGGAGTTTGGGCGAAAGAAGAAACACTGAACGCCATGAAAAAAAATAAAGCAACGGCATTCTTTAATTTAGATTTTCTCTTTTCTGAAAAGAAAAATTCTATTAACAATAAAATAAAAGCTGCACCCAGAAAATATTGAAAATACTGTTTGAACGACATGTATAAGCTATCACTTGTTGTTGTTTCTTTTCCGATGTTTGCCAATTGATTTTTGATGTTTGATGCCACCGCATCTGTATTGGTGTACAATTGATAAATTCCATCTCCGGCCTTAGCAATGTCACTCAATTCTTTTTCATTTAATTTAGAAATTACTGTTTGTCCTTTATCGTCTTTTTTATATTGCCCGGTCTCGGGATCCATTATTGGCGCGCCTTGTGGCGATCCAATACCGATTGCATTTACCATGATCCCTTCTTTTGCAAGCTCTTTTGTAACTTTTATCGCATCATTATCATGATCTTCACCGTCGCTCAGCAGCAATACAGATTTAAACGTTTTATCTTTTGGATTAAAAGCTGCTTGACACATTCTTAATGCATCTGCAATTACCGTTCCCTGCGTTGGCACATCATCTGGCGAAGCCGCTGCCAGATACATTTTTGCTGCTTCATGATCGACAGTTAATGGCATTTGCAGATACGCCCGACCTGCAAAAACTACCAACCCGATCCGGTCATCGGGAGAGTTGTCAATAATTTTCGAGATTACCTGCTTTGCCCGTTCCAGCCTGCTTGGTTGTATATCCTGTGCTAACATACTTTTGCTCACATCCAGTGCGATCATCATGTCTGTTCCTTTGCGCTTTATTTTCTGGCTTCCGTTTGGAGTTACCAATCCTGCAACCGCAAAAACACAAAGAGTAAATGCACAAACAAATAAAATGAATTTGGTAAAAAATTTTTTTGACGAATATTCAGAAGTCAGTTCTTTCACCAAAGAAGGATCCCCTATTTTTTTTGCAGTTTTTTGTTTCCATTTTATCAAAGCGGAATATAAAAAAATCATTAAAGGAACCGCTGCAAGCGCAATGAAATATTCTATGTATTGGAAATGGAGCATTTATAGCGGCTAAATTAAACCTGAAATAGTAATTATAGAATTAAGGAAGTATTAAATTTAATCGTTAGAGTGATCTATCGTTTCATTTTAAACTAATCCCGCACCTAGCAATTAAACGATCTAACATTCACCTGTCTATTTCTCCCCTTTGAAAAATCCCATTTCTTTTAAAATTGATTTAGAAATATGAACTCCTGTCGCTTCCAAATCAACATTTTTATCAGGAGTTTTTATATATGTTACAAAGAAGTAAACGTGACGGTTTTCTTCGACCCAGCCTAATGTCCAACCGAACGAGTTATTCTTTTCATCAACACCGGTGCCGGTTGCGTAGCTTAATTTATACAACGTGTTATCTTCTTTCAGCATTAGACTTTCTACCATTTGCTGGGCATATTTTTGAAAAGGCAATTGATCAAAATAAATTTTACTCATCAATCCCAATTGTTCATCAGGAGAAATTTTCAACGAATTATTAAGCCAAAAAGAATCTAAAGTACCATTTATATTTTTATTCCCATAAGAAATGGAATCAACCCAAAATTTCATTGTATCTCTTCCTATCTGACGGACCAACGATTGAAAATAGGGAACAAATGAATTATTGAAAGCTTCTTTCAAGCTGACACTTTTATTGGTACCACTGTCGGTTATTGTGGTATTTTCATTGGTAATTTTTCCGCTTTGCACCCCAATTAAAGTATTGAGAATTTTAAAAGATGTGCCTGGCGAAAGCCGCTCTGTATCAAGCTTCATGTTATAAACGGTGATATCTCCAAGCTGATTGTTTAAAAAAGAAAAACTTCCATCAACATGTGCTGAGTCGAAATATTTTTTTAAATCGTTATTAATCTTTGCACGGTTGACTGTACAGGAACTAAATACTAATAGAAAAAGAGAGAGAAATAAAAAGGAAAATTTATTCATAAGAGTCGGCTATTATTTATTGAATGAAGTTATTTACTGGTTTCCAAATGCGTTGCAGCAGCCGCAAGAGCGTCATAAAAATCTTTTCCATACTTACGGATTATTGGTTCTTTTAAAAACTGGTAAACCGGCATTTTTAATTTTTTACCAAGGGTACAGGCTGCACTGCACAGATCTTCACGCGGTTCGTAGTTTACCAATTCCGCCTTTTTTGTTTTTTTAATTCTAACCGGAAAAAGATGACAGCTGATTGGTTTTTTCCAGGAAATTTTTCCATCATTATAAGCTTGTTCAATGCCACATTTTACAATTCCTTTTTTGTCCACAATTCCATAAGCGCACATTCCGTTGCCGATTGTAGGCGTTACCCAACCAAATTCTTTGTCATAAACGTATTTCCCTTCTGTTTCTAAAATTATTCTGCATTCCTCTGAAAGATAAGGCAGTACTGCATTATAAACTTCGTTTAATTCTTTTAATTCGTGTTTTTCAAGGGGAGCACCCGCATCACCGTCCACGCAACAACCGCCTTTACACTTTACCAGGTCGCATACAAACTGTTCCTCTACAACCTGGTCGCTCACGAGAATATCATCTATTGCAATCATGCTGCAAAAGTAGGTGAAGAAGCGTGAATAAAATGTAAAGGCTGTTGTGAAAAATTATCGCTTGTATTAATTTTTTTTTGAACAAACTCCAGTAAAAGAAGAAATAATACCGGTTTTATTTTTGAGAAAAAACGAATCAAATCCCTTTATCAATTTATTATTCTTCATGAAACGTTTCACCTAAAAACTGTTTTCTGTAATTGAGCGGGCTCAATTCCATACGCAAACAAAACATCTTATAGAAGTGCGACATGTCTCTGAAACCGCTTTCAAAGCAAACATCGGAGATGCTTTTATCAGTTTCAACCAGTTGTTGTGTGGCATAA
>Ga0134126_10006047_pt1 | contig 15151 bp, 13 predicted proteins | sample KB31752_FD_96881 | JGI IMG/M metagenome (GOLD analysis project Ga0134126, IMG submission 96881) | Terrestrial soil microbial communities with excess Nitrogen fertilizer from Kellogg Biological Station, Michigan, USA - KB3-175-2 | ecosystem: Environmental > Terrestrial > Soil > Unclassified ...
AAGAAAACAGCCCTGGCCCAACACCGAATTAATGATTTGCGCACCGGGTTTGATCTGGCAGTCGTCGCCAATTATCGAGATGTCGTCAACTTCGGCGGCAGTAGCCGAATCAAATTCGCCGCGACGATCCTTAAGGTGAATACGGCCGACGCGATTGGCGAGCAGATCCTGATGCACCTGCAGATAACGTTCCGGTGTGCCAATGTCGATCCAGTAGGTGCGACCTGGAATGTGCGCGAAGAAAGCTTCCTTGCGTTTCAGCAGCTCAGGAAACAGTCCGTACTCAAATGAATGGTTCTCACCGGTCGGAATGAGATCGAGCACCTTGGGCTCCAGGATGTAGGTGCCGGCATTGATCGTATTGCAAGTAATCTCTTCAGGCTTTGGCTTTTCGAGGAACCTCAGAATGTGGCCATCGCTCTCAGTCTCCACCAGACCGTAAGCTGAGGGATTGTCGACCGGCGTCAGCACAACCGTTGCCGTCGCTTTTCGTTCGGTATGTTCACGTATCACGGCCTTGAGATCGAGATCGGTAAGAATGTCGCCGTTGAAAACCACAGTGGGCTCGCGGATCAGGTCCTCCGCAAATTTGTAAGCGCCGGCGGTTCCCATCGGCTGCGGTTCGACTGTGTACTTTAGCTTAACGCCGTGCTCGGAACCGTCGCCCAGCAACTGCTCGATCTTGTTTGGCTGATACGAAAGCGAAAGCGTGATGTCGGTGATTCCGGCGCGCCGCAGCGTATCGATCTGATAAAGCAGAAATGGACGATTACAGATCGGCACAATCGGCTTTGGTGTGTAGACCGTGAGCGGGCGGAGGCGTGTGCCCTTACCGCCGGCAAGAATTAGTGCTTGCATGTTTAGTGACCGGAATGTTGATTAGAAGGTTGAATAGCGGGCTGAGTCTAACACTCGCTCGCGGAGGTTTTCAATTGAGGCACTTTGCGAATCCAAACGGCGGCTGGAAGTGACTAACCGCCAGGACGCCGAGAACGCCAAGGTAAGAAAGGATGTCTGAATATCAATCAAGCTTGATCCGCGTTTCCAATTCTAGTGTCACCTTGGCGATCTTAGCGCCCTGGCGGTTAGTTTCGATCGAGTGGAGCAATTAGGTAGTGGTCACTTTGAAAAGGTTTGCTCCGGCTCTCGAACTTTGCCGAAGCGTAGAGCGAATCGCTAAGACGAAATCAGAACTGGGAGCGTAGCGACCAGCCCTACACTCAAGAGCCCAAACAGCTAAAGAAAAGTGGTACTGGGTCAGTTTGATGTGCGATAAGCTTTAGCTTGTCGTGGTGCTACGACAAACTGAAGTTTGTCGGACATTTTCGTTGAAACTGACCCACTACCGAAAAGCGCGGTTTCAAATGAAGACTACCAACGTTGAGTCTTTGGCTGGACGCTGCGCTCCCAGTTCTGATTTTGTCTCTAATCGTTGGCTTGCAATCCAAACTGACCCAGTACCTGCAGTTAGTCTTGCTTGACACCCCAACAGGTAAACAGTAATCGTAAACAGCAAATTATTCAGACGTAAGCGAGAGTATTGATGAGTGAAACTCGTGAAGCAGTGATTATCAGTGCGGTAAGAACGCCGGTCGGAAAGCTACTGGGTTCCTTAAAAACCTTTACCGCGACTGAGTTGGGCGCGATCGTAGTGCGCGAAAGCGTAAGGCGGGCCGGCGTAGCGCCGGAAGATGTCGACGAAGTGATCATGGGCTGCGTTATTCAAGCCGGCCTGGGCCAAAACCCGGCGCGCCAGGCAGCCTTACGGGGCGGATTGTTGCCGGCAGTTGCGGCAGTGACAGTCAACAAGGTGTGCGGGTCCGGCCTCAAAGCCGTGATGATGGCGGCGCAGGGAATTCAACTCGGCGACACGGATGTGGTAGTTGCCGGCGGTATGGAGTCGATGTCCAACGCGCCTTATTTGATTCCCAAAGCGCGCAAAGGATACCGCCTGGGAAACGGTGTGCTCGTCGACGCGATGATTAACGACGGGCTTTGGGATGCGTACAACGATTACCACATGGGTTGCACGGGCGAAGTTGTTTCCGAAAAATTTTCGGTCAGTCGTGCAGAGCAGGATGAGTATGCGCTCCACTCGCATCGCAAAGCGGCAGCTGCAATCAAAGCCGGGAAGTTCAAAGATGAGATCGTTCCGGTAGAGATCCCCCAAAGAAAAGGATCCCCGATCGTGTTCGACACCGATGAAACTGTCCGCGAAGACACTTCGCTGGAGGCCCTCGCTAAATTGAAACCGGCGTTCAAACAGGAAGGTGGCACAGTCACTGCGGGAAATGCGCCCGGAGTTAATGATGGCGCTTCGGCGGTTGTGGTTACGTCTAGTGAAAATGCGAAGGCGCTGGGCATTGAACCGATGGCGAGAATTGTCGCGCAAGCCACGTCCGGTGTTGAACCGGCACTCGTGATGATGGCGCCCGTGGAAGCGATCCGGAAGTTGTTGCGCAAGGCTGGTTGGTCGCTTGACGAGGTTGATTTGATCGAACTGAACGAGGCGTTTGCGGTGCAGGCGGTTGCGATTACAAAAGAGCTCGGACTCGATCCCGAGCGTCTGAATGTAAACGGCGGCGCGGTGGCCCTGGGTCATGCGATCGGTCAGTCGGGTTCGCGGTTGTTAACCACTATGCTTTACGAGTTGAAACACCGCGATGCGCATCGTGGAATTATTTCGCTGTGCCTCGGTGGCGGTAATGCGGTGGCGATGGCTGTGGAGCGATAGAACATCCGCAGATTACACAGATTACGCAGAGACAAACCTTAAAAGCGGTTTTGCACTCTGGTTAATCTGTGTAATCTGCATAATCTGTGGATGACTTATGGCCGAAACTATTGGCGTAGTCGGTTCAGGAACGATGGGCAACGGCATCGCGCAGGTCGCAGCGCGAGCTGGCTATAGCGTCGTTATGAGCGACGTTAAGGATGAGTTTTTGCAACGCGGGCTGCAGGCTATCGACAAGAGTCTGCAAAGGGATGTTGATAAAGAGCGGCTGGGCCCTGAAGAAAAGCAGTCGATTATCAAGCGGATCAAGAGCACTACAGAACTTGAGGCGCTCAGTGAAGCGTCGTTCGTTGTAGAAGCAGTAACCGAAAACCTGGAAGTGAAGACCGAACTCTTCAGTGCGTTGGATAGAATTACACCTCCCGAAGCCATACTCGCCTCGAACACTTCCTCAATCTCCATCACCCGACTTGGCGCCGCAACCACCCGGCCGGACAAAGTTATCGGCATGCACTTCATGAACCCGGTTCCGGTGATGAAGTTGGTTGAAGTTATTCGTGGACTGGCAACTTCCAATGAGACGTATGAGCGAGTCAGGAGCTTGAGCGAAAAGCTTGGCAAGACCGCGCTCGATTGTAATGATTCCCCGGGTTTCGTCTCCAATCGTGTTTTGTTGCCGATGATCAATGAAGCCATTTTCGCGCTCTATGAAGGTGTTGCCACGCGCGAAAGCATAGACGGCATCATGAAGTTGGGTATGAATCACCCGATGGGTCCATTGCAACTCGCGGACTTCATTGGTCTTGACGTATGTTTGGCGATACTTAATGTGTTATACGATGGTCTCGGTGACCCCAAATACCGCGCCTGTCCGTTGTTGAAACGTTACGTGGACGCCGGCTGGCTGGGAAAAAAGAGCGGCCGCGGATTCTATGAGTACTGAACGGAGTAGGACTCAGTACTCAGTACTCAGAAGCGATGAGTCGGGAATAAATGCTGAGTTCGGAATAAGCGCTAATTCTGAGTCCTGAGTCCTGAGTCCTGAGTCCTGTTTTCCGAATGTCTCAAATAGCCCATTACTGTCAGAAGTGCCTGGCGGCCAACCCGTTGGGCCAGGAATTCTGTGCTCGTTGTGGTACCAGGCTGATGATTGTGGTTGAGCCGGCGTCTGCTCGTTACGAGGGCCTTGATTCCGGCGCCCCAAACGAGGAGCACCTGCTCGAGCGAATTTCAGCGCTGGAAAACAGGCTGGGACGCCTGACTGAGAAATTGGAGCGCGGTCTTGATCTGCTTTTGCGTCAGGCGCAGAACGCGCATTTCGATCGCGCGCTAGTCAAAGCGCTGGTGGGGCTATTGACTGACGACGGCCTGGTCGAAGGAGAGAAGCTGGAACGCCTCTGGCTGGACCGTTGCCAGAAGGATGCGGAAGAGCAACTCGAGAGCGAGCGTCGCGAGGAATTGCGTCTACAGATACTTGCCACCTATCACGGTAGGGAAGCCGGCGCCTTCGAGCAGAGTATCAACGAAGGTTTTCTGTTTATTGACGATGATCAGGCGAAGCGTGGCATTCGTTCACTTGAGCGAGCCGCGGACATGGCTCAAGACAATGCTGCCTTGCAGTATTTCCTGGGCGAACATTTCTTCAAGACTGGCAAAACGCGCCGCGCCCGTAATTACCTGGCCAGGGCCTACGAATTGTCGCCGCGGGACCGGCGCGTTTCGCTATTGCTTGGATTGACTTGCGCCGATGAAGGCGATGTGGATCGAGCGAAGGAATTGTTGAGTAGTGCGACACGGCTCGGCGGTTCGACCTTTGCAGCGCACTATGGATTGGGCCGGCTGTTCATTGCTGAAGCACAGTGGCGAGAGGCACTCCAGGAGTTTAAGTTGGCGCTCGCCAGCAAAGTTTCACCGGAGGCCCACTACGCGCTTGGTTGTCTTTACTATCAGATGTCGCGGGATGGTCTGGCCGCCCGACATCTGCGGAAAGCGTTGGAGCTAGACGAGGACTACGGCGAGGCGCTTTACATGCTTGGGTTGATCTCGGAACGGGGCGGGCACAAAAAGCTTGCTGAAGAGTATTTCCAAAAAGCAGGCGCCGGAGCGGTGGTGGGAAAGACCGCAGCTGCAAAAGGCAAGCAGGCGGATCGATCCGCGGCTGCTCCCCTGTTTCGTATGTCAGCAGCGAACGTCCGAAGACTCATAACCGGTGGTGATCGCCGTTTGGCCGAGGCTCTGCGCCAGGACGCGCTTAGCGCCTGTAGTTCCGCTTACAGCGATGGACGCTAGGCGGGAAAATGTCTGACAAACTTCAGTTTGTTGTAGCACCACGACAAGCTAAAGCTTGTCGGACACCAAACTGACCCAGGACCTGGCAGCCCCTCTCGTTGACACGCTGCTCCTCGTAGTTATAATGGCCTTTTGCGTTTCAGCCGCTAAAATGTGCTATTCGCAATAGGGTGTCAGTCGATGCGGATTGAGCTTGCAAGTCTGGAAAGCGGAAAGGGCGTGTTTGCTCATGAGTACGCGCCGGATGAGCTCGCTCTCGAAGACGAGCGGGTGAAATTGATCGAGCCGGTTGAAGTTTCGGGCAAACTTCGCCAAAAGGGCAATCGAACGCATGTAAGTGGGCGGGTTACGGCGCGGGTTCAGGCTGAATGCGATCGATGTCTGAAACCAGTTGAATTGCCGGTTGATTCGCATTTCAAGCTCGAGTATGTGACCGCTGAAGATTATCGAGCCCAGCAGGCAGTTGAACTAACCGAGGAAGACCTGGATTTGTCGGTGTTTGACGGGGAAGCGATCGACATTGATGAACTGGTGAAGGAAGAGCTGCTGCTGGCCGTCCCTGACCATGTTCTTTGTAGTGAAGCTTGCAAAGGAATCTGCGTCGTTTGTGGCGCGAACAAGAATTCGGTGGAGTGCGGGTGTGAAGCCCGTGAAATCGATCCCCGCTGGGCGGGACTGAAGAAGCTAGTGAATAGTAACTAGGGAAGAATTAGTAAATGGTAAACAGTGAATAGAAAGCGCCCGGCGCCTCGGTTCGTCTATTTACTATTAACCATTTACAATTTACTGACTTCCGATTGGAGTAATTATGCCAAATCCTAAGCGACGACATTCAAAAGCTCGCCGCGGCAAACGCCGCGCACATGATGCTCTGCGGGCGCCGCAGACCAGCCTCTGTCCTAATTGCCAGGAACCTCGCCTGCAACACCGCGTCTGCCCGAAATGTGGCTACTACAAAGACCGGCAAGTTGTACGTGTAGAACAAACTTAACCTGATTCAGAGTATCGTCTGTGCGAACTCAGTCGAAGGATGAAACCCGGCTGACGGGAAAAGTCGTTCTCGACGCGATGGGTAGCGACCACGCGCCGCACGCAGAGATTGACGGAGCGTTGGCCGCCGCACGTGATTTGGGCGTCACTGTAATCCTGGTCGGCCAGCCGGAAAAACTGGAACCGGAATTGAAACGTTGCGGTTGGCGCGGTGACGGCGATCGCGGAATTGAACTGGTTGAAGCTGCTGAGGTCATTGGCATGGGCGAGGCGGTAATGACTTCGGTGCGACGCAAGAAGAAGAGTTCCTTGAGAATCGGCACGCGCCTGGTAACTGATGGAAAAGCCGACGGTTTTGTTTCGGCGGGTAACACTGGTGCCGCAATGGCCACTGCGAAGATGGTTATTGGAATGTTGCCCGGCGTCGATCGTCCGGCCCTTGCCGCCCTAATTCCCACAAAGTCAGACAAGCCGACACTGCTGTTGGACGTTGGCGCTAACTCTGAGTGCAAACCACATCACCTGGTGCAGTTTGCTATCATGGGCGACGCTTATTCGCGCGCAGTTCTTGGCACTGTTGGTCCGGTTGTCGGATTGATGAGCATCGGTGAGGAAGAAGCAAAAGGTAACGACCTGACTAAGGAAGCGTTCCCCCTGTTGCGCGAGATGACGAGCCTGAAATTCATGGGAAACGTTGAAGGGCGCGACGTTTTTTCAGGAGTAGTCGACGTGATCGTGACCGACGGCTTTACCGGCAACGTGATGCTCAAGCTTTCTGAAGGTCTGACTGACGCAATGTTGTCGATGATCAAGCGTGAGCTAACAGCATCGGCGGTGACCAAGGCTGGAGCGATGCTTGCGAAGCCGGCGTTTCGGAACATTAAGAAGCGACTTGACTACTCCGAACATGGCGGCGCACCGCTGCTGGGAGTGCGGAAGATTGTAGTAATCGGTCACGGAAGCTCAAACGCTCGCGCCATTCGCAACGCGATACGCAGTGTGAAGGAGTTTTCCGAAAACCGCGCTGGGGAAAGAATCGAAAAGGGAATTGCAGAAACGAACGCGCTGCACCTGGTAACGCAAACTGCCTAGTTTCATTAACACCGCGGCTTTAGCCCGGTGATTTGGGATGAGACTTGGAAAGGGAAACCGTTTAAACGGTTTCGGATTGTCCTAAGCACGACGGGTCACCGCGCTAAAGCGACGGTGTTAATGAAACAGGCAACCGCGTCTGTTCGCGCTGCTTGGTTTTCCAGGGGCTAGTGGATAGTATTACCGACCGCAAATAAGTAACTGAGGATTTGATGGGAAATATTCGCGCTGCGATTCTGGGTACCGGACACTCTTATCCCGAAGGCATTCTGACGAACGCCGAGCTGGAAAAGATGGTCGAAACCTCGGACGACTGGATTACCAGTCGCACCGGAATTAAGCAACGTCGCAAGGCTGCGCCGGGCGAATACACTTCGCAATTTGCTGTTCGCGCTGCGCGACAGGCAATCGAACGCGCCGGGTTGCAGGCAGCCGATATTGATCTGATCCTTTGTGCGACCGTCAGTCCGGATCAGATTCTTCCGTCAACGGGTTGCATAATCCAGGCGGAATTGGGGGCCAATAAAGCAGCGGCCATGGACGTCGTTGCGGCCTGCTCCGGTTTCCTTTATGGCATAACACTGGCGGATACCATGGTCCGCACCGGCCAATCAAAATACGCGCTGGTAATCGGCGCTGAGATTCTGACGCAGTATGTCGACTATACCGATCGCAACACTTGCGTTCTATTTGGCGACGGCGCGGGCGCGGCAGTGCTCGGCCCCGTCGAAGGAGACAGAGGAATTCTCGCCGCGCGGATTAAGTCAGACGGGAGATACGAGGAGCAACTGTTTTCGCCCGGTGGTGGAACGCGTCGACCCGCAACTGCAGCTACGCTGGCTGCGGGCGATCATTTTTTCAAGATGAAGGGCAACGAACTCTTCAAGGTCGCGGTGCGGTCGATGACTGACATTTCACGTGAGGTGCTGGAAGAAGCCGGGTTGAGCGCAGCCGATGTAAAACTTTTCATTCCGCACCAGGCGAACCAAAGAATTACGGATGGAGTGGCCAGCAAGCTCAACGTCGAGAGCGAGCGGGTTTATTCAAACATTGCCATGCATGGCAACACTTCATCGGCGTCAATTCCTATCGCGCTCGATGAATGTGTAGAAGCCGGAAAAATTGTTCAGGGCGACCTGGTGTTGATGGCGTCATTCGGCGGTGGCGTAACCTGGGGTGGCGTGCTGGTGCGTTGGTAGAAAAGAACAGTGAAAAGTGAAAGGTGAAAAGTGAATAGTTATTAAGCAGGTAGCAGTCTGGTAATACGACCGGACATCGCTGCCACTGTTTTACTGATCAATTCGCTTTCCGTAGTCACTCTTTACTTTTCACTTTTCACTTTTCACTGTTTACTATTTACCAACATGCCACTAGCGTACATTTTCCCCGGGCAGGGATCGCAATATTCAGGGATGGGGAAAGACCTGTTCGACAATTTCCCCGGGGCCGCGCGGCTCTTTGAAGAACTTAACGAGGCCCTTCATTTTTCCGTTTCGCAGTTGTGCTTTCAAGGGTCTCCCGAAGATTTGCAACTTACGGAGAACACGCAGCCCGCGATTTTCAGCGTTTCCGCGGCGGCCCTTCGGGCAATGGAAGCGCAAGGGTTTCCGCGACCGGATTTTGTGGCGGGACACAGCCTGGGTGAATATTCAGCCTTGTTTGCTGCGCAATCCCTGACAGCTGCTGATGCAGCTCAAACGGTGAGGTCGCGTGGTCGCTACATGCAGGAGGCTGTGCCAGTGGGCACTGGTGCGATGGCGGCGGTAATTGGCGCCGGCTTGTTGGACATTGAAAAGGCCTGCGCGGAAGCTGAGCAAGGTCTTATCTGCGCGCCGGCGAACATTAACTCCCCAAGCCAGGTAGTAATAGCGGGGAACACAGAAGCGGTAGACAGGGCCAGCGAGTTACTGCGAAACGGCGGCGCCAAGCGAGTTCTAAAGCTCAACGTAAGCGCGCCTTTTCATTCCGCTCTCATGATGCCGGCTCAGGAGCGCCTCGCTTCCGATCTTGCTGGCATAGAGTTCAGTGATCTGGCAGTACCGCTGGTGACAAACGTTGATGCCGCGATAATTCGCACGGGCGCCGATGCCCGAGACGCGCTTGTTAGACAGGTATCATCGCCAGTACGCTGGCTGGAGTCGGTGGAGTTGTTGATCAGGGAAGGTGTTGATACCTTCGTAGAAGTCGGCCCCGGCAAAGTTTTAAGTGGTTTGATGCGACAGATAAGTCGCGAAGTGAAGTGTTTTAATGTCGAGGACGCAGCCAGCCTGAAGAGCGCTGCCGCGAACCTTGGCGTTTCTTAAGTTGTTGTCGATCTTTTATCACAGAGGAGCAAAACGAAATGCCCGATCCAGAAATCGAGAGTAAGGTCAAACAGATTATTGTCGACGAATTAGGTGTGGATGAAAATGAGGTTACACCAAATGCCCGGTTCATCGACGACCTGGGCGCGGACTCTTTGGATACAGTTGAACTTGTCATGCGTTTTGAAGAGGAATTCGGCATCGAAATTCCTGACGAAGACGCGGAAAAGATCCAGAGCGTGCGCGATGCTTACAACTACATCGACCAACATAAGAAATAGTCGACGAGTGAAAAGTAAAAGGTGAAAAGTAAGAGGTGAGAGTCTTTTGATTGGCGCCTTTTCACTTTTCACTATTCACTTTTTACTGTCTTTCAAGGAGCTTTGATTTGGCACGACGTGTAGTTGTCACAGGGTTAGGCCTGATAACACCGGTTGGCAATTCAGTTGAAACGACGTGGGCCGCGCTCATGAGCGGCCGCAATGGCGTCGGTCCCATTGAGAAATTTGACACGGAGAAGTTCTCGGTCAAGTTTGCCGCCGAAGTTAAAGACTTCGATCCGCTCAAGTTTATTCCCAAGAAAGAGGCGCGCAAGATGGGCGCCTTTATTCATTACGCCATTGCCGCCGCTACCGAAGCCATGGCCGATAGCGGCTTCCAGCTTACGGAAGACGGCAAGTTTCCCGCGGAACTGGCGGAGAATGCCGGTACCTACATTAGTAGCGGTATCGGCGACTTCTGGGCGATTGAACGCGAGCACTCGAAGCTCTTGAATGATGGCCCTGATCGTGTTTCACCTTTCTTTATTGTTTCGGCGATTGTGAATCTGGCCGCGGGTCAGGTATCAATTCGCTATGGATTGAAGGGGCCTAATTCCGCTACGGCAACGGCCTGTGCCGCCGGCGCTCACGCTATCGGCGACAGTTTTAAGATCATCCAGCGCGGCGATGCCGACATTATGATCTGCGGCGGCGCGGAGTCGGCGATTACGCCGATGAGTGTGGCGGGCTTTGCGTCGATGCGAGCCCTCTCGACGCGCAACGACGATCCCGTGCACGCATCCCGCCCGTTTGAACGCGACCGCGATGGATTCGTGATCGGTGAAGGCGCCGGCATCATGATTCTCGAAGAGTTGGAGATGGCGAAACGTCGTGGCGCGCGGATCTATGCGGAACTGGTTGGCTACGGGATGACCGCCGATGCGTTTCATCTGACCATGCCAGATGAAACCGGCTCAGGCGCGATTCGCGTCATGCAAAAAACAATTCGGGATGCCGGTATTCAGCCGGAACAGGTAGGCTATATAAACGCTCACGGAACCTCGACCCCCTACAACGATAAGTTTGAAACGCTCGCGATCCGCCAGACCTTTGGCGCTCACGCCTACAAGCTGGCGGTCAGTTCGACAAAGTCGATGACCGGCCATCTGCTCGGCGCTGCCGGCGGAATCGAGGGAGTGTTTTCCGTTCTCAGTCTCTACCGCAAGGTTTTGCCGCCGACGATCAACTATGTAAACCCGGATCCCGATTGCGACCTTGACTACGTACCCAATCAGCCGCGCGAGGCGGAAGTTGAATACGCGCTTTCGAACAGTTTTGGATTCGGAGGAACCAACGCGGCGTTGTTGTTTAAGAGATACGACGAGTAACAAAACGTGCTTCGTACTTTGTGCTTTGTACTTGACCTATTTAAGCTTTCGACCGAGCGAGCCTCAAGATTGGGAACGCACAAAGTACAAAGTTCTAAGAACAAAGGTCATAAAGCTGGATCTCGTGGATTAAGACTGCAATGAAAATTATTGTGCTGATGAAACAGGTCGCGAACAAAGACGCGATCCTGCGAATCAATAAAGAAGGAACCTGGATCGAAGAAGGCGACTTGTCTTTTGAGGTCAGCGAGTCAGACGGCTATGCCCTCGAAGAAGCCTTGCGGGTTCGGGAGAAACTCAGCGGGGAGGTGGTTGTTTGTTCCATGGGCCCGCAACGTGTTAAGAGCGTAATCAAAGACGCACTCGCGCGCGGAGCTGATCGGGCCATCCACGTAGTGGGTGATAACCTTGGATCACTCTCGCCGTATGCTGGAGCCAGCGTCCTGGCTGAAGCAATTCGTGACGAGAAACCCGAGCTGGTGTTCACCGGCTTGCAGTCGGACGATTACGGTTATGGGCAAACGGGTGTGATCCTGGCGGAACTGCTCGGCCTGCCACATGCGACCATTGCCATAGAGGTAGACGCTTCGGGCGAAAAGCTGCGCGTCAAACGCGAACTGGAGAGTGGCTGGTATCAGTGGTACACGATGCCAATGCCGGCGTTGCTCACCATTCAGTCAGGCATAAGCCAGATTCGCTACGCAACTTTGAAGGGCATCATGGCGGCGAAGAAGAAAGAGATTAAGGAAGTCACGCCAACCGCGGAAATCGTGGCGCGTCCTTCGCACCAGCGGATCGAGAAGATTTATCTGCCGCAAAAGACCAAGCAGACGCAGTTGCTCGGGAATGGCGATGCCAAGGCCGGCGCGGTTGAACTGGCGCAAAAGTTACATACAGAAGCTCGCGTTTTTTAAGGAGCATCTACCATGACAGGCAAGTGGCGCAGCGCTCGCATTACCCAGGCGATGCTGTTGGTCGTGTGTGCCAGCGTTGTGGGCGCCAGTGACCGCGAGTGGCGGCTGCAAGCTTCGCAGCAGGAGAAGGATGAGGTTCTCGAGTCGGCGAAGTTAGAAGACATCCTGAAATCACTCGGCCCAGCTATCGAAGGAAACAGCGCTGAAGTGGGCCAACCATCCGCCAGGTTTGATTCGTATAAATACAAGGACTATAGCTTCGCAGGATGTGCGATCGGCTGGCGTGAGACGCATGAGTCATCGGAGGCTGGAAAACTCTTATTGAAAGAGACTGCCGAGATCATGATTCCGTTAAAAAGTCTGAACGAGGCTTCAGTCAGGGTAGACGAAGTCGGCGCCTCGGCTTACGTCGTTTCTTTCACCAGTCTGAAACTGAAAGAAACCATCCGCGCGCGTGTCAGAACAATCTACGAGGACGGTAGTGAACACGAATCGGGGAGGCTTGCGAGTGGCGGCGGAATCTATTTTCAAAACGAAGAACTTGCGCAACGCGTCGCTAAGGCGCTGGTTCTAAGTATAAAGCGGTGTCAAAAAGACAACCGCAAGTCGGACTAATCGGATTAAGCAATGGCTAATGGAATTCTTGTTTTTATCGAACATCGTAACGGCTTATTGAATAAGACGTCGCTCGAGGCTATTGCGGCGGCGCAGGGTCTCGCGTCTCAACTGCAACAGACTGTGAGCGCAGTTATCCCGGGCGCGGATGTTGCTGCATTGGCGCAGGAGATCGCAGCCTACGATCTGGCCAAGGTGGTTACGGCCAGTAACAGTAAACTGGCTGAGTACACGCCTGACGGTTACACCGATGCGATCGAAAGCGTGGTGCGCAAATTCGATCCGCAGCTGGTGGTCATGCCGCACACTTATCTGGTTCGCGACTACGCACCAAAGCTCGCAGCGCGCTTCGGCAAGTCGCTCATCAGCGACTGCATCCGCGCCCAAGTCAACGGCAGCGCGATTACGTTCACGCGCAGGATTTTTCTTGGCAAGCTGGATGCGGACGTAGTTTCCGATGGCGCAGCACCGGTGTTTGCGACCTTTCAATCCGGCGCCTTCAGACCGGACCAGGCGCAGAAGGGGAGTGGCGCGCAGATAGAAGACCTGCCCGTCGAAGTAGGTGAGATTCGCATGACTCCGGAAGCGCCCTTCCAGGAAGTCAAACAAGCTGTTGACCTGAGCAAAGCAGATATTATCGTTGCGGTGGGACGCGGCATTAAGAGCAAAGACAATCTGGCGCTGGCAGAAAAGCTTGCGGCAGTGTTAGGCGGCGACCTGGCTGCATCACGTCCAATCTGTGACGCTGAGTGGCTGCCTATTGATCGTCAGATCGGATCTTCTGGTCAAACAGTCGCGCCTAAGCTTTACGTCGCCCTGGGAATATCAGGGGCCATCCAGCATCTCGTCGGCATGAAAAACTCCGGAACAATCGTGGCTATCAACAAGGATCCTGAGGCGCCGATTTTTGATATTGCCGACTATGGGATTGTTGGAGATCTTTTTGAGGCTGTACCGGTGCTAACTGAGGAGATCAAGAAGATTAAGGGTTTAAGTTGAGTAAAAGTAACCCAACAAAGAGCGGGGGCAAGCCCGCCTTACTTACCCGCGGATTGCTCAGCTCGTCGCGTAAGGATTCAAGTTCAAGAGCAATTTTTGGAACTCCTCTTCGCTCCGTAGGAGCGACATGTTTATAGTAACAAGCCATCCTCCTCGGATACTCTTCGCTCCGTGAGGAGCGGAATCTGTTTCCAAGCCACCCAGTGTTCCCAGTTGTTGCGCTCCTACGGAGCGCGAGCCTAACAGCCTGACCTCGGGCTATAAACATCTCGCCCCGCTGGGGCGGAATCCGACTGGCCCGGTAGTCAGCTATCCTTTCGGTGTGAACACTCCTTGAAGTTCCTTTATCAGTTCCTCCGGCTTCCATTCATTTCCTCGATACACCTTCACAATCTTGCCATCCGGCCCGATGATCGCTGTACGCAGCGAGTGAATAACCTGCTCCGTTCCTGAAGATGTGTCCTGGTAATAGCGAAGTCCAAAAAATTTTGCGATGCCTTTCACCTCATCAACACTTCCGGAAGCAAACTCCCAATGAGCGAAGGTCTCGTCTGAGTATTTTCCGGTGTGGGCGGCTCCGTAGCTACGCAATACCTTCGGTGTATCGTATGTAGGATCGAAACTGATACTTAACAAGTGCGTCTTGCCGTAAAGGTCGGGCTGCTTTTGCAGCTCCTGATCGATGGCCGCGAAATTACTGCTCATCAGCGTGCACTGATTGGGATCCTGGCAACGCGTGTAAATGAAAGTAAGAAGTAGTGCCTTGCCTTTGTAGTCCTGAATTCGAATGGTCTTGCCATCCTGGTTGATCAGACGGTAGTCGGGTACCGCGTCGCCGACCTTCGGATCTGCTCCCTCAATTGCCGGCGCGCCTGAAACAGGGGTGCTGTCTTCGGTTATCACGACATCTTCAAGCCACGACTGCGTCCCATCCACCACCAAAGTAGCCGTGATTTGGTTGCCGGACGCGGCAATCTCGTAGACCCAATCGTCCCTGACGCTGAAGGCCATCGTCATGCCCGACATGTAGTCTTTTATGTCTTCGTGCGCGATCGTCAGCTCACGCTTTTCTTTATCAACGCTGATGACTTTGCCCTTGAGATCGTAGTGTTTCTCAGTGGGCGAGCGCACGCGTTGTTTCGGTTGACAGCTTGAAAGACCAAGGAAGGCGAGACTGGCAAGAAAGAGAAAGACGGTTGCGAGAGACCTATGTGTACTCATTTTTGAGTCTAACTATACACGCTCGCATAGCAAGAGTCTCCATCGGCATCGGATTAGAAACTTAGATGAGGAATCGAACACTCAAAAATAGTCGGACAAAATCAGAACTGGGAACGCAGCGACCAGCCAAAGACTCAACGTTGCTAGTCTTCATTTTGAAACCGCACTTTTCTTAAGATGTTTGGGCTGTTGAGTTAAGAGCTGGTCGCTGCGCTCCCAGTTCTGATTTCGTTTAGCGATTCGCTCTACGCTTCGGCAAAGTTTGCGAACCGGAGCAAACTTTTCAAAATGTACCACTACCGTTCAATTCAAAAAGTTGACATCGAAACGGGTTAGGCTGCGTTTC
>Ga0134126_10006048_pt1 | contig 15151 bp, 18 predicted proteins | sample KB31752_FD_96881 | JGI IMG/M metagenome (GOLD analysis project Ga0134126, IMG submission 96881) | Terrestrial soil microbial communities with excess Nitrogen fertilizer from Kellogg Biological Station, Michigan, USA - KB3-175-2 | ecosystem: Environmental > Terrestrial > Soil > Unclassified ...
GCTTCATTTGATGGCTTCTCACTAGTTCATCAAACTACGTCTATGCCTACGCATGGATGGCCTTACTTCAGCAAGAGATACATAGTTGCCCCGAGCAAGCCTAATACATTTATCAGTGGTACTACATCTGGGGTTTCGGCTCAGGCTAATTTCGGAACCATAAAGATATTTGAGTCTGGGGTAACAGCTAGCGTAAATAACGCAGCTAACTTCGGGACAGTGTTCCCGTTTGTAGCTGTAACAAAGCCAGCACCACTGGCCCCTGTTAGCCCTTATCCCCTAAACATAATTTCCAGGCTAAGGCCGCAAAAGCCAGGAGGGATACCTGTACCTCAGTCTAGTGCAGTAGGAATAACTTCTCGTGTCAATGTAGTATCTAATTTCGGCACGATTAACACTAACCTTACTGGACTGGCCGCTCATGTAAATGTTGCTGCAAACCTTGGGACAATAAAGATAAGCGAACCAGGGACAACTGCTTCTGTAAATGTAGCCGCGAACTTCGGGACTATCAAGTCAGTCTATACTGGCATAACATCTCATGTTAACTCTGCTGCAAACTTCGGGTCTATAGTAATCATTAATCTCATTAAGACTTCGATACAGCAATTCCCGTTCGCAAGTAATATTCCTTATCCGCTTAATATTGTTCACAGAATCCAGCCTCAGCATTCATATTCTGTACCTCTTAAAATACAATTCTCTGGCACAACTGCAACCGTGAATGCAGTATCCAATATGGGGACTCCAGTTGTCAGGAGAATTCCGGTGACTCAGTGGAAGATTAAGCTAGTCAAACCGACCAAGGCAAGACTGTACGTACCTTAGGGTATAATCATTAACAGTGAAATATATTTCTTTACATGTAAGGAAGACAAAACATGGGTCTACTAACAAGCGCTGGGCCTGACGGTATTGCAGTTCCAGGTGTAGCATGGACTAACCAGTCAACCCAGTACAACAGCAACAAGACTTTAGAATCAGGCGGGCCAGCAGCAGCATCAATTCTTAATCCAGCTTTAAGAAACAGCTACCAAACTTGGTCATTTGATCCTGCTCTATCTAATGCGGCAGTCTCGGCAGCATCACCAACAATTGCAACACTTGTATTCGTACCAGAAACTTTTACATGTTCAACTGTTGATCTTCTTCCGTCATCTGTTGCAGGAAACCTAACCGTAGCAATATGGCCATCTAATGCACCAGCAGGTGTCGCAACACCTCTAGTGTGGTCAGCAGCAACAGCAGCATCGCTAGGATCAGTTAACCCTCTTACGTTTAACGGTACAAACTCACCGACATCAGTGACTCTTGTCGGCGGCACTAGTTACTTTGTTACAGTAATCTCATCAGCAGCAACACTTGTAAACGTATACACAGCTAACTCAGCAGCTATCGCCAATGCGGCACCAACAGGTACATTCTCGATTACCACAACATACCGCGTAGGAACAGTAGGAACACTTACAGGTTCTATCACAAGCGCATCTGTATTTGGTACATCTACACTATCTGCTTCAGCCGTGTGGGTTGGTCTACACTAAGGTAACCGATGTCATTCTCAGCAGTACAATCATTCAGTGGTACGTTGGTTGCTTCCACCGCTCAAGCCATAACATTTGGTGATAGCACAGCTAACGTACCAATCCGCTATGCCTACGTTACCGTAGAGAATACTGGTGCGGCGGCAACTCTTATCTATGTAAGAACTGATGGTACAGCAGCAACAGTTGGCGGGGATTTTTGCATTGTCGTAGGATCAGGTCAGTCAGTTACCATTGCTAATGAACTACCATCATGGTCACAAGTAGCAAATGTAATAGCAGCAGGAACACAATCAGCAGGGAAGCCTTGGTCTCCCTCGGAAATTCAGCCTTATGGTTCTTCACTATACGGTGGAAAAGCATCACCAGGAACTAGTGTATCTCTCATCAGTGCAGGCACCCCGACCTTCACCGTTACAGGCACCGGCTAATACTAATAGCTGGATAGGCAAGAACATAAAAATGGGGTCTCAGTGGATGGGACATTTTGGTGCATTTAAGTGCCCCATATATTTTGCCTACGGTTGGGCGGACGTAACTGATCAAGCTTCGGCGGCGGATCTGTATGTGTCATTCGATGCAATACAGGCTTCTACCGGAATACAAGGTACATGGTTGCTATATCAGCAGGATTTCTTTCCGTCAAATATAGTGTGGCCCACTTACGGAGGGATGCTGAATGGTAATGACAGAATAGGCTGCATAGCTGTTAAAATAGTAGTAGCATCAGCCAGCAAGAACAATTCGTTAACATGCCAGTTCGCAGGTTAGGAAAAACATGGCAAAAACATATTCAGCACCAACAGGAATTCCTAAGAGTGCAACACCAAATCCGGTGACAATGGCACCAGATCCTTCATTTCCTGAGCGTCCAGGTACATACTATGAGCGTAAGCAGGGAACACCTACACCAGGTCGTCAAGGACCGGCAAGGTTTTATGAGGGCGTAGCAACAGACACAGACGTTCCACGTGAGTTTACTAATGGCGCAATGCAGGGATATCAGACTGCTGACGGTCGTTCGAACCATAACAAGAACGTTTACGAGAAGTGGCCAGCAGAAACCATGGGTGAAAGAGCACACATGGGATCAGCAGCATGGGTAGAAGCACCAACATATCTTGGTGAGTTCTCTCATGGCGCAGACTCAGTACTTGCAGAACGCAAGTTTGAGATGGTTAATCGTGCTGCTCCTTATGGTCGCCGTTGGGAAAGAGTTTCACCAGCAGAGATCAACGACTAATTTAGGCAGGGATCATGGCGGTATCAGTACTGTCACAAGCTCAGTTCAGCCAACGCGGACCTGAGCATCCAAGAGATCCTTCTGGTGACCCTAAGTTCAACAGGGTAAAGTTCACTGGCGCGTCTGGTTCAAAGACCATGCATATCGCAAGAGGACGTGTACCCAAGCCTCCAGGAACTCATCCTCATCACAGGAAATCTGGAAGAAGAACTAGGCGAGCAAGATAAATGTCTTTCCACTCGCAGAATAAAAAGTAAATTATATGAGCATTGATTTTGTATCACCTAATATCAGGGCTGCTGGCAGCGATCTTACAATTGCCATCAGTCCTTTAGGTCTTGTAGAACTATCTGATGAAGAATTCGAAGTACACGGTCCCAGACTTAACAGGTATGCTCAAGGATGGGCATTCTATCTTGGTCACCACTGGGCTTATCGTCGTGAGGCAGGAGAGCCGCAGATTACATTTAACTATGTGCGAGCTCTTTCTGACTGGCTAACTAACTTTACCTTCTCTAACGGCATAACATTCAAGGTGCCAGAGAACTACCAGCATACAGTTCCGGCTTTACTTGAAAGAGTATGGAACAAAGATAATAACAAGCAGCAGGTCATATGGGAGATAGGCAACCAGGGATCAGTCCAGGGAGACGCCTTCGTAAAGGTAGCATATGAGCCTGCTTATGAGGATGCGGTTGGTAATCCGCACCCAGGAAAAGTAAGATTACTTCCCCTTAATGCATCTTTCTGTTTTCCTGAGTGGCATCCTCATGATCGTGATAGATTAATCAGATTCAAATTGAAGTACCGTTTCTGGGGAACAGCACCAGAGGGAACGAGACAGGTATACACATATGTCGAGATCATCACTGATGATGTCATCGAAGAATATGTTAATGATGAGCTTATTGATCGTCGCCCTAACCCTCTCGGATTTATCCCTGTCGTTCATATTGCGAATAAGATCGCTTCGGCATCACCATGGGGACTTTCTGATATTGTCGATGTCATTCCTCTTAACCGTGACTTTAATGAAAAAGCTACAGAGATATCTGACATAATCAACTATCACACTGCTCCCGTAACCATCATTACCGGGGCATCTGCAACTAATCTTGAGAAGTCAGCTAATAAGATCTGGGCATTGCGTCAGAAAGATGCAAGAGTCGAGAACTTGAATGCTGACTTTTCTGGTTTACAGTCAGCAGTTGAGTTCCTTCAGATGCTTAAGCTGGGAATGCACGAGATGATCGGTATTCCTGAGGCAGCTCTTGGAACAGCACAGGCTATCTCTAACACTTCTGGCGTAGCACTTGCCATTCAGTATATGCCTACAATGCATGCATACAAGCAGAAGAAAATACAGTACGAGGTAGGATTCCGTCAGATCTCTGAAATGGCTTTGAGGACACTCTTCTTATTCGAGCCAGAGACTTTGATATATAATCAGTCAACTGAAGGTATACTAGAGACTGATGAACAGCCAATTGTTCTAGATCCTAATGATCCTGAAGTGTACGATATTACAGTTTCATGGCCACCACCATTGCCAGTAGACCAGACAATCAAGCTGACTGAGATACAGGCAAAGCAAGCACTTGGCCTTGAGTCTAATATTGGCGCTCTGAGAGATCTAGGAGTGGAATTCCCTGACGAGAAGTTCCAGGAAATCTTTGAAGAGAAGATGGTAGATCTAGAACAAGATAGTGCTATGCAGATCAGGAGAGCAATGGCAGCGGCAGTTGTCCAGAAACTAACTGGTCTGGTTCCTGAGGGATTCACAGAACAAGAGGATAAGCCTAAGGAAGGCGAACCAGGTAAGCCACCATCAGCCATGGACAATGTTGACACATCTGGTATCTTGCCATCAACCCCGACAATTAGTGACGTGACCGGATTGAAGAACTCGACAATGCTTTCATCCATCACGCAGATGGCATTCGGAACTAAGCTACCTCAGCGAAGAAACATTAACAACACGAACGAATAATTAGGGATATACAAGGAAAAGAAAAATGGGAAACAATCCAGATCCACAGAGTCTAAATGTATCATCAGGGACTACAACCTGGCAGGGAACTAACCCGGCTATTCCTGGTACTTCAACAGGACCCGCGCCAGTTGTAATAAACAATCCTCCACCAGCAGGTCAGTACTTTACGGCAGAGCAGCTAGAGGCAGCACGTCAGCAAGAAAAAGACAAGCTTTACGGCAGGCTCCAGTCACAAGAAGAAACCCTTAACGCTTTCAAGGCTCAGCTAGAAGATCTTAATAAAGATAAAGAAGCAAGAGACAAAGCTATTGCTGAGGCTGCAAAGGCTGCTGAGGAAGCACAGCGGAGGGAACAAGAATCTAAGCTTTCAGCAGAAGAATTAATTAGTGCCAGGGAAGCTGAGCTAACTGCTAAGCATGAGCAGTTCAGTCAGGAAATGGAACTTAAGATTGCGACTATGCAGAAAGAACAAGAATTTCTGAGATTGCAAGCTTATATCCAGAGAAGAGTAGCTGAGGAAACAGCAGCTAATACTATCATTCCGGAACTCGTTGAATTTATCGGTGGTAATTCGGAAGATGAAGTAGAAACTACTATAACCAAGGTTAAAGAAAAAACTGCTAACATTGTTAAAGGAGCTGCCACTTTGACTGCTCCGACAATGCCAAATGGTGTTTCACCAACAGGCGGTCCCTCAGGCCCACTAGATAATCTAGGCGGTCCAAAGCAATACTCTAAGGAAGACATCGACAAGATGGATATGCAGCAGTATGCAGCATGGAGGCAGCAGCAGGGAATAGCCGGGGCAGGTAACAATAGAGGCTTATTCAGCTAAATTAATTTAGTTAATGAAAGGAACCACCAAAGATGGCAGGTTCAGCACTAACTGGTACAAGCTTCATAAGTGCATCTCCTACAGCTTATGCAGGTGGATCAGCACAGCTAACACCAGCAATTCAGACAATCTGGAGTAAAGAAATACTCTTCCAGGCTATGCCAATTTTACGTTTCGAGCAGTTCGCTGTAAAGAAGACAGAATTGGGTGTACAACCTGGTCTAACAATTCACTTCATGAGATATAACAACCTTCCTCCAGCTTCACAGCTAGTTGAAGGCGTTCGTATGCAGACAAACCCCCTGACAGCATCACAGTTTGATATTACTGTAGCTGAGCAGGGTTTTGCTATTGCAGTATCAGAACTTCTTCTTAACGCATCATTCGATGACGTAATGGCATCAGGTTCACGTCTTCTTGGAAGAAACATGGCCCTGTACCTGGACGGTTCTGCTAGGGACACACTATATCAGGCATCATCATTGATCTTCGGTTACAACAAGTTCTCGCTATCAACAGCAGTTCGTACACCACTATCACCATATGACCACGGTGCAGCAGCAACATCAGCAGCAGCACTATCAGCAGGTAACTACTCATTCACTACTGCTGTGGTTAAGGATGCTCAGGAAACTCTGGCAACAAAGAACGTGCCAAGGCTTGGAGAAACATATGTTTGCTTCATTCACCCGCACCAGTCTCGTCAGCTAAGAGATGATCCTGAATTTATTGAAGTAACAAAATATGCCGCACCGGGCAATTTCCTTCTAGGAGAAATCGGTAGGCTAAACGATGTAGTGTTCATCGAAACTACACAGATCTACAACAACTATGTAGCAGCGAACACTTCGAACCCTCTATTCTACAACGCTATCTTCATTGGTGATAATGCATTTGGTCATGCAATTTCATTGCCAGTAGAACTACGTGATGGCGGAATCCTGGATTTCGGAAGAGAACACGCATTGGCATGGTATGCAATTTGGGGTCTTGGACTAATCACTGACCAAGCCGTACTTGTAGCATCAACCAACTAATAACTTAATATAAGTAACACTTTCCGAACAAGAAATACGAGGCACAAATATGACTACTCCTGTAGTTCAAGAAGGCAAGGTAAATACTTCCAGGAAGAGAGCTGCTGACTATACTGGTAAGCTGAATGAAAAGCTTCAGGTAGAGAAGGCAACTGAACTCAAGGAAGCTGCTGCAAGAGTCGCAATGGCAACAGCAGCAGAAGAAGAAGAAAAGAATGTAGTTGTAGACTACACTCGTTCAGGTGAGCCAATACCTGAAGTCGAGCTTAGGAAAGTTGAGGTTTCCTCACCTTTCAGGATGATCAGGGTTAACCAGGATATTGATGACATGACTTACGGTCGTGAAGTCATTGATCCTGGAGACTATGATGCTAATCCTCCTAGGGCGGCTATCATGGGCGGTCTGAATAGATACACCTTCAAGGAAGGCGTGGTATACAGAGTACCTAAGGAAGTGGCAGATCACCTGAATGACATAGGATACATCTCATACATGGGTGGCGCTTAATAATGAGCGGAGCATAAACAAGTGACAGGCGTGGCACAGGCAGGCGCACAAACGCAGCTAAACGCACTGACAGGGTTTACCCTGCCAGTAGTTGCATCAAGTGCGCCTACAGGTCAGACAGGTTTGATATGGATCAACACCTCATCTGGTAATGCCGTAATGGCATGGAACGGTACTACATTCGTAGCTGCTGGATTACCCTATCTGGCATTACTGACAGCAGACCCGACAACTAATGTAACTATCGCACAGCTAGCAGAATGCACAGACTCAGGGTACTCCAGGGTACAGGTAACGTTTGGTTCTGCTAGTGCTGCATATCCTTCTGTGGCGTCTAACACTAACTTGCTTACGTTCGGCCCGTTCAGTGTCAACATGAGTCTTCCCTGTCAATGGCTGGCACTTGTAACTCCTGCATCTGGAACATCTGGTCTTCTACTGAACTCATGGACGATATCCTCTCCACAGCAAGTTAGTGCAACACAGACAATTAATGTTGCTGCTGGAGCACTATCAATCACACAATCTTAGGGAATTACATTGACAGCTATAGTTTCATCAGACATTCTCTTTAAGCTGTCTGCTCCCGGTGCAAGCGCAGGAAATACTGTGTCAGGAACAGCCGGAAACTCATGGGGTAACTATATATCAACTACTCAGATTTCTAACACTCCGTTAGACAACCTGTTTACAGATATTACAGGAGCACAGAATGCGGCTCAGCAAGTAGACTATGCTTGCATCTTCATTCAGAACAATACTTCCTCTGGTAACTCTATGCTTAATACTGTAGCGTGGTTGCCGCTGTCTTTGTCAGTTGCGGGTGGAGCAAACGTTCAGGTAGCAGCAGATACTTTTGCAGCGTCTTCTATCGGTACATCATCACAGCAGGCAGTAAAGATCACAGCGAATACCAACGCACCAGCAGGTGTTTCAGGTTGGGTTTCTCCGACATCATCACCTCCGGTATTTCCAAGCTACACGAATGGTATCTTCCTAGGCACCATTTCACCTGGACAGTGCATCGCGGTATGGATCAAGAGAATAGCAACGAACTCAGCCCCCGTAAACAATGACGGTTTCACTTTGGAAATCGACCTAGACACAATGGGCTGATACCATGACACAGAACAGATTCTACAGTTCAGTTGCCCTGCCTACTACCTTGGCAGCAGCTATAACATCTCCTTCAGCTACATCAATCTCAGTTAACTCAATAACAGGAAACCCGGTAAGCTTTCCGTTTACGTTACTGATTGACTGGGGTCTGCCAACTCAGGAGGCTGTATCAGTAACAGCTTCGTCTGGTACTGGTCCTTATACTTTAACCGTAACAAGAGGCATTGACGGCACAACAGCACAGACTCATGTTAACGGCGCTACTGTTGTTCACGGCGTAAGTGCAGAAGACTACAATGAGCCTCAAGTACACATTGCAGCATCAGCAGGCGTTCACGGTCTTACAGGAACGGTAGTAGGAACATCTGATACTCAGACCTTAACTAATAAAACCCTTGGTGCAACATCGTTTACCGGTAACACGTCAATGTCACAGTCAAGTGCGACTGGAAACCTTGTGTCTGTTACCAATACTCACTCATCACCATCTAATCCTAACGTTTCATGGATTGCGGCTGGTGTTGCTGACCTAGTACTGGGAATCTCAGTATCAGGTGATACTGTACCTCGCTTCGAGATCGTATCATCAGGTAAGCTACAGTGGGGAGCTGGAGGTGCCTCAGCAGTAGATACAGATCTGTACAGGAGCGCTTCTAACTCTCTTACGACAGATGGTAACCTGACTGTCGGATTGCTGGCTACGGCCACTACAGGAGCATACACAGCATCTACAGCAACAGGTCCCGTAGTAACCATAACCAACAGCACAGGTACTCCTACCAACCCGAACGAGACTATCTACAGCAACTCAGCTACAGATAAGGCGCTCGGTATCAGGGTAATCGGTGATACAGTATCTAGACTTAACATCCTGGCTAACGGTCACATTGACTGGGGTCCAGGTGGATCAACAGCAGTTGATACTAACCTGTACCGTAATGCTGCTGGTGAGGCAAAGACAGACAACAGCCTTACAGTCAATGGTAACGTTACTGTTGGCGGCGCTCAGCTTCTAGCTGGTGGTTCTGGTGTAATCGGCGTAAACAACGCAGGAACAGCACCAACAACAACACCTTCAGGTGGTGCGGTTGCGTATGCTAAGTCAGGTGCCTTTAAGTGGCGCGGTGCTGATGGAGCAGATTACAACACTGGTTCATTCATCTCTACACTGGCAACCAATACAACAGGTTTCGCTAACACTTCACTGACAACTATCACAGGGTTTAGCACGCCTCTTGGCATTGGTACATATCTTGTAGTGCTGTTTGTTCCGTACCTTCCCACAGGAACAATCGGATCGACATCAACCTTTGCGTTGTCATTTACTGGTACTGCTACTGGTGGTGCTCTTGCTAACTTCACAGTGCATAACACTTCAGCTCAGCTATCCCAGAACTCAGCACCTAGCACATCATTTGTATCACCAACACATACTGCGGCGAATACTCTAGTACAGATTAATGCCACATTTGTCGTGACTGTAGCAGGTACCCTGACTGGTCAGGCTAGCGTACAGACTGCTGCTGACACAATGACAATGTTTGCTGGATCTTACATGGAAGTCCAGCCAGTTGCATAATATGTCTGCAAAAAGACGTACTTTAATGCCAGGATAGGAGATTTAGCGTGAGTACTATTATCTTCTCTCCTGGCATTGGACGTGTTGTAGTATCTCCAATCGATGATGCAGAAAGCTCTGTATCTACTGTATCTGTATTCACGTACAACGTAATAGACCGAATCTCTGCGTTCAGTGCATCAGCCTGGAATATCCCGGCACAGGGTATATCTACTTCTAAAGCATTCGCATTCAACACTGAGAAAAGAATGCATGTCTACGGAAACATCATCAGGTATGGCGTTGTCCACCCTATCGTGTGGCCGATAGACAAGTATACTTTCATACCTTCTATCTCATGGAATGCAGACAAGAGATTTTCCGCATCCATGTCTAGCGTATGGAAGACAGCACAGAGAAAATCTTCGTCTAAGAAGATCGCTTTTAATGATTACATTACCCTCCATGCACATGCGGCTATGGACTGGAATGTACATCTCCTGGTTCGCAAGCCAGGATTGCTGATTGAAAGCTGGTACAACCAGATTGCTCAGCCAACTATGCATCCTGTTGACCTTGACAATTTCCAGGTTAATCCTTACCTTCAGTACAATGTTAAGAAAAGGATAAGCACAGCTAAGACCATCAGGTTCAACAGCTATGTCAAGGCATCCACTAAAAAGGCATCTGCGTTTAACACTAACGGAATACTTGTAATCTGCCAGAAGGCTGTTGCATGGGAAACATTGATGAGGTTGTAAATGCCATCAGGTAATGTGTCTAGTGTTTCAGTAACTTCAGCAATGGGGACTGTCGTACCACCAGCTAAGCCTTTACTAAGGTCAACGTGGACAACTGTCGGCAGGATGAATGTTAAATCACGTTCGACGTGGGAAACAACATCTTCTCTTACAGTCCAGAAATCATGTCATTTCAGGGTAACCGATGACGTAACTAAGTCTATCGCCGTAGCATTCAACTCCAAGAGAAGACTCAGCGTATTCAAGACTTCCAGGTTTAATGTATATACTCAGGTAAGAACGTTCAGTACTTCGCGGTTCAATACATTGTTCAAGGTTGCGGTAAGAGACTGGAGTACGCATTCTGCCTCACCTGGACTCATAACTGGCGGCATAGTTCATCCTATAGACTTTTCTGCTCCGTCATTCAGGAGAACATTCTACGGTCTTGCAGAACCTATCGTATCTCCTATTGATTACCAGGTTAACGTAGACTCCGGTAATACGACTCAGCCAGGAATACAATTCAGGGTAGGACTTGATCCTAACGGTGTTGTCGTATGCCAGAGATCTGTCAGGTATAACGTTCTTAACACTGTGAGCAATACGCAGAAATCATCGTGGCAGTCAATCTACAGGTACGGTCTGGCAAAGCCCATGCTGTTCAACATCTATAATAATCTTAGTAGTTCTGTAGTGTCTCAGTGGATTGTAGGACCAAAGATTCCTGGGCACATAAGGCAGATGGCACAAGTTAGAATGGATTTCGCGTACTGATGCATATGCATGAAGCTATACGTAAGTTACGTATGGAAATAGGTGACCCGCCAAGGAACTTTGAGTCAACGTATCTTGGTGACGGGATGACTTCTATCTATGACCTGCCGAAGCAGAACATAAACACTGATACTCTTCAGGTTCAGATAGTTAACGGAGCTACATTAACCACGTTAACTAACGGACCAGACTACCAGATTAATGTTGATCAGGGATATCTGCAACTTACTAATCCTGTTCCTTTCGGAGCTACTATCATAACTCAGGGGACAGCCTGGGGGCTATTCACTGACAAAGATCTTATTAAGTTCATAGAAGACTCAGTACGTCAGCATACGCACGGCAGGGTAATTACTGAGAGGATGAGAACATTCCAGGGTTTCATTTCCTATCGTGAAGAACCTATAGGTCTTGGTAACCTGCCAGAGATTGAAGAACCTCTTCTTATAATGCTGGCTACGATTAACGTGTTCTGGACACTGGCTAACGATGCTGCAACGGATACAGATATCCAGACAGCAGAAGGAACTAGCGTTGACAGGCTAGGAAGATATCGTCAGTTGATGGGTCATATTGATGACCTGACAATGAGGTACCAGGATTACTGCGGTCAGCTTAACATCGGATTGTTCCGCAATGAGGTAACAAAGCTTCGTCGTGTGTCTCGTACAACTGGCAGGCTCGTACCTCTATTCAAGGAACGCGAGTACGATGATGCTAGATGGCCGATCAGAGAACTGCCGCAGATTGACCGTCATGATGAAGACGATAGCGGTATTCCTTCTAATCTGTGGAACTCAATGGGGTACTGATGGCTAACAGGAATATCCAGCCTCTTCAATTCAAGACTATAGGGTTGCCTCCTGGATTGAATATTCGTTACCGCCCTGATTCTGACAATCCTATAAGATCCGGAGAAGTAAAAACAGGCCAGAGTGAGACTACTCATGACATTGGCCCTAGTACTCCTATCTACACTAACCAGATGCATTACGATCCAAAACAGGTGCAGAAGTACCGTAAGTCAGGTAGTAATTTCTCTACGGAAAACAATACTGAGCGTCCGTTAATGCATGAGGCTGGAGGAAACCTCTGGCACTATGACGGTTTGCACAGGGCAATCGCGGCACGACTGAACCACAAGCAGTTCAAGGCTGACATTAACTGGAGCGACGATGCTTGGTAATCTGTGGCATTTCATTCTTCATATAGCAGGAATACAAGGTGGTTCGTGGTTAAATTTCTGGGGTGGGATAGCAGGATCATGTCTGGTAACGATAGTTGCGTGGTTCGTTCACAGATCTAATGAAAGAATCCACAGGAAACTTAATGCTCATCATGCTCAGATGAAAGATATGCTAGACCCGACAACACCAGGCGGAATAACAGATGCAGTTGATCATCTGAAGAAACATACGGAGGAACAGCTAGATGCCAGGCTACGGACAAAAATCTGACGCAGGCAGGGGAATAGTTAACTGCAACAAAGAAGACTGCGATTGCTCTTGCTTTACGTGCGTTAGCGTGATAGGGTCTCATTGCTACAATCATTACAAAGAATGTCACGAAGGATGCCAGAATGACTAACAGGAATATTAGTTCTTCTCAGTTCAGGTACTCAACAAACATGAAGGACAAGCCCAACTCTCAGGGCACCTTGTTTGGCGTTAATCCTAGCCAGAGAACTCCTGAGTCAAGGCAGCCTAGAGGTTTCTCCCCGCAAAGATATGGCGATGTAATGAAAGCCATAGATGTACAGCGTAAAGACAGAGGACCGGGTAATTATGGTGGTCATCAGCATGGAGGAAGGTCTTACACTGTTTATGGTGGTCATGCTGAGCAGCTAGCAAGAACCGTTAATGCGGTAGCCAGGTCTACTATACCTCTTAGTCATATGACTCAACCTCATCCTGATCAGCCTGCTTCTGATGATAATCCTACTCTGCACGTAGGTGTATGGAATCATACTGTAGAAGAAGAAGGAGAACAGGGTCATTACAGCAGGTCAGGCTCTACAGCCATGAAAAATCAGGCCCGTATAGCTATCATGCAAGGTGCGAGTGATGAAACACCTATACATGAGATAGGCCATCATAGAGACGCTATGACTAGGGGACTACATTACAGCACCCCAAGAGAACAAGGTACAGCAGAAGGTTTTGCTGATGCATACGCACAAGAGCATGGTAGAACTGCCGGGTATAAGAAAAAAAGAACAGAAGTCAAAGCTTATCCTAGGTCATGGAAAGCAGCTCTTGGGCATGACGACTACGAAACTACAAACTTTGCCGACTCTTACAAGAAACAACACACACCTCTCAATGAGAAGCAGTTTGATCCTCAAGCACCACCACCAGGACAAGAGAAAACATATCCTTCTCATCATGTACCAGGGCAGCAAGCTTTGCTGCATAAAGTTTATGCTAGAGAAGGTAAAACTAACTGGGAGACTGGTGAAAAAGAGAAACTACCTAGTTCATGGCGCTATAACGAAGATGTAATTAAATGAGCAGACTTGACTGGAAAAACGGCCGTTTCATGGCTGACGTTGAAACTGACCAGATATATATTGCCATGCAAGGATGGCGAGATGTATCAGGGGACTGGGTTGATTATTATAAGTTCAACTCAACCGCTACTGTAGTTGACCCTATCTATGATGAGGCAACAGGCTCAGGCAGGCTATATTTTCCTTATGTAAGAATTCCGGTACTTCACGTTACCTTGATTCCTGGCGAGAACCAGAATACTGACTCAGGTTTCTACTACAACGACACACTGTCTATCATCTGCGCGTTCGATCAGTTTACCAGAACAGGAATGGACTACGCGGATGTACAGCAGGGTAATTACCTGAAGGACAGAATATACTATAATCAGAAAGTATTCAGGGTACTGTCAATGGTGCCTAGGGGCAAGATACAGCAACGTCCCACCATGGTAGGAATTGAATGCACTCAGCTTAAGCCTGACGAGCTTATTGATGATACTCAATTTGTTCCGTGGTCTCAGCCAGTTAATCCATCAGTTACACCTTAAGGAAAATAAATGCCTTCACTTCCGATTGACGGTCAGACAGGGTGGGGAGACATCCTGAATGCTTATCTTAATGCATTATCAACAGAAGCTAACACAACTCAGTCAAACCTGGCTAATCATTCAGCCAACACACCCGCTGATCCTCATGGCGACAGATCATACGCTCAGTCTTTAGTTAATCCTATTATCAACGGGGTTAACCTTGCTAATGGTTTCGTTCAGCTTAACTCTCAGGGACTTATACCGTCTAACCTGATCTCTGGGGGCGGGGGGAATAATGTTACTGGCGGTGCTTATAACGGTATCTATGATGCTGTGGCTACATTCGGTGCCATTCCTAACAACGGATCAGATCAATCGGTACCGATACAGAATGCTCTTAATGCCGCTGCTTCTAATCCTAGCGGAGGCATTGTCTGGGTAGGGCCGGGAGTATTCTCTATGGCTAACTACCTGGTAATGCCGAATAACACGCACCTGATGATGAGTGAGGGAACAATTCTCCAGAGGATTTCAGGCAGCCCCAACGCACCATACATGATTACTAATGTCAGATTCGGCACATCTAATACTCCTGCATCTGGCATAAGAATATCAGGGGGAAAGATCGATGCAGTTGGCTCAGGACTATCGTCTTCTTGCACACCTATATTCTTAATTCAGTCAAGCAAGAACAACATTGATAATGTTTACGTAAACAATGTATTCAACTCACCCGCAATAGAGATTAACGGATGCACGAATACTATTATCCAGAA
>Ga0134126_10006049_pt1 | contig 15150 bp, 13 predicted proteins | sample KB31752_FD_96881 | JGI IMG/M metagenome (GOLD analysis project Ga0134126, IMG submission 96881) | Terrestrial soil microbial communities with excess Nitrogen fertilizer from Kellogg Biological Station, Michigan, USA - KB3-175-2 | ecosystem: Environmental > Terrestrial > Soil > Unclassified ...
GGGGGGGGGGGGGGGGGGGGGGGGGGGGGGGGGGGGGGGGGGGGGGGGGGGGGGGGGGGGGGGGGGGGGGGGGTGGGGGGGGGCCGCGGGGGCCTCACCGAGCACCAGTCGGCCGGTGAGCAGCAGTCCCACCGAGAGCACGGCATATACCGCCAGCTTTGCAAGTGAACGTTGCATTCCGCCCCCTCCCGCCTCGTTATTGCGAACGGCAGCGGCACCGTCGCCGCGCGGATCTTCCCACAATCAAACAGCGCTGAGAACGACCAGTCGCGAAGCTGCCTCAGCCGCCACGACCAATCGCTGTATAGTTACCTATATAGACAACGGCATTACTGCTGGATTTCCAGCCCGCTGGCGACCGGCACATTCTCGCTCGCCAGATGCATCCCGGCCTGCGCCCCGAGCGTCTCGATCAGCGTGGCGAAGTCCTGGCCAAGATACGCCTCGGCGTCCTTGCGCAGACTGGCGACGCCCACATGGGCCTGCAACACCTCGCGGATCGCCGCGGTGACCGGCATGGCAACGTCCAGCTGGCGCGCGCTGGCGAGTCCGAGCTCCACGTCCTTGCGCAGCAACTGCATGGTGAAGGTCGGCGTGAAATCCAGATTCACCAGCGCGGGCGTTTTGTAGCGCGTGAAGATGGAGCCGAGCGCGCTGTCGTTCATGAACTGCAGAAACGCATGGCGCGGCACCCCGGCCTTCTGCGCAAGCAGCGTCACCTCGATGAGGTTCTCAATGACCGCAGCCAGAAATACGTTGTGGGCGATCTTGCAGATGCGCGCCAGCTCCCCTTCTCCCACATAGGAGACGCCGCGCACCGCGTAGAGACGGATCAGCGGCTCAACCGCCTCGAAGGCGTCCTTCGGGCCCGAGACGACGCTGGAGAGTTTGCCGGCGGGCACGCAGCGTGGATTGCCGCTGACCGGCGCCGCCAGATAGCGGCTGCCAATCGCAGCCAGGCGCGTGCGCACCTGCGCCGATTCCTCCACCCCGATGGTGGAGCAGTCCACGACGATGCCCGGCTTGCCGTCAGCCCGGGGCTTGCGTTCCCCACCGCGATTGCGTTCCCCGGTGGGCTCGGCAAACACCCCTTGGGCGCCGAACAGCACGTCCAGAAGATCCTGTCCCGTCGCCAGCATCGTGAACAGCACCTGCGAGCCGGCCAACTCGGAGCTGCGGGCGGCCAGTCGCGCCCCGCGCGCCACCAGCGGCTCGGCCTTGGAGCGCGTGCGATTCCAGATGTGCAGCGTATGACCCGCCGCGAGCAAGCGCTGCGCCATCGCGTAGCCCATCCGCCCCATGCCAATCCAGCCGATCTGCATACATGCCTCCGGATCAATCGAAGTTGTTTTTCTTGCCCTTGCGGACGTAGTCCACGGTCGAGCGGATGTGGTTGCGTCCGTGCACTGCGCGCTTCCTGGCCACATGCGCAAACATCTGGATGCCAAATCCCCCGTCCAGATCGTTGGCGATGCGCTGACGCCAGGGGCGGCGCACGATCTGCGTCGTCAGTCGCCGCGTGGTGCGCGGCTGCGTCATGATGTGATCGGCGAGCTGGTAGGCGCGCTCGATGAGCCGCTCGCGCGGCAGCACCTCGTTGACCAGGCCGTATTCGAGCGCCTTACGCGCATCGATTGCCTCTCCGGTCAGCAGCGCATAGGCGGCCCGTTTGACACCTAACAGCTCCTGAAAGCAGCAGTGAATACCGTCACCGGGTACCGAGCCGATGTCGTAGTGCAGATCGAAGATCACCGCGTCCTGCGCGCACAGCGATATGTCGCACATCAGACAGATCTCGCTGTGGAAACCCGGCCCATTGAGCAGACCGATGGTCGGTATTTCCAGATCGTTGACCAGCGCGCTGACGTTGATGCGCCCGTCCTTGTAGGCATATTCGTAGGCCCAGTAATCGCCGTCCTGCTCCTCGAGCGCAAAACCCTGCGGGGCCGCGTCCATCATGAATTCTTCGCCCGAGCCGGTCAGTATGAGAATTTCGTTTTCGGGGTCGGCCCCGACGGTCTTGAGCATCTGGCCGAGGGAGCGATGATTTTCCACGCTCAGTTGTATCGGGCCTCCCTGGGTGTGGGCCTCCACCAGCAGCACGCCGTCGGCGCGGCGCTGCATGCGGTAATGCTCCTTGAAGCGCTCGCGATATTCTTCGAACCGCGGCGCGGACACGAACGATGTCAGTGACATGGGTTTCTCCATGACGGTGCCATGACCGTCGACTGCGGCGTTAGACGGGAGCGTAGGTGCCGGGTGCGGCGGGCATGCTGATCGCGCGTGGCACGGGGCCTGCGCGTCCCAGCGCCTCCCAGGCCGTGCGCACGATCGCCTGAGTGTCCAAACCGTAGCGGCTGAAGAGGTACTCGCGGCTCCCGGATTCGGCGAACACATCGGCGATTCCGACCCTGCGCAGCGGCACGCCCAGGCCCGCACCCGCCAGGGTCTCTGCCACGGCCGAGCCCAGACCGCCGATGATCGAGTGATTCTCCGCAGTGACGATGACGCGCGCCTCGCGCGCGGCGGCAAGAATGGTGTCGACATCGAGCGGCTTGATGACCGGCACGTTGAGCACCGCAACGCCGAGTCCCTCGCGCTGCAGAGTACGCGCGGCCGCGAGCGCCGCCGGCAGCATCATGCCCGCGGCGATCAGGCAGGCATCGCTCTTGCCGTGGCCGGTCAGATGCTGGGCGCGATCGAGCTGCAGGCGATGCGCCTCCTCGAAGATGAGCGGGCTCTCGCCACGTTTCAGGCGCATGTACGCCGGGCCGATATGATCGGCCAGCGCGACGACGGCTTGACGAATCTCGAGCGCATCGGCGGGCTCGAGCACCAGCATGTTGGGCAGCGCGCGCATCAGCGCGACGTCGTCGATCGCCTGGTGACTCGGACCGCCTGGGCTCGAAAGTCCGGGCATGAAACCGACCAGGCGTACGTTCAGGCGCGGATAGGCCACGGCCATGGCGATCTGATCGAAGCAGCGTCGTGTACAGAACACTCCGAAGGTATTGACGAATACCACGTGTCCGGCGCGCGCCAGTCCCGCAGCGATGCCGATCATGTTGGCCTCCGCCATGCCGGCATTGAAGAAGCGCTCCGGAATGGCATCGCGAAACAGGTCGGTTTCCGTCTGGCGCGTCAGATCGGCTCCCAGACAGAGGATGTCGCGCCGCGTGCGCGCCAGCGTCGTGAGCGCTTCGCCATAAGGCTTGAGCACCGTGGCGTATGGCGGCTCACGCATCGGCGCTCTGCAACTCGCGCGTCAGCTCCTGCTCCAGTGCCGCACGCAACGGCTCATCGAGCTTGAGAAAGTGTGCATCGAGCGTTGCGGGCAGGCAGCGCAGGCGGCCGACGCAGCTGGTGCGCGCGATCAGCGCCAGCGGCGCACCCGCGAAGTCGCACGTCAGGGCCTGAGTCAACGCCGCGATATCGTGCCCGTCCACCTCCAGTGCCTGCCAGCCGAAGGCGCGCCACTTGTCGGCCATTGGCTCGAGCGTCGTCACGGCGCTGACCGGTCCGTCGACCTGCGAGTTGTTGGCATCGATGATGGCAACCAGCCGGCCCATGCGCTGTCGCTGATGCGAGGCGAACATGGCGGCTTCCCAGACCTGCCCCTCCTCCAGCTCTCCATCGCTGAGGAAAGCGAAGGTAGCGCGCTGCTCGCCCGCCAGGTGTGCGGCCAGTGCAAAACCCACGGCCGCCGAGAGCCCCTGCCCGAGCGAACCGCACACCATGTCCACGAGCGGCGTGCGCTCCGAGCCGATCGCCTCGAGCAGCGCGCCGTCGCGGCCGTAGCCGGCGAGCTCGGCGCGATCCAGCAGCCCGACCTCGGCGGCCGCCGCGTACAGCGCGATGACGTAGTGGCCGGCAGACAGCACGAAACGATCGCGACCGGGGCGCAGCACAGCGCCGCCGAACAGCGTTGCGAACACCTCTGCCGACGAGAGCGCCTGGCCGAGATAGCCGAATCCCTGGATCGCAACCATGCGCGTGGCGTTCAGACGGATGCGCGTGGCCAGACGGCGCACGAGCGAGTGCTGCTGCGAGAGCATGATCGAGCCGCCGACCCGTGTTGCGTCTATGGTGCTGCGAAAGCTAAATGAGGCCTTGCAGCAGTGTCAATAATGCGCGAGTCTCGCGCACAATCTGCGCATGTTGCAGCTATCGCTCCAGGATGCCCTGCTCGCCTTTGGCGATCGACCGCTGCTCGATGGCGCCCAGCTCGCCGTGCATCGCGGTGAGCGTCTCGGCCTGATCGGGCGTAACGGCACCGGCAAATCCACGTTGTTGGGCGTGATCGCCGGGCGCTTACCGCTCGATGAGGGCGCCGTGCAGCGCGCCGATGGGCTGCGGCTGGCGCTGGTCGAACAGGAGCCAAGCCTGCCCGAGGCGCCCGCGCTGCGCGAGAGCCTGCTGGCGCGCGCGGCCGCCCAGGGCACACCACTTGACTGGCAGCTGCTGCCCAGGCTGAACGCGGTCATGCACAGGTTGGGCATTGCGGAGGATCTCAGTCCCGCGGCAGCCTCGGGCGGGGAGCGCAAGCGTGCCGCGCTGGCGCTGGCGCTGGCGCTCGATGCCGATCTGCTGTTGCTCGATGAGCCCACCAATCACCTGGACATCGACGCCATCCAGCGGCTCGAGGAGCTGCTCGCAAAGCTGCCGGCGCTGATCATGGTCACCCACGATCGCGCCTTTCTCGATGCGACCACTACTCGCATCGTGGAGCTCGACCGCGGCCTGCTGCGTTCCTATCCTGGGAACTTCGCCGCCTATGAGCGCCGGCGCGAACAGGAGCTCGCCGCGGAGGAAACCGCGCGCCGCGCCTTCGACCGCTTCTGGGCGCAGGAGGAAGTGTGGATCCGGCGCGGAGTCGAGGCGCGCCGCACGCGCAATCAAGGTCGCGTGCGACGCCTGGAACACCTGCGCAGCGAGCGCGCGGCACGGCGCAATCGCATCGGCGCGCTGCGCATGAGCCTGGATGCCGGCACCGCCTCGGGCGAGCTGGTGGCGGAGCTCACCGAGGTTGGCAAAAGCTTCGGGCAGCGCAAGATCATCGCGGCACTGTCGATGCGGATTCTGCGCGGCGATCGGCTCGGGCTCATCGGTCCCAACGGCGCCGGCAAGTCCACCCTGCTGCGCCTGCTCCTTGGGCAGCTGTCGCCCGATCAGGGCAGCGTGCGACTGGGGACGAATCTGCGCATCGCGTATTTCGACCAGCTGCGCGAGCAGCTCCTGCCAGACGCCACGCTCGCCGAGATGATCAGTCCCGGCTCGGACTGGATCCAGATCGGCACAGAGCGCCGTCACGTCATCAGCTACCTTGGGGATTTTCTGTTTTCTGCTGCGCGGGCGCAGGCTCCGGTGCGCATGCTCTCGGGCGGTGAGCGCAATCGGTTGCTGCTCGCGCGGCTGTTCGCGCAGCCGGCGAACCTGCTGGTGCTCGATGAGCCGACCAATGACCTGGACATCGAATCGCTCGAGCTGCTCGAGCAGCGCCTGCAGGACTATGCCGGCACGCTATTGCTGGTCAGTCACGATCGGCGCTTTCTCGACAACGTGGTCACGCAGCTGCTGGTGGCCGAAGGTGGTGGCCTGTGGCGCGAATACGCCGGCGGCTACAGCGACTGGCAACGCCATCGCAGCACGCAGCCTGTTGCCGCTGCTGCCGATGCCGCAGCTGTCGCGCGGCCCAGTGCGGACGGCGCCCGCAGTTCCGCGACGAGCCGCGGCGGCCGCAAACTCAGCTGGCGCGAGCAACGTGAGCTCGAGGCGCTGCCCCAGCAGATCGAGGCGCTCGAGCACGAGCAGACCACCATCTCACAGCGCATGAGCGGCGATGATTATTGGAACGATGCGCAGCGTGCCCGGATCGACGCGGAGCGACTGGCAGAGATCCAGAGCCTGCTGGCGCACAAATTCGCGCGCTGGGAAACGCTCGAGGCGCAGCGCGGATCGCCGGCGTGATATCTGCGGCTCAGCTTGCCAGTTCCGCGCGCGCCTCGGCGAATTTGCGTACCGCCCGGGCCAGATCCTCGTGCAGGTGCGCCGCGGAGATCTGCACGCGGATGCGTGCGCGCTCTCGCGGCACGACCGGATAGGAGAAGGCCACCACGTAGATGCCCTTCTCGAGCAGCCGCTCGGCCAGCTGCAGCGCCACGCGTGCCTCACCGATCATGACCGGCACGATCGGATGCTCGCCGGGCAGAATATCGAAGCCCTGCGCGCTCATCTGCGCCCGAAACCATGTGGTGTTGTCCCGCAGCCGGCGGCGATGCTCCCCGGAGCGGGCCAGCAGTTCGAGCACCTTGAGCGTCACCGCCGCGATGGGTGGCGGCAGCGAGTTGGAAAACAGATATGGCCGTGAGCGCTGGCGCAGCCACTCGATAATCTCGCGGCGTCCCGAGGTGTAGCCGCCACAGGCCCCGCCGAGCGCCTTACCCAGCGTGCCGGTGAGGATGTCGACGCGATCGATGACGTCGTGATACTCGGGCGTGCCGCGACCATGCGCACCGAGCACCCCGACCGCGTGCGAGTCATCGACCATGACCAGCGCGCCGTAACGGTCGGCCAGATCGCAGATGTCGCGCAGACGCGCGATATAGCCATCCATCGAGAATACGCCGTCGGTGGCGATGAGCACGCGGCGGCTGCGCGGCGCGGCCTCGCGCAGCCGCTGCTCGAGCTCGCCCATGTCACCGTTTCGATAACGCAGCCGCTGCGCCTTGCACAAGCGGATCCCGTCGATGATCGAGGCGTGATTGAGCTCGTCGGAGATCACACTGTCCTGCTCGTCGAGCAGGGTCTCGAACAGGCCGCCGTTGGCGTCGAAACAGGAGTTATAAAGGATGGTCGCTTCGGTGCCGAGAAAAGCGCTGATCGCCTCCTCCAGCTCGACGTGTATGGCCTGCGTGCCACAGATGAAACGCACCGAGGCCATGCCATAGCCCCAGCGCTCGAGCGCCTCGTGCGCGGCTTGCACGACCTGCGGCTCGCTGGCCAGGCCCAGATAATTGTTCGCGCAGAAGTTGATGACCTCGCCCGTGCGCACACGGATGTGTGCCCGCTGTGGCGACTCGAGCTGTCGCTCCTGCTTGTAGAGCCCGGCGGCGCGCAATTGCGCAAGATCCGCCTGCAGCCGTGCCGCCAGCTTGCCGTACATGCCACCTCCGTCGCAGGTCTAAACCTGCCAGTTCAACAGCACCTTGGCGGCCTCTCCGGCGCGCATTGCCGCGAAGCCCTGCTCATACTCGTACCAGGGTAGCCGATGCGTGATCACCGGCGAGATATCCAGTCCCGACTCGAGCATGACCGTCATCAAATACCAGGTCTCATACATCTCCCGCCCGTAGATGCCCTTGATGGTAATCATATTGAAGATGACCTTGCGCCAGTCGATCGCTATCGATTGGGACGGAATACCGAGCATCGCGACCTTGCCGCCATGACAAAGGTTGTCGAGCATGTCCTGCAACGCCACGGGTTGACCGGACATCTCCAGCCCGACGTCGAACCCCTCCTTCATACCGAGCCGCTGCTGCACGCGCGACAACGGTTCGCTGCGCGGATCGACGGCGAGCGTGGCCCCCATGCGGCGTGCAAGCTCCAGGCGCCTGGGATTGATGTCGGTGACCACCACGTGCCGTGCTCCGGCATGACGTACCACGGCGGCGGCCATCATGCCGATGGGTCCCGCCCCGGTAATGAGCACATCTTCTCCGAGCACCGGGAATGACAGCGCCGTATGCACGGCGTTGCCAAAGGGGTCGAAGATTGCCGCGATGTCTTCATCCACATGGGCACTGTGGCGCCAGACGTTGCTCATCGGCAGACAGATGTATTCGGCAAACGCACCCGGGCGGTTGACGCCGACGCCCTGGGTATTGGCACACAGGTGCCGCCTGCCAGCCAGGCAATTCCTGCAACGGCCGCACACGACGTGCCCCTCGCCGCTGACGATCTCCCCGACGTGAAAGTCGGCGACGTTGGAGCCCACCGCGCTGATCTCACCGACGAACTCGTGTCCGATCACCAACGGAGCAACGATGGTGGCGCTCGCCCAGGCGTCCCATTCGTAGATGTGCAAGTCTGTGCCGCAGATGCCGGTCCTGTGCACGCGGATCAGCACATCGTTGATGCCGGGCTCGGGCACCGGCACGTCGGCAATCCTGAGACCAGGCCCGGCCTGCGACTTGATCAGCGCTTTCATGCGCCCTGCATCATAGGTCCCCGGTGGGAGGCGCGAAAGCGCAGGAGCGCTGCAGCGCGCCGACGGGCGGGCGGATGCGCCAAACGGCCGGGTGAAGGCCCTCAGCGGGGCTGTCGAGTACGTGATCCGCGATTGTACGGATCACCATCGCTCGTAGACTTCACGGGCACCTCGCCCTCGAGCACCAGATCTCCCGTGTCCTTCAAGCTGATGGGTATCGACCAGATCGCATTGCCGCGTGCATCGTGCTGGACGCGTCGGGACTGCGCCTCGGGCGGGGCGCTCGCAGAAGCGTCGACAATCTTCAGTACCGGGCGTCGGATCGCTGTCATGAAATCGGCTCGTGAGGAATGGTCATCCCCTGGCTGCACGACAGATGCCAGAATGCCCGTCATGCTGACTAGTGCTCGCAAAACGTGCCGTCGCTCTCAAGCCGGCCGGTTTACAACGTGATGGCGGCCCGCAGCGGCAACCCCCCGCCGCCGGCAGCGGCGTCGCACTGCCGCGTCGCGCGTGCCGGCGCTGCCGTCTGCGCTGCTTTGCTGGCGCTGGTACTGCCGGGCGCTCACGCTGCTGGAAACGATCCAGCTGGCATCGCCGCCCCGAGCCGCTCCGGCGCATCGCGCCGGCCCTCGCAGTCGACCAATCTCGCCTTTCGCATCGATCAGGGCGATCAGATCAATGCCTTTCTGCGCAGTGGCGACCTCGCGGCTCAGTTGGTGCTGCGCAACGGCCCGGTACCTCGTCTGGTCGTTGCCTTTCCGGCTGGCGATAGCGGCATCGGGGTTTGGCTGCGGGCCTCACAAAGCCGCCCGGTGCACTGGCGCTTGTTGCAGGCGCCGCGGCCCCTGCGTCTGACTGATGCGCACGGCCGAGCGCTGCGTGGCCTGCAGGTGGACCTCGAAGCGGACGCGCCCAGCCTGCAACTCGATCAGGTCCTGTTGTCTTCGGTCCGCGTCCTGCGTAACTACGAGGCGGGGGTAGCAGTGCCACGGCAGGTGCTGTGCGCGCCTCGCATCGAGGGCAATCGGCTCATCTGGGCTCGCGACCGGCTGGACGGGGCCGCGGGCTATCGCTTGTCCCTCGAGGCTTTGGACGGCGCGCGCGTGACGGCATCCGCTCTGGCAGCGCCGCGTGGCACGCACCAACTGCATCTGCGGTTGCAGGCGCTCAGCGGTGAGCCACCGCTCACCGGGCTTGCCGCGAGCAGCCTGCTGCGCGCCTCGGCGGCGCCCGATCAGCGCGAGCGAAACATCTTCAGCTTCCTCGCCTATCAACAGAAGTATCTGGCCGGCGCATGGCGCTTCGACACCTATTTCGGCCGCGACACGCTGTTCTCGTTGCTGTTGCTGGCCCCGGTGCTGCAGCCGGCCGCCGTCAGCGACGGCATCGATTCCGTACTGGCGCGTCTGTCGGCGCGGGGAGAGGTCGCGCACGAAGAGGCCATCGGCGAGTACGCCGTGCTGCTCAACGAGGCGGCCGGGCGCGTTGCGAGTGCTGCGCCCGTCTACGACTACAGCATGGTGGACGAGGACTTTCTGCTCGCGCCGCTGGTCGCCCGCTGGCTACTTGGGACCTCGCAGCAACGTACGGCGGCGGCCGCCTTTCTCGCGGCGCGCGATTCACGCGGTGAGCGGCGCGGCGATGCGCTGTTGCGCAATCTGCGCTTCATCGTGCTGCGGACGCGTCCGTTTGCGCGCGCGCCGACTGCGCGCAATCTGATCGGGCTCAAGCCCGGACAGCGCGCCGGGGACTGGCGCGACAGTGACGACGGTCTGGATGGCGGGCGCTACCCGTTCGACGTCAACGTGGTATTGGCGCCTGCGGCCCTCCAGGCAACGCAGCGTCTATTCGACAGCGGGCTGCTGCGCCCGTATTTGTCCGGCAACGACACACAGTTGCTGGCGCAGGCCGGCATGCAATGGCGTATCTGGCAGCAGTCCTCGGCACCCCTGTTTCGCATCGAGCTCGAGCGCCCCGTCGCACTCGCACACCTGCACGCCTATGCGCACGCGCTCGGTCTGGATGGCGCACCGGCTGCCGCGACCCTGCACGGCGCGACCTTCCGCTTCGAGGCCTTGTCACTCGACGGCAATGGCCGCGCGCTGCCAGTCATGCAGTCGGACGTTGCAATGCAGCTGCTGCTATCCGACCCCGACGCCGCGGCGCTCGGCGCGGCCTTGGATACGCTGATGCGTCCGTTTCCTGCCGGGCTGATGACACCGATCGGCCTGCTGATTGCCAACCCGGCATTCGCGGACGCGCAGACTCAGCGACGCTTCACACGCGATGCCTATCACGGTACCGTGGTGTGGGCTTGGCAGCAGGCGATGCTGCTGGCGGGCATCGCGCGACAACTGCAGCGACGCGACCTGCCGGCGTCGCTGCGCGAGCGCCTGACACGGGCGCACGACGCGTTGTGGCAGGCCATCGATCGGGCTGGCGCTTTCCGCGGTGCGGAACTCTGGTCCTGGTCGTATGCAGCGGGAAAATATCGATTACAGCCCTTTCACCCGCCGGGCCCCGGCGAGGCCGAATCAAACGCGGCACAGCTCTGGAGCACGGTGCTGCTGGCGCTACAGCGCTGATAGCCGCGCTTCGCGACCGTGGACGGCGCCCCAAGCCCGATTCCGACCAGCCGCATTCAGAGGATGCGCGCGAACCACAGCAGCGACAGGCCGGCCGCCAGCAGCGCCAGAACGGCGGCAACGGCGGTGAACAGCGAGGTGATCTCCGTTTCCTTGGTCTCGACGATGATGCTCTTGCTCAACAGGCGGTAAACCGCCTGTAGATCCTCAGCGCTTCCGGCACGAAAGTACTGCGCGCGCGTGATATCGGCGATCTTCTTCAGCGCGTCCTCATCGAGCTGGGCGCGCATCCGCCAGCCACCAAACCCGACGATCTCCCCCTGCGGAGTACCGAAACCCACGGTGTAGACGCGCACTCCGTGGTTGGCCGCCTCGCGCGCAGCATCGATGGGGTCCGGGCCGGCGTTGGTCGCCCCATCCGTGAGCAGGATCACGACGGCCGACTTGTCCGAGCCGGGCTCGACCGGGACGGCCTTCTTCTTTTCCGGGGTGCCCAGGGCGGTACCGCGATTGACGACATTGCCGAACGGGCCGAAGGAATCCCCGCTGGGATTGAACGGGTTGACGCCGAAATCCTCCTGGGGAAACAGTGCGGCCAGCGAGGTCAGAATACCCGCACCGACGGCCGTGCGTGGCTGCAGCTCGAAGCGGTCGATGGCGGCATTGAGGGTGGTTCGATCCGTGGTCGGCGGCTGAACCAAAAACGCGCTGCCGGCGAAGGCAACGATGCCGATGATGACGCCGGGGGCTGTTGAGCAATGAAGGCCTTGGCCGCCGATTGCATCGCCTCCACGCGCGAGGGCTTGATGTCGGTGGCGCGCATGCTGCCTGAGACATCCATGGCGAGAATGACCGTGGACTTGTGCGAGTACACGCTCATGACGGCCGTAGGCCGTGCAATGCCGATCAACATCAAGGCGAAGGCCGCCAGAAACAGCGCCGGCGGGATGTGGCGACGCAGTCGGCTGCCGCCTCCCACGGCCTGCTTGAGCATGCCGAAATTGCCGTAGCGCACAGCGGCGCGCTTGCGCCGTCGCAGCAGCATGACGTAGGTCGCGACGGCCAGCGGCAGCAGCAGCAGCAGCCACAGCGACTGGGGCGACAGAAAGGACATCGCCGGCAGATGAATCGCCGGCAAATGGGCGGACGCAGTGGACGTCGGGCTCATGAGGCCATCCCCGCTGTCGGATCTAAGAGGTGCGCGGGCAGCGACGCGCCGGTGCCCATACGATGCTTACGCATCTGCGTAAAGCGCATCAGGGCATCGAGTAGATCATCTTCCGTGGAGAGTTCCAGACAATCAACCCCAGCGCGCGCAAAGCCGGCGCGCAGGTTTTCCTGTTCGCGCTGCGCTGCGCCCATGAAACGGCGGCGCAATGCCCGATCATGCGTATCCACCATCAGCTGCTCGCCGGTCTCGGCGTCCTGGAAGGCCACCATGCCGATGTCGGGCAGTCGCGTCTCGGACGGGTCGAACAGGCGAACCGCGACCAGGTCATGGCGCCGGGCCAGAAACCCCAACGCCGCCTCCCAACCAGGCTTGCTGATGAAATCCGATACGACGAACAGCAGCGAGTGACGACGCAGCACGTTGCCCGCCTGCCGCAGCACGGCCCCCAGATCCGTCGCTGGTGCACGCACCAGCCGCGGACGCGAGCCCAACAGCTCCAGCAGATGCAGCACCTGACGCCGTCCGCCGCGCGGCGGCACGATGCGGTCCACCCCACCGCTGAACAGCACCGCTCCGCAGCGATTGCCCCGCCCGTTCAGCAGACGCGCCAGCACACCGACAAACTCGGCGAGCACGGCGCGTTTGGACACCGCGCCTGAGCCGAAGTCCACCGAGGGCGATAGATCCAGCAGGAACCAGGCGGTCACCTGCCGATCCTCCTGATACTCGCGCACATGCAGCGCGTCCATGCGCGCCGTGAGGTTCCAGTCCACGTAGCGGATGTCGTCGCCTTCCTGATATTCGCGCAGGTTGGCGAGGTCGATCCCCGAGCCGCGAAACAGGCTGCGGTAATCCCCTTGGAGCAGGCCATCCAGGCGACGCAGCACCGTCCACTCCAGACGGCGCAGCAGAGCCTCAGGCGCTTGCGCTGAGTCGGGCATGCGTATCCAGAACCTTATCGGGCGCCGAGACACAGCGCATGATGCGCCGGATGATCTCCTCGGTGGACAGATTGTCGGTGAGCGCCTCGTAAGAGAGCACGATGCGATGGCGTAGTACATCCGCCGTGACATCGCTGACGTCCTCGGGCAGCACGTAGTCGCGACCGCGCAGATAGGCGAGCGCTCGACCGCATTCGATCAGGTAGATGCTCGCGCGCGGCGAGGCGCCAAACAGAATCTTGTTGGTGAGCTCCTTCAGGCCCACGCGCTCGGGCGTGCGGGTGGCCGTGACCAGCCGCACGGCGTAGCTGATCAGTGCCGGATCCACATACAGCGCACGCGCGGCGCGCTGCGCGGCCAGCAACTCCTCGGCGGTGGTCACCGCGGCGATCACCGGCGGCACCCCGGTGACGCGCTCCACGATCGCGAATTCCTCGTCGTGGCTTGGATAGCCCACGAGGATTTTCATCATGAAACGATCGACCTGCGCTTCGGGCAGCGGATAGGTACCTTCCGTCTCGATCGGATTCTGCGTGGCGATGACCACGAATGGGGAGGGCACCGGATGGGTCTCCCCCGCGATGGTGACCTGCCGCTCCTGCATCACCTCGAGCAGCGCGCTCTGCACCTTCGCCGGCGCGCGATTGATCTCATCGGCCAGCAGCAGATTGGCGAACACCGGGCCGAGAGTGGTGCTGAACTCCCCGCTCTTCTGATTGAAGATTCGCGTGCCGATCAGATCCGCTGGTACCAGATCAGGCGTGAACTGGATGCGCCGGAAGCGACCCTGCATTGCACGCGCCAGCGTGTTGACGGTCAGGGTTTTGGCCAGGCCCGGCACACCCTCGACGAGCAGATGCCCGCCGGCCAGCAGCGCAACGAGCACGCGTTCCAGGAAATGATCCTGGCCCACGACGATTTTCTTGACCTCGTAAAGCAGATGTTCCATCTGCGGCGCCGCGCCGGCACCGTTATTGGCGATTGCCATGCCACGAACCTCTTTTGTCTGTGAAGCGGACAGCTAAAGCGGATTGTCCCCAATGGCGCGCGCTGCGTTCTCGATCGGCACTGCGAAGCCGATGCCCGCGAACACATGCGCACCGGACGGATTGACGATCGCAGTGACGATGCCCACGACCTCCCCGTCGCGATTGACCAGCGGGCCGCCGGAATTACCCGGGTTCACCGCTGCATCGAATTGAATGAGATTGGTCAGCTTGATCTTGTCGTTGTCCGGATCGATGAATTCTCGCTTCAGGCCCGAAACCACCCCGGCACTGACTGAAGGCCCGATGCCAAAAGGAAAACCGGTGGCCACGACCTTATCGCCCGGACGCAGCCCGGCGGTTGAAGCCAGCGTTGCCGGTTGCAGCTCATCGGGCAGATGCTTGGGCTGCAGCACTGCCAGATCGTTCTCCGGCTGCGCACCGACCATCTCCGCATCGGAATGGCTGCCGTCGGCGAACACCACGACATATCGATCGGTGCCCGAAACCACGTGCAAGGCGGTCAGAATCTTGCCGCTCTGGTCCATAACCACGCCGCTGCCGATCGCGTCGGGCTCTGGCTCGTCCGGGTGCGCGTTGGGCAGGGGATGATCGGGCAACGGGCCCGGCTTGGGGGCGGGGCTGGCCTTGTCCGGGCCCTCCTGCGGCACTGGCACGGACGGTGCATGTCCACCCTGGGCCCCCTTGGCCCCCTTGGCCCCCTTGGCCCCCTTGGTTTCCTTGGCTTCCTTGGCCGCGAGCTCCGCCGCATGCTGCGGTGATAGGAAACCTTCCACCTCGACTACATCCGGCGCAATGATGGCCGCCGCGACCGTCGTATCGGCCGGGCCGCGCGGCGTATGGGCCATCGTGTACAGCACGGCGCCATCGATGTCGTGCTGGGTCAGTGCGCGTGGCGGCGGAAACAGCCAGGCGTGCGCCCCCACGATCGTCAGTGCGATGAGCACGCTGGCGGCAAGCATCAGCGTGCGCTCGTGACGCCCATAAAAGCGCTTCAGCCAACCGCCCATCTGCACCCAGCCCGAAGGCCCCTGATCCTCGTAGTCAGCATACGAGTCGGGTTGTTGCGACTGCGGGCCGGTGCGTTCGGAATCCCACTGACGCGCCTGCGCGGCACTGCGTGTTCGCGTCGCGCGACTGTATAAAGGCTGCCTCTTCATGGCGGATGACCGTGATGTCTGGCCCGCCGGGCCGGAATGCCACCAAAGCTATGCCACTTCGAGGCTGCTGCCAA
>Ga0134126_10006050_pt1 | contig 15148 bp, 10 predicted proteins | sample KB31752_FD_96881 | JGI IMG/M metagenome (GOLD analysis project Ga0134126, IMG submission 96881) | Terrestrial soil microbial communities with excess Nitrogen fertilizer from Kellogg Biological Station, Michigan, USA - KB3-175-2 | ecosystem: Environmental > Terrestrial > Soil > Unclassified ...
CTTAAAGCACAAAGCTCAAAGCTTTTAACAGCTTTCCGCTTTCGCCTTTTCGCTTTCAGCTCCCTAAGGCTGTTACGCTACATGATTATCTATACTTTTTAAGAACGTTTGTTGTTCTCTGTCGCAGAGAACTTTATATCAAAAACCTTACGGCCCTCAATTTTTAACTAATTCGCCTCGTTGCCGAAGCGGCTGCAAAGATGCGACTATTTATAATGCCTGTCAAGTGTTATTTTCACTTATTTTCAGATTGTTTTTTAGCCGCTTAATCTTCAAAAAACGCCCGCATTTTTTATAAGCGGGCTACAAATATACAGAGTTCCCGGCTACCTACCAAAAGATTTTTTAAAAACACAGCCGGCCAGCCATAACTGGCTGTAAATTATATGAATGTGCAAATGTTCAAGCGTCCGGGCGCATTTAACCACGCCAATTGTTATCTTTGAAAACCGTATGAATGAACAGATTTTTCCTGAAAATTTCCTGGCTTCCCTAGCGGGCGAGCCAGGTTTTGCACATGAGAAATTCATAAATGTTCATAAAAACATCGAAGCGCCTACCTCCATTCGCATAAATCCACTCAAAAAATCGCCTGTAAAAGCCAGCGGGCAAGTGCCCTGGTGCAGCGAGGGGCATTACCTTGATGTACGGCCCTCATTTACTTTCGACCCGTTATTTCATGCCGGCTGCTATTATGTACAGGAGGCATCGTCCATGTTTATTGATCATATCCTTAAATATATAGATCAGGATGATCGCGGGCTAATAAAGGTGCTCGACCTTTGTGCCGCCCCCGGCGGTAAAAGCACATTGATCAGTTCAGCCTTAAATGCCGGCGATTTATTAGTGGCCAATGAAATCATAAAAACCCGCGTGCCTGTACTATGCGACAACCTTGATCGCTGGGGTGTTGCAAACAGTATCGTAACCAATAACGATCCGCGGGATTTTAGCCGGCTTACCGGCTTTTTTGATATTATATTAGTCGACGCGCCTTGTTCAGGCTCGGGTATGTTCAGGAAAGATCCTGCAGCCATGAACGAATGGTCGGAGGCAAATGTAAACTTATGCCACCAGCGGCAGGAACGCATATTGGCTGATATTTATCCGGCACTTAAACAGGACGGATACCTTATATATAGCACATGTTCCTACTCGCACCAGGAGAACGAAGATATATTGGACTGGCTTTGCTCAGAGTTTGATATGGAAACTATACGGATCCCGATTGATGAATCCTGGGGCATAATTGAAACCAGATCCGATACGCAACAAGCATGGGGCTATCGTTTTTATCCCGATAAGGTAAAAGGAGAGGGCTTATTTGCCGCGTGTTTAAAAAAACGAGAACCGGCAAAGCAGCTTTATCTTTCAAAATCGAAAGAAAACCAGAAACTGCCGGCAAAAGAATTAGAAATCGTTAAAGACCATGTCCGGCAGCCTGACAACTTTTATTTTTTTAAGATAAATGACGATTGGCTGGCCATAAACCATGAACATAAAGATAGCCTGGACACATTGCAGCGATATTTATATCTGAAAAAATCGGGAGTAAGAATAGGCAAGCTAATGGGCAGCGGCCTTGTGCCGGACCATGAACTGGCGCTGAGCGTTCAGGTAAATAAGGATAAATTTTTACGAACCGGGCTCAATTATAACCAGGCCATACAATATTTAAGGCGCGAAAATATCGATCTTATCCCAACCAGCAAAGGATGGAGCCTGATGTGTTTTGAAGATCATCCACTTGGCTGGGCAAAATTGCTGGCCAACCGCGTGAATAATTATTATCCGAAGGAATTGAGAATATTGACAAGCCCGCCCGGAAAAATCTGATGTACCTAACAAGTTACGGCCAAACCGTAATAATAATACCCATAACACACATCGAAATCAGCCAAAAGGCGTTGTCAAGCAGCCATAGCCTCCATGGTTTTTTCTCATAAAGTTTAGTGCACAGTGTTACGGTGGCTACAAAACCCAGCCATAGAAAAAATGCGCCCATCAGCGCACTCGAAATGCCGCTTTTTTGACCGCCGGTTTTTTCAAAATAGTAGTTGCCAAAAGTAAGGGAATGATCAAGCACATAGGCCATTACGAATGAGCTAACTAAAACCAGCACCATATTCATTGGCGCAGGCTTCATGTCGGTAATCCCGGTGAGCTTCATCCAAACTTTACTAAAAATTGCGCCGTACCAAATTGCGCCAATGATGTAGCTGACGACTGCCGCCGCAGCCACGGCTAAGTAATTTACATGAACTTCCATAATCGTGTTTTAGGGTTTATAATTGTTTAAATTAATTCTCGAACGAACGTATATTTTGCCATTTACGCTATTTTCACCCTATGTAAGGTTAAAAATCGCATGTGGACAATAACAATGATTAAAATTTTGATTTGCAGGCCGGCTTTGACAGTTAATGACTTAAGCTATAATTGTAACAAGTTCATATCAAATCTAATAAAAAACATTGGATGTTACCAAAAGAATGCGCGTAATTATTTTAGGCTTTAATCTTTCTCCAAACCGGCTACAAACGGTGGGGTAAATAATTGGGATCGCCGGGTTTTCCGGCTGAAGAAAGAATACGGGCAATGCCATTGCCATTTAGGAGACAGGCCGCAATCTCAGTATCTTACTAAACAAAAAAGTCTTCAGACTTTCGCCCAAAGACTTTTTACTTAGAAGAGTAGCCCCGACGGGAATCGAACCCATATCTAAAGTTTAGGAAACTTCTATTCTATCCATTGAACTACGGGGCCATGCCGATTTCGGATTTACGATTTTCGATTTCGGATTTGGTATTTATTATTTTGAAATTTTTGCAAAGGTGCGAATTATAGATGACTTCATAAAAAACATTTGCAGTTTGATTGAGCGAAACCCGCTAATTTAGTCATCCGTACGTCTGCACATTTGCATATCCGCACATCCACTCATCTGCACATCACCTTATCACCGAACCATTGTGCATATCTTCCGTGGGGGAAACAAAGGCCAGCTTGCCATCAGCGTTTTCGGCCATCAGGATCATCCCCTGCGACAGGATGCCCTTGATCTCGCGCGGCTCAAGGTTTACCAGCACGCTTACTTTTTGACCGATGATGGCCTCGGGCTCAAAATATTCGGCGATGCCGGAAACGATGGTGCGCTGGTCGATGCCGGTGTCGATGTTGAGTTTCAGCAGTTTTTTTGTTTTCGCTACCTTTTCGGCTGTTAAAATGGTGCCCGTGCGGATATCCATCGCCACGAAGGATTCGAAATTAATATTTTCCTTTGCCGGGCTTATCTGAACCTGCTTGACCGGCGCGGCAGCCTTTTTATCAAACAGCTTTTGCATCTGGAAGTCTATCACATCATCTTCCACCTTTTCAAATAATAATGCCGCCGGATTTAGCTGGTGGCCATTTTCAAACACTATCTCCTTATCAAAGGCAAAGGCGCTGAACGGCAGGTTCAGCATGCCGGCTATTTTCTTCACCGTCGCCGGTAAAAAAGGCTGCAGGCATGACGCTAAATGGCCTATGATGATCAAACAATTATGAAGTGTTTCTTTGGCGGCTGCGGGCTCGGTTTTTATAGTTTTCCAAGGCTCGTTTTCGGTAAGGTAGCGGTTTCCCAGGCGTGCGATTTCCATTACCGCCTGCAAGGCCTGCCTGAATTTGTAAGCTTCCAGGTTGGTTTCCAGCTCATCATAAAAAAGCCTTAGTTCAGCATCAATGTGTTTATCGGTCAGCACAATTTTCCCGGCATCGCTTTCAACTTTGCCGTCATAAAATTTGTGCATCAATATCATTACGCGGTTCACATAATTACCAAGTATAGCCACCAGCTCATTATTTACCCGAGCCTGGTAATCTTTCCAGGTAAACTCGCTGTCGCTGGTTTCGGGCAGTATAGAGGTCAGTACATACCGCAACTCATCCTGCTTACCGGGGAACTCCTCCAGATACTCATGCAGCCAAACAGCATGGTTGCGCGAGGTGGACAGCTTATCGCCCTCCAGGTTCAGAAACTCATTTGCCGGAACGTTTTGCGGTAAAATGTACTCACCGTGCGCATGCAAAATGGCCGGGAAAATAATACAATGGAATACAATATTATCCTTGCCGATAAAATGCAGCAGGCAAGCTTCGTCGGCCTCGTTAGGCTGTTTTTTCCAATACAGCTTCCAATCTTTTCCATTGTCAATCGCCCACTGTTTTGTCGCCGAAATATAACCGATAGGCGCATCCATCCACACATATAGCTTTTTGCCTTTGGCTTCCGCCAGCGGCACATCAATTCCCCAATCAAGATCACGGGTCATAGAGCGGGGCTGTAAACCCGATTTTAGCCATGATTTGCATTGCCCAAACACGTTCACCTTCCATTCCCCCTCCTTGGTATCTATCCATTTTTCAAGCCAGGGCTGGTACTTATCCAGCGGCAGGTACCAATGTTTTGTCGGCTTTAAAACCGGTGTTTTGCCGCTCAAGGTAGAGATCGGGTTTATCAAGTCGGTTGGATTTAACGAAGTCCCGCAGTTTTCACACTGGTCGCCGTAGGCATTTTCGTTGTGACAATTAGGGCAGGTGCCAATGATATACCTGTCGGCCAAAAACTGCTGGTAATCTTCGTCAAAATACTGCTCCGAATATTTCTCAATAAATTCATCCTTCTCGTAAAGATTTAAGAAAAACTCCTGCGAAAGTTCGTGGTGTATCGGTGAAGATGTACGATGATAAATATCAAAAGCTATCCCGAATTCCTCAAAGCTGTGCTTTATCTGGCTGTGATATTTGTCAATTATAGCCTGGGGCGTAGTATTTTCTTTTTTGGCTTTTATAGTGATCGCCGCGCCATGTTCGTCGGAGCCGCAGATGTACACCACATCCTTTTTTTTAAGGCGCAGGTAGCGTACAAAGATATCCGCCGGCAGGTAAGCGCCCGCCAAATGGCCGATATGCAGCGGCCCGTTTGCATATGGTAAGGCTGACGTTACCGTGAAACGTTTAAATTTATTTAGCTTTGACATTGTTTGCGATACTTCGGCAAAGATAGTTTTTTAGTCGGGAAAGCCGGAAAGTCGGAAAGAAAGACAAAAACTTTTTCTAATATTGGCCATGAAAAAGGCTGCCGCTTCTTCCGTCTCCAAAAGTCCTCCGCCACTAAAAAAAGGCGACAAAATCGCCATTACCTGTCCTGCAAAAAAACTGCCTAACCCAATGACTGATGCAGTGAAGCTATTGCAATCATGGGGACTTGAAGTTGTTTTAGGCGAAACTGTTGAAGCCAGCTATCACCAATTTGCCGGCGACGACGACCTGCGCGCCCGCGACCTGCAACGCTTTATCAACGATGATAGCATAAAAGCCATCATTGCCGCCCGTGGGGGTTATGGGACTATGCGGATGATAGATAAGGTTGACTTTAGCCCGCTTGCCAACAATCCGAAATGGCTTGCGGGATTTAGCGATATTACCATTTTGCACACTCATTTGCTCACCAATTATGGCTTGCAAAGTATCCACGGGCAAATGCCGGTAAATATTCCCGATGCGTCTGCGCATTCACTCGATACTTTAAGACGGGCTTTGTTTGGCGAAGAACTTCATTATGAATTTAGTTCGCATGCCTCAAACCGCAGCGGTGGGGCATCAGGGATTTTGACCGGGGGTAATTTATCCTTGCTTGTGGCAGTTTCCGGCTCCGTTTCAGACCTTGACTATGCCGGCAAAATACTGTTCATCGAGGATGTCGGCGAGTATTTGTACGCCATTGACCGTATGATGCGCAACCTGAAGCGGGCCAATAAACTAAAACACCTGGCGGGTTTGGTTGTTGGTAGCTTTACCGATGTGAAGGACAACGATATTCCCTTCGGGCAAACAGTACCCGAAATAATAATGGACGTTGTGAAAGAGTATGATTACCCCGTGTGCTTTGATTTCCCGGCGGGCCATATTCCGAACAACTGCAGTTTGATTTTCGGAAAGACCGTGTACTTATCGGTAAATGATCGACAAGTAGTTGTCACATATTAAACGGTTGCAGGTCTTCGTAAATAGTCAGAAATTCACCAAATCACTAATTCAAAATTAAAAGCTATGGCTCTTTTCAGCAAATTAGGCAATTATAGAAACTTTGGCCTTTTAATTATCCGGGTTGGCCTGGGTATTATGTTTATTTATCACGGCTTCCCGAAACTGGCGGGCGGCGAAAAAATGTGGGTGCAGTTAGGGGGCGCAACCAAATATGTTGGCGTTCACCAGTGGCCAATGGTCTGGGGCCTGCTATCTGCGCTGGTTGAAACGATTGGAGGGGTTTTACTGATCATCGGGTTCGCCTTTCGCCTGGCATGTCTGCTGCTGCTGATCAATCTTATCGTAGCGGCAGTTGCAAGTTATGCAGCGGGCGGCTTGCCGGACGCTGCGCATGCCATTGAGGACGCAATTGTGTTTGCCGGGCTAATTTTTGTAGGGCCGGGCAAGTATAGCGTGGATAAGAAATGATTTTTGTCAAAGGTTGATTAAGTTGATTGGGTTTTATGTTGTGATTATTCATCAACCCAATCAACGGCTCACTCAACAAACTTCACAAGTTTATTTATTCATATAATCTCCAAGGTCCTTTAGGTAATTATCATCAATGTTGCTATTGTTAGCCTGGAAATATTGGTTCAGCTTTCCCTGGTCGGCACTGAAGGCTTCTTTCAGCGCCTTTTTCTTTAAGGATATTTTAACCGGCGGCCCACCTTTGCTGATCACATAGTATGTGCCGTCATCGGCATACTCATCATAGTTATTACCTGTTGAGGCCAGGCCATCTGTTGAGTAGTTAGCGGCAATAAATTTAGTTTTCGTCAATTTATATATTTTGTAATTGTTGCCGGCGGCAATAACCTGCACATAGTGGGTTTTGTCAATTTCGGGCGCCATCGTAAAGGTGTATTGCTGGTTAAGATCGCCAACAAGCGTAAATGACTTAATCTGTTCCTTATAAACTTCTATTGCCGCATGTTTGTCTTTGCTCAGTAACAGGCTGCCGCCCATTTTGTCGTAATTGAAAAATAAATCGGGACCCTGTATGATCGTGTCATTCGTTTTTACAACATAACCATGTACCCAGTCATTAAACAGGTACCGGCTGCCCTGGGTCGCTTCCTTATGCGTAAATACCGGGAAAATGGCGCCCTGGGCCATATCAACAGTCGCAGAAGTTAAAGTAGCTGTATGTCCACCTCTGTCCTTATATTGCCTGGTGTATCCCGGTACGTCCACAGATACGTCCCTATTCATTATCTGGTCACGCAAAGTTGCTTCGTTTATGTTGCTGTTTTCATTAACGGTAGCCGGTATGTTCGACCGGCTGGCAACAATGTTTACAAATGGCCTCAGCACTATTGCAATTACGGTCCGGTTATTGATATTTACCAGTGTATCCCTAAACCCCCTGCAGCTAACCTTGAGTTTAGATGCCGGGTTGGCCGTTACCGAGAAATTGCCAAGCGAATCGGTATAAGCAGCATACTTATATTGCCTGTCCTGAACAAATGCAAAATGCAGCGGGTCGCCATCGCCTGTTTTCACCGTACCCGTTATGGTAATGGTTTGGGCCGCAGCGATATTTAATATCAACGCCGTTAATAAGAACAACAAACTTAACTTTTTCATACTATTCGTAATTTTTTAGTGAAAAACATTCAACAGAAGTCTAAAGCATCGACTTGGCTTTGCCTGACAAATGTCCGGATACTAAAGTTAGAATTAATTATTCAATAAAAAAGCCGCCAAATTTTGTTTGACGGCTTCCTTTTATAGCGGCTCTTTTATCTGTTCATATAATCGCCCAAATCTTTCAGGTAATTATCATCAATGTCCGCGTTATTAGCCTGGAAATACTGGTTCAATTTGCCCTGATCGGCACTAAATGCTTCCTTTAAGGCCTTCTTTCGCAGGCTTATCTTCTGAGGTGCACCGCCCTTGCTGATCACGTAATAAGTGCCTTCATCGGCATATTCATCATAATTGTTGCCGGTTGAGGCTAAACCGTCGGATGAATAGTTAGATTCAACAAATTTCGTCTTGGTTAGTTTGTATATCCCATAGTTGTTCCCGGCGGCAATCACCTGCACATAGTGGGTTTTATCAATTTGGGGCACTATTGTAAAGGTAAGGGGCTGGTTAAGGGCATCAAACAGCGTGAATGACTTCACTTTGTCTTTATAAATGGCAATTACCGATACCTTGTCCTGTGTGAGTATCAGGCTGCCGCTTATTTTATCATAGTTTAGCAAAAAGCCTGGATTTTGCACCAGCGAGTCCCCCGCGTTTACAATATAGCCATGCACCCAGCCTTTAAAATAATACCTGCTTCCCTGCGTTGCCTCTTTGGTATGGATAACAGGCATTATCGATCCCTGCTGCATCATTGCCGGCGGCGTATTCTGGCTTAGGTTCACCTGGTCACGCAATGCGGTTTGGACAACCGCCTGGTTGCCATTCGCCGCGTTGGCTGTGCTACTGCCGTTTGCGGCCGAGACTTGTGCTGCCGGGCGTAAAACAATTGAAATCGCGTTTTTTCCATCAGCAGCTACAAGCGTATCCTTATAACCGGCACAGTTGATGGCGAGCATTGAATTCGCCTTCGTTTCCAGCGTAAAATTGCCAAGCGAATCGGTAAAAGTGCCGTTTTTATATTGCTTGTTTTGTATAAAAGCATAATGCAGCATATTCCCGTTTACGTCCCTCACATTGCCCGTAGCCGTAATTGTTTGTGCCCACGCCGCACTGCATATTAAAATCGTTAGTAAATAAAGTAAGAAATATTTTTTCATGAAAATTAATTTACGGCCAAAATAACCCTTTATGCTTTAACCTGCAAATCCGGCGGGTAACAAATCAGCAACAAACCTGGTTTTTTTACAATAAGCGCACAAGCGCCCTTTTTTGTTATAAACGGGTGTCGTGCCAAATTATAGTAAGCACCAGTTACAAAAAAAGCCGCCCTATTCCGATAGGGCGGCTTTAATACTATTTTTCTTAAAGGCCTATATAGGGCCGGTATAAGTATAGGTTTCGTTAAAGAACGTACGGTCGCCGCCCGCGTCGTCCTGAACTAACACGTATTTAACCTGGATTTTAAATCCTGGCGTTCCCGGCGTACCGCTCGATGCATTAACCCCGCTTACGTCAAGTCTTCCCGACCTGCCGTGACCGCCGGAATGCTGGCCGTATGCGTTTGTAACCGCTATAACCTTACCGCTCGAATCGAAAGTAAATTCAGGGGCAAATGATCCGTAGGCAGTTATTCCACCTGCATTTATTGGATGAGCATAGCCAAATCCGAAGCCGGTTTCGTAAAAATCAACCACCAGCGGCCCTACGGTCAACAGTTCGATATTATCCGGATATACCCCTGCATCTGTAAAGCCTGGGTTAACATTGTCGACAAAAGACCCGGTCATCACGTACCTTCCCTCATAATTACTTTGCAGTGTAAGGGTCAAAATTGCTACATTTAAATTTGAGGCAATAATAGCGCCATTCGCAGACGATATCTTCAATGCCAAAATGTAGTTCTGACTAAAATCAATTTGATTGCCTTTAAAGTTTATCTTTAACCTAACGTATTGCTGACCGGGGTTAATAGTTACCTGGCCATTGTTGGCAAGTGTATAATCGGCAGCAGGTAAAACATGGGTGCCACTATTTGCATTGACATAAGCGTTTGCATCGGCATCATCAACCGCAAGGTTAACTGTAACAGCCGAACTTAACGTTACAGACGGTACGGATAAAGTAACCTTCACGCTGGATGTATCAGTCGGTATGCCGTGGAGCTTGGTAGTTAGCGGTGTTGCGCCGAAACCCAGATATTGAAACCCAACCAAAGCTGGACTTTTTGAAAGATCAAGGGCGCCCGGGCTTGTGTCCTTAAGGCACGAGCTCAGCAAGGCCGTAGTGATTACACCTATCGCAAGGAGGGTACGGCCGGCGGTTTTATAAAAATTATTTTTTTTCATCTTCTTGTTTTTTTATTTGCTTTAAACAATACTCTATTCTATTAGTGCAACTTATCCCAAAATATCGGTGTATACTGAGCATTCGCTAAGCTTGGAATATTTTTTCCGTTGGTGCTAAACTCACTGATCGGGTACAGGTACCGGTATGGTATGGCCGGCTTAACATGCTGATTGGCATGTGAAATGCCCAAAACGCTGGGTAGCGGGAATCCTGTCCTGCGGAAGTCAGTCCAGGCTTGTATCCAGTTGATACCATTTAATGCAATCCATTTTTGAGTCATAATTGCCTGCATGCCAGGTGTTTTATCTACCTTGAGGTTAGGATCAACCGGGTGTGCCATAGCTGCGGTATAACTAACATTTGGATCGTCATTGCCTGTGCCGTTGTCGTAATAGGTATCAGCATCGGCAGCAGTGTCTCCCAGGTATATAAAATTCTGCTCAATAGCGCTTTTTAGCAATGCGCCTGCGCTTCCGGTAAGGAACCCGCGCGCGGTAGCCTCTGATTGAGTGAACAAACTTTCGAAGTCTGACATGATCAATTGATCCTGTGAATACGATTTGGTAAGGCCGGTGCCCGACAAACCGTTTCCGATACCCGACGTGCCGGAGTTGGGTGTTGCATTGAGGTCGCCATCGTAGTTACTGCCTATAGTACCGTTGCCAAGCGGGCCGTAAACCAATGATGGCCTGAAGCTGTCGCCCGTATTGTTATAAAAATTGACGGCATAGGTGTTTGCCCTGAAGAAGTTATTGTTTCCCTGCGCCGAACCGCCGTTGGTATAAAAAGCGCCCACAAAAGGATTAACCTGGGCCTGGTTTGCATTGCTGTAACCAGGATTTACTGAAGCGCTTGTCCCTGCCATCATATAGCCGGTGCTTTTGGTTTTTGCAATTTCGCCGCTTATATATGCCGTTGTAGCAACTGCCGATTCATTCATTAATAGTTTCAGCTTAACGGTGTTTGCAAATTCAGCCCATTCCTGCATGCGCACGCCGGGGTTAACACCTTTGCCTTTACCAAACATAATGTCGTATTGGTCGTCAGTTTTTATTACGGTGCTTGGGGCGCCTCCATAATAGGTAGCAGCCACTCCAAAGTAATATATAGCGCTGTCGAGCTGTGTTACCAGGTTATTGTAGATGGATTGCGCATCGTCATACGTTGGCGTTGGATACTTGTTCACCTGGAAAGCCTGTGAATAAGGTACGTTGCCAAACATGTCAACCAGGCTCGAAAAATGTACCGCTTTCATAGTCTTGGCCACACCTGCATAAAATGCGAGCGTAGAAGTGCTTGCCAAAGCAATGTGCTCGATGTAGTCGTATTTTGACAATGTAAAATACAGGTTCTGGAAAGTTCCATCTGCATAATTTGTAGCTATCTCATACTGCTCTGTTGACTGAACCGCAATATAGTTACCGCTTCGTGACCAATACCCCATCCACTCATTTAAATTGAACTGGTCATTCATGCTGCCTCCCGAGGAAGCCAGCGCTGCCGATAACACAACGTTCGGAGTCACCGACGTGGGTTGATTGGGGTTTTGGTTGATATTCGTAAATCTTTTACAACCGACGGCCATTACCGCTGCTGTTAAAAGTAATATCGTTATTTTTTTCATGATCCTTGTTTTTAAAATTAAACTTTAATGGGTTAGAAAGTTAACGTTATGTTAGCGCCATAAAATCTTGTCGGCGGCGTTTCGTTGATAGAAGTTTGACCGATGGCGTTACCTGATCCCGCGTCGCTAAACTCGGGGTCGGTAAATGTATTAGATTTGGGCCTGAACATTAACAGGTTGCGGCCAACAAGACCGATAGACGCTTTTTTGATGAAAGAAGCGCTTTTCGCTAAGAAGCTTGCTGGTATAGTGTAGGTAAGCGTTGCTTCCCTTAATTTAATAAATGCCGCATCGTCAACAAATATGCTTCCTATGTTTGATGAGAAGATTGTTGGCCAAAAACCGCTGCCTTCCACGTCGCCGCCGTTATCAACTGCAACCGAAGTATTTGCGGTATAAACCGGGTTTGCTGCGGTACCGGTATTAACTACCGAATTCGGGAAAATAAAACGCTGGCGGCCGTTTTGGGCTGATTGGGTAGAAACACCTGTAAATGCTTCGGTACCGGCCTGGGTGTTAAACACCTGGTTGCCGCCGCGATAATCAATTACAAATGCAAGGTTCCATGATTTGTAGGTTAACGAACTGGTAACACCTATTATATGGGTTGGGTTAGTAGTGCCATAGGTTGTAAGGTTGCTGTTAACACTTGGTAAACCTGTGCTTCCGTCAACAATTACCCTACCCTGGGGGTCCCTGTTAAAATCATATGTTTCAATTACCGGGTAAGGTTTTCCTACCACTGCATAAACGTTGTTGCCCAAAGACAATTGTGTTTGACCCTGGCTCAACGACTTAACTAAGTTGGCGTAGTGCGAAAAATTAAATCCTACGGTCCAGTTCCAGTCGCGTGATTTTACAGGAATAACATTCAGGTCAATTTCCTGTCCGTCGTTTGTTACCAAACCGGCATTGGTCAACTGTGAAGCAAAGCCTGTTGCCGAAGACAATACCTGGGTTAAGCTTTGGCTCCTGGAATCGCTATGATAAGCAGTTACCTTTAAATTTACCCTGTTCTTCAAAAATCCTAACTCAGCGCCAAATTCATATTCGGTTGTTTGCTCAGGCTGAATATTGGGATTGTTGTTCTGCAGGCTTAACGAATATCCGCCTAAGCTGCCGAACGGAAAGCCGCCGGCCGTATTAAACACGTTTTGAAGCGAGTAAGCGCCGTAGGGGTTTGTACCGCCTCCAAGGTTAATATTGGCCACCTTAGTGATACCAGCGTGCACTTTACCGTATGACAGAACGTCTTTATCCTTTAGCGATGCAATTGCATCGGTGAATACAAACGAAAGGTCAGCGCCGGGATATTCGTAGTGGTTTTTGTTAGGGTTAAGCACCGAGTTCCACTCGTCGCGGTTTGTTACATGCAGGAACAGGTAATCACGGAAGCCCAAAGTTGCCTCTTCGTAAACAGCTGCTGCCCGCTGCGCATAATTTGCCTCGAAGTAGTTTGGTATGCCAAGCCCGCTGCCTACGTTAAAGTCGCCCGGGAATTGTAATTGCGAACTGCCAAGAACCATCGTACGCTGATAGTTTTGTGCAAGGTTAGCACCTACCAGACCGCTTATCGAGAAGTTTCCGAATTTCTTGTTAAATGCAAGGATCATATCGTTGTTTAACAACTGCTCCAAAAACATTTGCTCATTTTCGGCTGCAAACACATACGACAAACTTGATGGCACGTTGCCTGCATGCCAGGGGTCGGCAATTGCCCAGGGGGCAAACTGCACCTGCGGCCTGGTTTGCTTAAATGTAAAGTTTCTCGAAGTAAGGCCAATCCGGTCTGAAAGCGTCAACCATGGCGCGATTTTAAGTGACAGGTTCATGTTGGCCACCCAGTTATAGTTAACTGTGTTCGCGCGTGAATTATCTACTGTCCAGTATGGGTTGGTAGCGTATGCGTTATAATAAGAGTTTATGTTACCGAACTTGCTGTTTGGATCTTTAAAGTCGGTTAGCGGAATATTTGCGCCAACGTTCAATAGTTCAAAATATAAAGCATCGCCCGAAAGACCGCCGCCTGTTTGGTTATAGCTTGGGCCATAAGTGCTGCTTTCGCTTTGGTTGTACGATGCGTTGTACTCGACGCTGAATTTTCCGAAAGTGCGTTGGCCGCCGATACGGAAGTTATCCCTTCGGTATGAGTCGTTAGGTACAACACCAGCTGTATTTACATCCTGGAAACCAACGTGCAGCGTGCTCACATCGTCGCCCATGTCGATACCAACGTTAAATTGGTTACTCAAACCTTTGTTAAAAAACGCCAGGCGGTTACCGGGGATGTTCGAATATTTGTTAAATAAAGTATCGTAACGAAGAACGGTAACGCCGTCAGGCCCGAAAACAGGCGAAAGCGCCAATGGAATAATTGCGCCGTTAAAGGGAGGGCCGTAGTTTTGGTTTTCATAAGGCACCGCTTCAGGGATACCATCGGCAGTAGTATAGGAACCTTCACCACCGTAAGGGCCGAAGGTTGTTTGCAGGTCAGGCATGTACGAAACCGCCTGGATTTCGGTAGTGTTGCTTACCGTAATAGAAGTTTTGCCTTTAGTACCTTTTTTGGTAGTGATGATCATAACACCGTTTGATGCTTTTGAACCATAAATGGCAGCAGCAACCGCACCTTTTAATATGTTGACATCCTGGATGTCTTCAGGGTTAAGGGTGTTTAGATACTGGGTGTCTTCGATTGGAACACCGTCAACTACCAACAGTGCCTGGTTGTTACCCGTAATTGACCTGTTACCACGCAAAACGATGCGGACAGAAGGGTTTACACCGTTGTTGGCGGTGTTGATTTGCAAGCCCGAAACCTTGCCTTCAAGACCGGTTGCAACGTTGGTAATTTTTGCCTGGGTAAGCAATTTGTTGTCAACCGTTGCAGTGGCATAACCCAACTGCCGGGCTTGAGTTTTAATACCGAGGGCCCCGGTAACAACAACCTCGCCAATCTGGGTGCTGGCCAAAGTCAGCTGGACGTTTGCGGTTGTGCCGGTTGGCGTAACCTGGTAGTTATCGTATCCAATAAAGCTGAATACTAAAGTGGCGCCCGACGGGACAGACAAGCTGTACTTACCAGCTGTGTTTGTTTGGGTACCCTGAGTAGTTCCCTTTACCTTTACTGTTACTCCCGGAAGGGGCAGGCCATCTTCCTTGGCCGTAACCGTACCAGTAACTGTACGGTTTTGTGCAAATACCTGTGTAATGCATAACATCAGGAAACACAAACTTACTAGTAGAAGTTTTTTCATTTTGTTAATAATAAGATCAGTTAATAGTTAATTAGTGATAAAAGTAGTGTTACATTATCGAATTGTCAAGCAAAATCTTTAAAAACGTCACTTTTTTTTAAAAAAACCCAACTTTTCGTTGTTAAAGTAAAAATATTTAGTACTATGTATTGCATAATACAATTTAAAACATATATCTTTGCAGTATGATTGTTGAAAATACACAAACCCAAATGCGGAAAGGAATACTGGAGTATTGCATACTTTCCATTATAGC
>Ga0134126_10006051_pt1 | contig 15147 bp, 15 predicted proteins | sample KB31752_FD_96881 | JGI IMG/M metagenome (GOLD analysis project Ga0134126, IMG submission 96881) | Terrestrial soil microbial communities with excess Nitrogen fertilizer from Kellogg Biological Station, Michigan, USA - KB3-175-2 | ecosystem: Environmental > Terrestrial > Soil > Unclassified ...
ATCGAGGGCGCGCGGCGCAACGAGATCACGAACGCGAGCTTCTTCGCCGGCGACACCCGGCTCGCCCTGCCCGAGCTGCTGGAGCGCGCCGGGCGCCCCGACGTACTCGTGGTCGACCCGCCGCGGGCGGGCCTCTCCAAGAAGGTCGTCCACCGCATCATCGACGCCGCGCCGAAGCGCATCGTCTACGTGTCGTGCAACCCCACCACGCTCGCGCCGAACGCCGCCGAACTCCTCGAGGCCGGCTGGGCGCTGAAGCGCGTGCGCCCGGTCGACATGTTCCCGCAGACGCACCACATCGAGTGCGTGGCGCTGCTCGAGCGCGGCTGACGGCCTCAGCGCCCGCGGCGTTGTGGCCGTGATGCCCGGCTAGGGCGTGACGAGGTGCTCCAGCTGGTAGGCGACCACGTCGGCCTCGCCCGCGACCCCCACGTCCTTCAGCGCCGGCGCGAGGATGTCCTCGTCGAACCGTTTCGCGTACCAGTCGGACTCCCAGATCTGCGCGACGCGCATCTTCCCGTCGACCTCCGTGGCGCCGTGCAGGATCAGGCCGAGCGGGTGGTGGTGGTCGATGTCCAGCCGCGCTCGCAGAGCGTCGTAGGTGCCCCGATCCATACCCCGGTCGATGATCCTGAGAAGCATGCTCCCCCCTCGTTCTGGAGCTCAAGTCTAAGCGGCTAGGCTTGCGCGGTGCGCGCCGCGACGATCCGCGAGCAGGAGATCGTGATCGAGGAGCACCCGGACCCCGAGCCGCAGGGGGAAGAGGTGCTCGTCCGCGTGCACGCGGCGGGTCTGAACGGCGGCGACATGATGCAGAAGCGCGGCCTGTACCCGGCGCCTCCCGGCTATCCGCCGGACATCCCGGGGATGGAGCTGGCGGGCGAGGTCCTCGGACTCGGGCCGAAAGCGAGCCGCTTCGAGGAGGGCGCGCGCGTGATGGCGATCGTGGGCGGCGGCGCCCAGGCCGAGCTCGCGGTCGTGCACGAGCGGCTGCTGATGCCCGTCCCGGCGGGTCTGGGATGGCCCGCGGCCGGCGGGCTCCCGGAGGTCTTCACGACGGCCCACGACGCGGTCTTCGTCCAGGCGGGACTGCGCCCGGGCGAGAAGCTGCTCGTCCACGGCGGCGCGGGCGGCGTCGGCACGGCGGCGATCCAGCTCGCGCGCGCCTGCGGCGCAAGCGTGACCGTGACCGTGCGCAACGACGATCTCCGTGAGGAGGTTGCCGCCCTCGGGGCGACCGCGGTGCCGTGCGAGGGCTTCGCCGAGCGTGGTCCCTTCGACGTGATCCTCGAGCTCGTCGGCGCTCCGAACATGCCCGACAACCTGCTCGCGCTCGCCACCGGCGGGCGCATCAGCGTGATCGGCGTCTCGGCGGGCGCCAAGACCGAGCTCAACCTGCTGGCGCTGATGGGCAAGCGCGCCCGCGTCTTCGGCTCGACGCTGCGCGCCCGCCCGCTGGAGGAGAAAGCGCTGAACGCGCGGCTCGTCGAAGCAGAGGTGCTGCCGCTGTTCGAGCGCGGCGAGGTGAGGGTGCCGGTCGCCGACACGTTCCCGCTCCAGGAGGCAGCGGCCGCGTATGAGCGCTTCGCGAGCGGCGGGAAGCTCGGCAAGGTCGTCCTGGTCTCCGAGTAGGGGCGGCCCGTGTACGAGACCGAGCGCGACCTCGAGCGGCTCCAGGAGCTGCTCGATGCGAGCTACGCGCGCGCGGGCGCTCATCTGCGCTCGATCTGGGGCGAGGAGACACGGCTCGATGCGCGGGCGCTCAGCGCTGAGCTGGCGGGGGTCCAGGTGCTCGACCTGGCGACGGTCACGCCGCGCGGCGAGCCCCGCGTCGCGCCCGTGGACGGGCTGTTCTTCCGCGGGCGCCTCTGGTTCGGCTCGGCCGAGAGCTCACAGCGCTTTCGCAACATCCGCGTGAACCCCGCGGTCAGCGGCGCCATCACGCGCGGGCTCGAGACGTTCCTCGTCCTCGTCCACGGCCGGGCCGTCGAGACCGACCCGCGCGCGCCCGAGGCCGAAGGGTTCGCGGCCTATCCGCGCGAGGTCTACGACTTCGACTGGGACGCGGCGCATCCGGATGCGCCGTATGCCTGGATCGACGCGAGCACGCTGCTCGCGTTCAGGCGCTAGTAGGGCGGCTGCGCGTCGTACCAGTCGCCGAGCACGCGGAACGCGGCCCAGAACTCGCTCTTGGCGGCCTGTTCGTCGAGCGATTCGTCGATGTCGGGCACGTAGAGCGCGTCGATTGTCGGCGTCAGCTGCTGGATCTCGCCGCTGGCCTGCGCAACCGGGTGCGCGAGGGGGATCTCCATGTCGTTCAGCGCCGCCAGCGCCTCAGGGCCCATCACGACGACGATCTTCGGCTGCACGATCGCGATCTCTTCGACGACGCGCGAGATGCACGCGAAGTCGGCGAGCGAGGAATCGCCCAGCGGGCACTTCACGCAGAGCGTGCCGTACACCGCGAGCGGGTCGATCTGCAGCCGCTTCAGCGACTTCATGATCGCGCCGCCGGCGCGTCCGTAGAACGCGACCCCCTCCTCGATCTCGCTCGGCACCGGCGCGTGCTTGAGCAGCATGATGTCGGCCTGCGGGTGCCCGGAGCCGAGCACCGGCATCAGGTTGCCGCGAGGGCAGTGCGGGCAGGCCTGCAGATCGCGCGTGAGCGCGTTGAGCTCACGGATCGCGCGCTCGAGGTACTTCTCGCGGATCTCGTCGTCGGTCACCGGCATCGGTCTCGACGGATTTGACGGTGCCCCGGCTTGTCCTTGACGGTGCATCAGTAGTTGCGTCCTGCGCGCGCCGGGTTTCGGCGCTCTAGGGCCGGCTCCCCTGTCGCGCGCGGCGCAGCCGCCGGGCCCTGCTCGCCCGTCGCGCGGCGCGCGGCCCGGCGCGGGTCTGAAGGAACTTGAGCGCCTGCACGTACAGCAGCGAGGACGGCCCCGTGAGGATGTCGGCGTCGCTGAGCGACTGCAGGAACTCCTCGGGCCCGTCGAAGTCCCGCATCTTGATCCGCACCGAGCCGAGGCCCTGCGCGACGTGGGAGTCCGAGCCGGCCCCGGCGACGATCCGGTACTTCGCGGCGAAGCGGGCGGCCTCGTCGTTGAACGCGCCGATCGCCACGCGGGGGTTGAAGACCTCGATCGCGTCCACGTCCGCCAGGTGCGTCAGCAGGTGCTCGTAGTCCGGCACCGCATGCATGCGGTCGAACGGGTGCGGCACGTACACGACGCCGCCCTGCTCCCGGATCGCCGCGATCGTCTCGGCGAGGCTCATGCCGCGCGGGATCTTCTCCTCGAGGAAGAGCCCGATCACCTCGCCCTGCGTCGCGGTCTTGATCTCCTCGCCCACGATCACCTTGACCCCGAAGGCCGCGGCCCGGCTGCGCGCGTCGAGCGCCCCGGAGATCTCGTTGTGGTCGGTGACGGCGATCGCCCCGAGTCCGCGTTCGCGGGCGGTCGCGAGCAGCACCTCGACCGGGGTCGCGCAGTCGGGCGAGTGGTCGGTGTGCATGTGCAGGTCGACGTCTATCAGCGGCCGCGCCGCGAGTGCCCCGCGCACCTCGTCGCGGTCCGGTGGGCTGTGCCGTCGCGCGGCGAGCTCCGAGTAGATCTCCTCGAGCTTGCCGGCGGCGTCCGGGTCGCCGTCCTCGAGCAGCCGGTAGTCGCCGGGGAACTGGCGTTCCATCAGCGCGGCGGTCGCCGGCTCGCTGGCGATGCGGGCGTCCAGGCGGCCGAAGAAGCTCTCCACGAAGCGCCGCGCGAGCAGCGTCGAGAGCAGCCGTTCGGCGGAGGAGTGAAAGGAGCCGACGTTCAGCGCGCGGGAGTGCCGCAGCGCCGCGTTGGCGGTGCTCGGCGCGAACGGCTCGTGCACGTGCACGAAGTCGAGCTCGACGGCGCCGAGCAGTTCCTCGACGGTCCGCGCGACGTCGATCGGCAGCGCCGGCGGGCGGCGTCGCGCGCTGGGCACGACGTCGAGCACCTCGCCGACCGCGACCACGCGCGGCGAGCCTTCGCCGGTGCCCGCGAGCAGCGCCTCGGGGTTGCCGCGCGCGGCGCGCAGCGCACGGCGCGAGGCCCGCACCCGCTCCTGCGAGCGCGAGGGCGCGACGATCAGGACCCGATGGCCCCGGCGGGAGAGCTCGCCGGCGATGCGCGCGACGTGGGCGTTGACCTCGTTGTCCTCGGCCTCCCAGGGATAGGGAGTGACATGTGCGATCGAGAACGTCTCGGTCATCGACCCCACGAGGTTAGCCGCGTCGAGCCCCGGCCGCCAGCGGCAGGACGCTCCGGGCCGGCATGGGAGCGCCGGCCCGGCCGATCCACTACTTGCTCGAAGCGGCCTTCGCGCGCGCCGGAGCTTTGCGGCCCTTGGGGCGCGTGGCCGGCTTGCGCGCGTACTTGGAGATGAACTTCTCGGTGTCGCGCCGCGCCTGGTCGTCCGGGCGCTGGTTGTGCGGCGACTTCATCAGGTAGGAGGACGGTCCGTCGAGCTGGCCGCCGACGCCGTTGTTCAGCGCGAGCTTGCAGCAGCGGACCGCGTCGATCACGATCCCCGCCGAGTTCGGCGAGTCCCAGACCTCGAGCTTCAGCTCGACGTTCAGCGGCACGTCGCCGAAGGCCTGTCCCTCGACGCGGATGTGCGCCCACTTGCGGTCCGTCAGCCACGGCACGTAGTCCGAGGGACCGATGTAGACGTCCTGAGCCGGCAGCTCGTGGTCCATGATCGAGGTGACCGCGTTGGTCTTGGAGATCTTCTTGGACTCCAACCGCTCGCGCTCGAGCATGTTGTAGAAGTCCATGTTGCCGCCGACGTTCAGCTGCGAGGTGCGCATCATCTTCACGCCGCGATCCGCGAACAGGCGAGCCAGGTTGCGATGGACGATCGTCGCGCCGACCTGCGACTTGATGTCGTCGCCGACGATCGGCAGGCGGTGCTCTTTGAAGCGCCGGTCCCAGTAATCCTCGCGGGCGATGAACACGGGGATGCAGTTGACGAAGCCGCAGCCGGCCTCGAGCACCTGCTCGACGTACCACTTGGTCGCCTGCTCGGAGCCGACCGGCAGGTAGGAGACGACGACGTCGGTGTGCGTGTCCTTGAGGATCTTGACGATGTCGGCGGTCTCGCCGGGCGCCTTGGAGATCTTCTCTTTGAGGTACTTGCCGAGGCCGTCGTGGGTCATGCCGCGGTACACGGGGACGCCGAGCTTCTTCGGCACCTTGGCGAACTTGATGGTGTTGTTCTGCCCGGCCCAGATCGCTTCGCCGAGGTCCTTGCCGACCTTGGCGGCGTCGATGTCGAAGGCGGCCGTGAATTCGATGTCGGAGATGTGGTAGCCGCCGAGGTCCACGTGCATGAGGCCGGGGACCTGCTCGGAGGGGTCGGCGTCTTTGTAGTAGTGGACGCCCTGCACGAAGGCGGAGGCGCAGTTGCCGACGCCGACGATCGCGACGCGGACCTTCTCGGACTGGTAGCGCGCCGCGCCGTTGGAGGAGGCGGCGCCGTTGCCGTTGGTGTGCTGCTTGCTCACGAGTGCGTGTCCTTTGCAGGGGCGCGATGGCCCGGTCGAGGGCGCCCGTCGTCGCGGGGGCCCGGGCTTGCCTTTGGGCCGGACGGGGTTACCGGCCGCTCGGGGGAGACTACCCCCGCCGCTCAGGAAGGTGACACCGTCAGCTCGCGGCGCACGTGCCAGATGCGCTGCCCGACGGTGATCACGCTGAGCGCCGCGAGCACGTACACGGCCGGCTCGAGCAGTTCGAAGCTGCCCAGCGAAGCGCCCTTGGCGAACAGCAGCCCGATCGAGAGGATCACGACGCGCACCGGCCTGGTCGCGATTCCCACCTTGCACTCGACGCCGAGCGCCTCGGCCCGCGCGCGGGTGTAGCTGACCATCAGCGAGGCGAGCACGGCGACCACCACGCCCACGACCGCCCAGCGGTTCTGCTGCAGTGCGAAGTAGCTCGCGACGGCGGCCAGCACGATCCCCTCCTCGATGCGGTCGAGCGTCGAATCCAGGAATGCGCCGAACGGCGTGCCCTTGCCGGACATGCGCGAGTAGCGCCCGTCGAGCGTGTCCATGACCGAGCCGACGATGAACGCGATGCCGCCGAGGAAGAACAGCTGTTCCCAGACGAGCACGGCCGCCACGAGGTTCAGCGCGAGCCCCGTCAGCGAGATCGCGTTGGGGGTCAGACGGGACTCGATCAGGCGGTTGCGGACGAGCTCGCGGCGCTGACCCTGGCCGATCGGGGCGCGCGTCGCACGGCGGCTCGCGCGCGCGGCGCGGGCGGCGTTCCGGCGCGCTCGGCGCGTGGGGGCCTGCTGCCTGGGCGGCATCCGCCGGCTACCCGCTCGCCACCCGCGGCGCGACCGTCGAGAAGCGCCAGACGGATGGTCGCGCGCGCGCCAGCCACGTCGCGCCGTAGGCCGACGCGCCGGCGGTCAGCGCGCCGAGCATCGCGTCCACGAGGAAGTGGTTGGCGGTGACGACGATCACGAACGTGATCAGGAACGGGTAGAGGAGCCACGCCACGCGCGAGTAGCTGTGGCGCGCGAGCCGCGCGAGCGGCCAGCCGATCATCAGGGCGAACGCGACGTGCATCGAGGGCACGGCCGCGTACAGGTTCGTGACCGAGCTGATGGAGGCGCTCTGCCCATCGACCTTGACGCCGGTGAAGTCGGCGACGCTGTCGACGAAGCCCCACTCTGGGAAGAAGCGCGGCGGCGCCGTCGGGAACGCGGTGTAGCCGACGAGCGCGATCGCCATCGCGATCATGAACATGTTGCGCACGAAGTAGAAGCTCTTGTTGTGGCGCAGGTAGATGTAGACCAGGGCACCGATCGTCACGGAGGTCTGCGCGTTGACGTAGATCCAGCTGGAGAGCAACATCACGACGTGGCTGCCCGAGGCCCACGCCTGGATCGAGGGCTCGACGAACAGGTGCATGCCGCGCTCGAGCGAGATCAGGTCGCGGGCGTGCGCGAACGCCTCGTTCGCATCGCCCTCGACGAAGCCGCGCACGAGCCTGTACGCGAGGTACGCCAAGCCGAAGAGAGTGACCTGGCGCAGCGCGTCGATCCAGCCGTGAGGGAGAACGCGCGCTTGCAGTTCGCGAGCGCGAGCGACCATCGTGCGAAGCCTAGACGATGCTCAGCGGCAGCGGGCGCCGTGGGAGAAGATGCGCGCGAGCGAGAACGAGATCCCGACGCGCACGGTCTCCGCTCGCGGCACCCTCACGGCCGTCCAGCCTTCGGGTCCTTCTTCGACGCAGCCGCTGCCGCTCTGAAGCGACCAATAGGGGCTGAAGCGCAGGCGCACCGTGTAGGGCCCGGCGAACGGCGCGTGCACGACGAAGGAGTCGGTGCTCGCGTCGGTCAGCGTCGCGGCGGGCTCGGCCAGGGGCTGCGGATGCACGACCGCGAACAGCCGCCAGTGCTCCGAGCGCCACACTTCCTGCAGGAAGCGACTCGCTTCCGGTGAGCGCACGAGCCGCGCCTCGGCCTTGCCGGAGTAGTCGAGCGGGGCGTCGGGCAGCGCGACGTAGGAGATCGCCTGTGCGGCGAGCCACAGGCGGTAGGTGGACGCCGCGATCGGCCCCTCTTCGTAGAAGAGCGGATTGCGGTAGCGGTCGAGCTGGCGCTCCCAGCCGCGCGCGATCATCGCCGCCGGCGCCACGTAGCGAGCCTCCCAGTGATCGACGGTCGGGACGACCTCGATGCGCACGGGCCGGGCGCCGTAGCCGACACCCAGCGCCTTCAGCTCGCCGATGAGCGGGCGGTAGTAGGAGGCCTCGACGGCCGGGTTCGAGCGCGTCGAGACGAAGTCGGTCAGCGGCGCGTTGACCTGCCAGTAGAGCAGCGGCGCGACGAGCACGACGGCGGCCGCGCGCCGCCAGCGCGGCGAGGCGTCGAGCAGCGCGCAGACGGCGAGGGGCCCTGCCGCGAGCGCGCCCAGCCTGTCGACGTTGCCGCCGACCGCGCTCGGCACCACGTAGGCCCCGAGCAGCGCGAGCGCATACAGGAGCGCTCCGATCCGGAGCGCGCACTGCTCGCGCGGGAGCATCAGGCCGACCGCGATCACGGCCGCGAGCGCGGGGTAGAACGCCGAGGCGACGAACGGCTGCGTCCCGCCTTCGGGGAACGCGACCGTCAGCGCCACGATCGGCGCCAGCGAGCAGGCCGCGAGCGCGGCGCAGCGCACGCGCGTCGCCGTCCCTGCCGCGGCGAGGCACCAGGCGAGCGCGACCAGCGCCAGGAAGGCTCCGGCGACGGGGCTGGCGAGCGCGGTCACGACCGCGACCGCGAGCGCCGCCGCCCAGCGGCTCCGTTGCGCGAGCACCAGCGAGCCGAGCCCGATCGCCAGGCCGAGGTCGAAAGGCACCCGGCTCGAGAGCAGCGCGATGCCCGCGCCGAACGCGAAGAAGAGCGCCCCCCACCGGGCCGCGCGCGGTGGGAACCGGTCCCGGATCGCCAGCTCGAACAGCGCCGTCGCCGCCGTCATCGAGAGCGCGGCGAGCAGGGCGGGGCCGATCGCCGCGCCGAGCGCGGGCGCGAGCAGCGAGTACGCCGGCAGATGGTGGCCGCCGTACCAGCTGTTGTCCCAGAGCGTGAAGCCGAGCTGCGAGAACAGGTGACTGCGGTAGCTGGCCGCGGCGAGGTCGGGGCTCTGCGGCGCGACGATCAGGTAGGCGACGGCAAGGAGCGCCGTGAGCACCCAGGCGGGCGGCGTGCGGAGCCGCGCTCGCGCCGTCGCCGCAGGCCCGGCTTGCGCGTGTGCGCTCACCCGTCGCTCAGGAAGGCGGCCACGCGATCGATCATGTCAGGCCGATCGAGCCACCCCCAGTGCCCCGCGTTCGCGTACTCGGCGAGCTCCGCCCGGGGCAGCGCGGCGGCGAAGTCGGCCCCGAAGTGCGCGGGGATGTAGGGGTCGCGAACGCCCCACACCACGAGTGCCGGCACGTCGAGCTCGCCGAGCCGCGCACCGGCCGCGGCGAGCTTCTCCGGCGGCGAGCTGCGGTAGAGGCGCAGGATCGCGCGCTGCGTGCCCTGGTCGAAGTGGGCCATCGTGCTGTCGATCCACTGCTCGGGCAGCGGCCCCGGCGTCGCGTTGGACTCGCGGGTGAGCTGGCGCAGCGTGGAGCGGAACGTCATCCCCATCGAGAACTCGCCGAGCACGGGCGTGCGCCAGATGCGCGCCGTGCGATGCCAGCGGTAACCGGGCAGCAGCGGCACCGCGTTGATGATCACGATGCGTGCGATCCGCTCGGGCATCCGCTGTGCCGTCAGCAGGCCGACCGCGCCCCAGTCGTGCACGACGAGGCTCACGCGGTCGAGCGCGCGATCGTCGAGGAAGCGCTCGAGGAAGCGGTCGTACTCCTCCATCGTGTAGGTGAGGTAGCCGGGCTTGCCCGAGCGTCCGAAGCCGGGCAGGTCCGGTGCCACGCCGCCCGTCCGCTCCAGGAACGGCACCCAGTCATCGGAGCTGGTCGGCACGCCGTGGAGGTAGAGCGGCGTCACGGCGCCGGCCACCGGGGCGCTGCGCCAGAACAGCGGGATCGGCCCGCCGGTCACCGCGGGGATCGCGATCTCGCCCTGATGCTCTGAGACCTCGGGCACGCGGCAAAAATACCCCCCATCGCGGGGAGCAGGCAGTCAGTACGGTGGGCGGCGTGAAGGCCGCGACACGCAGAGAGGCATGGCGCCCGCCGGCGCGGGCGCGCGTGCTGCGCATCCGCGAGCGCCTGCGCGAGGTGTACGGACTGCCGTTGATGGCGCCCCACGGCCACCCGATCGCCGAGCTGATCCTGACCGTGCTCTCACAGTCGACCAACGACCGCAACCGCGACGTCGCCTACCTGCGCCTGCGGGCGCGGATGCCGGCCTGGGAGCACGTGCGCGACGCGCCGGTGGAGGAGGTCGAGGAGGCGATCCGTCCCGGCGGCATCTCCAAGGTCAAGTCCGCGCGGATCCAGGCGATCCTGGCCGCGATCACCGCGGACCCGCGTGACCCTCCGCATGAGCTCTCGCTGGACTGGCTGCCTCGCGTGCCGCTCGAGGAGGCGCGCGCCTACCTCGTCGCGCTGCCGGGCGTCGGGCGCAAGACGGCGGCGTGCGTGCTGCTCTTCTCCTACGGCCTGCACGACGTCCCGGTCGACACGCACGTCTCGCGGGTCGGCGGGCGTCTCCACCTGCTGCGAGAGGGCGCGCCGTTCGAGGAGCTGCACGACCAGATGCTCGCGCTGACACCGCCCGGGGGCGAGCTGGAGCTGCACGTCAACCTGCTGCGCCACGGCCGGCGCACCTGCCACGCGCGCCGCCCGCAGTGCACCGACTGCGCGCTCGCGCGGATGTGCCCGAGCCGGCGCTTGTTCGTCTGAGCGTCCGGGCTAGCCGCGCGCGTGCGGCAGCACCGCGAACGCGATCACGGCGTAGTGCATCGCCGCGGCGGCGAGCACGAGCGCGTGGAAGACCTCGTGGTAGCCGAACACCTTCGGCCACGGGTTCGGGCGTCCCGAGGCGTAGACGACGGCTCCGATCATGTAGAGCAGGCCGCCGCCGGCGAGGCCCGCCACGCCCAGCCAGCCCACGGCAGCGGGCAGCTCGCCGAGCACGGCCGCCGAGACAGAGCCCAATGCCACGTAGACGAGCGCGAGCAGCCACTTCGGCGCGTCGATCCACAGCAGCTTGAAGATCACCCCACCGAGCGCGCCTGCCCACACGACGATCAGGATCGTGTGCGCGAGCGACCCGTGCAGCGCGATCAGGCAGACCGGCGTGTAGGTGCCGGCGATCAACACGAAGATCATCGAGTGGTCGAGCCTGCGCATCCAGCGCCGCGCGCGCGGGCGCCAGGTGACGCGGTGGTAGAGCGCGCTCGTGCCCAGCAGCGCGGTGAGAGCGCCGGCGTAGACCGCCGCGGCCAAGCGCGCGCGGGCGTCCGAAGCGGCGGCGATCAGCGCGGCGCCGGTGGCGATCGAGACGAAGAACGCGTACTCGTGGGAGACCCCCCGCAGGCGCGGCTTCACCGGGACCACGGCCTCGCCCCCTTGCATGGCAGCGTCCATCTTCCTACACGGTAGCTTGCCGCGCCCCCGGCGCCGGCGGTTCAGGCAGACGCAGCCCGGTCGGCGAGCTTCGCGCTCGCCCGCTCGGGCGAGACCTTCACGACGTCCCACGCGAGCCCCACGCGCTCGAGCCCCAGGATCAGCCACCCGGACGGGTCGAGCTCGTACCAGCGGAGCCCGTGGAAGGCCGAGCGCGGGAAGGCGTGGTGGTTGTGATGCCAGGCCTCGCCGAGCGAGGGGAGCGCCAGCCAGAAGACGTTGGTCGAGTGGTCGTCGGTGTCGAAGCGGCGGCTGCCGAAGAAGTGGCAGATCGAGTTGATGCTCCACGTGACGTGGTGCACGAGGAAGATGCGGATCAGCCCGGCCCACAGCAGCGCGGAGAGGCCGCCCGCGACCAGCGAGCCGCCGCTGAGCGCGAACCCCAGCAGGAAGGGGACGAGCAGGCTCGAGAGCGCGATCAGCGGGAAGCCGCGGTTGATGCGGCGCATCGTCGGGTCCTGGACGAGATCCGGCGCGAAGCGTTTCGAGGAGGCCTGTCCGTGCGTCTCGAACAGCCAGCCGGTGTGCGCGAACCAGAGGCCCCTGGCCATCCCGCCGAGGCCGGCGCCGACGCCGGCGTGGGGACTGTGGGGGTCGCCGTCTTCGTCGGTGAACGTGTGGTGCTTGCGGTGGTCGGCGACCCAGTCGATGACGCCGCCCTGCACCGAGAGCGAACCCATCACGGCGAGCACGTATCGAAGCCAGGGGTGCGTCTGGAACGCGCGGTGGGTGAGCAGGCGGTGGTAGCCGACGGTCACGCCGACGGCGCTGAGCGCGTACATGACCGCGAAGATCGCGAGGTCGCGCCAGCCGAGGAAGTGGTTCCAGAGCAGGATCGCGCCCGCGATCACGGCCAGGAACGGGATCACGACTGCGGCGATGTTGGCGTTCCGCTCGAGCCTGGTCACGATCCGTCTCCGATCTGCCCGTGCGCGCGGCCCAGCGCCATCGCGGGAAGACCGGCGAGCGCCGCCAGCCCGAGGGCCGAGCGCGGTTCGTAGGCCGCGGTCCAGAGTCCTCCGTGCGCTGCGCCGTCGCTGAAGAGAGCCTCGGCCTGAGGCGCCTCGGCGGGATCGCGGTTCAGGTCGTGGACGAGCAGCGCCGCCATCAGCGCGCGGGTGGTGGCGGGCTCGAAGATCTCGATCCCGAACAGGCCGGCGCCGGCGTAGGCGGCGGCGAGCACCCTGTTCTTCGTGACCGAGCGCGTCCACGTCGCGGGCGCGACGTTGAACGAGACCTGCCCGCCGGAATCGGCCGCGGTGAGACCGCGCCAGCGCTGCAGGCGCTTGGCGATCGCGTAGTTGGGGCCCTGCTGCTCGATCAGCGCGTCGGCGACAGGGACCGCATCGGCGTAGGCGGGGCGGTACAGGCGCCCGCCCGACAGTGCCTTCAGCGGCGCTTGGGCGATCCGGCGCGCGCGGCGCGCGTCGTAGGCGGCGCGCGCTCGTTCGGCGGTCGCGTCCGGCACCACGTAGGCGTCGGTGGGCGTCGCGAGCCAGGCCAGCGCCGTCGAGGGTTCACGCTCGATCATGTCGGTCGCCAGCGCGTCGAACGCGCCGGTCAACAGCACGTGCGCGCCGCCGTCCGCATACGCGTACATGCCGAGCACGGGGCGTCCCCCGCCGGCGCCGAGGCTGTCGGTCAGCCAGGCGCTCGCGGCCGGCAGGTCGGCGAGCACATCGAGGCCCGGTGTGCCGTCGACCGCGACGGGCATCCGCACCGTGCCGGCGCCGCGCCGCGCGATCAGCTGGATGCGCGACCACACCGCCTCGTCGGGCAGGTCGAGCGCGAGCACCTCCGCGCCCCAGGCGCAGAGCGGCGCGAGCGGCCCGATCTCCGAGCCCGCGCCGACCATCACGACCGTCCGCCCCGGCAGCGCCAGCCACTCGGGGTGCTCGGCGACGGCGCCGACGGCCTGCGCGAACGAGGGCTCGACGATGCCGTCGTCCGCCCACCGCTCGAGCTGCGCGAGCAGCTCTCCGCCGCTGAGCGCGCGGCCCCCGTAGGGGATCTCGAGCCGCTCCGCGGGAGCGGCGGCGCCGCGGATCTCGCCGCTGCCCGGCGGTGCCGGGGAGCCCTGCCCGAGCGCATCGGCGAGCGGGACCTCGCCCCGCGCGGTGTCCAGCACGAGCCGCTCGCGCATCGAGTCGAGTCCGGCCCGGGCGATCGCCGGAGCGTGGGCCGGCTCGGCGGCGGCCGCTGTCAGGGCGCGCAGGAGCGGCGGGTAGCCGCTGCGCCACGACTCGCAGGTGCCGATGCGCTCGGCCAGCGCGCGGTCCGCGGCGCGCGCGGCGTCGGCGACGATCGCGCGCGTCGTCCAGGTCGTCGAGCGCCGCCCGCCGACATCGGGGAAGCGCAGCGGGCCGCCCTCGCCGGCAGCCGCTCGCGGCTGCGCGCGCGGCTCGGTGTGGGCGGGGGTCTCCACCTACGCGACGATATGTGCGCGCCGAGTATGTTTCTTGGTGAATGAGCGTCAACCTGGCATGGAAAAACTATGTCGAGGGCACAGATGAGTGGCTCGAAGAGGACGCTCTGCGGGAGATCAGAGGCGCGCTTGCTCCGATCGCCGACGCGGTCGTCGGCGCGATCCAGCGCGAGGTGCCCGACTACGCGCGCCCGCTCGAGGGGGATTTCGGTCGTGGCATCCGGATGGGGACCGAGGTGGCGCTGCGCCGGTTCATCGGCGACGAGCAGGATGGTGCCGGCGGCGACGACGTCTATCGCCGGCTCGGGGGCGGGGAGTACCGCGCCGGGCGCAGCCTCGACGCCCTGCAGTCGGCCTACCGCGTCGGCGCCCGCGTCGCCTGGCGGGAGATCAGCGATCGCGCGGCGGCGGCGGGCGCCTCCCCGCGCGCACAGCGAAACCTCGCCGAGGCTGTGTTCGCTTACATCGACCGCATCGCGGGAGAGTCGGTCGAGGGCTACGCAGCGGCGCAGACGCGCGACGCGGGCGATCTGGACCGGCGCCGCTCGGAGCTCGCCGAGATGCTGCTCAGCGGGGTCGCCGCCGATGACGCCGAGTTGGCGCGCACGGCGGAGACGGCGCGCTGGCCGCTGCCGCGGACGGTCGCGTGCCTGGTCGTCTCCGGCGAGCAGGCCGAGCGTGCAAAGCGGCTGCTGAGCGGCGAGTCGCTCGGCGTGCGGACCGGCGAGACGACCGGGATCGTGGTGCCCGATCCCGCCGCGCTCGAGCGCGAGGCGGCGCGGCTCGCGGAGCGCCTGCAGCTGCGCGTCGCCGTGGGTCCGACGGTGAGCCTGACGGAGGCTCCCGCCTCGATGCGGCTCGCGCGCCGTGCGCTCGCGCTCGCCGAGCCCGGCCGCGCGCCGGTGCTCGCCGAGCTGCGCCTGGCCGAGATCGCGCTCCGCGGCGCGCCGGAGATCGCCCCGCTGCGCCGCCGGCTGCTCGCGCCGCTCGACGGCCAGACGCCCGCGAGCCGCGAGCGACTGGAGGCGACGCTCCTGCAGTGGCTGCGCCACCGCGGCGCGCAGGGAGCGATCGCCGCCGAGCTCGGCGTTCACCCACAGACCGTGCGCTACCGGATGGCGCGCCTGCGCGATCTGATGGGGGAGACGCTCGAGGACCCCGAGCAGCGCTTCGCGCTGGAGATGGCGCTGCGGGGCTGAGGGCGCTCAGGGGAGCGGGGCGCCGCGCGTTTCCTCGCCGTCCACCCAGTGGACCGTGCTGCCCGACACGTAGAGCGAGTCCGGTGCCACGCCGGGCCCTTCGTCCAGCACAACCGCGGGGCCGGTGCGGGGAGCCGCGATCACAGCAGCGCTGGCGCTCGCTGTGCCTCCTGCCGTCTCGTTCCTCGATGATCCATGCGACCTCGCCGCGCGGGGTGACATCCAGCGCGCCGATGCCTTCGTAGCCGGCGAAGCCCGCGTCGATCGAGTACCCGGCGGGCGCTTCACGTAGCACGGTGCGCGTAGCCACGTCGACCACCACCAGACGCGAGGCTGCGGTATCGACCCCGGTCAGCTGGTGCACCACGTAGGCGACGACAGGAGACGCCGTCGCGATCATGCCGAGGTTGCCGCTGTGCGG
>Ga0134126_10006052_pt1 | contig 15146 bp, 10 predicted proteins | sample KB31752_FD_96881 | JGI IMG/M metagenome (GOLD analysis project Ga0134126, IMG submission 96881) | Terrestrial soil microbial communities with excess Nitrogen fertilizer from Kellogg Biological Station, Michigan, USA - KB3-175-2 | ecosystem: Environmental > Terrestrial > Soil > Unclassified ...
CAGCGCGGCTGATCCTCCCGATGAGCCGCCCGAAGTGCGCGACGGGTCCCTCGGGTTGCGGGTGTCCCCGATGTCGGGATGGGCGAACCCCGCCGCATACTCCAGGCACTGAGTAGCGGCGAACACCTCCGCGCCGGCGGCGCGCAGGCGCGTCACGATGACCGCGTCCTTCTTGGCTGGCCCGGGGTCGCTGGCCGGGCTGCCGCATCTGGTCGGCACGCCGGCGATCGAGGCGATGTCCTTGACCGCGACCGGCTCGCCAGCCAGTGGTCCGTGCGCGGCCCGGTCAGGAGCGCCGATCACGGCGGCGACGGCGTTCAGCGGCGTGCCGAGGCGGTCGAGACGCTCATAGGTCGCCAGCAGGTCGAGATTGGACCGCGAGCAAACCCGGTCGCCGCGCTCGATGGCCTGGACTAGCTCGATGATCCTGGCGATCAGCGGCGCCTGCGGTCCGGCCAGCCCGTCGAGGATCGCGGCGACCTCGGTCGGACGGTGCAGCACGGCAAGATCGCGGTAGATGCCCGAATGCGTCTTCGCTGACCGCCGGTTGAACTCGGCCAGTCTCGTCAGCGATCCGTCGAGATCGGCTGGGTCAAAGCCGTCGAGTGGCACCGCCGGCAGCGGCGCCTGGGCGAGCACTTGCCTTGCCACCGCGAGCATGAGCGGCTGATACGCGGGATCGTCAAGCGTGTCGGCGATCGGCAGATCGCTGACCGCGCCCGCGGCGAGCATCGCGCCGTAAGCCTCCTTGGCCCAGATATAGCCGAGCACGTTGGAGGTGATCTCGGCGTCGGCGATGTCGGCGGCGAGCGAGGTGATCCGGTCGCTGATTGTGCCGTCAGTCTCGCCGACCACGAACGTTGCCCGGTTGCCGCGCAGCACAAGGCCAGGTTCGATGACGTCGGCGCCGAAGTTGACGCAGGCCTCGACCACCTTGCCTGGTCCAACCGCATCGGCGAGCACAGCCGTGTTCAGCCCGTTCTGCATGGACAGCACGTAGCCGGAACCGCCAAGCCGCCCGGCGACCGCCGCGGCGGCGGTCGCCGTGTGATGCGCCTTGACCGAGATGAGCACCGGGCAGTCAAGCACCGAAGGCAACTCGTCAGGAAGAACCGCTCCGGCGTGCGCGGTGAAGTTCTCCACCGGGCCGGTGATCTTTATGCCATGCGCTCTGACCGCGTCGACGACGCGCGGGTCAGCGTCCGCGATTAGCACATCGTGGCCGTCCCGTACCAGGCCGGCCGCCACAGTACCCCCGATGGCCCCACAGCCAAGCACTATATAACGCACGGCTCGGAACGTTACAACACGGTAACGCCATCGGTCTAGGTATCAGCCTACTATTTACAACTCGCCGGTTTGCGGCCAGATTATGAAAAACAAAGGTTTGTCCAGCTAGGCTGGTCAGCCTGTAGGGCGAGCAGCGTGGCTTGCCGTGTGCCCCGGGCGAGCGGGGATAGCACAGCGGTCGGATCTCGGTCGCCTTAACTAAGGAGCTTGCGTGAGGGTTCGAATCACATCGGCCAAGGCTCTGATCGCGGCCAGCGCACTCGTTGTACTGGCCGCCTGCGGTTCAGGAGGAAGTTCGTCGTCCAGCGGATCCGCCGCGCCGGCCGGCGCTCCGATCCGCGGCGGCAACCTCGTATTCGACGCTCTCCAGGACGCGCAGTCGATGAACAACACGACCGTCTTCGACAACAACTCGATCTGGATCTTCGAGCAGATCTTCCAGCCGCTGTACACCGTCACGAACAACGGCAAGGGCGTGGAGCCTTGGCTGGCTACCAGTTACACGATGTCGCCAGACAAGAAGTCATACACGTTCAAGCTCAGGCCAGGCGTGAAGTTCTCCAACGGCAAGCCGATGACGTCAGCCGACGTGAAGTTCTCGATCGACCAGGACCGCAAGGCGAAGGGCGGATGGGACTTCCTGGACTTGGCGATCGCCTCGGTCGACGACCCGTCGCCAGGCACGGTGGTCATTCACCTCAAGTACCCGTGGGCGCCGCTGCTTGCCGACTTGTCGATCTTCGCCAACGGCATCGTGCCGAACAACTACGACGGCCAGACCGAAGCGCAGTTCTACACCCACCCGATCGGCACCGGCCCGTTCATGTGGGATTACTGGCACAAGGGCCAGGCGCTCAAGCTGGTGCGCAACCCGTACTACTGGCAGCGGGGCAAGCCCTACCTGAACAGCGTGACCTGGGAGGACGTGCCGAGCGACAACACCAGGGAACTCAACCTCAAGGGCGGCCAGGCTCAGATCGACCAGACTCCGGCCTGGTCAACGGTGGACAGCCTGAAGACCACGCCGGGCGTGACAATGTCCTTGTTCCCCTCGACTCAGACCAACTACCTGGCGTTCAACGAACATCGCAAGCCGTTCGGCGACGTGCACGTTCGCCGGGCTATCTCGTTCGCGATCAACCGGGCAGCGCTGGTCAAGGCCGTTCTGTTCGGCAACGGCAAGCCGGCCAACTCACTGTTGCCGCCGCAGGTGCCGTTCTACCAGGCCGCCACCCAGGGGCTGCAGTTCGACCTGACCGCCGCCAAGGCGGAGATGGCCAAGTCCTCCGTTCCGCACGGCTTCAGCACCGAAATCATCGTCCCGTCAGGAAACTCGGACTACATCACGATCGCGACGATCCTGCAGGCCGAGCTGAAGCCTCTCGGCATCAAGCTCAACATCAGCGAGCTTGACCCGAACACCGTCAATAACGACGAACAGCACTTCAAGTACGACATGGTGCTGACGCTGTGGACGATGGACATCCCTGACCCTGATGAGCTCACCTACTTCGCTGTCGACCCCCAAGGTGGCGCGAGCTCCTTCTTCACGTTCTACAACAACCCGACGGTGGTCAAGGACACCGTCGCCGCGGAGAAGACCACCGACCCGGCCGCTCGCCAGTCTTTCTACAACGTCGTGCAGGCCGACGCGGCGGCCGACGCGTTCATGGCCTTCCTGTACTACTCGCCTTACCCATACGCCTCGACGAGCAACGTGCACGGCTTCTTCGTGACACCTCTCGGCAACATGCACATGGAGGACGTCTGGCTCAGTAAGTAACGGTGCGGTGCTGGCCCAGGGGGACGACCCCCTGGAACCCCCGCACGCCCGCAACTGGCACAGGTACGTTGAGAGGTGAGAGCCATTGGGACGGATGACGTTCGTCTTCCAGCGTCTGCTGATGCTGATACCAGTGGCGATCGGCGTCACGATCGTCGTTTTCTTCATGATCCACTTGATCCCCGGCGACCCGGCGAGCACGATACTCGGGATCCATGCCACCCCGAAAGCCGTGGCCTTTCTGCACCACGAATGGGGTCTTGACCGGCCGCTGGTAAGCCAGTACTGGCTGTTCATGGACCGGCTGGTGCACGGCAATCTCGGCCAGAGCCTGTACTACAGCGCGCCGGCGGCCAGCATCATCGCGACGCGGGTACCCGCCACGCTGTGGCTCGTGGTCTACGCGGCCATTCTCGCCATCGCGATCAGCGTCCCGCTCGCCATGATCGCGGCAAGCCGCAAGGATGGTGTACGCGACCACGTGGTCAGGGCCGTCCCGCTGGTCGGTCTCGGGATGCCGCCGTTCTGGCTCGCGATCCTGTTGATCTACGCCTTTGCCATCACCGTGCACTGGTTCCCTACCAGCGGCTACGGCGCCGGGTTCTTCGGTCACCTGCACTCGATGTTCCTGCCTGCGCTCGTGGTGGCGATCGCGCTCGCGCCTGTGGTCATCCGCGCGCTGCGGGCCAGCATGCTCAACGTGCTCGGCGCCGAGTACATCACCACGGCGAAGTCCAAGGGAGTGCCAGCGCCGCAACTGTTTCTGCGGCACGTGCTGCGCAACGCGGTGATCCCGGCGGTGACCGTGCTCGGCATCAACATCGGCTTCCTGATTGGCGGGACCGTCATCATCGAGAACGTCTTCGCGATTCCCGGCATCGGACAGCTGATGATCAGCTCGATCTTCCAGCGCGACTTCCCGGTCGTGCAGGGCGTGACCCTGGTATTCGGAGTCCTCGTCGTCATGGTCAACCTGCTGGCCGACCTGTCCTATGCCGCGCTTGACCCGAGAGTCAGGTTCGACCGATGAGTGCCATCTCGGCGGACGGTCTAATGGCCGTCGAGCGGCAAGTCGCGCCGCGCTCGGTGCGCCGTTGGTACCGGCAGCCGGCGCTGGCGTTCGGTGTCGTCCTGCTCGGGCTGATCGTGATCGCCGCAGTGCTCGGTCCGCTGCTGAGCCCCTACAACCCGATCACGCAGAATCTCGGCCAGACGCTGCTCGGACCGAGCGCGCACCACCTGGTCGGCACCGACCAGCTTGGCCGCGACACCTTTACCAGGCTGCTTTATGGTCTGCGCAACGACCTGCGCATCGCGTTCCTCGCGGTGGTTTCGCCGTTCTGCATAGGCGTGGTGCTCGGCAGTATCTCCGGCTACTTCGGCGGCTGGGTCGACGCCGTGATCATGCGGCTGGTCGACATCGTCGTCGCCTTCCCTTTCTACGTGCTGGTCATCGCTCTGGTCTTCGTGCTCGGCCCCGGTCAGCGCAGCATCTACATCGCGATCACGCTGGTCGGCTGGGTGTCCTACGCGCGGATCATCCGCAGCGAGATCCTGGTCGCCAAGAGGCAGGATTACGTGCTCGCCGCGCAGTCGGGCGGCCTGTCGGCCGTGCGCATCATGGCCAGGCACCTGCTGCCTAACGTCGTCAGCCAGGCAATCATTTACGGCATGTCCGACATCGTGCAGGACATCTTGGCGATCGTCGCGCTCGGCTACTTCGGGCTAGGCATTCCGCCGCCGACGCCTGATCTCGGCTCAATGATCAACGACGGGCAGAACTTCATGACCACGCACTGGCAGCTCACCACGTTCCCCGGCCTCGTCGTCGTTCTGGTCGGGCTGTCGCTTTCTCTGATCGGCGACGGGCTCGCCGACATCATCAGGCCAGGTCAGGCATGACCATCGGAGGTGCGGGAGCGTTGTCGGGGGCAGGCACGGGCGGTACCGTGCTCGAGGTTCGCGATCTGCGCGTGCGGATAGCGGCCCGGCACGGAACCGTCCGCGCGGTCGACGGCGTCTCGCTCGAGGTGGCCAGGGGCGAGGCGGTCGGCCTGGTCGGTGAGTCAGGATCAGGCAAGAGCATGACGCTTCGCGCGATTATCGGCGTGCTGCCGCCCGAAGCGAAAGTCACCTCGGGCCAGGTCCTGCTCGATGGGGTCGATCTGGTACCGCTGTCGAATTCAGACCTCAACCGGATACGCGGCCCGAAGATATCGATGATCTTCCAGGAGCCGATGAGCGCGCTCAACCCGGTCATGCGGGTCGGTTACCAGATAGCGGAAGGCCCGCGGGTACATCTCGGCTACAGCAAGGCCCAGGCCGCGGAACGTGCGCTTGAGCTAATGCGCCGGGTCGGCATTCCCGATCCCGAGCGGCGGTTCCGTGCCTATCCGCACGAGTTCTCCGGCGGAATGCGGCAGCGCGTAATGATCGCGATCGCGCTGTCCTGCGAACCCGAGATCATCTTGTGCGACGAGCCGACCACCGCGCTCGACGTGACCATCCAAGATCAGATCCTGCGGTTGCTCGCCAGCCTGTGCCGCGAGTCAGGGGTGAGCCTCATCTTCGTCACCCATGACCTCCCTGTCGTCGCCCAGCTATGCCAGCGGGTCGCGGTCATGTACGGAGGAGAACTGGTCGAGCGTGGTCACGTGCACGATGTGCTGCTCGACCCGCGCCATCCATACACACTGGGGCTGGTCAGGTCCGCGCCTGACGTGGAGTACGTGCGCGAGTCGCTGGTGCCGATCCCCGGGTCGCCGCCTAGCCTGGTCAGCCCGCCATCGGGATGCCGGTTCCATCCCCGATGCGCATTCGTCGAGCAGGACTGCCGGGTGCAACCAACTCCGCTGCGCGAGCTGCCTGGCGGCCGGTACACCGCCTGCCTGCACTATGAGCGCTGCGAGGAAGCCCTAGCCGATCGGATCAGGCCATGACTGAACCGCTCCTTTCGGTCAGCGACATGGCCGTGTCGTTCACCGTGGGCTCGCGGCTCGCCGCCAGCATCAAGCACGAGCAGCGGCTGCTGCGCGCTGTCGACGGCGTCGATCTCGACCTCGCCAAGGGCGAGGCGCTGGCGCTGGTCGGCGAGTCTGGTTCTGGCAAGTCCACCTTCGCGCTCGCACTCGCCGGCCTTCGGCCCGCCGACCGCGGGCAGATCAAGTTCGACGGAAGGGTCCTGCCATCCCGCAGGTCGAGCGCCGATCAGCAGCGCATCCAGATGGTCTTCCAGGATCCCTACTCCTCGCTCAACCCGAGGCTGACCGTGGGCGGCATGCTCCGCGAGCTGATTCGGGTGCATCACATCGTGCCCCAAGGCCAGGCCGACTCTTACTGCAAGGAGCTGCTCAGGCTGGTCGGGCTCGACGGGGAGGCGATGCGCGCGTACCCGCGGCAGTTCTCTGGCGGCCAGCGCCAGCGGGTCGCGATCGCAAGGGCCCTCGTGCTCAAGCCGGACGTGCTGGTCGCCGACGAGCCTGTGTCGGCGCTCGACGTCAGCGTCCAGGCGACGATACTGAACCTGCTGGCCGACCTGCGGGCCGAACTCGGACTGACACTGCTGCTGATCTCGCACAACCTGGCGGTGGTCAGGCACCTATGCGACCGGGTCGCCGTTATGTACCTGGGCCGGATCGTCGAGGTCGCGCCGACCGAGCAGCTTTTCGCCGACCCGAGGCACCCCTACACCAAGGGCCTGCTCGCCGCCATCCCGCGGCTGACCGCCGACCCAGTCAGGGAAGCCGATGAGGGACCCGCGGTGGTCGGCGACCCGCCGAGCGCGCTGCGCATCCCGGTCGGCTGCAGGTTCCGCACCCGGTGTCCCATCGCGCAGCAGCGCTGCGAGTTCGACGACCCGCTGCTGACGGCGGCACCAGGCAGCCCCGCCCATCGGGCCGCGTGCCATTTCGCGTTCGAAGGGGCGATCGACGCACCGCCGGCCGGGCAGCGGGCGGCCGTGCCGGGGAAAGGGGACTAGCCATCACTCCGATCATGATTGCCAGCGAACGCGGCGAGGTTGGCCTGGCCGCTGGCATGGATTTGCTCAGGGTCGGCAAGAGCGCGATGGATGCGGTCGAGGCCGCCGTCAGGGTCGTCGAGGCGAACGAGGCCGATCATTACGTCGGCGTCGGCGGCCTGCCGAACTTGCTCGGGGTGGTCGAGCTTGACGCCTCGATCATGGACGGGGCGACCAGGCGGGCCGGAGCGGTAGCGGCGGTCACCGGCTTCCCTCACCCGATTTCCATCGCTCGCGCCGTCTGCGACCGGCTGCCCCAGCATCTGCTGCTGGTCGGCGCCGGTGCCGAGCGGTTCGCAGATGAGGCCGGCATCGAGCGCGGCGAGACGCTGACCGACGAAGCCAAGCGCATGTGGCGCGAAGGGCTAGAACCCGATGGCCTCGCTCGCGCGCGGGAGAGCTTCGGACCCGGCGAAGCGGAATACCGGCGCTGGGCACTCGACCGGATCGCGGCCATGGTGCCGCCCAGCGGGCCATGGGGTACGGTCAACGTGCTCGCGCTCGACGCCGCCGGCAACCTGGCGGTCGCGGTCAGCACTAGCGGCTACCCATGGAAGTTCCCCGGCCGGGTCGGCGACTCGGCGCTGATCGGCGCTGGCAACTACTGCGACAACCGGTTCGGCGCCGCCGCTTGCACCGGTCGAGGCGAGCTCGCCATCCGGGCGAGCACGGCCAGGTGCGCGGTGCTGGCGCTGGCCAGCGGCTTGGGTCCGGCGCAGGCGTGCGCCAGCGTCCTAGCCGATGCCGCCGAGCTGCCCGACGACTTCAGGTCCGGACTGCAGGTGCTTTGCCTGACACCGGACGGCAGCCACGCCGGAGCTTCAACCAGGCCAGGGTCGACCTACAGCGTGATGAGCGCCGCCGACGACACCTACCGCATACAGGAAAGAGCCCAGATATGAGGACACGGCTATGAGAGCGCAGCTATGAAGGTCTTCCTGTCCAGTGATATGGAAGGGACCGCGGGCGTCGTCGACTGGGAGCAGTGCGTCGGCCAGGGCGCTGAGGCGGCGGCCGGCCGGAAGCTGCTGCTCGCCGAGGTCAACGCGGCGATCGAGGGTGCGCTCGCTGGCGGCGCCACCGAGATCGTGGTCAACGACTCGCACTCGACCATGCGCAATCTTCCGCCGGGCGAGCTGAAGGGCGGCGCCTCCTATATATCTGGCAGCCACAAGCCGCTCTACATGATGCAGGGGCTGGACGACAGTTTCGACGCCGTGCTGTTCGTCTCTTATCACGGCTCGATCGGAGCCCCGGCCGGACTTTCCCATACTTATAACCCCAGGGCCGTCATGGAGGCCAGGCTCGACGGCGTGGTGACCGGCGAGGCCGGAATCAACGCGCTGGTCGCCGCTCACTACGGTGTGCCTGTCGTGGCTGTGACCGGCGACCGCAGCGCCTGCGACGAGACCACGGCGCTGATCCCGGGCGTGCACGCAGCCGTGGTGAAGGAGACCGTGAGCCGGGTTGCCGCGCACAGCCTGCACCCCGATCGGGCCTGCGGGCTGATACGCGAAACCGCGCGGCAGGCCGTCGCCGGCGCGTCGGCGATCAAGCCGCCACCGCTCGCCAGCGCCACGCTCGAAGTCGATGTCAGGACCACCGACATCGCCGAGGCGGCTAGCTGGGTGCGCGGGGTTGAGCGGATCGGCGACCGCGGGCTGCGCTTCGCCGGTGATACCCCGCTCGCCGTCTACCGTTCGTTCTGTGCCGCGATCCTGCTGACCAGGACAATCGCGGAAGTGGTATGACCGCGGGGGGTCGGGCAGCGGTCCCTGGTGCTCCGGGGCCAACGGAGCGGAGGGTGTCCCGGCTGGTCGACATCGCCGAGGCGGTGGGCGTCCATACGTCGACGGTCTCGCGCGTGCTCAACGGCGACCCGGCGCAATCGGTAAGGCCCGAGATCTACCAGCAGATACTCAGCGTCGCCCGGCAGCAGGGTTACCGGCCGAACGCGCTGGCCAGAGCGCTGAAGCAGCGGCGGGTCGGCGCGTTCGCCTTCGTCATACCGCTGCTGCGCAACCCGATCTGGGTGCGGCTGCAGCGCGGTGCGCTGCAGCGGGCGGCCGAGCGCGGATTCGTCGTGATGATCATGGAAGATCCCGACGACGACCCCAAGCCGCCCGACAGCTACCGGTACCTGGTGGACGAGAGCCGCGCCGACGGGCTGCTGATCGCCACTTCGCTCCGGATCAGCGAGCACGCCGATGGCGTCTCGATCGCACCGCACGTCTACGTCAACCGCCGTGGCCCGCGTCGCGGCAACAACGTGGTCATGGATGAGCCTGGCGCCGTCCGGATCTTCCTTGACCATGTCGCCGAGCTCGGCCATCGCAGCGTCGCGCTCATCGACGGCCCGGCCGACGTCGATACGGTGCATCGCCGGGTGACCGCGGCCAGGCGGATCTGCACCGCCCGCGGGCTGACACTCGCCGTGCTGCACACGGCCGCTACCGAGGAGGGCGGCTGGGAAGCGGCGAACCGAATGCTGAATAACCGGTCCAGACCGACCGCCTGCGCGGTGGGCAGCCTCAACCAGCTATTCGGCGTGCTCGCGGCGCTTCGCCAGGCCGGGGTCGCTGTGCCAGAGTCGATGTCGGTCGTGAGCTTTGACGAAGATGAGTGCCTGGCCTTTCTCGAGGTCCCGGTCACCAGCGTCGCGATGCCACTCGCTGAACTAGGCAGCGCCGCCGTCGACGCGCTCATCACCAGAGTAGAAGGCGGCGAGGAACGCGACGTGCTGGTCAGGGCGCCAATGACGCTCCTGCGAAGGAACTCGGTCGGCTCATCGCCGCGTTGATCGACGGAGATTGTCGAAATTGGCCCGATTAGAGGGCACTTGGGCGGGGAACCTACCTGGCTGGCTATCCGTTGTGCTGTCAACCGATGCGTGGCCAGTAACGTCATAAGTACTAGCCTGTCACCTGAGGATCAGCATGGTGTCAATCAGCATGGTGTTAATCAGCACGATGCTGATCAGAGCGGGCTGACCAACGCGCGGAGCTTCCGGAGGACCCATGAAGCGCATGCGGTCGAGGCGGGCGAAAATTGTCCGCTGGACCTCGATCGCGATAGCGGCCGTGCTTGTGGCCGGCACGTTCAGCGCCTACATCGTCATAAAGCTAAAACTCGACGGCATCACGCACATCGCGAAGATCGACGCCACCCACCGGCCGCCGCGCTACAACGATGCGACCAATATCCTGCTGCTCGGCTCGGACAACAGGCACGGTCACAACGGCTCGATCGGCGGCCGTAATGGATGCAACTGCTCAGACACGATCATGGTCGCGCACATCTCGCCAGGCCGCGGCAAGGTAACGGTCGTCAGCATCCCGCGCGACACGATGGTGCCGCTCTACGCGTGCTCGCCCTGGAACGGCCTGCCTGGCCAGCAGGCCGACCCCTACGCCGTCGAACGGATCAACGCCACGCTCGCCGCAGGCGGACCCGAGTGCGTCAGGGAGACCGTCGAGCAGCAGAGCGGCGTCTACATCGACAACGTGATCGAGATCGACTTCACCGCGTTCGAGCAGGTTATCAACGACGTGGGAGGCGTCAACGTCTGCGTGCCGTTCCCGATACACAACATGATCACGCTGGCCGGAGGCACCGGGCTCGATCTGACCGCCGGCTACCACCACATCTGGGGCCGGGTCGCGCTGCAGTTCTGGCGGACGAGGGAAGACATCGCCGACGGGTCAGACATCGCCAGGATCGCCCGCGATCAGTACCTGCTCGCCCAGCTTGTCAAGGGCGTGTTGCGCAGCGGCTTGCTGCACAGCCCGTCGAAGCTGTACAAGGTGCTCGGCGACGTGGCCACCAATATGGTGACCGACGCTAGCGATGTCGGCCTGCTGCACCTGGCCACTAGCCTGGCCGGCGTCTCGACGAGCAACGTGCAGTTCATCACCGCGCCCTGGGTGTCCTATCCGGGTGACCCCAACGAGGTCGAGTTCGCCCAGCCGCAGGCGAACGCGGTTTTCTGGGCGATCGCCCACGACACGAAGCTGCCGAAGATCACTAAAAAGAAGGGGAAGCGGAACGCCGCCGTGCCAGGCACGAGCCCGACGCCAGTTTCGACCCCCACGGTGGGGACCGCGGCTCAGCCGCTGACTGTGAGCCCGTCGCTGGTCAAGGTCTTGATCTTGAACGGATCGTCCGGGGCCAATCTGACCAGCCAGGCTTCTGCCGACCTGACGAGCCGCGGGTTCACCGTCGTAGGCACGGGCTATGCGGCCACGACCAGCTACACCACATCGGTGATCCAGTACGCGTCGGCGACCGACCTGCCGGCCGCCAGGACACTCAAGCAGCAGTTCAGTTCGGTCACGCTCCAGCTCGATCCCAGCCTGACAGCGGGCACGGTCCAGGTCATACTCGGGTCGGACTTCACCAAGCTCGCCCCGCCCACGCAGACCGCGCAGGCGGTCAGCGGGCTGTCGACCAACTACGGCGGCATCACCGCGAACGTGTCCTGCCGCAACAGCGCGTTCTACGGCTACTACGACCAGTCGCCCGTCCCCAACACCTGCGCCTGCTAACGGCGGTGGGTTTGGCTGCGCGGTGCGGACCTTGCGTCATCGCGGGCGGCACGTCCGGGCCTGGCGGACAGCTTCCGCGCTCGCGGGGCGGGTCACGGATAGCTTTCATGCGATAGCGCGGAAAACTTACCCGGATCGGAGACTGGCGCCAGCAAGATGGCTGCCGTATCTGGCGGTAGCAGCACGACATCGCTCGCAAGCCGCACCCGCGGATCTGAGGCGGCGAGAAGCGCCGAGTTCTGATCGAGGTCGCAGGTCCAGCCGGACTGGCCGACGTTGGCAGCGATCAGCAGCGAACCGCGCCGGACGGTGAGCCAGCCCGCGGCCTCGTCGCAGGCGGCGGCTGTCCTGTCGATCCTCGGCTCGGTGAGGTCGGGATAGGTGGCGCGCAGCTTGAGCAGCTTCCGGTACCAGGCCAGCAGGTCAGCGTGGCTGTCCTTGCCTGGCTGCGTCCAGTCGAGCTTGGCCAGCTCGAACGTGGAGACGCTTTGCGGGTCGGGTATGGCGTCAGGTTCCCAGCCGAAGTCCGCGAACTCGGCGCGCCTGCCCTCCCGCACGGCATCGGCTAGCTCGGGGTCGGCGTGGTCGGTGAAGTACGGGAACGGGCTGGTCGCGCCCCACTCCTCGCCCTGGAAGATCATCGGCGCGAACGGCGAGGTCAGCAGCAGCGTCGCGGCCACGCGCAGCCGGCCGTCGCTCATCAGCGCCGGAGAACGCTCGCCGGCGGCGCGATTGCCGACCTGGTCGTGGTTCTGCGTGCAGACGACGAACTGGCTGCCGACCAGCCCCGCTCGCTGGCTGGCGCGGGCCGAGTCGCCGCTGTCGTGCACCCAGGCTTGACTGAGTGCGCTGGCCAGCACGGCCAGCGAGCCGTAGTCGCGGTAGTAACCGGTGCGTTCGCCGGTCAGTGCCGCGTGCAGCGCGTGGTGCCAGTAGTCGGCCCAGCACGCGTCGAGGCCGTAGCCGCCCGCGTCGGGGCTCATCACGAGCTTCGGTTCGATCACCGCGTTTTCCGCGATGACGATCAGCGTCCTGCGCAGGTGAGCCGCGAGCGCTTGGACCTCGGCGGTCAGCTCGGCGAGTATGTGCGTCGCCGACGCATCTGAGATGGCGTGCACGGCGTCGATCCGCAGACCATCGAAGTGATAGTCGCGCAGCCACATCAGCGCGTTAGCGATGACGAACCTGCGCACCTCGCCGCTGTCCTGGCCGTCGAAATTGACCGCGTCGCCCCAGTTCGTCTGGTACTTGGAGGTGAGGTAAGGCCCGAACTCCGGCAGGTAGTTTCCGGCCGGGCCGAAGTGGTTGTACACGACGTCGAGTATCACCGCGATGCCGTGGGCGTGAGCGGCATCGACCAGCCGCTTGAGCTCGTCGGGGCCGCCGTAGGCGTGATGAGGTGCGAACAGGTTCACCGGGTCGTAACCCCAGCCACGGTCGCCTGGGAACTCGGCGACGGGCATGATCTCAAGTACGTCAACGCCGAGGTCGGCTAGGTGCGGCAGGTGCTCGATCGCCCCGGTGAATGTCCCTGGCGCTGAGAACGTGCCGATGTGGCATTCATAGAGCACCGCACCGGGCAGCGGGACGCCGCGCCAGCCTTGGTCCGACCAGACGAAACTGCCGTGATCGACCAGCCTGGACGGCCCGAAGACGCCAGCGGGCTGGAACGCGGATCGGGGATCGGCGCGCGGCGGCCCGCCATCGAGGCTGAACGCGTAATCGGTGCCGGCGTCGGCGGACTCTGCTTCCCTGGTCCACCACCCGCCCGCGGTCCGCTCCATCGGCAGCCGCCGGTCGCCGAGCAGGACGTCGACGCGCTCTGGGCGCGGCGCCCACACCCTGAACACATGCCCGCGAGCCGAATGGCACACTAAGAGGGCCCAGAGCGCAGTGAGGCAGACGCGTTCTCGCGGGCCAGGATCTGGACGGGGAAGCGCCGCAACAGCGCCGCGGCGCGCACGTTGCCGCTGCTGAAATGCTCGTCGGTGAGCACGCTCGTCCACTGGCCGGGAGGCAGGGCAACCTCGGTTCCTGTCCACGGGTCGGCCATGCTCATCGCCAGCCTGGGCACGATCACGGCAAGCCGGTCTGACCTGGTGAACGCCACGAACCTGTCGGCGTGCGGACCGCTGACTTCCACCGCGTCGTAACCGGCGTTCCTGTCGTACAAGTCAGGGAACGCCCGCCGGTGCGCGAGCAGCTTCGCGATCAGCCAGATCTTCGGTCCGCCCGCGTCGTCGCGCGCCAGCGCGCCAGCCGGTCCGCTGTCGGCGACATCGGCGAGCAGCGCCCACTGGCTCGCGAAGCTGATTGGCCTGCGGTTGTCCGGGTCGACCAGGGAAAGATCCCAGATCTCGGTTCCCTGGTAGATGTCGGGCACGCCCGGGCAGGTCAGCAGCAGCGCGGTCTGCGCCAGCGAGTTGAACCGGCCTCTGGCGACGATCTTGTGCTCATCAAGGAACGACTCGAGGCTGGCGACGAAGTCGTGATCGCCGAGCACGGCCGTGACGAACTCGTCGATAGCGGCCTCGTAGCCCTCCTGCGGATCGGTCCACGAGGTGTGCTGCTTGGCTTCCCTGACCGCCTTGATCATGAACGCGGCTGTCCGTTCCGCGTCGATCGGCCAGGCGCCGACGAGCGTCTGATAGAGCAGGTGCTCGACCGCCAGGTCGGGCCAGCCGCCGCGCCCGTGCTTGGCGATACGCCGCTTGTGCTTGGTGTTCTGCTCGGCCCAGGCGGTCACGGCCGCCTCCCAGGCGGCCGGTAGCTCGGAGAGCACGCAGATCCTCGCGCGCACGTCGCCGCTGCGCTTGGTGTCGTGCGTCGACAGCGTGAGCATCGCCTCTGGCCAGTGCAGCGCCGCGTACCGCATCGCGTCATGGAAGTCGCCCACGGTGGCGCCGAACCTGGCCGGGTCGCCGCCTACCTCGTTCAAGCAGATCAGCGGCTGGTACCGGTAGAACGCGGTGTCCTCTATGCCCTTGGCCATGACCGGCGCGCTCACCTGAGCGAACCTGATGGCGAACTGGCCTTCCTGGTCACCTTCGTAGCGCAGCACGAGCAGCCCGCCGATGAAGTCGAAGAGCTCGGAGTCCAGGTCAGGCCTGCGCTGCCGGGCCGCGGTCACCGCCGCCGCGACCTTGGCCCGGTCGGCGAGCGTCACCTCATGGCCGACGCGCGGATAGCAGCGGTAGACCGCGAAGGCCGCGAGCACCTCACGCAAAGACTCGCGCAGCTCCCTGCGGGTGTAGTCGCGCTGGCGGCGATGCCGCTCGCAGATGTCGGCGAGCTGGCTGGTCAGCCGTTCCACCTCGGCGGCTAGGTCCTCGCGCATGATCTGGAGCTTGGCCGAGCGCGCGATCTCGGCGAAGTCCGCGTTCTGGCCGGTGAAGCGGGCGTAGCCGGCGAGCAGCTCGCGATAGCCGCTGGGATCGATGAACAGCCGGTTGACCAGGTTAAGGAAGCCGTAGCCCGACGTGCCGGCTACCGGCCATGATCCTGGCAGCTC
>Ga0134126_10006053_pt1 | contig 15145 bp, 18 predicted proteins | sample KB31752_FD_96881 | JGI IMG/M metagenome (GOLD analysis project Ga0134126, IMG submission 96881) | Terrestrial soil microbial communities with excess Nitrogen fertilizer from Kellogg Biological Station, Michigan, USA - KB3-175-2 | ecosystem: Environmental > Terrestrial > Soil > Unclassified ...
CGTCGATCAAGGCCAATATCCAGCCGACAACCAACCGACCCGCCAACCAGCAGCGTCGCCGTCGGTGAGCGCATATAGGAGGACCCACCCCAAACTGTCAAACCCTTTTTAGAAAATAGTCGCCGTCCCGTCACGCATGAAACCGTTGTGAGACGAAAATGTCCAACATTATATAGACTTAACGTTTCACACGAACGCCCCCGCCCGCCTCCACCGCCCCGCGGGCTCCTCCGCCTCATGCGATTTGCGCACAAAAAGCCAAGCTGAGATCGTGCGAAACTCCCAGAAAGAGAGGGAGTTTCGCGGCGCCAACCTCCTCACATGCCCATCATCATCTGGCCACGGATCTCGCCAGCCTTGTGCTCGGCAGTGTGTAAGTTGAAGTACATCATGCCGTCCGACAGCGCTTTGGCTTGCGCGTCGGTCAGCGTTGCCGAGCCCTTGATCGGACTGGCGAGAGCCCCGGTAAGCGGAACCATGATCGGCGCCGGCTTGCCAACCGGCGCGGGACCATGAAAATGCGCCGCCATCGCCGGCCCGCTTAGGCCGGAATAGGTGATCGTCCAGCTCAGGGTCTTGTTCGCGGTATCGAACTGGGCGTCGACCATGCCGGTCGCCTTGCTGGCGTTCGGCGGAGTTTCCGAGGCGCCGTCGAGCTTGGCGCTGTATTTGACTTCATCGCCATAGGCGGCGGTCAGACCGGCCAAGACGACGGCGGCGACCAGGGCGGCGCGGCGCGCGAATACCTGCATAGGAGATCTCCTCGAACCCAGCGCGACCCCAACCCGAGGCACGCGATCGAACAGAACGCCGCTACCCCGCTAACGTTCCTTCAGTCGAGGCGCATAGCGATGCCCGCCGCCGCCATGCGCTCCTTGGCCTCACGGATCGTGTATTCGCCGAAATGGAAGATCGAGGCGGCGAGCACCGCACTGGCGTGGCCCTGCAACACGCCGTCAGCGAGATGGTCGAGATTGCCGACGCCGCCCGAGGCGATGACGGGGATCGCCACCGCATCGGCGACGGCGCGCGTCAGTTCCAGGTCGAAGCCGGTGCGCGCGCCGTCGCGGTCCATCGAGGTCAACAAGATCTCGCCCGCCCCCAGTTCAGCGACCTCGCGCGCGAAGGCGATGGCGTCGACGCCGGTCGGCCGCCGGCCGCCGTGGGTGAATATGTCCCAGCGCCCCGGCGCGACCCGCTTGGCGTCTATCGCCACGACGACGCACTGGCTGCCGAATTTCTCGGCCGCCGCGCGCACGAACCGGCGATCGGCGACCGCCGCCGAATTGATCGAAGCCTTGTCGGCGCCGGCGAGCAGCAATTGCCGGATGTCCTCAATGGCGCGCACGCCGCCGCCGACGGTCAGCGGCATGAAGCAGACCTCGGCCGTGCGACTAACGACATCGAGCAGGATGCCGCGATCCTCGTGGCTGGCGGCGATATCGAGAAAGCACAATTCATCGGCGCCCGCCTTGTCATAGGCGATGGCGCATTCGACGGGATCGCCGGCGTCGCGCAGATTGACGAAATTGACGCCTTTGACGACGCGGCCGTCCTTAACATCGAGACAGGGAATAACGCGCGATTTGAGCATTATTCGGCGGCGGCGGCGAGCGGACGTTTCATAAACTCCCAAAAGCCTCCCAACATTTGCCCGGCACAGTCGGATGACGAGACATCCGCCACGAAAAAAAGGCGGGAGCCCGCGACATTGAGAAAGCGTCGAGAAATCTCGTTGGAAGACAAATCGCTAGTCAGAAAGCAAACGTGACCGTCCATTGTATACATCCGGGCGCCCTGATCGAGCGCGTCGACGAACGTCTGTAGGTCGAGATCGGAACCGTTCCCGTCGTCAAAAACCAGCAAATGCCTCTTCATTGATCGCCTCCGCCGACAAAACCCCGAGGAAGATGTTCGACCCGCGGCGTTTCGCGCGCGGGATTCACGATTTCCGCATTGGCCCCTTTTTCATATATTATCAGTTCCCGCTGCCGAATTCGATATTCCTCGGATTGAAGTCGGTCAGGATCCCGGAAAAGGAACAGGAAGTATGCAATCATCGCCAGGCCCGGCGGCGCGACGCCGACAAAGAACATGGCGGGTCTCAGCCACGAGTCGCCTGCGAGAAACGACAGAAGCAGCGCAAGCGGGGTAACCAAGCCCACCAGCCACAACGCCGGGTTCATGGCGGTGCCAACTACGCGCACCGTTTCTACGCGAGCCGTCGCCGCCTTGACGAAATTGTCGAGCCTCAACTGCCTGCTCCGCTCTTCTTCAGCAGCGCCAGCGCCTCGCCCGCATCCAACCGCCCGTCATAGAGCGCCCGCCCCGAGATCGCCCCGGCGAGCTTGGCGCAATCCGGCGCCAGCAGGCGCTTGACGTCCTCGATCGAAGCCAGCCCGCCCGAGGCGATGACCGGGATCGACAGCGCCTCGGCGAGCGCCACCGTCTGCGCGATGTTGAGCCCCATCAGCACGCCGTCGCGGGCGATGTCGGTGTAGATGATCGCCGCGACGCCGGAATCCTCGAACATGCGCCCGAGGTCGAGTGCGGAAACTTCGGACTGCCGCGCCCAGCCTTCAACAGCGACGCGCCCGTCGCGCGCGTCGATGCCGACGGCGATCTGACCGGGATAGAGCCGCGCCGCCTCGCGCACGAAATCCGGGTCCTTCAGCGCCGCTGTGCCGATGATGACGCGCGAGACGCCCTTATCCAGCCAGCCGGCTGCGGTGCGCAGATCGCGCACGCCGCCGCCCAACTGCACCTTCATCCCGGTCGCTGCGAGAATGTGCTCGACGGCGTTCGCATTGACCGGCGCGCCGGCGAAAGCGCCATCGAGATCGACGACGTGGAGATAGCCGAAGCCCTGGCGCTCGAAGGTCGCAGCCTGCGCCGCCGGGTCGACGTTGAACACCGTCGCCTGTTGCATGTCGCCGCGCACCAGGCGCACGCATTCGCCGTTCTTCAGATCGATGGCGGGGAACAGGATCACGGGCGCCACTTCAGGAAATTGCCGATCAGCGCCAGCCCCAGGGCCTGGCTCTTTTCGGGATGGAACTGCGTGCCGGCGATATTGTCGCGCGCGACCAGGGCGGTGATCGGGCCGCCGTAATCGGCGCTCGCCACGACATCGGCGGGCTCAGCCGCATAGAGTTGATAGGAATGCACGAAATAGGCGTGCAGGCCCGGCCTCACGCCGTCGAGCAGCGCGTGCGGGCGGCGGATGTCGAGCGTGTTCCAGCCCATATGCGGAATTTTGAGCGCCGGGTCGGACGGGCGGATCGCCGCGACGTCGCCGGCAATCCAGCCAAGGCCCGCCACGACCTCGTGCTCCAGCCCGCGCGTCGCCAGCAATTGCATGCCGACGCAGATGCCGAGGAACGGCGCGCCCTGCCGGGCCACCCGCTCGGTCATCGCCTCGGCCATGCCGGTGGCGGCGTCGAGCCCGCGCCGGCAATCGGCGAAGGCGCCGACGCCCGGCAATACGATACGGTCGGCGCCGCGCACGAAATCGGCATCCGCCGTCACCCGCACTTCAGCGGCGAGCCCCGCCTCGCGGGCGGCGCGCTCGAACGCCTTGTGGGCGGAATGCAGATTGCCGGAACCGTAATCGACGATCGCCACTTTCATCGGCCGGGTTCCGGAAACAGGCCAATGACGTCGGGTGAGGCCGCCGGCGCGCCGCGCCGCGGCGCCGGTGGCGCCGGATGCAGCACACGTTCGAGATAGACCTTCTCCGCCTCCAGCGCACTGCCGGCGAACACCACGTCGACGAGCGGCTGGCTGCCGCGATCGCGCGCGCCGATGGCGAGCGCCCTGCCCTCAAGCCCGAGATAGAGATGGCCGAGCACGACCAGCGCCGTCGCCGCGCCAAGGCCGAGACAGCCGGAGGTCGCCAGGCCGACGACAGCCGCCACCAGCACCACATAAACCGCCAGCGCCGCCCAGGCCCCGCGCAGCAGCAGCCACAACGGCCCGAAAACCAGCGCCGCCAGGGAAAACCCGGTCCGCGCCGCGCGCGCGCCTTCGAGATCGCCGATCGCCTCGGTAGCGCGAGGCGCATGAATCGCAAACAGTTTCATTCCACCCGCCGCAGGTTGTGGGGCGCCCGCCGTCAGAGCGCGCCTTTCGTCGAGGGCACTCGCGAAGACTGCCGGGCGTCGATCGCAAGCGCCGCGCCAAGCGCCCGCGCCACGCCCTTGAAGCACGATTCCGCGATATGATGGCTGTTGGCGCCGTATAACGTCTCGATATGCAGCGTCAGGCCGCCGTTGATCGCGAACGCCTGGAAAAACTCGCGCACCAGTTCGGTGTCGAAGGTTCCGATCTTCGGCGTCGGGAATTCGGCGCCAAACACCAGGAACGGCCGGCCGGAGACGTCGACGGCGACGCGCGTCAGCGCCTCATCCATCGGCAGCAGACAATCGGCGTAGCGCGTCAGCCCGCGCTTGTCGCCCAGCGCCTGCTTGAGCGCCTGGCCGAGCGCGATGCCGACATCCTCGACGGTGTGGTGGTCGTCAATATGCAAGTCGCCCTTGGCGCTCACGTTCATATCGATGAGCGAGTGACGGGCGAGTTGATCGAGCATGTGGTCGAAAAAGCCGACGCCGGTCGCCACCTTCGCCACGCCGGCGCCGTCGAGGTCAATCTCGACGGCGATCTCCGTCTCATTGGTCTTGCGGGTCACCGCTGCCTTGCGCATGCCACTCTCTCGCCCAAAGTTTGGGCTGCGATTAGCAAGACTTGCGCCGGAAGGCCAGCCGCTCAGGACGGCGACGGCCACGCAAGCATCGGAGCCGAGCGGATTTCCTCATACGCTCGCGCCAGCGCCAGCACGCCGAGATCGTCGAAACGCTTACCGACGATCTGCAAGCCGATCGGCAATCCCCGCGCATCGAAGCCGGCGTTGATCGACGCCGCCGGCTGGCCCGACATGTTGAACGCGACGGTGAAGCCGATATGCGGGAACGGGTTCAGCGGGTCCTCGCTCGGGCTCGCCCAGTCCGCCGCATAGGCCGTCATCGGCGCCGTCGGGCTGATGAGAAAGTCGAACGGCGAAGTCGCTTTGACCGCGAGCGCCGCGAATTCCTGGATGCGGCCGAAGCCCGAGAACACCGTCTCGCCGGAAAGACCGCGCGCCGATTCCGCCCAGGCGCGGATGTACGGCAGCACCTTGTCGCGCTTGGACGGCGGCAGCGCGTCGATATCCATCATCGAGCGCATGCGCCAGAACAGGTCGAGCCCGTCGAGCATCTCTTGCCGGAAAAACGGCCCGACCGGCTCGACGATCGCCCCGGCGGCGGCGAAATCGCGCCCCGCCCGCTCGATCGCCTGCCGCACCTGCGGGTCCGGCCGCTGGCCGCAGCCGATCTCGGCCACCAGCCCAATGCGCACGCCCTTGAGCTTGGCCGGCGCGACGCGCCAATCCAGCTTCTCCGGCGGCAGACTCATATAATCGCGCGTGTCCGGCAGCGACAGCGTCGCCATCATCAGCGCGGCGTCGTCGACGGTGCGCGTCAGCGGCCCGGCGACGCGGCCGATATAGGGCGGGTCGATCGGCACGCGGCCGGCGCTCGGCTTGAGGCCGAAAAGCCCGCACCAGCTTGCCGGCAGGCGCACCGAACCGCCGATGTCGGTGCCCAGATGCAGCGGTCCGTAGCCCGCCGCGCCCGCCGCCCCGGCGCCGGCCGAGGAGCCGCCGGGGTTGCGCGACACGTCCCACGGATTGCGGGCGAGCGCGTGGAAGCTCGACAAACCCGACGACAACATGCCGTAATCGGGCATCGTCGTCTTAGCGAAGACAATCGCCCCCGCCTCGCGCAGCCGCGCCGCCGGCGGCGCGTCCACCGGCGACGGCGTCAGCTCGCTCGCCGCCGTGCCGACCGGCTTCGGCTCGCCGCGGGTGGCGATATTGTCCTTCAACGTCGCCGGCACGCCGTCGAGCGCGCCCTTCGGTTCGCCCTTCGCCCAACGCGCCGTCGCCGCCTGCGCCTCGGCAAGCGCCCGCTCCGGCGCGAACAGATAGGTGGCGTGGATGCGAGGCTCGCAGGCCTCCACACGCGCGATCACGTCGCGCATGACCTCGACGGGCGAAAACGTGCGCGCGGCGAAGCCTTCGAGCAACGCCGCCGCGCTCAACTCATTCAGTTTCAACTTAAGAACCTCACTTCCAAGACTTCAACGCCCACTTCCAAGACTTCAACGCTCACTTCCAAGACTTCAAAACTTACTTCCAAGACATCGCCGAGAGATCGTTGGCGAAGATCGGCGCGTTCTTCCACAGCCCCTTGAGCTTGGCGTCGGCGACGACGACATTGGGAAGCTGGAACAGGAAGCCGTTGACGCAATCCTCGGCCAGCTTCTTCTGCGCCGCGACCAGCGCCGCCTTGTAGGCGGCCAGATCCGGCGCCTCCTCCCAAGTCTTGATGATGGCCTGGAACGCCTTGCTGTCGTAGCCGAAATAATAGTTGGGGTTGGCGTAGATGGCGATATCGAGCGGCTCGACGTGGCTGATGATGGTCAGGTCGAAATTGTGGTTGGTGTAGACGTTCGACAGCCATTGCGCCCATTCGACGTTCTCGATCTTGGCCTGGATGCCGACGTCGGCGAGTTCGGCGGCGATGATCTCGCCGCCCTGGCGCGCATAGGCCGGCGGCGGCAACGTCAGCGTCAGGCTGAGCGGCGTCTTCACCCCGGCCTCCTTGAGCAGTTCCTTGGCCTTGGCGGGGTCATGCGGATACATGCCGGTCAGATCGACATAGCCGGGATCGTTCGGCGTCAGATGGCTGCCGATCGGCGTGCCGAGACCGTTCGAGGCGCCGTCGATGATCGCCTTGCGGTCTAGCGCATAAGCGATCGCTTGCCGCACCTTCAACTCGTTGAGCGGCGCTTTGCGATTGTTCATCGCCAGGATGGTCTTGCCCTCGGTGCCGCCGATCAGCACCTGGAAACGCGGATCGCTCTTGAACTGATCGAGCGCGGACGCGGTGATGCGCGGGAAGGCGTCGACGTCGCCGGAAAGCACGGCGGCGGTCTCGGCGGCGGGATCGGAGATGAACTTGAAGGTGGCGTGCTTGATGGCGATCTTCGAAGGCTCGCGATAGCCGTCCCAGGCGTCGAGGGTCAGCGACGCGCCCTTGTTCCAGCTTGCCAGCTTGTACGGTCCGGTGCCGACGGGGTGGTTGGCTTCGTCGGCGGCGCTCTTCGGATCGAGGATGACGGCGGTGTTGTAGCCGAGATGGGTCAACGCCGAAAAGCTCGGCTCGCCGAAGGTCAGCGTCACCTTGGCCGGATCGCTATCGTCGATCGATTTGATCGAGGCGAAGAACGCTTTGTCCTTGTTGGTGGAATCCTTGGCGGCGAAGCGCTCGAAGGAGAACTTGACATCCTTCGAGGTGAACGGCTCGCCGTCTTGGAATTTAACGCCCTTCCTCAGCGTGAGGGTCAGCGTCTTCAGATCCTTGGAGAACATCCAGGACTCAGCGAGCAGCGGCGTGACCGAGAAATCCTCGTTGATTTTCGTCAGCCCCTCGAACACGTTGTAATGGACGATCTCGCCAATCGCGGCGGCCGGTTTGGTGGTGGGATCGAGGCCCGGCGGCTCCAGCGTCAGGCCGATGGTGACGCTGTCCTTGGCGTCAGCGGCTGAGACGCCAAGCAGAAGCGCGGCGGAGACGCCGGCCAGCAGCGAGGCGGCGAGAACGGCGAGGCGAGACGACATGAACTTCCCCCAAATCCAGCGGCTTTTCCCATCCGCGGCGCCGACTTTACCACCGGGCCGGGCCATGCGGTCAAGCGGCGCTCGCCGCGACGCAATGCCTTGGCCGCCTTATTCCTATCGCGCCGATCCCGCCGTGCCGGCGTTCGACGACGCACGGCCGCTGGCGCTGGTGGACGGCGAATGCGCGTTGTGTTCGCGCATGGCGCGCCTCGTCTGCCGTCTGGACCGCAAGCAGGAATTCCGCATCGCGCCGGTGCAAAGCCCGCTCGGCCGCGCGCTGCTCGCCCATTACGGCCTCGATGCCGACGACCCCGTGAGTTGGCTCTATCTCATCGACGGACGCGCCTATGGCGAACTCGACGCCGTGGCGCGCGCCGGGCGGCGGCTCGGCGGTCTCGGCCTCATCGCCGCCCCGCTCGGCTGGGCGCCACGCGCGATCCGGGCGCCGCTCTACGACTACGTCGCGAGGCGGCGCATCCGCTGGTTCGGCCGCGCCGACCTCTGCGCCCTGCCCGACGCCGCTTTGCGCCGCCGGCTGCTCCCTTGATGCAGTCGCGCCTACGATTTGCGAGCGAAGGGCTCGCAAACGACGGCGCGAAATTCTTGTGAGCGGTAAGGCGATTTCGCGCCAATGGAATACGGCTTTCTGCCGAAAACCGTATCAGCCGAGCCGGCGCAACCCGTCGCGGGCGAGGGCGTTCTGCGGATCGACCTCCATGGCGCGATTGTAGGATTCGACCGCCTTGGCCTTGTTGCCCTGCTTCTCATAAGCGACGCCGAGATTGGCCCAGCTATCCGCGTCGTGGTTGTTGACGTTGAGCGCGGCGTTGAAATCGTCGATGGCGGCGGCGTATTTGCCGGTGGCGATCAGGCATTGGCCGCGCGCCTGATAAGGCGCCGCGACGAACGGGTTGCGGTCGATGGCGTTGTTGAAATCGGTGATGGCGTGCACGCAATCGCCCTGGCGCTGATAGATGAGGCCGCGCGCATGAAAGGCCTGCGCATCCTCCGGCCGCAGCCGAATCGCCGAGTTGAGGTCGGCCATCGCGTCCTGGTAATGGCCCTCCGTGCGCAACAGGTTGCCGCGGCCGAGATAAGCGGCGGGATAGTTCGGATTGGCGACGATGGCGCTGTTGAAATCGGCGAGCGCGAGATTTTCCTTCTCGATCTGGCGATAGGCCAGCGCGCGATTCGTATAGGCCTCGGCGAATTTTGGGTTGAGTTTGATCGCGGTGGAGAAATCGCCGATCGCGCTCTGGTAGTCGCCGTTGCGAGCGTAGGCGATGCCGCGCTGGTTGTAGGCGACGGGATCGTTGGGCCGGCGCGTGACGACGTCGCTCAGCGAGGCGATATTGACGGAGGCGGTTTGCGGATTGTCGGGATCGCGCTCGGCGACATTGGGCGCGGACATCGGCGACAACGATTCGCAGGCGCTCAGGCTCAGGCCGAGCGCGGCAACCAGCGCCAGCCAGACTTTACGTGTCGGCATTCGAAGTCCCTCCTGACGGCGCCGCGACCGCCACCCGGCGTCAGCGGGCGACGGATCAGCTGGCGGCGCGCACCGGGGCGGCAGCGGGGGCCGGTTTGGGCTTCATCGGCAGCAAACCCTCGCGCTGAAGCTTCTTGCGCGCCAGCTTGCGGGCCCGGCGAACCGCCTCCGCCTTCTCGCGGGCTCGCTTCTCCGAAGGCTTCTCGTAATGGCCGCGCAACTTCATCTCGCGAAAAATACCCTCGCGCTGCATCTTCTTCTTTAATGCTTTGAGGGCTTGGTCGACGTTGTTGTCGCGAACGAGAACTTGCACGGGTTGCCCTATATTGCGAGGCGGCGCCTCGACGATCGCGTGAATACAAAAAGGCGACCCCGCCGCAACGGCTCGCCTTCGTGCTGGCGCGGATAACAGAATCCGGCGCGATTGTCCAGGGTCGCGGCCGCGCCAAGGCGCGGCGCGCGGGCAAACGGGCTCGACGGGAAAATCACGCGAAAGGTTGCAATAATAACCCGGCGACGCTTTCCCGTCGCGCAGCACGGTGCTACCGTTTTTGAAATATCTGGGCGAATGTGGGTGGGTCGCCAGCGGGCGGCGGCGGGGGCGGGTGTGCCGAATGTGATTTCGACGACCTGGATAATCGCGGCGCTGGTCATATTCCTCGCGAAACACCTGGTCGCGGACTTCTTTTTGCAGACGGCGTGGATGGCCAACGGCAAGGAGCAGCCGACCGGCTGGTTCGCGCCCCTGCTAGCTCATGTCCTCGTGCATACGGCGGCGACGGCGCTGATCTTCGCCATCCTCGCGCCCGCCTATATCTGGATGGCGGCGGTCGATTTCGTCGTCCATTTCGCCATCGATCGCGCCAAGGGCCTGCTCAACCGCGCCTTCGACACCGGCCCGACCAAGACCGGCTTCTGGTGGCTGATCGGCATCGACCAGACCCTGCATCACCTGACCCACCTCGGCTTCGCGGTGCTGATCGCCGTCATGCACTCGACCTGAGACAATTCGCGCCTCGACACGCGTCTTGCGGCGCGCCGCCGGATTTGCGAAATAGACCCCTTTGAAATCCATTCGAAAAGAACGTCGCTATGCCTGCCTATCGCTCTCGCACCTCCACCCACGGCCGCAACATGGCCGGCGCGCGCGGCCTGTGGCGCGCTACGGGCGTCAAGGAGGGCGATTTCGGCAAGCCGATCATCGCCATCGCCAATTCGTTCACCCAATTCGTGCCGGGTCACGTGCATTTGAAGGATCTGGGTCAACTCGTGGCGCGTGAGATCGAGGCCGCCGGCGGCATCGCCAAGGAGTTCGACACCATCGCCGTCGATGACGGCATCGCCATGGGCCACGACGGCATGCTCTATTCGCTGCCCTCGCGCGAACTTATCGCCGACAGCGTCGAATACATGGTCAACGCCCATTGCGCCGACGCTTTGGTGTGCATCTCCAACTGCGACAAAATCACGCCCGGCATGCTGATGGCGGCGCTGCGGCTCAACATCCCGGCCGTGTTCGTCTCCGGCGGCCCGATGGAGGCTGGCAAGGTGGAGATCGCCGGCAAGATCAAAAAGGTCGATCTCATCGACGCCATGGTGATGGCCGCCGACGATCACTATTCCGACGCCGAGGTGAAGGCGATGGAGCGCGCCGCCTGCCCGACCTGCGGCTCCTGCTCCGGCATGTTCACCGCCAATTCGATGAACTGCCTTACCGAGGCGCTCGGCTTGTCGCTGCCCGGCAACGGCACCGTCCTCGCCACTCACGCCGATAGGAAGCGCTTGTTCGTCGAGGCCGGCCACCTCATCGTCGATCTCGCCCGCCGCTATTACGAGGAGAACGACGAGACCGCGCTGCCGCGATCCATCGCCTCCTTCAAGGCGTTCGAGAACGCGATGACGCTCGATATCTCGATGGGCGGCTCGACCAACACCGTGCTGCACTTGCTCGCCGCCGCCCACGAGGCCAAGATCGACTTCACCATGGCCGACATCGATCGCCTCTCCCGTCGCGTGCCGGTGCTGTGCAAAGTGGCGCCTTCGATAGCCGACGTGCATGTCGAGGATGTGCATCGCGCCGGCGGCATCCCCGCCATCCTCGGCGAACTCGACCGCGCCGGGCTGCTCAACCGCGACGTGGCGATGACGCACGCGCCGTCGCTGGAACACGCGCTGTCGCGCCACGACATCAAGCGCTCGACCAGCAACGCGACGCGCGAATTCTTCTCGGCGGCGCCGGGCGGCAAGCCGACGCAGGTCGCCTTCAGCCAGGCCTCGCGCTACGAAGCGCTCGACGAGGACCGCGAGACCGGCGTCATCCGCGACGCCGACCACGCCTTCTCCAAGGACGGCGGCCTGGCGGTGCTCTACGGCAACCTTGCGCTGGACGGCAGCATCGTCAAGACGGCGGGCGTCGATAGCAACAACCTCGCCTTCGAGGGCCCGGCGAAGATCTTCGACGCCCAGGACGATGCGGTGCTCGCCATCCTCAACGGCGGCGTCGTCGCCGGCGATGTCGTGGTGATTCGCTACGAGGGCCCGCGCGGCGGCCCCGGCATGCAGGAGATGCTGTATCCGACCAGCTACCTGAAATCGAAGGGCCTCGGCAAAGCCTGCGCGCTCGTCACCGACGGCCGCTTCTCCGGCGGCACCTCCGGCCTGTCGATCGGCCACGTTTCGCCGGAGGCGGAGGAGGGCGGCGCCATCGGCCTCGTCGAGGCCGGCGACCGCATCCGCATCGACATTCCGGCGCGCAAGATCGAGTTGCTGGTCTCGCAGGAGGAACTCGCCCGCCGCCGCGCCGCGATGGAAGCCAAAGGCAAGGCCGCCTGGAAGCCGGCGAAGCCGCGCAAGCGTCAGGTCTCCACCGCGCTACGCGCCTACGCCGCCTTCGCCACCAGCGCCGCACGCGGCGCGGTGCGCGAAGTGCCCTGAGCGCATCAACCGCGCCGCTGTGGCCTCCGCGGGGGACCGGCGGTGAGGTCAGACGAGCGCGCCGCCCTCGCGCGCCCAGCCGAGGACGCCGCCCTTGTAGTGCCAGATGTCTTTGAAGCCGGCGGCGCGCGCCCGCTTCAGCGCCGTCATCGAGCGATTGCCGGAGCGGCAAACCAGCACGATCGGTTTGTCGCGCGGCAGTTGCTCGGGATCGAAGGCGGAGAGCGGCAGCAATTGGCTGCCCTCGACATGCCCGGCCTCGAACTCGTGCGGCTCGCGCACGTCGACCAGCGCCACGGCGCCGTCATTAAGCGCCTTGGCGAGCGCGGCGTAGGTAATTTCGTCGTCGTTCGCGCCGCCGCGATCGAGTGTGTTCACGCTCAAGTGCCTTCTCCCGCGATGCCGTTCGCCGCCCTTTAGCGCGTGACGCCTTGCCGGCGCAAATGCGGCCGTCTAACGTCGCCAGCATGGCCCTCAATCTCGCGAACCGCGTCTACAACCACACGTTCCGCATCGACCCGATCGTGCGCACGCTGCTCGACACCGACTTTTACAAACTGTTGATGTCGCAAATGATCTGGAAGCTGCACCGCGAGCGGCGGGTGACCTTCCAACTCATCAACCGCACCGACAGCGTGCGCCTGGCCGATATCGTCGACGAGCGCGAGCTGATCGACCAGCTCGATTTCGCCCGCGGCCTGCGGCTGGCCAAGAACGAGTTGATCTGGCTTGTCGGCAACACCTTCTACGGCACGAAGCAGATTTTCGAGCCCGCCTTCATCGAGTGGTTTTCCAGCTTCAGCCTGCCCGAATACGAGCTGACCAAGCGCGACGGCCAATATGAACTGCGCTTCGAGGGGCCGTGGTGCGAGACGACGATGTGGGAGATCCCGGCGCTCGCCATCATCAACGAACTGCGGGCGCGGGCCGCCATGCGCGCCATGAGCCGCTTCGATCTCGACGTGCTCTATGCGCGGGCCAAGGCCAAGCTGTGGAGCAAGGTCGAGCGGCTGCGCGCGCTGGAACGCGAGGGGCCGCTGCGCATCAGCGATTTCGGCACGCGCCGCCGCCACAGTTTCCTCTGGCAGCGCTGGTGCGTGGAGGCGTTGCAGGAGGGGCTCGGCGACACTTTCATCGGCACCTCCAACGTCAAGCACGCGATGGACACCGGCCTGGAGGCGATCGGCACCAACGCCCACGAATTGCCGATGGTCTATGCCGCGCTCGCCAATTCCGACGCGGAGCTGCGCGACGCACCCTATAACGTGCTGCGCGACTGGGCCAACATGTACGGCGGCAACCTGCTGGTGGTGCTGCCGGATTGTTTCGGCACTACTTCGTTCTTGGCCCGCGCCCCCGATTGGGTGGCGGACTGGAAGGGCGCGCGCCCGGATTCGAAATCGCCGATCGACGCCGCTTACGAGCTTATCGCCTGGTGGCGTAGCCGCGGCCGTGACCCGCTCGAAAAGCTCATCGTGCTGTCGGACGCGATGGACGTCGACGCCACCGAGCACGCCGCCCGGGCGCTGCGCGGCAAGGCCAACCTGTCGATTGGCTGGGGCACCAATCTCACCAACGATTTCAAGGATTGCGCGCCGGCCGGCGCCGACGGCGATCTGGCGGCGATCTCGCTGGTCTGCAAGGTGGTCGAGGCCGACGGCCGGCCGACGGTGAAGCTGTCCGACAATCCTAACAAGGTGCTGGGGCCGCCCGACGAGATCGCCCGCTATATCCAGGTATTTGGCGCCGAGGGGATGAGCGCGACGCCGGTGCTGGTGTAGGGGGTTTTGGCTGAGCTTGGCGTGCGCCATTGCGAACATCAACCCACCGGCATGCGAAGGGTGAAGCGGGTTTCTTGCCGCGTCGACTCGACGCCGAGCGTACCGCCGTGCGCCTTGGCGATTTCATTGGCGATGTAGAGACCCAATCCCAGACCTTCCCGTTTGTTTGACCGAGCGGCGCCACGGAAAAACGGACGGAACAAACGCCCCAGCGCGACCGGCGGGATCGGCTCACCGGCGTTGGATACGGAAAGCTCAAAACAGCCTGCGCCACTCACCGCCCGCGCACGAATGGGTTCGGTCGTTGAGCCGTGGGTATGGGCGTTGCCCAGAAGGTTCGAGCAGAGCTGGGCAATTCGGCTAAGATCGCAATTGATCGGCTCGGCCAGATTGAATTCCATCTCAACCACCCGATCCGGCGCGCTGGCGGTCAATTCGGCGACGACTTGACGCAGGGTCGCCTCGACGGGCGCATTGGCGTTGCGGTCGAGCAACAGACCGCCACCGAGGCGCCCACGCGCGAAATCAAGCACGTCATCGATGAGCGCCGACATGCGCTGTCCGCTGTCCTCCATCATGCGAACCAACGCTACCGCTCGGTCGTTCAGCGGCATTTTCATCAGCAGTTGAGCGCCCGCTAGCATAGCGGCGAGGGGATTGCGCAAATCGTGCCCGAGAACCGCAATGAACTGCTCGCGCAATACCGCGTTGGCGCGCTCGTCGCGCAAGGCTACCTCCATCGCACGCTGCTCGGTGAGGTCGCGCGTCACCTTGGCGAAGCCGATCAGCTTGTCGTCTTCATGCACGGGGCTGACCACCACGCTAGCCCAGAAGCGGCTTCCGTCCTTGCGACAGCGCCAACCCTCAGCGGCGTAGTGCCCGCGCTCGAAGGCTGTTTTCAATACTTGCTCAGGGAGGCCGTGGGCTCGGTCTTCCTCGGTGTAGAAACAGGAGAAATGCTGGCCAATTATCTCTTCGGCGGCATAGCCCTTTATCCTTTCGGCCCCGGTGTTCCAGCTCATCACCCGGCCTTCGGGATCCAGCATATAAATGGCGTAATCCATCACTCCCCAGATGAGGAGGCTGGAAATCGATCCGACGCTGCTTCTTTCCACTTGCGCCCTGCCCCGCGTTGGCTCGATCCAAGCCGTTCTCGCACCCGGCTCGGAGAGTGACTTCAGGCTATACTACGCTCCTTTTCAGTTTTCCCGCAAAAGCTCC
>Ga0134126_10006054_pt1 | contig 15144 bp, 7 predicted proteins | sample KB31752_FD_96881 | JGI IMG/M metagenome (GOLD analysis project Ga0134126, IMG submission 96881) | Terrestrial soil microbial communities with excess Nitrogen fertilizer from Kellogg Biological Station, Michigan, USA - KB3-175-2 | ecosystem: Environmental > Terrestrial > Soil > Unclassified ...
CAGGCGTTGATGGCGCACGTTGAGTTCGTCCTGGAAGATGAGTTCCAGGAACTCACCGTGGCCCAGGCGCGCGGCGGCCGCCTCCTGCAATCGGACGTCGAGGGTTTGCAGAAGGCCGGAGAGGCGCAGTTGCCGGAGGGTGTTTTGGAGTTGTGTCATGTTGATGGAGTTGTGTTTTGGTTGGTGTTGAGTTCGATGCGGTAAGCTTCCAAGGAACGGATCAGGGGATGGCTTTCCAAAAAGTCCATTTGCACCACATTGCCGGGCAAGGCCAGGAGACGCTTGAGGTCGCGCAATCGCCAGGTGCCGTGATGAGTGGCGACCCCGGCGGCTTTTTCCAGTTCGGCGGTTGGATGTTTTTCGGCCAGTTGCAGCAACCCTTGCATAACGCGCAGGCTTTGCGGGCCGCGGGTTTGATGCATCCCTTCGGCCCAAGTGCCGGTGAGCGGACCGATCATGCGGCAGCGATCCAAAAGATAATCCGCGCCGCGTTCGATGATGTGCCGTTTGCGGCTGTGCAGATGGGCGGGATCGGTGGTGAACTTTCCCGGCTCGGCCAGCGCGTGCAAGGCAATCTGTTCCCGGCGCGTGTTGTAAATCCGCAAGAGTCGTGTTTCCTGCCGCACCCAAACCTGGCGACCAACGTATTCGGGCGGGGCGGAGTAATACGCTTTTTTGAACTCCACATAGCCGTCGCGATGCACTGTGCGCCGCGCTTCTTCAAACACCGGGAACAGACTGGCCGGCAACGGCTGCAACGCGGGCCGCTCCACTTCCTCAAAAACTTTGCCGACCTGCCGGCGCGTGGTCCCGTGGATGCGCGTGTCAGCCACGCTCTTTTCCCACTCCGATAGAAAACTGTTTTGTGCCGACAAGCTCTCAAAGCTCCGGCCCTTGACCGCATTGTTCTGCGCATACTTGACGCCCGACTCCACCTTGCCCTTGTGCCGCGGCGTGGCCGGTTTGGTCGGCAGAATGACTGTGCCGTAATGCCGGGCAAACTCCTCCAGCTTGGGATTAAGTTCCGGATCATACCAGTCGGCCTGCAGGACGCCGGCCTTGAGGTTGTCTGGAACTACCGTAGCCGTGACGCCGCCAAAGTAGCGGAAGGCATTTTCCAGACAGCGCAGGAAGCTTTCACTGGTCTGCCGCCAGACCACTTCACTGTAAGCTTTGCGCGAATGCGAGAGCACCGCCCGGAACAAATGCGGACGACGGCGCTTGCCGTATTCCATCACCCACGCGCCCAGCCCGAAATCAACCTGCAACTCCTGGCCAGGCAGGCATTCCATCCGTCGAAACGGCGGTTCGGTGGCTGTGCGCAAGGACCGCAGAAAGCGCTTCACCGAGTCGTAGCCGCCGGTGAACTGATGATCCGTGACCAGATCCTGATAGATCCGTTGCGCGGACAATCCAGCAAGCAACCCCGCCTCGATAATGGCAGAAAATGGTTCACATTGGCTGGTGCGCCCGGCCTTGGAGCCGGCGGGCACAATGGCTGGTTTTGAGCCTGAATCGCCCTCAGACCCGGCGGGCGGAATGGCTGGTTTTGCCGCCGCAGCCTCACCCGAGCCGGTGGGCGGAATGGCGGGTTTTGAATCCGGCACCGGGCGATACCGGCGCACCGTCTCGCGATCGATGGCCAGTTCGCGCGCGATCTTACGCGACGACCACCCTTTGGCCGCCAGCGTGGCGATTGAATGTTGCAGGTTCACAGAGAGTTGGTTCATCACGCATCAGTGCGGCTATTGCCGCCTTCTGCGCAATCCCACTCTCAAAGTGGCTGGTTTTCATCCGCCCATCCCTGGCTGGTTTTGACTGCCCGCTGACACCGATCCGGATAATTCTCCTTTCAACCCACTGACATGATATCCACAGATGAAAGTGTAAACTGCGAAACTATTTCGATACGCCATCACCGATAGCCCTCAGTTTTAACTAGCGCGCAATAGTAGATTGGCGTAAAAAATAACCAATCGGAAAGGGTCGCAGTAATGAACCACGTCTATCAGGGTCGAGTCACAAAAAACGAAAATTTGCCCCATGAGCACGGCTACGGGAAAACCTCAAGCATTTTCCAAGTGACTATCCATCCGGCGGCAGGAAAAGGATAGCTGCCTTGTCCCCTCTAATGAGAATTACCTTTGGTCATGCTTTGGATGGAGCAGAACTGCGGAAGGAAAATAATTCCCTCGGTGAAATTGTTTGCGGCCCTCACGGTTTGATTGACATTTTGGAAACACGCTTAGGTTTGAAGCGGAAACCGATCAGTGAGCTCGGCAGGATTTTACAACTGGTTAAATTTCTCGAAAAGGACGCCAAAACCAAGAAACGTTTTTATTCGGCATCCTTTCAAAAAGATTCTTTGGCAGTTGCTGAGATATTACTGCAATGGCGAGATTCGCTTCTCCTGTACGGATGGAATGGTTCGTCAAACGGAGCTTCTACGCGATTATCCGAATTAGCTGAAATTCACAGCGCAGTTGTCCAAGACCAATTTCCAGGCGTAGCCGACCGCCTAATTGCTATCTGCGACGGTCTCGAAACCCGCCGTCACGGTCTGGATGAAATAACCGTGGTCGAACCTTGCGCTTCTCTGCCGCTGCTGTGGCAAAAGGTAATTGCGAAGCTAAACGCGAGATTTCGTCCAGCAGAAGAAAGTTTTTTGCAGGGAGAACAGACTGACAATAGCGATTTATCCAGATTGCAGACCGCAATTCGCCAGACGGACACCAGAAAAATAAAACTGCGCAACGACGGTTCTGTTCTGCTGTTCAGAGCTTACTCGGAATTCATTTTGGCGTACAGTGCGGCGGAAGTCTTTCGTGAAATTGGCACCGGATCTCATACTCTCATTGCACCGCCGGACTGTGCGATCCTGGATGAGATTCTGATTGCTTCTAATCATTCTGCTCTTGGCGTTCAACCAGCATCTTTGGCTCGGCCAATTCCCCAAATGCTGATGATGGCGCTTCGTTTGTGTTGGAAGCCCGTCAATCCGCTTCACATGCTGGAGTTTCTCATTCATCCGCACAGCCCCGTTGAATTTCATCTTCGCAATGAGTTGTCCCGAGCCCTGACAAAGTGTCCTGGTATTGGTGGTCCCAATTGGTTGACGACAATTGAAAACGTCAAAGAAATCTACAAGGCAAAATTCCCGAACGACGTGAACGTACTTTTTGGGCGTCTCGAAAAAGACCTGTCAGACTGGATTCATATTTCTCGCTATGATTCTCAAGAGGGTGCACCCGGAAGCGAACTTGCGAGTTGCTGTTCACGTGTTGCAAAGTGGGCAAAGGGGCGTGTCTCAACAGAGGAAGAGAATGGTGACCGAGCAAAGGCGTCACTGTTTCACACGCTTGCTTCTGAAGCCTATGAACTCGAAGAGGCGTTGAAAGGAATTGAAACAGTTTCTCAATGTCGATTGGAACGTTTGATAAGAAAAGTTTCCGGTGATGGCTGGTCTGCTCCAAGAAATCGGGAATTGGGCCACGGCCATCGGGTGAGTTCACCCGCTGCGTGTATTGAATGCTCCGATGTGGTTCTCTGGTGGGATTTCTCTGAGCCACAAGTTCCCCAATTGCCGCATTGGACGAGTTCGGAAATCATTGAACTGAAAAACCACGGCGCTGAAATTCCCACCGCTGCGGCTATTTTATCGGCGGAGGTGGCCAGAGGCATGAGGCCGCTTTTAGCCGCCCGTAAAAAATTGCTATTGTTCACGCCAAGGCAACGCAATGGTGAAACGGTGGTGATGCACCCGCTCTTCGCCCGCCTTCAGGCTATAATCGAGGAAAAAATTCCTGATACGGATGTGGACGTTGACCTGCGAAAGGGCCGAATTCAACGGAACGAAAAACATCCGTACACTCCTCTCCAAAATTCCCGCCGCTGGTGGAAGTTGAAGACCGGAAACGGTTTGACCGCTCGCCGGATCGAATCCTTTTCCAGCTCTGAAAAATTTATCTACAGTCCCTACGCATGGGTGCTCGATTACAAAGCTGTACTGCGCCCGGGTGTCCTGAGCCAGTTTCGAATGCAAAGCGACAGCATCCTGCGTGGGAACCTGCTTCACCGATTGCTTGAATTGTTGGTAGCTGGTCCATTGAAAGGAAATGCCTGGGAAAAAATCACTGAGACGCAGCTTAAAAAATGTATCGACGAGCGATGGCCCATTCTTCTCGAACAAGAAGGAGCAACGCTTCTACTTTTAGGCAAGCAATCCGAAGCTGCCGCGTTAATCCAAATTGCAAAACGAGCACTATGGAGTCTCGTGCAACAGTTAAGAGCGGCGAGGTGTATGGAGGCGAGTGCGAACATCAATTTAACGGCGGAATTCGTTGGAGGTAAGCTCGATGGATACGTCGATTTACTAGTCAAAAATGAAAAAGGTAGTTCCGGCGTAGTTGATCTAAAATTTGGCCGGCTGGATGAGAAAACGCGGGAGTTGCAGACCAACACACAACTGCAACTCGCGATTTACGGTTTTTTGCACAATCAGGCGAAGAGCGAGTGGCCTGCCTCCGCCTACTTCATTCTGAATGCTGGACGGATGCTCGCACAGGATAAAAATTATTTTCCACATGCTTCGTTAGCTCCAGCCAAATCCAATTTTGTGGGGCTTGAGGTTTGCTGGAATGAATTTGTTGAGATGTGGAAATATCGCCGTTCACTACTCGATCAAGGTTGGATCGAACTGACTATCACCGGCACAGAGCCTCAAAATGGGGACAGCTTTCCGCCAGCAGTGCCTTTGGAACATTGGCTGCCACGAAAAGAGGAGGATAAGTACAATGATTTCAAAGCGTTGACCGGAATGGAGGTGAACGCGTGAAAAACAACATCTCGTTCATCGGCGCGGGTGCTGGTAGTGGAAAGACTTTTCGCGTCACCCAGGAAATCCAGAATCGGCTTATCTCGGATGCCTGCCGTCCGAGCGGACTGATTGCAACAACATTCACGATTAAAGCTGCCAACGAATTAGCTGAAAGAATTCGGCAAAATCTATATGCAACGGGAAGATATGATTTGGCTGAACGTTTGAGTGAAGCAGCAATTGGAACCGTGGACAAAGTCTGCAAACAGGTGCTTTATCGATTCGCGTTCGAGGCCGGCATTTCTCCTGAGATTGAAGTATTAGCGGAAGAGGACGCCAACTTGCTTTTCATTCAAGCCGTCGAGTTGGCGACTTCCAATGCGGACGAGCTTCAAATTCTGGGCGACCGCCTCGGTCAGAAAAATACAAAGACACGCGATTACAATTGGAAAAAGACCGTTCATGCTATAGCCAATCGCATTCGCGAAAACAATTTCACTGAAGCTGAAGCGCTCAAAATGGCGGATCGTTCCTGCGCTGAACTGTTGTCGTATTTTCCTGCGCCATCAATGAACGATTTGGACGCTCAACTGAACGAGGCAATCCATTGCGCTTTGGAGAGAATCGGCAAAATCGGAGACGACAGCGTGGGCACAAAAGAGTACTGCCGACTAATCGAACAATGTTGCTGGGACTTGAATAATGGCCATCTAGCCTGGAGCGATTGGATTAAACTCACAAAAAAGAAGCCGAATAAAAAAAGTGAAGGCTGCAGTTCAGCGGTAATTGAAGCAGCGGAACGTTACGAGATTCACCCCCGATTGCATTCTGATATTCGACAATATATTGGACTGGTTTTTCAAATCGCAACCCGGTCATTGGCCGCATACCAAAGTTTAAAAGGTGAACGTGGACTGATGGACTTTACCGACCTGGAGCAAAAGACATTGGAGTTATTTAAGAATAATCCAGACGTGACGGTCACCTTGGCAAGTGAATTGGATCTTCTCGTCGTGGATGAATTTCAGGACACCAGTCCGTTGCAACTGGCTTTGTTTTTGAAATTGGCTCAATGCGCAAAGGAAGTGATTTGGGTGGGCGACGTGAAACAAGCCATTTACGGTTTTCGGGGCACAAATCCAGAACTGGCCGATGCCGTCGTTGCTGAGCTTAAAAAACAGGGTGGAGTTGCGGACCTTTTGGATAGATCTTATCGCTCCATTCCCGACCTCGTGAATCTAACGAACGCCCTTTTTGTTGAGCCGTTCAAACGGTCTCTGCAATTAAATCCGAAGGAAATCACCCTTACGGCGACTCGCAAACCATTTGATGCTGCTCAACCAGCCATTGAGTTCTTTCAAGTGAGCAGCGGGAAAATGACAAAGGATGGTCGTGAAAAGCGCATTGATAACAAGCCACTGGCGCAAACGATCGCTTTGGGAATCACCAATCTTCTGGCCGAAGATTATCAAGTATATGACAAAAACGCGGACCAATATCGGCCCGCTCAATTCAGCGACATCGCCGTTCTGTGTCGCACCAACGATGATGCTGGACGAGTTGCTGAGGCGCTCATGCAACAGGGCTACACTGTCAGCCTGGCAAGCAGCGGACTGCTCCAAACTCCCGAAGCCTTATTCGCGATGGCATGTTTCAAACGGCTTCTCGATCCGAGCGACACTCTCGCGACTGCCGAAATCATCGCGCTGGAAGGCAAAATGACGGCCGAGGAATGGCTGGAGAATCGCCTTTCTTACATGGAAAAGGCGCGTCTCGAAAATGCAGATGCAAGAGGAGCGCGATGGGGATTGGAAGGGGATTTAATTCATCCAATCATTGTGTCGCTGGAAAAAGCGCGTACGGCATTGGACATTGCATCGGTTTGCGAACTATTCGATGTGGCGATGATTGCCGGAAACGTTTTTCAAACCGTCACACGATGGGGACCAACTCAAAGTCGCGCTACCCAACGCCGTTCGAACCTCGAAGCCTTACGCGGTCTCGTGGCAAAATACGAAGAAGGTTGTGCGACCAATCATCGGCCTGCGACGGCCACAGGCTTTTTGTTTTGGTGCGATGAACTCGCCGCCGGAAAGTTGGACGAAAAAGCGGCCGACGAGAATGCTGACGCTATTCATGTACTCACGTATCACAAAGCCAAGGGCCTGGAATGGCCGATTGTAATCTGCGCGGATCTCACGAGCGAACTGAAATCACGGCTTTGGGACGGGGTGAATGTTTTGAAAGAGGATGCTGCGAAAGGTTTCAGTTTTGCGCAGCCATTGTCGAATCGCCGATTGAGTTTTTGGCCGTGGCCTTTCGGTGCGCAGGAAAAAGGAATTCCGTTGGCTGAGAAAATCGAACAAAGCGTCGCCGGACAAGAGTCATTGCGTTCAGTCGAAGCGGAAGAACTGCGATTATTGTATGTCGGCTTTACCCGCGCGCGCGATCTGTTGGTGTTGGTGGTGGAAAAAGACCAGCCTCATCCCTGGTTAGATTTGCTCAAACAGAATTGGTTTGGCCCCGACAAACAACAACTGACAACACCGAGCGGCCATACAATTCCTTGTCACACGCGAAAACTCGCACCGCCAGACACGTCACCGAAGACGGTGCCCGATCCGGAATACATTTGGTTTCCACAAGAGACGACTCGTACTGCGAAATTGCCGGCACAGCTTGTTCCATCCGCTCAACCTCCGATTGCTTTGGCCAAGGTTGTTGAAATGGTCTCGTTCGGTTCGCCAATTCAAACCGCATATCAATTTGAGGACGACACCGATCTCGGTGATGCACTCCACGCCATTTTTGCGGCGGAGTTTACCCATCTGAATCATCCCAAAAGAGTTTCCGCGGCGGAACGGATTCTAAAGGAGTTTGGCTGCGACCAATCCATCTGGCTGGAGGATGTATTGCGAGCCGTTGACGTCTTTCGAGAGGACCTAGAAAAAACATTTAGACCCAAACGGATATTGGTCGAAGTCCCATTTTCATTTCGCAATCCAGCGGGTCAACTGGTTTCTGGATTTATCGATCTCCTTCTGGAAACCGTCGACGGCTGGGTAGTCATCGACTATAAGTCATTTCAAGGCAATAAGTCGGATTGGGAGGCAAAAGCTCTAAGCTACTCCGGTCAATTGGATTGTTATCGACAAGCTCTAGAAGCTTTAGGTATGAAAGCGTTATCTCTCTGGATTTATTTCGCCTCGGGCGGGGGATTGGTGCGGGTAGACTTTTCAAAATCATTTTAAATGGACGACACTCATAGCTTAACCGTGTACAAACCGTCTCAACAACGTTCAGATTTAAAACCTGAAGTGTCGTTGCCTTGCAAAATGACGGGTGGCAAGGTGGTCAATGGCCGTAGCCGCAAAAAATCTATCATGCCGGCGAAGAATTGCAATAGCTAACAGTACAAAGATGACTTGACATGCCGAGTCGTTTGGATATAACTGAACCCGTGATTCGGCGGGAGAAGGCCGAGGATGTGCTCATGCTGGGTTCGAAACTAGCGATGCTCGCACCTAACCCGCCGAATCGCATTTTTTTTCATGAATAGAATATACCAAGGAAAAATTACGGTTATTGAAGTGCTTGAAGGACAAAATAAATCCGACAATGCCAATTGGAAAAAGCTCGAAGGATGGCAAACGGCGATTTGGGATCACCACGAAATTTTTCAGGACGCTATAAATTACTATATTTTGGCATTGGCGTCTTTGGCCGACCCGGAGTACGCGACGAGTCGTTTAATCAAAGATCTGCGGCTTCGGGTGGATGATGCGTGGGAGGCTTTTCCTAAAACTGCCGAAAAGGATGCGCGTGGCTTGCGTGATTCGCTGGCGAACTGGTTGGGACTTTCCAAGAACGCCTCTATTAAAGATGCGTTTCAAGCGGTGTTAGATGGGAACGAAGCGAGCCCACAGATGCGTGCGCTGGCATTGGCGCTATTGTTAGATCGTTGTGGTGGCGAGTCTGCGATTCAGCAGGGAGGCCGTGGATACTTACCCCGGTTTTGTGATGCAAAGGCAAAACCGACTTATGATTTTAGTGCTGTCTCCCGAGCCGCTGAGGTTGGAAAGGATCGACTTTCGCAGGTTCTTCATGGGGAACTACAGGAGAGTGAACTTGAAAAAATTGCTGGTGAAATGGATTTGTCCTGGACGGTGAAATTACAGCCGGGAGAGTTTTTTACACCGCAAGAATCATGCGCCCGGTTGGCTGAAGCCATCCAACATGTCCGTGGTCTGCTGCGGGAGGCGTCCACCATTCGAGTGAAAGAAGTCACAAGCCAGTTCCCGGATTTTGAGCAACAGCTGGATTCCTTTAACGCCAGTCTTGAAAGTGGATCGCGAGAAATTGTGATTCCAAGAAATCGAAAGGCGAGTAAGGATCTGACTTTTGCCACACTTGCTTTCAAATTCTTTCCGCGCCCCCTTACCGGAAAAATACTTTCATTATTCGTAAAGAAGCCGAAAGCGACTGCTACTGAGAAAGTAAATAGTGCGGTCGATTTTGCGATTTGTGGGGACGACCCCATTAAATTGGCGCGTGGCAGCAGAGGGTTCGTGTTTCGCGCATTCACTGCGCTTCCCGCATGGAGTCCGAAATCACCGGGAGAACCCGTTTGGAAAGAATTTGATATTGCCGCCTTCAAGGAAGCCCTGAAGTCTTTGAACCAATTCCATCAAAAAACCCAGGATCGCGTCGATGACGAGAATGCCTTTCGCGGTCAACTGGCTATCATGCTTGGCAGTGGAATCAAGGGATGGAAGCCCCGCAAAACAGATACTGGCGAAGACGAACCGCCTCCTACGCCGCTTGATTCCAAACTATTCAAACTCGCTCGCGAATTAGAGCGCGATTTGACCCAAGATTTGGCGGATACTGTGGTTGGTGAGAAAAAATCCGTACAGTTTGGCGAAGCTGTTTATGAATATCGCGAAGGTGAGTGGCAATTATCAACCGCCTCTTTGCGCGGGTATGGTGATATTTCCGAAGAGTGGAATACCCTTTATAACAATCGCGGAGCTACGCTTGCACCCACTGACCTCGAGGAAATTGTTACAAAACATCAACGTGAAGAGAAAAACAAGAAATCGCTTGGTTCGGTTCCGCTATTTTTAAAACTTTGCGAAAAAAAGTACTGGCCTCTTTGGCAGGGCGATGAAATGAATCCGGAAGAGGTCCCGACAGAGAAATCCTTTTTAAAGTCGATGGTCTCGTTTCACACCACGTTTCGTGATTTCGAACGTTCATTGGAGCCGATTAACCTAACGCCAGCCGAACCGAGGTATTCGAGGCGCCTTTACATGTTTTCGGATCTTACGGATAAAACCGCTAAGGTAGCTTTCGGGAAAACGGATGATGGGTTTACGGTCGAATGTGCCATCGCAATCCATGCGAGCAAGAATGCTGTTAGAGAACAACGGGTTCGGTTGACCTACTCGGCCAAGCGACTATTGCGTGACGAACTTCAGGGAGGCGTGGAATCCCGATGGCTGCAGCCGATGACGTTGGCTCTAGGTTTGCAAACGCCCGAAAGCAATCAAACGTCGTTCGAGTCGGCTGTTAGTCTGATGCCGGATTTTGTTCGGTCGTCTAAAAACCAACAAAATAACGAAGAGGTTCGGTTTCTTTTGAATTTTCCCGTGACGTTGGATCCAGCTTGGATTCACTCGGGATTGGGAAAAGCAGCAATGTGGAAAGGCCAATTCAACGGGACACGGGATAAGAATCTGCATCTGCACTGGCCAGGAACTATAAGCAACAAATCGCCTGTGGCGGGATGGTGGAAGAATCAGGATATCATTGAGCGCGGATTTACTCTCGCATCTTACGATCTTGGACAGAAGACTGCGGCAGCCTGGGCATTGTTGCGGGTGACATGTTGGGATCCGAGAAAACAGGGAAATGGCACGAAGCGACCAGTTAGAGAGATTGGATCTGACGGAGAACGGACGTGGTTTGCCGAAGTGGTTTCAACGGGGGTTCTTCGACTGCCCGGCGAAGACCAGAAAGTCTTGCGTGCTGGCGGCAAACGGGAGGTGGAACATTTTGGCAAAGCCGGCCGCAACGCTTTGGAATCCGAATGGCAAGACGGAATAAAGCTGGCGGGGGCTCTTCTCGCAGAGAATCCCGAAAACTGGCTGGGGACGACTTTTAAGGAAAAGTCATTCCCAGAGCAGAACGATGCCCTGATAGCGTTGGCAAACCGTCGTCTGACCCGGTTGAATACGTTTCATCGCTGGTCCTGTTTTAATCCGGATCGCCCTGAAGTCGCGCTGCGTCGCGCGAGTTTAATCGATAAACTCAGCGAGGAATTGGAACATTGGAAAGATGACGAGGTTCAGCGCTGGAAAGAGTTGGTTAAAAAGGAAGATTTCAAAAGTTTCCGTTCTGCAGCGGGCACGGCTTTTAGTTCGCTTAGATCCAAATTTGGTGAGCTGCTGGTCACGCTAGCAAACCGCGTTGCCCCATTGCGAGATCGCTCTTGGCAGTGGGAACAAAAAGAGGATGTTACCTATGGGCTGTATGGTGAGTTGGTGGATTCCGGCAAGCAGCTGGCGGACGAGCCTGCGTGGATTCGTGGGCAGCGTGGATTGTCGCTGGCGCGCATCGAACAGATGGAAAATCTTCGCCGCTTGTTTCTCCGCTATAATCGGTCTTTTGATCGCGAGGCGGAAATACCGGCAAAATTTGGTCGTGAGGATTCGGGGCGTCGGTCCGGTGAGCCTTGCGGATTGTTGCTTGATAAAATAGATCGGATGAAGGAGCAGCGAGTTAATCAAACAGCGCACATGATTTTGGCCTTAGCTATGGGTGTTCGGTTGCGCGAGCATCAGATTAATGAACAGGAACGCGAAGCTAAGGATATTCATGGTGAATACGAAAAAATCCCGGGGCGCGATCCAGTTGATTTTATAGTTATTGAAAACCTCGATCGCTATCTTACGTCTCAAGGGCGGTCGCCGTCGGAGAACTCGCGCCTGATGAAATGGGCGCATCGAGCGGTTCGAGACAAAATCAAAATGCTGGCGGAAGAACCGTTTGGTATTCCTGTTGTAGAAGCTCCGGCCGCATACTCTTCCCGGTTTTGCGCAGTGACCGGGGTGGCGGGCGCGCGGTGTATAGAGCGAAGCGAGTTGGATCCGCATACGAAAGAGTCACTCGAAAAATGGGCTGGGCGCCCCCAAAAATCGGGTCAACCAGACCCTAAAATTTTTACCGTTTTGCTGGATCAATTCGAACGTTTGGAAAAATTGAATCAGAATTTGGAGGCTAACAGGAGTGGCAGTCGGAAAGAAAGCCATTCTCTGTATACCCTGTTTTTACCGAAACAAGGTGGTCCACTTTTTCTTTCGTTGGAGGAAAAATTCGGGTCGAAAGCTAAAGTGCTTACGCAAGCGGATGTGAACGCGGCTATTAATATTGGCTTGCGGTCGGTGGCGGCTCCCGCTGCTTTGGACATTTTACATAAGATCAGGGCTGAGAAAGATGGAAGTGATTTCAGGCCAGTGGTCAAAAACGCCAGAGAAAAAGCGGCTTTTGATTCTAAGGCAGTTATTTGTTTAGAAGGCGAACCTTCGAATAAACTCGCGGCGGCTCGGAGCCCGAATTTCTTTTTTGATGCAAAAGGGTTCAACTGTTTTGATTCCGCCGAGTTCAAGTTGGGTGATCGATCGGTGAGATTGGTGTCGGGAGTGGGGCTTTGGTCTACAGTGAATAAAAATTTTCCAGGCCATCTCGCCAAGCTCAACGAACAACGGCTAGTTGCTTGGCAAAAAATGGCCGCTGATGAGGACAATGTCCCAGGGTAAGGAATGTTATGAGTGACGCCTCAGTTCCAAGCCAAACCGGCATAGACACGCAGCCACCGCTGCCCGTGCGTCGTTTACACAATTTCATCTACTGCCCTCGCTTGTTCTATTTCCAGTGGGTTGAAAATATTTTTCAGGAAAATGCGGATACCGTTGCCGGTTCTCATTTGCATCGGAATGTTGATAAGCCCTCGAAGCTTGAAGACCCAAAGGAACTCGATCTTCCTGAAGGAGCGAAGTTGCGTAGCCTTCAATTGGAAAGCCAAACGCTCGGGCTCATCGGTGTGGTGGACATTGTTGAAGGCGGACCGGACGGCGCAGAAATCATTGACTACAAAAAAGGTTCTGCGCGCCGTGATTCAGAAGGAGATCGCGTGGCTAAAGAGCCGGACGCTATGCAAATCGCGGCGCAGGCTATGCTGTTGCGCGAACAAGGAATGAATGTGGTTCGCGGTGCAATCTATTATTCGGCAGATAAACGCCGTGTTCCGGTGGAATTGAATGAAGAGCTGTTTTCCAAAGTTCGGAAAGCGATTGAAGATGCCAGATCCGTCGCCGCCAGCGGCAATTGTCCTCCGCCGTTAAAAAACGATGCTCGCTGCCTTTACTGTTCGGCGTATCCGATATGTCTGCCGAATGAATCTCTTTGGTGGGCCAAACGCCGCAAGGAGGCTGATGTTGAGGGGCAACTTCACTTTGGTTTTTCAGGACAAACGAGTGACCACGTTCGAGATAAAATTCTTGAAGCCCTGGAATTTGCGGCTGAGTCTGGTCAGAAAGAAGCGCCTACACTGGAACCGCCCCGGCCCGGCGGTGATGATAGTGAAGTTTTGGTTGTGCAGACTCCCGGAGCGCAAATCGGACAGCGCGGCGATCAATTGATTGTCACTGTGAAGGGTGAAGATGTGTGGAAGCTGCCCGGGCATCAAATTCGGGCGATATATTGTTATGGTGCTGTCCAAGTGACGGCGCAAGCGGTGGAGACGTGTCTGGAATTGGGGGTTGATATTTCTTACTTTTCACCTGCCGGACGTTTTTTGGGTTCGCTGCGCGGACTGTCGGCGAGCGGAGTGGACGCGCGTCGTGGGCAATATCGGTTGTTTGAATTACCGGGTGTGCGATTGCAACTTGCCCGTGAAGTTATTCGCGCAAAAATCCATAATCAGCGTGTCATGCTCATGCGCAATGGCGATGTGCCTGATCGGGTTTCACAGTTGATGGCGGGCTTTCGAGATGCAACTGAATCGGCGCGCGATTTGACCTCGTTGCTCGGCATTGAAGGAAGTGCTGCCGCACTCTATTTCGAACAATTTGAATCCATGCTCAAGCAACGTGATGATTGGAAGTTTGACTGGCGTGGGCGAAATCGTCGTCCGCCCCGCGATCCAGTAAACGCGTTGCTTTCGCTTGGCTATTCGATGTTGGCGAAAGAATTGACGGGAGTTTGCTATTCAGTTGGACTTGATCCTTTTCTTGGCTTCATGCACCAGGCGCGTTATGGACGTCCAGCGCTGGCGTTGGACCTCATGGAGGAATTCCGACCACTTATTGCCGACAGTGTGGCAATCAGTCTTATCAATAGAGGCGAGCTTGGCCCTGAAGATTTCATGCGCAATGCCAATGGAACATTTCTCACTGACCACGGACGAAAACCGTTTTGGGAAGCGTGGTTTCGCCGGCTTGATACCGAAGTGAGCCACCCTGAGTTTAGTTACAAAATGGCGTATCGCCGAATGCTGGAAGTTCAGGGCCGTCAGTTATGGAGGTTTGTTCGTGGGGAGGCATTGACGTATCACGGATTTGTCACGCGATGAGCCGGATTCGCTATCTCGTCAGTTACGACATCAGTGATCCGAAGCGATTGCGAAGAGTAGCGCGTTCTCTCGAAGGTTTTGGCGTGCGGCTTCAGTATTCTGTTTTTGAATGTCCATTGGATGATCTACGGTTGGCAAAACTCAAAGCAGAGCTTCAAGGTTTGGTGAATCACGACGAAGACCAAATTCTGTTCGTTTCACTCGGCCCGAGCGCACGCGATGCAACCTTGGTGATTGAAGCAATGGGACTGCCTTACGAAGTTCGCTCACGAGTAACGATCATTTAACTTTTGGCTTGAGTTTTGAAGCGGATTTGACTTTCATTTCTTTCGGCAAACTCTGCCACCGACCATCAATCCTCCGCCATTGGATTGACACGATCCTTGAAATTGCGACGACTGCGCCTGATTACGGCAAAGCAGCGCGAGCGCGCAAATGCTGGCGCTCGCCTGCACGGACGCTCGCTAAGTAGAATTATGCGGTTAATAAGGCAAAATGCGATTGGCTAAATTCATTTTAGATTTAGAGCCGACAGAAAGGCCATGGCGCTCGCAAGAGTTCGTCATAAGCCTGTATTTACGCTGGTTTGGACGAGGTGAGCCGCAGTCGCCGCAATTCCGGGGGGCGTGAGGCGGCCGGAAATCACTTTACCTGCGCGCGCGTCGATCCAGCCGCAGTCGCCGCAATTCCGGGG
>Ga0134126_10006055_pt1 | contig 15143 bp, 14 predicted proteins | sample KB31752_FD_96881 | JGI IMG/M metagenome (GOLD analysis project Ga0134126, IMG submission 96881) | Terrestrial soil microbial communities with excess Nitrogen fertilizer from Kellogg Biological Station, Michigan, USA - KB3-175-2 | ecosystem: Environmental > Terrestrial > Soil > Unclassified ...
TGAGGAAAAAACTTTTTCTTTTCCTTGCGCATCAAAAATGCAGCGCGAAAATCTTTTTGTAAGAGCGCAGTGAGATTCGAGTTCATCGTTGATGCGCAATAAAAAGGGCAATCGCGGCCACGCACAACGATACGACGCATTGCGCTATCGTGAGACCGTAGTTCAGATTTTGCGCGGTTCAAATGATTGGCCGCGTAACCACTTCAGCGTAACCGCTTCCGCGTAACCGCTTCAGCGTAACCACTTCAGCGTAACCACTTCACAGTGCATCTTGGCAGCTAGCTTGAAGGAACGCTGGCCAACGGCGGTTTTGGTCGCGATGCGCCCGACAGCGGACGCAGTAAGCTCACTTTGAGTTCGGCTCGTGACTAAAAGCTGACGTGAGGCCTTGAAATCGGAGCAATCAACCGCAGGGCGGTGCGTCACTTTGCCGAGGGCCGGGTCCGCGGTACGTCGCGAGCATGATAGATCCAGACGCTACGGGGATGACCTGGCGAAGGCCACATCTGTCGCCGGCGCTGGAAAGCGCGCCCCCAGCGGCACCGCACTAGGTAGAAATTGGCTGGACGGCGGATTTTATGGCACGTCGCGGAAGCCGATTTGCGCGCGTGTCCGCGCAACTTGTGCCTTTAAGTTGTTATAAATGATTGGCAGATGATTATACCGTTGGTTGAGCCACGGCAGCGTACACGTAGGGACCCTTTTTCGCCGACGCTGCCCATCGGCAGAAACCGGGGACCATGCGTCCGGCGACCTGGGGGGCGGACGATGCACGACATCGTGCTCTGTTCGGAATGGGGGCGAGGTTGGGACGACATCCGCCTCGCACTGGAACGCGATTTTGCGATTCGCGCTCTCGATTTCCGTGAGGCCATTGCCGCCGGCCTCCCACTCTACGCGATTTTCGACCTCAACCTGAGGGACGAGGCCCGGCTTCCTCTTCTGAAAAGACTATTGGCCGATAAGCCGCGCGGCGGAAAGGTCGTGTTCGTGGTGGCACGCGGCTCGCACGTGGAGGCGATCCGGGCCAACGCGATCGGTGCGACGAAAGTGCTGCACCGCCCCATCGTGCAGCTGGAGCTGATCACCGCGCTACTCGGAGAGCTCGGCGCCTTAAATCACAAGGGGAACGAAGGCGTCTTCAAAGCCAAACCCAGTGTCGCAGCCGGGGCCGACGCGCTGCAGTCGGTGTTCTCCTCCGTCTACGCCGGCGCTGAGCTCGATGCCAAATCGGTCGACGAGGCCGGTCAGCAAATCGTGCACGACATCGGCGCACATGGTCTCGACGACTGGGTCGAAACCGTGCGCAGGCATCACAGCCAAACTTACCAGCACTGTCTATTGGTGACGGGCGTCGCCGTCGCCTTCGGGCGGCACCTCGGCGTCTCGCACGCCGACCAGGCTCGCCTCTCGGTGGCCGGCATGCTGCACGATCTCGGCAAGGCGAAAATCCCGCTCGCCATCTTGGAAAAGGCAGGACCGCTCGATCAAGATGAACTGGCGGTGATGCGTCAGCATCCGCAGCTCGGCGCCGACGTGCTCGCTCAGAGTGGCGACGTCAGGCCCGAGATGCTCGACATCGTGCTGCATCATCACGAGTACCTCGACGGATCGGGCTATCCGCATGGACTGAAGGCGCGCAAGATCAGCGATCTGGTGCGGCTGATGACGATCTCGGACATTTTCGGCGCGCTGCTGGAGCGGCGTTCGTACAAGCCGCCGATGTCGAGCGCGGAAGCCTATCAAGTGCTGTTCGACATGGGCGCGAAGCTCGACGTCGATATGGTGCGCGAATTCGCCGCCGTGGCGCGATCGCATTCCGCGAACGCCCCAGCGTTACCCTGAAAGGGCGCAATCATGGCCGCACTTGCCCGCACCGGCCACGCGTCGGGCGAGCAAAAGATGAGAATGCTGATGGGCCTGACCGACCTGTTCTCTCCTACTACGGAGCCAGCGGCACGCTCGACGCAATCTCTTTCGGCCGGCCAGTCATATTCGAAACAAGTCCCGGTGACACATATACGGAGAGTGCCCCTTTCCGCCGCCGCACGGACTAGGTTTAGGCTCGCTCCGACCCAATCAAGATTGGCGGGGTTCATCCAGAATTTGCCGGGTTCTACTGGCCAGGCAAGGTGGAGCAGAGCATCGGCTCGCGCGTCGAGCACGAGCCGCTATTTTGCGAGTACGGTGCAGCAATGTCCAAATTTGAGCGTTTGTTAATCCCAGGTTCTGAGGAGAGCCCGGATTGTCGCTGTGGCAAGGACATGCGCCTCGTCAGCCGGCGAACGATCCAACCTGACGCGGAATTGCGCACCTACAGATGCCAGGAATGCGGACACGAATTTCGGCTATCCGTTTGGACAGATCGCAATTAAAAGGAGATGCTCAAACAGATGCTGTAAAGCTTGAGCTATTCGACTTCGTACTCCCTGCCCCGCTTCAGTACACTTCGGACATCATCGATGCGCTTTTGTTCAATGCACCTTGCTTTAGCGTTTGCACTTGTAACCAACGTCGCCATTTCAGCCGGAAGCGCCGAAGCGGCAAATTCCCTCGCTGCGTTTTGCAAGGCAAATCCGAATCTCGATTACCCCAACCTGGATTTCTTTGGGCCAAAGCGAAAAGGTCGGAGGCTTCCTAAGGAAGTGACGACAGTCGGCGCAACGGCCTGGCGCTGCATGGACGGCAAAGTATATGTCTGCGCGGGCGGTGCAGCGGGAACTGCTTGCTGGAAGATGAATCCTAGCCGCAAGCCTACTCAGGACATCCGCGAGACATGCGAAGGCAATCCCGGACAGAACTTCGTGGCCATAGCCGTAATCGGCAATTCCTCGTCGACTTGGCGCTGCCGAGGCTCGACGCCCGAGATCATCAAGACGGTTCCGCTCGATGAGCGAGGGTTCATGAAAGAGACTTGGGTGCCTCTCTTCAATGCGCGTGGGAAAATCAATAGAGGTGCCGAGCTGGGCGCCGATCCTCGGTAGAGAGTGTCACATCGGTGTCAATGGCCGATAATCCGTGCTCGGCCTTAGGTCAGCGGTATCGTGCCTCAACGCCGAATTCACGCAGCAATGCGTCCGCCATTCGTTACAAAATCCGCATAGGCAGCGGGGAGCCCCTCTCGCAGCGGGATTTTCGACGACCACCCAAGCGCCTTGAGCTTCGAGACATTGAGCAACTTGCGCGGCGGGCCGTCAGGGCGAGAACGATCGAAAACGATTTTTCCTTTGTAGCCGACGGTCTCCGCGACGAGCTTCGCGAATTCTGCGATCGTCACATCAGTGCCGGTGCCCACGTTGAGGAAGCCAGTGTCCGAATAATTCTTCATCACGAAGACGCAAGCGTCGGCAAGATCATCGACGGCGAGGAATTCACGGCGCGGCATGCCCGTTCCCCAGACTGTCACCTCCGGCGCATTGGCGAGCTTCGCCTCGTGAAAGCGTCTGGATAAGCGCGGCCGGTACATGACTGTTCTCGGGGTGATAATTGTCGCCAGGGCCATACAGATTGGTGGGCATGACCGAGATGAAATCCGCGCCGTGCTGCTTACGATAAGCTTCGCAGAGCTTAATCGCCGCAATCCGCGATGGCCATGTTTTCAGCAATGAAATCTACCGGATAGCTGTTGTTGGCATGAATGCCGCCAACCCTGGCCGCCGCAAGAAAAACCGCATCGGGCTTGGTCTGCATCAGGAAATGTTCGGTGGCAGCCTGATTGGTGAGATCGAGCGTCCGGCGGTCCGCGGTGATCAATTCGCAATGCTCCGTGCCAGTCGGCGCATAAGTGCCGAACCAACCATGCCCCGGTGTCCCGCGACGTAAACTCGTTTGCCCTTCAATTCGAACCGGACGGAGCTAATGGATGATCCTGCCGCAAGCATTTTCGAAGCAGCACTGTAGATATACGCGCGCTCTCGTTATATGCCAATTAGACAGCCATGACGGTAATCAACGATCTGACCACCTCCCGGCGCCCCGCCGCATTCCTTGATCGCGACGGTGTGCTCAATATTGACCGCGGCTACACGCATCGTCCCGACGAACTTGAGTGGGTTGACGGTGCGCCGGAGGCGGTACGCCTGCTCAACGACGTCGGTTACCTCGTTATCGTGGTCACCAATCAATCGGGAGTCGCACGCGGATTTTACGGCGAGGATGCCGTACGCCGTTTCCACGCCCAAATGCAGGTGGCGCTGAAACGCTACAGCGCTCATATCGACGCCTTCTATTACTGTCCGCATCATCCCGACGGAACCGTAAAGGGATATGCTCTGCGCTGCGCCTGCCGAAAGCCCGGCATCGGCCTGCTTGAGCAGGCCGCGCGCGAGTGGCCGATCGACTTGAGCCGCAGCTTTTTGATTGGCGACAAACCGGACGACCTCGAAGCCGCAGCGACGTTCAAAATAAAAGGGCTGCTGTTCGATAACGGCTCAGCCTCGTTGCTAACGATGGTGACAAATCAGATTGGTACTGGATCAAATGCTTGACTGACTAGATCAGTGCCGGCAACAAGCGCCGCACATCGTAGCGGCAACACAGGTAGGGGTCAGCCCTCCCCCGAGCCCACCTTCGCGCGGCGCGGGCAGCATCTTAGGCGACGTTCATCCGCGCCGCTTACGCGGCCGGTGCTTGGAATGGACCTGCCCGCAAATATATCCTTAAGACAAATCGTCCTATGGCACCGAATTTCTACGTCGGTAGATTGCGGGGCCATGGACGCGACCGATAAGCCGCAGCTCAGATGCGCGAAGTGCAAGCGCCCCATGGAGCTCGTGCGCGTGTTGCCACCGCTCGATGATGAGCCGCGGCTCAGTGCCTTCTGTTGCGGTGACTGCAATTTGGCCCGCACGGTGCCTATCAGACTGAAACTTCATTATGAGCTATTTCCATCCGCTTTTTGCGATATCGACAATGACCGCTTCTACTAATCTCGCGATTTGCGAACGTAAGATCGGCTCACGAACTTGGGCCAGAGCAACGGCGATGCCTGCACACTCTTTTGCAATCAACTTTTCAGCATTGGATGAACTTTGCGGGTCGTCGGCCGACAATCCGAGCCCTGCATAAAAGTACGAGATCGGCATCCCTAAGGATTGTGCGATCGCATACAATCGACCAGCGCCGATGCGATCGATGCCTGTTTCATACTTGAGTAGCTGCTGTTTGCTCAAACCAAGAGCAGTAACTAGCGTTTTTTGATCGCATCCTTTTTCGCATCTTGCCGCTCGGATTCGCCGGCCCAGGTGTGCATCAACGGCGCCTATGCGGCTTCTCATCGTCTCAGACCTCGACCGAGGACTTGTTGCCACAAACCAGAACCCCGCGCCGGGGAGCGGATTTACAGATCAACATACGCCCGACCAAGTCCCCGTTCTCTGTATTCTTGCCCCTTAGAGAATCGCCCGTGTGGCCGCGGTATACCATCCGTTGACCCATCTAAAACCTATGGTCGATCATTAACCTGTCGGCAACCACAATGGTCGATCTTACCCGGATGCTGAATAGGTTCACTGCAAGAAAAACCGCAATCGCCGGCGGAGTGCTGGCCTGCCTTTGGTTGCTCATTAATCCCCAGGTGTCGCTATCGGGCGGAATGAACGCGGAGCGGGCTGCTTGGAAAGCGAAATACCACCGACCAGCCGAAATCCCGTTCCCAAGCGATAATCCCTATTCCGAATCAAAAGCGGACCTAGGCCGGACGCTGTTCTGGGATCCGCTGCTTTCCAGATCGCGCACCCTCTCCTGCGCGAGCTGTCATAACCCTGGATTATCGTGGTCTGATGGGCTGCCGCACGCAATCGGCGACAACAAGACCGCGCTCTCACTGCGCACCCCAACGCTCCTGAATGTCGCCTGGACGCCGCAGTTAGGATGGACCGGACATTTCTCCAGCCTTGAGAGTGTTACCTTTGGCCCCATCACTTCCAGCGGCAACATGAATTTGCCGAAAGAGGTGCTTGTCAAACGTCTTAGCGCCATTCCAGGTTATCGCTCGGCTTTTCAGAAAGCGTTCGGCGAAAAGGCGATCACAGCCCATAAGATCGAACTTGCGCTCGCCACCTACGAGCGCTCGATCGTGTCTGGCACGGCGCCTTTCGACCGTTGGATCGGCGGCGACCAAGCCGCGATTAGCGAGGCGGCCAAGCGCGGCTTCGATCTATTTAACGGCAAAGCGCACTGTGCTTCATGTCATGAAGGATGGGCCTTCACCGACTCATCGTTCCACGATGTGGGTGTCGCGAAAGGCGACGATATCGGTCGTGGCAAGCTGTTTCCGACCTCGGAGACACTGCGGTACGCGTTTAAAACGCCAACCTTACGCGATGTCGCCCGCCGAGGCCCTTACATGCACGACGATTCGGTGCCGACGCTCGAGAAGGTTATCGACCTCTACGACCGTGGGGGTATCGATCGGCCTAGCCGGGCCGATGGTATCAAACCTCTCCATTTGAGCGATCAGGAGAAGAGCGACCTCATTGCATTCCTGAAGACGCTTACCGCTGCTCCACAGCAGGTTTCGGCCCCGGTGCTGCCCCGCTGAAATCCACAAGTTACGCGGTGGACCAGGTCATCACACGCAAGCAGGGTGGCCGAGCCGACTTGAGCTAAATCAGGACCGGAAGCGACGATCCAAGCAGCAGCAATCCTCCGACGAGCAGGCAACCCGCCGTGATTTCCAACGCGTCCCTGTAGTCGCGCATGCCTTCCGCGAAAACCGCGGCTACCGTCCCCAAAAATACGCTTGTCAGACTGATCGCACTTAACATCGGCGGCCCCGCCATTGGTCGAGTTAGCTTGGGCCACCCATAGCTGCGAATGCCTAACAAGCTGCTGTTTTTGCAGTTGCTGCAGAGCCGCTTTGGCTTCGCGGTTAACCAATATTAAATTTAGTGGCCGCGAGTATTACCAATTTCCTAAAACCTTTGGTAAATGGATAGTTACGTCAGCGGGCTAGGGGCGGCGGCGAAAGTAGTAATTCAACACCACCGGGAGAGTTTGATGAAACGGCCGCCAGTGCTTTCGCGGCTTCTAGCCGCTTTTGCACTCGTTTTTGTGAGTGCCATTGTGTTTGCGGATAGCGCGAGTGCTCACGTCAAATGGTTCTGTGCTTACAACGTTGCCGGACAGCCGGTTGGCCTTGAGCAGGTCCTCTGTCCGGATTTCGAATACCTCGTCGGTGTTTCGATCCTCGCCTTGATGGTGGGCGCGCTGTTCGAGCGTACGCGGTTCGGGATCTATCAGCTGAACGCGATTGCGCGGGTAACTTATTTTATCGATGAAAATGCCGAACTGATGTTTCGCGCTGGCGGCGCGTTCTTCTTCATCGCTATATGGGGCTTCGGCGGAATTATTCTCACGCCGGAATTAAAGACAAATTCGGCGGTAGTGGGGGCGATCCAACTCATGATCGCGGCCGGCCTGTTGTGGCGGCCGACCATGCCGCTTTCGGCATTGGGCATTGTCGCGCTTTTCTTTATCGGTATTTGGAATTACGGCCTCTTCCATATGGCGGACTATCCGATATTTCTTGGCATAGCCGCCTATATTGCGCTGGCCGGATTGCAGCGAGACTTCTTCGGCATCAAAGCGATCGACATCGTGCGCTGGAGCGCGGGCATTACCCTGATGTGGGCCTCGATCGAGAAGTGGGCCTATCCGGAATGGTCGTTCCCATTGTTTGCCCAGCATCCGGACCTGACGATGGGTTTTGACCCCATGTTCTTCATGCGTGCGGCAGGCGCGATTGAGTTTGCTTTGGCCTTTTCGCTTATGTGGACGCCACTGGTCCGACGCGTTGGGGCCATTTTGCTGCTGTCGATGTTCGTGAGTGCAATCTTTCAATTCGGCAAGGTCGATATGATTGGCCACTCAATGATCATCGTCGTGTTGCTGGCCATTGCGGCAGAACGCCGGGAAAAATCTGAGCTGGTGCGATATCCGTGGCTGGTACCTTTCAGCTATGCCGGAGCATTGACCATTTTCCTGGCGACGTATTACGTCGCGCACTCGGTCATCTACGGCACATCGATATCCTAAGCGAGAAGGAAAGGACCGTTTTCGTCGGCGATTATTTGACGTGGACTGTGAGCTTCATCTTGGGATGGATCGCGCACAGCACGTCAAAATCGCCGGCGGTCGAAAAGACGATGTTGGTCCTGCTGCCCGGCTCTTGATCGCCTGAGTCGAAATTGAATTTATCGGATTTGATATAGGCGTGGTGACGCAGATCTGCGTCATCGTTTACAATTTGAACCGTGTCGCCACGCTGAACCGTCAGTTCGCCTGGGTGAAACTGTCGCCCTTTTTGCGAGATCGAGTAAACGTGCTGGGCCAAGCCGGCAGAAGCCAGCACGCTGAGCGACAGCCCTAAGGTTATCGCCGGCAGAAGGCGTGTTTTCGGGTGAATGAACGGCATGCTCGTTCTTAACGAAATCTAAGTGCCGGATATAGCTCCAAAATGAGGCTTCCGGGTTAAGGCTCCGTTAAGGAAAGATGCACGATTGGCTCGCGTGCAAAAGTCCCTTTAACTGCAGCAATGTACGCCTGTCGCGTCGTCATAGGACGGGCGTACGGCTTTGAACATCGTTGCACCTGAAATACCGAAAGAATTAGGCGCGCTGCGCAGGACCGTTGTCCGCGCGGCTCGCTTCTGCAAGACCATTCGCGGACAGATCTTCGTCGCATTTCTCGTCATGACCTTGATAACAGGCGCATTAGGCGCCTATGCGACCTTGGGCATCAAGGATGACGGGATCCTGGTCCGCAAGACCTACGACCAATCATTGATGGCAATTAACTATGCGCGCGCCGCCGCTGCTGACTTTGCAAACATGCGCGCCGCTTTTGCCCGCCGCTGGATCGCCGAAAATCCTGCGGTACGTGAAGCCGCCGATCATAAGATCGAACTGCTCGCCAAGACGCTGAAGGACGATCTCGCCATAGCCGCGCAGCGCTCGCAGTCGGGCCGCGCGCATAATGCAGCGACCCGCGTTCAGGCTGCAGTCGATGCCTGGAAGGCTGCGAGTGAGCGGCTGCTCGACAAAACCAAGCTCGACGTGAATTGGGAGCTTCTCGATCAACATGCAAAAAAGGTCGATGAGCAGATCGACCTGCTGATCAATTACACTGCCGGTGATGGCTTTCTATATCGCGAGTCGGCGGCGCAGACCATTGCGCGCGACATGCATCTGAATATCGCCGGCACGATTATCGCACTGCTCTTATCCGGGGCAATTGCGGCGATCCTGACGCGGCGCATCATCAAACCGGTGGCTTCGGCTTCGGAGGTCGCGAATTGCGTCGCGACCGGCGCGCTCGATGTAAATATTCCAACCGGCAGCTCGGACGAACTCGGTGCCTTGCTCGCGTCAATGCGAGTGATGCGCGACAATATTAAGAGCATGATGGAACGAGAGGTTCGATTGCGTCGCTCCGCGCAGAGCCGCCTGGCCGATGCACTGGAGGGTTCGCAAGAAGGCATTGTGGTTATCGACGAGCAAAACTGCATTGCACTCGCCAATCCGCAGGCTGTTAAGTTGCTCGGTGTCGCTCCGGACACGCTCAAATCAGGCACGCCCTTATCGCAGGTGCAGTCGGCACTGGGGAGTTCCGTTCAAGGCAATTTCATTCTTGCGCACCGTACAGCCGAATCGCTGGCCACTGGCGAGTTTCAACTTGATGATGGACGGTGGCTTCGCTTCAGCCAGGGCGCTACGCGCGACCGCGGGCTTATCGTCGTATTCGGCGACACCACCCTGCTGAAGCAGCAAGAGGGCAATCTCCGGGAGAGCAAGCTGCGCCTTGACGCTGCGCTCGATAACATGTCGCAAGGCTTATGCTTGTTTGACGAGAACGACAGACTCGAGGTCGTCAATCGACGCTTCTTTGAAATATTCGGTCTATCGCGAGAGCAGATCGAGCCCGGCGTGATCTTCTCAAAAGTTTTGGCTGAAAATGAATTCCACTCCAATGTTGACGCGTCGGCAGCCAACGTCCTGCTCGATCGTCTGAGCAGTCATGGGCGCCGTCACGCTGGGACTCAATACCATGAACTTGGCGACGGCCGAATCATCGCCAGCGTTTCAAATCCCACCGCAAGCGGCCGCTGGGTGGCGACTTTTGAGGACGTCACCGAACGCCGCCAAGCGGAAGTTCAGATCATGCACATGGCGCGGCATGATGCGCTCACGGACTTGCCGAACCGTGCCCTGTTCCGTGAAAGAATGGAGCAAGCTCTTGCCCGTGGAGAGAGCTTTGCCGTCCACTTTGTAGATCTCGATCGCTTCAAGACTGTCAACGACACGCTCGGCCATCCTGTCGGCGACGCCTTGCTCTGCACAGTCACCAAGCGCCTGGAAATGGCCGTGCGCGGCGTCGATACAGTCGCCCGACTCGGCGGCGATGAGTTCGCTATCATCCAGCTGGGTGCAAAGCCCAGCGATGCGATCGATCTGGCGGCTCGGCTCATCGCATCGATGTCTGAGTCGTTCGAGATATACGGCAATCAAATCATCATCGGAGCAAGCGTCGGCATCGCGATGGCGCCAACCGACGGCACAGAGCCTGATCAGCTCCTGCGAAATTCCGACATGGCGCTCTATCGCGCCAAGAGCGAGGGACGCGGTTTATATCATTTCTTTGAACCGGAAATGGACGCGCAGATGCAAGCTCGCCATGAGCTCGAGACTGATCTGCGTAAGGCGCTGGCCGCGAATGAATTCGAGGTTTGCTATCAACCAATAGTCAGCCTCGAAACCGGAAAATACGTAGGCTTTGAAGCGCTCACTCGTTGGAACCATCCGCAGCACGGCGTAATAGGCCCTGATCGGTTCATTCCGATAGCAGAAGAAATCGGGTTGATCCTGCCTTTTGGGGAATGGGTGCTAAAGAAAGCGTGCGAGGATGCGGCTCTCTGGCCTGACGATTTGACCGTGGCCGTCAATCTTTCCGCTGTTCAATTCCGTAATCCCTCGCTCGCCCTATCGGTCGCTACCGCACTCGCGACCGCCGGCCTGAGCCCAACGCGCCTCGGTCTTGAGATCACGGAAACCGTACTGTTACAGCAGGATCAAGCGATCATTGATACACTGCATCAGATCAGAAGCATTGGCGTTCGTATCTCGATGGACGACTTCGGGACAGGTTATTCTTCCCTCAGCTATTTGCGCAGCTTCCCCTTCGATAAGATAAAAATCGACCGCTCCTTCACGCGTGAACTGGGTAAGCAGGAAGATTGCGCTGCAATCATTCGCGCGGTAACCCGGCTCGGCAGTAGCCTAGGGATGCTAACGATTGCCGAGGGCGTGGAAACTCGGGAGCAGCTCGATATTTTACGCGCCGAGGGCTGCGATCAGGTCCAGGGATATCTGTTCAGCAAAGCTGTGCCGGCGGCAAGTATTCCCGGCCTCCTTGCGCTCGGCAACCGTGAGCGCGCTGCATGACCGCTAGCTTTGACTTCCGTTCGTTGTTGTATCTGAAGGTGAGTTCATCGACTGCTGCGGATGCGGCCCGCCACAACCGCAACATTCGCGCAAGCACATGATTTCCGTCACCGTGTCGCCGAGCACGGCCGAGCAGTGCTTTTCGTCCACCGCAGCGGTGACGGAGGCGACCGGGTCCGGGTCGCCCATCTCGAAGGGATAGTCGCTTCCCAGCATCAGCCGATCGGCACCGACGAGATCGATCAGGTAGCGCAGCGTCGCCGGGCTGAAGGTGATGGTGTCGTAATAAAGCCTCTTCAACACATCCACGGGGCGGCCTTCGAAGCCCTTCGACCGGGGCTCGGGGCGAAAATCCGCCGCATGCTGAAAGCGCTCGATCTGGTACGGCAGGAAGCCCCCGGCGTGCGGCACCTTAATCTGCAATCCCGGAAAGCGGTCGAACACACCCGAAAACATCATGCGCACGATCGCGGTGGTCGTCTGCAAAGGATAACCGATGCAATTGTGCAGGAAGAAGTCGTGTAATCCGGCGGGGCGTTGTTCGTCATAGGGGTGGAAGATAAGGAACGTGCCCATCTCCTGCGCCGCCGCCCAGAACGGGTCGAGCGACGGGTCGTCCAGAAATCGGTTAGGCCCGAGATAGGTCGCGATCTGCGCCGCGCGGAGTCCGTATTTATTGCGTGCGTCTTGCATCACCTTGATGGCGCTTGCAGCGTCCTGTAGCGGCACATTCGCGGCGCCGACATAGCGGCTCGGATTGTCCGCGACTACCTCGGCGATGCACTCGTTCTGGAGCTCGGAAAACTTGATGCCGAGGTCGAGCGGCATCGTATAGGCGGAGAAGTCCACCCATCCGCTCAGGATCTGTATGTCCACGCCCTGACGGTCCATGGTCTCGATGCGTTGATCGAGATGGGTCAGGAACATGGGCAACGGCCGGATATAATTCGAACCCGCCAACTGCACGATCGGCTTTTTCTCGCCGCCGGTAAAGGTCACGCCATAGCGGTCGCTGTCTTTGCGTAGCGCCTTGAGCATCCTTGGCGGAACGATGTGGGCATGCGTATCGCAGACGGTGGTCATGGTCCGGTCCCGGCTTGAAGATGAGCAACCTAGAGCGCGCCCGATATGGCGTCGAGAGCCCCGCGATTTGCACATCTTGAAAAGCAAAAAAATCGTGCGCGATTTCCGCGCAACGCATTGTCAGCGCGGCCCGGGTCTGCAAGCATCAATCCTCAAGTCATGTTGCCCGCCAAAGTTTACCCACGTCGGACGCGTCGAGGCTGTAATGAAGGTTGAGGGTGAAATCACCGTCGATGCGCCACGCGACGTGGTTTTCAGCCGCCTGAGCGATGCTCCCTTCTTCGCGTCCTGCATCGATGGCGTATCGGATCTCACGGCTATCGACGAAACCCATTACAAGGCGACCTTTGCAACCCGCGTCGCCTATATGCGTTTCACCTTCAAGGTGGCCGTGGAAATGACCCAACTAGAGGCGCCCGACACCATCCAGGCGAAGGTTGAGGGAACTCCGGTAGGTGTGGTGGGACGGCTCACCGCTACTGCCTCGACGAAACTTATCGAAGCCGGCGGCACGACGACCATCCGTTACCTGATCGATGCGGCGCTGACCGGCAAGCTCGGCAGCATCGGCGAGCCCGTGCTGCGGTCCAAGGCGAGGGACATGGAAAAGCAATTTACGAAGAACCTGCTTGCGGCCTTCGCAACCGGCGGCGCGGAGAAGCCGGAATGATCCCCTTCGAGCTTGCCGAACCGGGGTCGCTGAAGGAAGCGATTGGCCTGATTGACGCCGACGATCCAACGGTGCGGCCGATTGCCGGCGGCACTGCCTTGATGCTGATGATGAAAGCCGGTGTCTTCCAGCCGCGCCGCCTCGTCAGCCTGCGCAGGCTCAATGGCAGCATCAGCGGCGTCTCTGCTTCGCCCTCCGGCGAGTTGACCATCGGCGCAATGACCCCGTTGAGCGCGGTCGAACATTCACCCGATGTCGCGCGCCATGCGCCGGTCATCCCGCGCACCATGAAGCGATTGTCGAATGTGCGGGTGCGCAATGTCGCGACGGTCGGCGGTGCACTAGCGCACGGCGATCCGCACATGGACTTGCCGCCAGTCGTGATGGCCCTTGGCGCACGGGTGCGCGTCGCCGGCCCGAACGGGGAGCGCGAAGTATCGGTCGAGGAATTGCTTACCGGCTATTACGAAACCTCGCTGGCGCCGAACGAGCTGATCGCCAGTCTCACGATCCCGGCGCAAGGCCGAAGTCGCGCCGCCTATTTCAAGGTCACCGCCGGCTCCGCCGATGACTGGCCCGCGCTCGGCGTTGCCGTATCGCTCGATGCCGAGGGCGACACGATCAAATCGGCGCGCGTCGTGGTGAGCGCGGCAACGCCCAAGGCTACGCGCTTTCCTTCCATCGAAAAGCTGCTCACCGGCGCCACCATCGATGACAAGCGGCTCAAGGCCGCCGGCGACGCTGCCGCCGACGAAGCCGAGATCATCAGCGACGTGCGCGGCTCGGCGGCCTACAAACGCGAACTGCTGCGGGTCTATGTCGGACGCGCGGTCCGCGCGGCCCTCAATGAAAGCGGAAGCAAGTCATGAACGCACCCGTACCTGGCAAGCAGATCGGTCGTTCGCTGCCGCGGCTCGAGGCCCGCGCTAAGGTCAGCGGCCGTGCCGAGTACACCCATCTCATGCGTGTACCCGGCATGCTGTATTGCAAGATCTTCCGCAGCACCGTCCCGCACGGACGCATCAAATCCATCGACGTTTCCGCCGCCCGCGAAGTGCCCGGCGTCTTTGGGGTCTACACCGGCGAGGACATCAAGACCGTTATCCCAAACCCTTATTACGGGCCTGCCTTCCACGACCAGCCGATCCTCGCGCTCGGTAAGGTGCACTATGTTGGCGAGCCGGTTGCCGCGGTTCTTGCAGCCGACCCCCACGTTGCCGACGAAGCGGTGCAGCGGATCGTCGCCGAATACGAGGAACTGCCGGCGGTGTTCGACGAGGTCGAGGCCGCCGACAACAAGGTGCTCGTTCATGACGAGCTCAAGCCCGCCAGCACTTTCGCCGACCTGAAGCACCTCAAGGGCGTGAAGGGCACTAATATCGCGCTCGATTTCAAGCTGCGCCGCGGCGACGTGGATAAGGCCTTCGCGTCGGCCGAACACGTATTCGAGCACACCTTCAAAACGCAGAAGGTGCTGCACGTCGCCTTTGAGCCGCATGCTTCGATTGCCGACTACAAGGAGGACGGCGTCATCATCTATACGGCCTCGCAGGGGCCCTCGTTCGTGCGCACCGAGATCGCGCGCTTGCTGGGCTGGCAAGAGAACCGTGTGCGCATCAAGGTGCCCTATCTCGGCAGCGGCTACGGCGGCAAGCTTTACATCAAGATGGAGGCGCTGGCGGTCGCGCTCTCCATGCTGTCGCGGCGCCCGGTCAAGGTCGCGCTGACCATGGAAGAGGTGTTCTACACCATCACCAAGCATCCGAGCACGTTCCGCATCAAGACGGGACTAGACAAGAACGGCAAGATCGTCGCGCGCAAGTGCGACGTATGGTGGAACGGCGGCGCCTACGCCGACATCGGCCCACGCGTCACCCAGAAGTCCGGCTTCACGGCCTCGGGCCCCTACGACATCGATAATGTCTCGATCGATTCTTACGCGGCCTACA
>Ga0134126_10006056_pt1 | contig 15143 bp, 13 predicted proteins | sample KB31752_FD_96881 | JGI IMG/M metagenome (GOLD analysis project Ga0134126, IMG submission 96881) | Terrestrial soil microbial communities with excess Nitrogen fertilizer from Kellogg Biological Station, Michigan, USA - KB3-175-2 | ecosystem: Environmental > Terrestrial > Soil > Unclassified ...
ACGTGGGAGTTGGCCAGAATTTGTCGAAGAGAAGGGTTCATGAGAATGTGAACATTTAGATTATGCCCTCGGTCTCTTTCGGGCAGCTTGGGTTCGTCTGCGGCGCAGGTATTCAGGGACAATGCTCCATGCAATGGAACCATCGAGGCCCGGGATGGGAAGCAGATTGAATGCAGCCACGCACATGCTATAGCCGCCAAGGATGGCGAGAATATCGTTGACTGCAGAAAACCTTGTATAGCCAAAGAAATAGAGCCACGCAAGCAGCGGGATTGCCACAATGGCCTGGGCAATCACTCCTCCCCAGGCAATGATGCAATGATCGAAGCGCGACCAGGGCACCTGGAAGATGCACTTGCCTAAAATCGGATAAAGACGGATCTCTTCAACCCGTGACCAGCGGCGTTGTGCGGCGATGAGGTGACCGGTCTCATGGATGAGCAGAAGGCTCATGTACGCCAGAAGAGCCACAAGGGTCATGACAGGCTTGCGGCCGGCATTGAGCAGCATGATCCCAGCGACCAAAAAGACGGTCCAGTGAACGTTGACGTCAACGCCCTTGATCCGCAGAACGCGAGTGAGCGCAGCAAACTCGCGAGGCTTCGCCAGTTGGATAAATGGAGGTGGCATCGTCAGGGTGCATGTTAAGGCAGGAATGATCCGAATGCGAGATTACCGGCGGTTTGGGACATCTGGTGTGATCGAAATCGCGCATGGCGATCTGTTGCTCCTCGAAGACCTGTTTAGCAACTGGACGCTACCTCAGCGGCTGAAGCCGGAAAATTCTCTGACAGCTTTACCGCAGGCCTTAAGGACTGCTCCACCCTTTTGGTCCATAAACAGTATGTGTGTGTGAGATTGTCTTATTCGAGCGCACCGGCAGGAGCGCCGGTGCCACACAAGGGTCGGATCACACAGATTCATCGTTGATTGCGGATCGGGGATGGCGCGTCAGGTGTCGAGGTCGCCATTGGCGGAATCGAGCAACTCTGGATGCGGACCATGCTGTTGAAGTTGGCTTTGTCGTGAAGCGACGGCGCGTTTTCTATAGAGAAATTTAATCCTGAGTTCCATTTTGGAACTGAAGCACCGTTCAGCGATGCAGTTTTGAAAAAAGCTACTTAGAACGTTTGTTCCTGTCCTAAAAACCTGCTTGTATAAGAGCAACTTGGTTTAGTATGTACGACCATTGCTAGTACCTAGTTGTACCGCCCTATCCGGAAGGCGGTCAGGATCCCTGTCACAAAATCCCGCTGTACGAACCGCGATGACGCAATGTCATTCGCGCCGCCAAGAAGAACAGGAGAAAAGAATGCTTGCACGAACGCCTTTCACGCCGTCGCGCGAATGCGCGCATGTGAGTTCCCGGAGTTTTACACGTTTGTGGCAGTGCCTGGCTTTGCTGGTTGCGCTAGCCGCTCTTCCCGCACTGGCCCAGAACCAGCCAGCCGCAGACCAATCGAGTCAAAGCCAGTCCGCCGTCGACCAGGCGATTCTGGGACAGAACCACGTGATGATCGTAAGAGGAAGTCTGCATAACGATGTGTCGCCTGCAGTGCGCGACCTGCCTACGCTTGACCAGGCTGCGCTGGCCAATGAAAAGCATGAAGCTGAGCCGGCACGGCGGATCCCGCTGCCTCCGGGATTGAAACCGGCAAGCGAGCCGGACCCTGTATGGCAACGGACGACCGCAGCAAATTTTGCGGGCACGCTGCTGAGCGGCCCCTCGCCATTGGTTGCAGCAACGCTGGGCCTGGGCTTTGATGGTGTTGGAAACGGTTTCACGGGATTCACCGTGAACTCGGCGCCTCCGGATACGAACGGCGCAGTGGGAGCGACCCAGTACGTGCAATGGGTGAACAGTTCTTTTGCAGTATTTAATAAAACGACGGGCGCAAAGATCGCGGGGCCGACGGCGGGCAATTCGCTGTGGGCCGGATTTGGCGGTGGTTGCCAGACGAATAATGACGGTGATCCAATTGTGCTTTATGACAAGCTGGCCAATCGCTGGATTTTTGCACAGTTCTCAGTGAGCACCACGCCGTTCCTGCAGTGCGTGGCCGTATCGACGACCTCTGACGCAACAGGAACGTTCAATCGTTACTCCTTCTCGTATTCGGGTTTTGACGATTATCCGAAGACGGGTGTGTGGCCGGATGCGTACTACGTGACGTTCAACATGTTCAACGCTGCGGGCACCTCGTTCCTGGGCGCTGATGCTTGCGCTTACGATCGCAACGCGATGTTGGCGGGACAGCCGGCAACGCAGGTTTGCTTCCAGCAGGGATCGTCGGTGGGCGGACTGCTGCCAGCGGATCTGGACGGCAAGACAGCGCCTCCGGCAGGGTCGCCGAATTTCCTGGTGTACTTTGGAACCAACAACCTGAACCTGTTTAAGTTCCACGTGAACTTTGCCACGCCTTCGGCTTCCACATTTACCGGTCCTACAGTGCTACCGGTGGCAGCGTTTACGGCGCTGTGCAACGGCGGAACATGCGTGCCGCAGTCTGGCACAACAAACAAGCTCGATTCGCTGGCCGACCGCCTCATGTATCGTCTGGCGTACCGCAACTTCGGCAGCCACGAGTCGCTGGTGGTGAACCACTCGGTGGTTGCGGGATCAAGCGGCGGCGTTCGCTGGTATGAGATCCAGAATCCCAATGGCACACCCACGATTGCCCAGCAGAGCACGTTTGCTCCGGATACAAAATTCCGCTGGATGGGCAGCGTCGCGATGGACCAGCAGGGGAATATGGCGATGGGCTACAGCGAGTCAAGCAGCACAACGTTCCCATCGATCGCAATTACGGGCCGATTGGCGACTGATCCTGCGAATACGATGCAGGCTGAAACCACCATCATTAATGGCTCAGGATCACAGACCGGGACGCTCACGCGCTGGGGCGACTACAGCGCAATTACCGTTGATCCGGTGGACGATTGCACATTCTGGTACACGAACGAGTATCTGAAGGCCAGCGGATCGTTCAACTGGAGCACGCGCATTTCAAACTTCAAGTTCCCAAGTTGCGGCGGAACCCCGGACTACACGCTGTCGGCATCGCCGGCATCGCTGACGGTCACGCAGGGAACGGCTGGTACCAGCACGATTACGGTGAATCCGCTGAACGGATTTACAGGCTCGGTTTCGCTGTCAGCCTCTGGCTTGCCTGCGGGCGTGACGGCAAGTTTTGGGACCAATCCAACCACTTCCACGAGTGTTCTGACGCTGACGGCCAGCAGTACTGCAACGACTGGCCCGGCAACAGTCACGATTACCGGGACGTCGGGAACTCTGAGTCATACGACGACCATCAATCTCACGGTGAATGCGCCCGCTCAGCCTGACTTCTCGCTGTCAGCTTCACCGGCCAGCTTGACTGTCAAGCAGGGCACGAACGGTTCCAGCACCATCACGGAGACCGACCTCAATGGCTTTACCGGAGCGGTTACGTTGTCGAACTCCGCTCTGCCTAGTGGCGTGACGGCTGTGTTCGGAACGAATCCAACTACGTCCACCAGCGTTCTGACGTTCACAGCGAGCAGTACCGCCACGGTGGGTACCACCACGATTACGATAACCGGTGTCTCTGGCTCCCTAACGCATACAACCACCATTTCCCTGACCATCAGCTCTGCCGCGGCGCAGCAACTGATTGGCAATCCGGGATTTGAGAACGGTACAGCGACGGCTCCCTGGACGCTGACTGCCGGAGTTATCAACAATTCCACGGCTGAGCCTCCGCACAGCGGAAGCTGGGACGCCTGGGAGGATGGCTACGGAACGACACATACGGATACCGCCACCCAGACGGTCACGATCCCGGCAGGGTCCACATCGGCGACTCTGACCTTCTGGCTGCACATTGATACCGCTGAGACCACCACCACCACGGCCTTCGATACCCTGCAAATCCAGGTGTTGAACTCCGCTGGTACAAGTGTGCTGGCTACTCTGGGAACGTTCTCTAACCTGAATCACGCGGCTGGCTACCAGCAGCATTCGTTCAGCATGAACTCGTTCATCGGACAGACGGTAAGAATCCGGTTCAACGGCCATGAGGACGTGAGCCTGCAAACCTCGTTTGTTATTGACGACGTAAACCTGAATGTCCAGTAAACGATGTTGACTTAAATTTCCCGGGGCCGTTCGCGGCCCCGGCGATTTTTTGTTGACCGCTTCGCTCCTCTGCTATCATCACTCACTTCGCCGGATCGTCAATTCCCGACCATGAAAATCTCAATGCTCTTTCTCGTGTGTTTGACCACGTTATTCGCCCTGCCGCGCCCTGTTGCCCCACCTCACCAGTACCCCGGACGCACCGGGCTTACCATCATTGCTCTTGCACAAGACGGTTTCGCCGTCGCCGCGGATGGCGCCCAGCTTAACGCTGACGGCACCACCAGCGAAGTGCAGAAAATTTTCGCAGTCTCGAAAACCGGAGCTGTTGTTCTGGCCGGGCAGATATCCACTCAGGATCCTGTTACCCGTCCCGTGCGAGAAGAGTTCAACGCATCTCGAATTGCCGAACTCTGGCTGAATGCGCATCCTGATACCACCTTCGAGGATGCCACCCGTGCCTTGGTGGCAACGATCTCGAAATCAGCCAACGATTTCTTTTCTCATCGCAATCCAGCTCGCGAAGCCGGGTCCTACAAATTCGCTGTGATTTTCGTAAGCTGTGCCGACGGCAAACCCGCACTATCTGGAATGCGCTACTTCATGCCGTCCAGCTCCGGCAAGCCGATGCGTACAGAACAAATTGCTGCCGCCGCAGCGCCCGGAGAATTGTGGATCTTCGGGTTGGCGAAAGTTCCGGAGGAACTGCTGACTGGAAACTCGAATGCTTTAAAGAAATATAAAGCTCAACCAGCCATCGCCAGGTTTCGGTCTTCGGGAGTGCAACTGTCGGCTCAGGATTGTCTTAGCGCTCTGGACGAAGTACTCAAACTCGCCGAATCTCCTCAGGGCAAGACATTTGATCCCAGACACTCTGTGATCGGTCCGCCAAATCGGCTTGCCACCATTACTGCTGCCAGCGGCTTCGCTTTGAGCAGTAAATAACTTCCGACTCGAGGCACGTTGGGGCGGCACCGCGGCCATTTGCGTCAAGCGGCGCTGAACGTAGCAAACTACGTACAATAATCCGGAATGGTTCTTACCTTCGCCATCATCAGCCTGCTCCTCTGGATGTATCTCGCTTTGGCTCAAGGCCGTTTTTGGCGAATTTCAGCCTTCATGCTCCGTGCCGGACGGTCGCCTGGCTCAGAGCCGCTGATCGCCGTCGTCGTTCCGGCACGCGATGAAGCGGATGTCATGGCTCCCTGCATTCAGTCTTTGCTGCAGCAGCGTGGGAGCCGCGTCCATGTTTTTCTCATCGACGACGCCAGCCTGGACGGCACTGCCTCCGTCGCTGCACGCGCGGCCCAATTAATAGGACGACACACCCAGCTTACCGTCATCTCCGGCCTTCCACTGCCTGCAGGATGGTCGGGGAAACTCTGGGCCGTTCAGCAAGGAATTGAAAGTGCCAGCCGGATCAATCCTGATTACCTGCTGCTCACGGACGCTGACATCGTCCATGCCCCGGATAACTTTCAACGCCTGATTTCTGTGGCCGAATCGGGATTCGATCTGGTCTCTGTAATGGTCAAACTCCATTGCCAGACTTTCGCGGAACGCGCACTCATCCCCGCGTTTGTGTTCTTCTTTCTCATGCTCTATCCGCCCGCATGGATTGCAAACCCAAATCGCAAAATCGCGGGAGCTGCAGGAGGGTGCATTCTGATCCGTCCTCAAGCCCTGCGCAATGCGGGCGGCATTGCAGCCATTCGCAGTGAGATCATTGACGATTGTGCTCTTGCCCGGCGTGTCAAACGCAGCGGCGGACGTGTCTGGCTCGGCCTTTCTGATGCAACCTGCAGCATCCGGCCTTACAAATCCTTCACTGCCATCGGCAGCATGATTTCCCGGACGGCTTTCAATCAACTCCAGCACTCAGCTTTGCTGCTGCTATTTGCGCTGCTCGGTCTTGCGGTCGTATATCTGCTTCCACCGGTCCTTCTGTTGAATGGTCATCTCGTCCCGGAAGCTTTGAGTGGCTTGGCATGGTTGCTGATGTCTCTCTGCTTCCTTCCAACAGTCCGTCTTTATCGGCTGAATCCGTTGTGGTCGGTGGCCCTGCCAGCTATAGCGGTTTTTTATATGGGCGCTACTTTGCATTCGGCGTTCAGGTTCTGGAGAGGGAAAGGAGGCGCGTGGAAGGGCAGAGTGCAGGATCCAGCGCGCACCTGAGTCGGCGACCTCTAATGGGATCGGGCGACAGCGCTGCGGGCTACAATACCATCCGGATCATCGCTGACGATTCGACCATCAACGAAAGCGCACCATGTTTCGCACCAGATTCACGAAAGATATTGTTGCCGAGTTCCTGCCTCCCGCCCCCCGCGGCAGGAAAGACAAGGTGATTATCTTGTGCGATGGAATGCCTTCAATGCCACGGAAGCAGCCTCTCGTTGACTTTCTTTCCAGCAAGGGATACTGGGTGTTTTATCCACGCTACTGCGGAGCGTGGGAGAGTGGGGGTGAGTTTCTTGAACACTCGCCCCATGAAGATATCCTGGATGTAATTGACGAGTTGCCCAATGGCGTCACAGAGCTTGCTTTCGGTCAGCGATTCGCTCCTGTGCCCCGCAAAATCTTTGTGATCGGTGGAAGTTTTGGCGGAGCTGCCGCCATCCTCTCGTCTCTGGATTCACGGGTGAAGAAAGTGGTGGCGAACTGCCCGGTGGTTGATTGGGCCATCCTTCCCGAAGAGCAGAAGCTTGAGACGTCCAATCCCAGCTACCCTGACTACATCAGGCAAGCCTTCGGCAATGCTTATCGCTTGCAGGACAGGAATTGGGACAAACTTCGCAGTGGCGATTTCTTCAACCCGGCATTTCACGCTGACCAGATCACGCCCTCAAAAGTTATGATTTTTCACGCTCTTGATGATCCGTATATCCCATACCACAGCGTGAAAGACTTTGCCTTGAGAACCGGCGTCAGGCTAAAGACCCTTCGGCGCGGTGGGCATATAAGGACGGAAAATGTGGTTCAGAAATACTGGGCTGAGATCAGGCGGTTTTTTGATTCTGCTTTCTAGAGGATGGCTGGACCTTAGCGGCCCACGACCTGCTCTGGCCGAACGCTTTCTTCGTCGAGATCTTCAGGTTCCGGTCGGTTGATCTTGACTCCCACTGCCGCGAAGATGCGCTCTTTCGGTACGGAGTCGTAATCGATCCTGGCCAGTTCCTGCATGCGTTTCAACGACTCGTCTGCAGGGCGCGGCGGCAATGGATCGCGATGGGTCATCGTCCACACCCAGCTTGCCAGCGCAATCAGATAAGAAACCTGCCCCACTTCGGCGGCAATGTTTCTGGCAGTTTGATTATCGTAAACGCCCAACACAAATCTGGTTGTGGACTGAACCGTCAGGTAGAGCACAAAGGCAATGGCGATCTCGGCGACCGATGATTTCCACGTAATCCCCAGGGCTTTGGCCTGGAAAACCAGTACCCACAGGATTGCGGCATCTGCCAGGAAAATGGTCCGCTCCAGCGTCAGAGGCAGGTCCACCAGCATGTTGAGTTTCTGGTTGGGATGATTGGGAACGTACACTGAAAGCACGACTGCAACTGAAATGCCCAGCACAGCCCAAAAACAAAACCGCGCTACCGTGCGACCGGGCAAACTTTCGAATGGCTCCAGCACCCGGACCAGAATCTCCAATACGACCAGGCTGAGCAGGAGAGCCTCAACACAATCTCCTATGCTGTAGGTTGCCGCGTAAACGTTTGTGCTCCCGAGAAAAGAAACCGGGAGCATCACCGCCGAGTTGACAGCCACAAAGAAGAGGTAGTAGCTGAAGGCTCGCCAATGGGTAAAGTAATTTTTCTTTACCGCCGCCCAGCATGCAATTCCGTGAAACACCAGGCTGGTGATCCACAGAAAATACACACTTGGCGGAAAATCCTTCATTTTGCTGGTCTAATTTACGCCACTTCCAGTGATCGCAATGTTTGGCCGTGGCGGCGGCGGTACTGAGCTGTCTGCCTGAACTCCCATTAACAACGACCCAAAGAGTACTGCAAGAGCAGCCAGGAGTTTTGGATCTATCATTTCGGAGAACCTTCCTTGTTACCCCGGTGTGCTGTCTCCGAGGCTGGGAATCGACGCCCAGATTTTTCACTGAATTTTGCTTAAGTTCAAATCAGTGAACAACCTAAATCGCGTCCACAGACATTATTGATTCCGCCATTTTTCTAGGCCATATACCCTAAGTCCAGCGCCTTGCGTCACATTCCTAAAGTAACCGCTAAGGCGCCTCTACGATTCAGGTAACTAATTGAATCCAAGCCATTTATGAATGGAATGGGTAAGATGTTTTATTTAGTTCTGCGGAGCGAACGTGCGAGTCGGGCCTCTTCAGTAATTGACTGCAGCGCCAGGCGCGTTTCTGACACTAGAAACGCGCAGCCCATCACCAGAGTTACAAAGCCCACCGCGCCGGCTACAAAGCTGATGATGGCAAATGCTTCGAAGGGTATCTGATATCGTGATGTCGCAAGGCTGGCTCCCAAAACAGAAACCAGGCTTGCCGCGGCGAATGCTCCGATGGACCCATAGAAAAATCTCATCGCCCGCAGCAACAACGATCCCCGTCGCTCCAATCGATCAAGGTGGCTCATCCACAGTTGATGGCGATTGTCTTCAGCAGGTGCGTCGTACAGTTCACGCGCGATCAAGCGAGTCCGGTCCACGACTCGCGCCAGACGGTTTCCTGTACCAAGAGCCAGCACAGACGAAGCATTGGTGAAAACGGCTGGGGCCGCAATCAAAGTTAAGACAGCGAATGGGTTCTCGGTGATGGAGGCTGCAAACACGGGCGCACCAGTATGCAACCGAAGCGACAAAAGAGGCAAAGCCTGTTGCCGTGGCGCAATCCCGGCATTGCTTCTCCGGTCGCTTTATAGCGCCAAGCCTGCTTCTGGCCATTCGCCTACCGATATGCGCCTGTCACTGCAAATACAGCACTTTCAATGGGTTGCATTCGCCTGAATTTTCTGGAATAGATAACCTAGAAGGTGGGAATGATGTCTAAAAAGGTATAATCTTCAGATCACAACGATGACCGATCAAGCTAAGACCTTATTGCTGTTGAAGCCGCGGGGGTTCTGTGCCGGTGTTGTCCGCGCCATTGATATCGTGCGGATTGCACTCGAGGCCTTTGGTCCACCTATTTACGTACGCAAAGAGATCGTCCACAACCGCTATGTGGTGGAGGACTTGAAAGACAAGGGCGCCATTTTCGTAGATGAAGTTTATGAAGTCCCGGACGGCCAGCGGCTGATCTACTCGGCTCACGGTGTCGCCCCCAGCGTGCGCGAAGCGAGCAAGCTTCGCAATCTCAAGGTAATCGACGCCACATGCCCGCTGGTCACCAAGGTCCATGTTGAGGCGGTGAAGTACGCGAAAGGCGGCTACAGCATCATTTTGATTGGTCACCACGACCACGACGAAGTGGTGGGCACTCTGGGCGAAGCTCCGGATGTGACCCAGGTGGTTGGTAGCGCGGAAGAAGTCGAGAACCTGCAGGTTCCTGATCCCACCCGGGTCGCTTACATTACACAAACCACTCTGAGCCTCGATGAGACAAAAGATGTGATTCAGGCTCTGCGCAAGAAGTTCCCTTTGATTGAAGGACCGCACGCGCAAGACATTTGCTATGCCACGCAGAACCGGCAGACCGCCGTCAAAGACGTGGCACATCAGGCGGATCTGCTGCTGGTGGTTGGATCCGAGAACAGCTCCAACTCCAACCGTTTGGTGGAGGTTTCCACCAACCTCGGCACACCTTCGTATTTGATTGATACAGCATCAGACGTAAAGCCGGAGTGGCTGGTGGGAGTGACCACCGTGGCCTTGACCGCGGGCGCTTCTGCCCCTGAGGTCCTGGTGGAGCAGGCAATGGAGTTTCTGAAAGAGAAGGGGTTCACCAACATTCGCGAGGTTGAGGTCATGCCGGAGAACGTGCGTTTCGGCTTGCCACCTGAGATCGTGGAGGCCATCGCGGCAGCACCGGCGGCTTCGGGAGATTGATTCGGGAGATTGACCATGAGCCAGAAGTCTGAGGGCCATCCCGCGCAGATGCTTTTTGGAAAAGTCGACGGCATACTGTCGCGTGTTTCTGACGCGATGGCCAGGGCCCGTGATTACCTGTTCAGTCAGCAGCACGAAGATGGTTACTGGTGCGGTGAACTGGAAGCCGATACCACACTCGAGTCCGATTACATCGCTATTCATACGCTTCTTGGGACGGGAGATCGCGGTCGCCTGGAGCGCGCGGTTCCCGAGATCATCCGTCACCAGAATGAAGACGGCGGTTGGCCCATCTACAAGGGTGGTCCATCAAACATCAGTGCTTCGGTGAAAGCTTACTTTGCCCTGAAACTGATGGGCGTAGATGCTGAAGACCCGGTGATGCAGCGGGCCAGAACGCAGATTCTGGCTATGGGCGGCGTTACCGAGTGCAATACATTTACCAAGATCTACCTTTGTTTCATGGGGCAGTATGACTGGGAAGCGGTGCCCGCAATCCCCCCTGAGATCGTCCTTTTCCCCAACTGGTTCTGGTTCAACATTTATGAGATCTCATCGTGGTCGCGTGCCATCCTGGTGCCGCTGTCCATTTGTTACGCAAAGAAGCCGTTCAAGAAGCTCCCGCCTGAAATGGGCATTGATGAATTGTTCGTCGGCGGTAGATATGGTAAGCACCTGCATCTGAAATGGAATCCCAAACTGCTTTCCTGGCGGAACTTCTTCCTGGTGTTGAACCAGACAGTCCATTTCTGCGAAATGTTCCACATCCGGCCGCTTCGAAAGCTGGCACTGCGCAAAGCAGAAGAATGGATGCTGGAACGGCTTGAGAAGTCAGACGGCCTGGGAGCGATCTATCCCGGCATCCTGAACTCAATCCTGGCGTTGCGCTGCCTGGGCTACTCCACAGATGATCCGCAGGTGATCCGCGCTCTGGATGAATTCGAGAAGCTGGGAATCGATGAACCCGGCATTCCCGATCATTCCGAAGCCACCTTCCGCATGCAGCCTTGCATGTCTCCCGTCTGGGACACCGCATATGCCATGTTCGCGCTTGGAGAAGCCGGAGTTTCCAAAAGCGATCCGCGTGTCATCAAGGCTGCCGACTGGATTCTGAGCAAAGAAGTCCGGAACAAAGGCGACTGGGCGGTGAAAGTCCGCGATGTGCAGCCCGGCGGCTGGTATTTCGAGTTCAACAATGAGTTTTACCCAGACGTGGACGATTCCGCCATGGTCCTCCTTGGACTCGACAAGGTTGACCACCCCCGCGAACGTTTCCAGCATCAGATTTCCACCCGTGCCATTGAATGGATCTTTGCCATGCAGTGCAAGAACGGTGGCTGGGCGTCCTTTGATAAAGACAACACACGGATGGTCTTCCAGCACATACCGTTTGCCGATCACAACGCTATGCTGGATCCGCCTACGGTTGACATAACCGGACGCGTGCTGGAGATGCTGGCCGCATACGGCTACAACCAGGACGATCCCAGGATCAAGAAAGCGATCAAGTTCATCCTGAGCGAACAGGAGGCCGATGGCTCATGGTTCGGGCGCTGGGGTGTGAACTACATTTACGGAACCATGCTTGTCCTGCGCGGTTTGCAGGCCATCGGTACAGACCATCACGAACCTTACATTCAACAGGCTGCCGAGTGGCTGCGCATGGTACAGAACCCTGATGGCGGATGGGGCGAGACCTGCGGATCTTACGATGATCCCTCCACTCGGGGCATCGGCCCCAGCACTCCTTCCCAGACAGCCTGGGGAGTGATGGGACTGCTGGCGGCGGGCGACACTCGCAGCGAATCGGTACAGAAAGGCGTGCTCTACCTGTTGGAACACCAGAAAGCTGACGGTTCCTGGGATGAAGACCAGTACACCGGAACAGGATTTCCGCGGGTGTTTTACCTGGCGTACCATCTGTACCGCGATTTCTTCCCGCTGATTGCACTCTCAACCTATACGCGTGACTTTGCAATACTTGAGAGCCAGGGCAGCTTGGGATACGCGAGGGGATAACATTCCCATAATCTTCCTGCCACAGATTGGGCCAGGGACGTGAATTTTCGAGTCGTGCTGAGGCATGCAGAGGCCAGGGGCAGGCATACAAAGCTAAGAGCGAATGGCTAAGAGCCAGGAGCTGAATTTAGGAGATAGATTTTGCCGGTACCAATTTCCCAGATGTGGACGGTCGCGAGCTACGTAGTCAAACAGAAACTCGCCGGGCGCAAGCGCTATCCGCTGGTCCTGATGCTGGAGCCACTGTTCCGCTGCAACCTGGCCTGTGCCGGTTGCGGAAAGATCCAGTACCCCGCCCACATCCTTAAAAAAGAGCTTTCGCCGGAAGATTGTTTCCGCGCCGTGGAAGAGTGCGGCGCGCCCATGGTCAGCATTCCCGGCGGCGAGCCGCTCATGCATTCGCAGATTGGAAAGATCGTGGAAGGGCTGGTTGCGCGCAAGAAGTATATTTATCTCTGCACCAACGCGCTCTTGCTCAAAGAAAAAATTGATCTCTTCAAGCCCAGCAAGTATTTGACGTTCTCTGTCCACATGGACGGACAGCGTGAACACCATGATTTCTCTGTCTGCCGAGAAGGCGGCTACGATCTGGCTCTGGAAGGCGTCAAGGAAGCCCTGAAACGCGGCTTCCGCGTCACTACCAACACGACACTGTTCGATGGCGCCGACCCCAACAGCGTCCGCGCATTCTTTGACGAGATGATGGACCTCGGAGTGGAAGGAATGATGCTCTCTCCAGGCTACTCGTACGATAAGGCCCCGGACCAGCGCCACTTCCTTGGCCGCGCCCGGACCAGAAAGCTTTTCCGGGCCATCCTCTCTAACCGTAAAAAGAGCTGGCAATTCAACCAGTCGCCGCTGTTTCTCGAATTCCTCATGGGAGAGCGCCAGTACGCCTGCACTCCCTGGGGCATGCCGACTTACAACATCTTTGGCTGGCAGAAACCGTGCTATCTGTTGCAGGACGGTTATGCGGATACTTTCCAGGAATTAATGGAGCAAACGGCTTGGCATGCGTATGGAACCGAGTCGGGCAATCCGCGTTGTGCCAACTGCATGGTGCACAGTGGCTATGAAGCTTCCGCCGTCAACGAGACTTTCAGTTCGCTCCGTGGTCTGCTGGCGACAGCGCGTGCGACGTTTTTCACTTCTCATAAAGATGAAGGTGCGTTGCGGCTTCTCAGCGAACAGGCGCGTCCTGTACACAGCTACAACCCGCTGGTGCAAATCCAGGAAAATACGAATGCGGGTGAGCTGGAGGAAACACGGGCATGACCGGTCCTGCGACTACAAATGCCGGCAAAGCGGACGAGATGAAGCCCGAAAACAATCCTGATGCTCTTGAAGTTGTTCCCGGCTTCGCCCACGAGAAGCTCGAAGGCTGGATTCCTAAGCTCGCCAGTGAGGAAGAGGTCCGCCAGGCTCTGGAGAAGGCCTTTGACTATCGCGGTGACGTTATTATCACCCGCAAGGACGGCAGCAAGGTTGAAGGCTATGTCTTCGATCGCCGCACCGGAACACGCCTGAGCGATTCGCTCGTCAGGCTCTTTCCCAGGGACTCGAACCAGAAAGTCTCTGTTCCCTACTCGGAAATCGCTGCGCTCGCTTTCAGCGAACGTGATCCCGCCGCCGGCAAAAGTTGGGAAGCGTGGGTCAAGAAGTATTGGGAAAAGAAGGCGGCCGGTGAGAAAAACATCGGCATCGAGGCGGAGAAGCTGGAGTAGAGGCTCTTAAACAGCGAAGCCCCACATATGGCATACTTATCCATATAAGTATGGAGGCTTCAAATTTGGCTACCTTAAAATTGACTGCCGTCGGCACTTCTACCGGCGTCGTAATCCCAAAGGAGATGCTGAAACGGCTGAAGGTCACTCGTGGTGACACTCTCTTTGCCATTGAGACCCCTACTGGGTACCTCTTGACTCCGTACGATCCGGAAATCGAGGAAGAATTGCAGATCGGTCGGCGCTTCATGCAAAAGTATCGCGAAACCTTCAAAGCGCTGGCCAAGTGAAGGAACCACGCTGGATCACTGAGTTATCTCTGATTCTTCTTCATGCGGAAGCGCTGGCAGAGTACGGCGGCAAGGAAGGATTGCGAGATGAAGGGCTACTGGAATCCGCATTGGCACGAGCACGCAACGTGTTTCTTTACCAGCAAATATCGGACGTTGCCGCGCTCGCTGCGGCATATGCAACCGGAATTGCGCGCAATCACCCTTTTATCGATGGCAACAAACGCACAGCGTTCTTAACAATCGGATTGTTTCTGGAGAAAAACGGTTTTGAGTTAACTGCGGACAAGGTCAACGCGATAGAGGTGATTTTCCAATTGGCTGCCGGCGAACTGCCGGAAGACAAACTGGCCGCCTGGATTAATCAGCACATGAAGAAAATGAAGGCAGAATGAAAGCATTCGTCACAGGAGCCACCGGTTTTCTCGGCAGTCATGTTGCCCGTGCATTGGCTGAACAGGGCGCCGAACTGCGTCTCCTTGTTCGGCCGAGCAGCCGCACAGAGAATATCGCCGAGCTGCGCGCTGAGGTGGCGAGTGGCGACCTGTGCGAGCCCGAGTCGCTGCGTAAGGCGATGTCGGGATGCGAATTTGTCTTCCATGTTGCCGCCGACTATCGCATCTGGGTCCGCGATCCAGATCGCATGTATCGCGCCAATGTCGAGGGCACGCGTGCGGTGATTCAAGCCGCGCACGAAAGCGGTGTGCGCCGCGTCATATATTGCAGCACTGTCGCTACCATGGGATTCACCGAGAGCGGCCAGATTGTGGATGAAACCACTCCTGTTTCTCTGGCCGATATGGTGGGTCACTACAAGCGCTCCAAGTTCATGGCCGAACAAATAGCGCTGGAAGCCGGTCGCAGGGGCGCAAATGTTGTAGTTGTGAATCCGACCACGCCCATCGGCGAGCGCGATATCAAGCCTACCCCGACCGGCCGGATCATCGTGGATTTTCTCCAGCGCAA
>Ga0134126_10006057_pt1 | contig 15143 bp, 11 predicted proteins | sample KB31752_FD_96881 | JGI IMG/M metagenome (GOLD analysis project Ga0134126, IMG submission 96881) | Terrestrial soil microbial communities with excess Nitrogen fertilizer from Kellogg Biological Station, Michigan, USA - KB3-175-2 | ecosystem: Environmental > Terrestrial > Soil > Unclassified ...
CCGGTGAAGGAGTTGTGCCGCAAGCACGGCTTCTCGGATGCGAGCTTCTAACTCTGGCGCAGCAAGTTCGGCGGCATGGAGGTCTCCGATTCGAAGCGGCTGAAGGCACTGGAGTCGGAGAACGCACGGCTGAAGAAGCTCCTGGCGGAGTCGATGTTGGAGAACGAGGTGACTCGTGAGGCGCTGCGTCTCTGGAATTGTCCCCAAGTTCCTGGATGCACAGGACGGACGACCTATCACGCTTCAGAACAAAACCACCCTACTGACCCATCGGCATATCATCAAAGGCACCACCGGCAAGCTTCCCTACGTGTCCCTAAATGAGCACCTGTGTATGCAAGTTGCGCGACAAGTTTTGTCCGCCGCGAAGACCGAGTTGTCCGCCGATGGCAAAGCCCTCGTTGTTCACCGCCTCGATGTGGCTGATGATGGACAACCGCATTTCGGGATGGAGGATTTCTGCGCGTTGCTCGGCTTACGTCCCGCTGCCAAGTACGATACCACTTGGGAACGCATAGCAAAGGCAGTCCGCGATCATGTTCCTGGGAATCACCAGCTAGAAACTTTTCCGCCAGCTCGCGACCCTGTTGTTGTTGAACTACGCTGTCCGAAATCCCGATTGCCACGCGAAAAACATTGTATTGCTGTATACCCAGCGCGCCGACGTTCATCTGGCACCTGCGTATGACGTCATCACCACTACGGTGTATGCCGGCTACCAACACAATCCACCGGGTATCAGTTTTATGGGGCGTAAGACCTGGGAACCTGGCAAGATGTTGGGGAAATTCATCGCGGCCACCTTCGGTATCCCTGCCAAAGTTCAATCCGAGATCGTCGATGCGATCAGTGACGCCGTCTCGAACACCGCACCCCAGGTTCGAGCGGCCATGGATCAGTATGCGGGCGTCAAAGAACTGCGCGCGCGGATGCTGCAGACTTGGAATGAGGGTGTGATTGGGTTACGCGACAAGCGTACCTACAGTCTTCCGCAATGGAAACCCGGTGTCACTTTCGATGGCTTCTCGGACCCGCCCAAACTCGATAACCCCAAGGTCCAGATCGGTCGATCCGAAGGCCTTGCTACGCGCCGAAGCAAGGTGCGCGTCAAAAAGCGTTGACTTAGAACAACAACAGATAAGCTACAATCACAGGTTGGTTCCTTCGGAGACCAAGGTATCCAACGATGCGCCTCATGTAGAGATGGCTGACTATCGTCGCGTGATGACCGTGAAGAGCTGAGCATTTATGGACCAACCACTTGCTGACTACGAGTTGTTACGTCATTGGGGATTGAGAGGGATCGATCCCCTGGGCAAACCGGGCCGTGAGTACAACGAGGAGCGACCCAAAGTAAGCGGGTGGATGTCGCACCTTGACAAGGTACGAGCGTTAGAGCGTCAAGTCTGGGACCACAAGTCCGTACTGAGGTATTTCAGCCCGGAGTCACAGGCGAGGGTAACGACCGTCTGGCCCCGCGCCTCGCCGTGAAGCAGCTGTAGAGCAGCCGCGACGTTAGCGCCACTCGGGGGCAACTTCGCCTCCGCCACATCTTTATACTTCCCCGGCATTTTGGGGCGGACCTATCTATTGAATGTAGATTATCGGTTCTGAGCCACAAGAGCCCGCGGCCCTATGGCATTGCGAATGCGACGAGGTGGCTTCGGCACCGGGCCACGCCCAGCCGCGCCGACGGGCCAACGGCGGCGCGTGGGCCGCGGCTGGCGGGAAAGTACTCCCGATGGGTGCCGTTGTTGCGTAACGGGGGCGCCGATTGGCGAGCGCCCGTGCGGAGCCGCGCGAGTTCGCGCACCGAGATGATTGAGCCCGGGCACTCATCGCCACAACTATCGGGGCCCCTGTGATGCGGCGGGAGTCTGGACGCTTCCCATTCCCTGTTGACCCTGCTGGTCCAGATCGCCCTGGGACGTGCTGGTGGTCGGCTGGGAAATCACGCAATCGGTCCGCGCGATCTTGGAGCCCGTCGGCGTGCATTCGGTATTAACCACCTGATGGTGATGATGCACGCGCGGCCACCCGTTGGCGCACCCCGAAACGAGCGCGGACAGTGCAGCGCACATTACAAGCTTCCTTAGCATGAACCTCACCTATGCAAGCAGAAGTAACCTCATTGGACCGTTGTTACCGGCATGCCAAAACGGAGTGCGCTCGAGCAAGAGGGCGACCCCTTATACGAGCCCATCTTGTCTGCGGCGTCATCGTGGCTCCGGCACATCGCTTGATAGCGAGGCGAGCGGCACCGGAACGATCACGGTCTTCGCGCTTTCAGCGCCCCCGAGGGTAAGGCCGGATACCAGGGGCTCGGCCGGCTTTTTCTCTTCTATTCGCGAGCTGCCGATGGCGGAGCTGATCAGCTCAGCCTCGGCGATCAGCTGGCGGCCTTCTGCGGGCCGTGCACGCACCTGCATTGAGACGCGCGCGGCGCGCTTTGCGCCGTGGCCGAATGCCGCGGCGCTGTCCTCTACGGTGATCTCGCCGAACAAGGGATGGAAATACGCATCGGAGTACGTCACCTTTAGCCCAGCGGCGGGAACCGACAGGGGATCCACGGCGATCACATACGTGCCGGGCGAGGGCTGCGACAGCGCGTAGCGCTTTTTCGCCTCGTAGGACGGATCGTAGTACGCCAGCGCCGTGGCCTCGCCGCGCATCTGGGCCGGATCCTTCGGCTTCTTATAGACATACAATCCCACGTGCGCCCCGGCACCTGGCGCATCGCATTCCACCTCGAGCCGCGTTGCGCCTTCGGGCACCAACACTGTGAACAGATGAGCCTCGGCGCCTGGCCACAAGGTGAATGTTTCGCGGTGCGCACTGCCCAGCCCCGCGCCCTGAACCTGCGCATCGGCGATCGCAGCTCCGGTGTTCAAGAAAGTGACGGCGTCGAGAACTGCCGCCTCGGCGGGCGCCGGCTCCGCGTGCGCACGATACCCGCTGAATTCCATCGTCCAGGGCACCGCCTTCAGACGCTCGGCCGCCGGCTTGAGCGCCCAGTCGCCTTCCTCGTAGAAGAACTGCCACAGGCCTGGGGCAGGAGCGGCCAGCGTCACCATTCGCTCGCCCTCGCGCGCGGCGCCTGGAGTCGCTTCGAACGTGGGGCTGCCGTAGAGGTTGTAGGGGAGATTGCGGCCGGTCGGATCACCCACCACCAGGTCGTCCACCGGACCCTTGTCCGCGCGTGTAAATCGCAGGGTGAGCGCCGACAGCCCGGCGGGTACTTCCACCCACGCTACCGCGTTGCCGGGTCGCAGTAGAGTTCCCGCTACTCTCGCCGTGTCGTTGCCCGCATTCAACGGAGTGCCCACGATGACCGTGAGCATGACGCTGTGCGCCACCAGTTCCACGGATGCGTCCAGCAAGTCAACGATGGCGCTGTAGGAGCCAGCCGCCCCGATCTGAATGTGTACAGGCAATGTGATGGGCTGATTCAGTGGTAGCACGAGATGAGTTAGTGGGGAGGAAAAAGCGCTGCCGGTCTGATGCCAGCGCAGCGTATAGTCAATGGGCGTCGGCGGCCCGCTCGTTCGCGTCAACACCACCTCCCGAGCGCCTTTTTGACCGGGCGACCAGCCGCCTTGCTCGAAGAGCCCGCGGCCTTGGGAATGCAAGAGCTGACCGTCGCGGCGCTCTGCGCTCACGATAGGCGCCCGGGTCGTGAACGATGGCGGCTCCCAGGTGGCTGCCCGTCGCAACGCGGTCCAGGCATTGCTGACCTGTATCAGCCCATGACCCTGCACACGCGCTTCCACGCCTGGCAAGAACCGGCTGCTCGAGGCGAGTGCCGCACGCACCCGAGGCGCATCGTGCGCCAAGCCTGTCTGCTTGGCCCCGCTGATCAACAGTGCGATCAAGCCGGCGGCATTGGGGGCGGAGGCAGAGGTGCCGAGCGAAGGATTGTAGAGTCCAAAGGGGGGATCGTAAGAGTGGCTCTTGTCAACCGTCTCGCTCAGTGTATCGGTCAACGCCAGGAAATCCGGTTTTAAACCCCCGTCACGCGCCGGACCCCAGCCGCTGTATGCCGCCGGCGTGATGTCGGCGCTCGGCTCAAAGCCCGAATTGGCCTTCCAGGTTTCCGTGGGGACGTATGCTCCGATCGCGAAGGTTTCCGCGCCGACCACCATATCATCCGCCCCGTAGCGGGTCGGACCAAAGTTGCCCTGCGATTTCATCAGCGGCTTTTTCAACTGACGTACCAGACGATCGGAGAGCACTGCGTACACATTGGTACCGGTCCGTGAGGCATCGCCGATGGAGACCGAGGCTTCGACGACATCCGTGCTTGCGCTGCGCAGCCCATGGAAAATATCCTCGATCCACGCGCGGCTAGGCTCGGATTTCGACCCTGCTTCATCGAACACCGCGAGCTGTGCCGCGGGCGCGACACCGCCTGCTTCACTGCCGAGAAAGGAATTTCCGGCCATTACGCTCGCCACCATGGCCCCGTGTCCCGGGAAAGTAGGGTGCAGGGCCAGACGCCGCGTGGACTCATCCGCCTGCAGCACCCAGGTCAGACTCGCATCCTCCGGGGTACCCGGCCGCCAGGACTTGAGGGGCAGGAGAAAGTAAGGCGTTTTGACCTCCACCTGCATCGCATCTCTGAAGTCCGGGCTCGCCTCGGTCATCATCCAGACGCGCTTGAGGTTCACCGCCCACAGCACCACCCCGCCCAGCGGTTCGGAGGACCACCACACCGGGCGTCGCAAACTCATGCGCCATTCGCGCTCCTGCAGCCCCGCCGGCAGTCGATAAGTGTGACCAGCAAAGGTGACCTGACCCTGTGGGGTCGGGGTGACCCGCTGGGTGTCCTGCCAGTGATACTCTCCCGAGCGGTCGGAGATCGCGGGGCCGAAATGCTCTTCGGACCCGATGTCGTAAAAGGCGTACTTCGGCACGGCTGCGCCGTGAGCATCGAGGGCGCCGTGCATGGAAGGCAGCAGCGGATCCGCCGGTTCCACAAAGCCGATGACCACACCGCGGCCATCGTAAGTGGGGTGTGCCGTCTTGAGGGCGAGCGCCTGGGTTGATGACTCGCCCGTGAATGGAGTGTCCGCGCGCAGCCAGGGCCCCGGCGCCGGAACGATATACTTGACCGGCCCCTGAGCCTCTATGACCCGCTCCGGGGAGGCCTCGCCCCGAAACGGCGTGCAGGCCACCCCTGCGGCCGCCACGTCTGCTCGAGAGGCAATCGCCGCAATCGCCGCATTGGGGAGTTGAACATAGAGGTAGCCGATGTCATCTTCTCGCGCGACAACCTGTCCGCCTGATTGAGCCACGGCCGCTGCGACCGCCGCCGTCGCACCTTCCGCTGCGGCCAGCACCACTGGGCTCTCCTGCCGGTCTCGCATCTGCGACTCGATGATCAGGGTGCGGTCCACGACCGACAGCTCCGCGGCCAGCGCCGACAAAGGCGGCAGGAGGAGACAGATCGAGACCACGCAGAGGCGTCTTGAACCGGACCACGCACCATCGCTTAGAGGTTGCCGCCTGTTTATTGGCGTGGCCGCAGCTTCGGCTCGTGGGGGCATAAGTCGGTCCCGCTAAAGCCGAACACCCACACTCAGGTGCAAGTACCGCCCCCGGTTGTCGTATTCGTGGTAGTCATACCAGTAGGAGGTATAGGAGAAAGGCGGCACCTTGTTGAACACATTGACCGCTCCCAGGGCAATATAGCCGCCTGCGAGCCAGGACGCCCGGGGAGCGAGTGCCTGGCCCACCTCATAACGCGCGCTGACATCGAAGAACCAGGTGTTACCGGTCTCATGGGTATTCGGCAGGAGCTCCTGATAGTCGAGATATCGCCCGATATAGCGGCCGGAGAAGTTCGCGGACAGCGGCCCGCGCTTCCACGCCGCGGCTGCGGTGCCCTTCCAACGGGGGGCCCAGCCGGTACCGAACAAGTTGGCCTTGCTGACTGCATCCACTGGCGGCACATTCGGAGTCAGGGCGCTCTGCCACCGGTAGACATTGGCAATCGCCAGGGAAGGCGTGAATTCGCCCAGCGGCGTCTCGAGCGCGTAGCTCAGGTCGGCATCGAAGCCACGGACACTGATATCGCCGAAGTTGTAATAGAGTTGATTGAGCTGCGTGATGACGCCCAGAAACCCCTGCTGCTGGTCCTGAGGCGTGGGGGGTGCCCGCACCACGGCCCCTGGAAAGAGATTGGGAAAGTCGACGAGTGTCTGGTCCAGGACGCCGCCGATGTACTTGGAGATTTTGAGTTCATACCAGGTGAACGAAGCTCGAAGTCCGGGGTTCGCTGCCTTCGCGTACTCTACCCCCAACGAGTAAGATTCACCGGTTTCCGGTTTGAGGTTGAAGTTGGGTCCACTAACGATCGTGGTATTGTAGGCTGCGAGCTCGTTACCCCGGAATGGGTCGATCACGAAGGCGGGTTCGGTCGCGATGCTCTGGGGCCCGGCGATTTCGTTCAAGCGCGGTGCTCGGTAGGAAGTTCCGTAACCGCCGGTCAAAGAGAGTGCCTCAGTCGTACGCCACAGGAGCGTGCTCTGCCACGTCGCCTTGCTGCCATAGTCGCTGGAGTGGTCCAAGCGGCCCGCGAGGGTCAAAGTCAGCCGCTCACCGCGTTGCGAATCCTCCTCTCGCGCAAGCAACGGAACGCGCGTTTCGCCGGACACTGCATCGGTCCTTCGTTGCAGAGAGAGCTGTGATAAAAATGGAGGAAGTCCGATCCCACTCCCATAGACTTGGGAGAGGGTCTGCGCCAATCTTTCCTGGCCGTACTCGCCGACGAGGGCCGCCTGCACGGTCCCGGCCGGAAGTTGCAGGAGGGGGCCGCGAAGGATCGCCTGACCGACCACAATCCGGTCGTCAAGAATAACTCCCTGGGTATCCAGAATTGAATTCAACAATTGCGGCGTCCCGGGTGCACCGCTGGTAAAGGGATTCAACGCCGTCGCCGGATCGGATGAATTGAGCGCCGCGGATATTCCAAGCGTATCTGCTTCTCCCAGTAGTTGGCTGTGCACGCGGTCGCGAGACAGAGTGGCAGTGACCTCATAATGCCAGTCCGAGAACAATGCGCCGCGCACGCCAACCATGGGCCGGATCAGATACTGGGACTGGAGCTCCTGGATTCCTGAGCCCGGGTATATGAAGCTCACGTTCACCGCCTGACCGAACGGGTTGTAAGGATTGTCGGCTGCAAGCGTGCCGAGAAAAGTTGCATATGAGGTCAGCTCCGGTCCAATTTGAGACCGCAGGTGTTGATGTGAAAGCAACGCTTCGGCAAAAAGATCCATGGATCCCCCCACGTTGTAGTAGGCGGACAGCAGTGCGCTCTCGCGTTGCGATTCGGGGGTGATGTCGAAGTACCGTCCAGCATTGCAGACGTTCGATTTTCCGGCGGTGGCGGCGAATTGGGCGACGGTCGGCACCCCAGAAATGCCGGCGGGGATGGCCGCGAACGGGGCGGAAAGGCCGGGCAGATTGCTGCCGTCGACCGAATAGACGTTGCCGGGGGCACACGTGTCCGAGGACAGCGCCGTGGCCGGTAAGCCCGCAGGTAGCTGCGTCGAGGAGGTGGGCGCACGCTGCGTCCCCAACAGCTCACCGCGGGATTCGTAACTGCCGATGAGCGAAACCGAGCCGCGCTCGCCATGCCTACCCCATGCGAGGTCGACTCGGGGGTTGTCGACGCCTGGGGCGTGATCCAGGGTGGCATTGACGTCGAGGCCGCTGAAGTCCTTGCGCAGGATCGTGTTGACGGCTCCCGCGAGGGAGTCAGCTCCGTAAATGGCGGAGGCGCCGATCGGCAATATCTCGATGCGCTCGATCGCCGCCACCGGAATGTTGCTGAGGTCGAAGAACCCCTGCGCATTGGTTTCCACCCGTCGTCCGTCGAGCAGCGTGAGCGTGGTGCCGATGGGTAGTCCATGCAACTGCACGGTTTCCGCCCCGGGCTGGCCTATGCCGAAGAATCCGCTGGTGAATGTAGACACATCGGGCAGCGTATTCAGGAACTCTCCCAGCGTCCCCTGCCCGCTGCGCTCGATGTTCTCGCGCGCATAGCTGCGGAGCGGTTGCGCCTGCTTTTGCCCTGGTTCCAATGGAATGCGCGAGCCAGTGACGACGACCTCCTCGAGTTCTATCCGATTGCCGGACTTTGCTGGCGCGGCACCCGAGTCGCTCTTCTCTTCAGGCCCTTCGGCAGCCTTGGCAGAGTCTCCTGGGTTCGTTTGGGCGGGCGGCCGGCGGCTGCCCGCGTCACCGCTGGTGGCGTGGGGTTCGGCCTTTTGTTCCGCAGTGCGGGCTTCCCGGATGCCGTAGGTGTTTTGGTTTACGAGGTAGGCGATCAGCCCTGTTCCTTTGAGGAGCGCCGCGAGCGCATCGACGGGCTCGTACTTGCCGTTCACGCTGGCGGCTGTCTTGCCGTCGGTGAGCTCAGACTGAATGGCGACTTGGACACCGGTTTGCCGAGCGAATTCGCGGAGCGCGATCGACAGAGGTTGCGATGGCAGCCGGATATCGACGGGGTCAGCAAAAGCCGGCAGTGCGAGCTCGAAGGACAAAGACACAATAGCCGTCAGCGCGGAAAGAAGCCTCCAGCGCATGCCTTGGCCGGTTGCTCGGATTCTTTCCGTGGCGAAGGTGCTCGGGAATTGCTCGTCCTGCCGTAGATTCGTGCGGGAACTCAGGGCTTTTCGGGCGCGTGCGCTCATACGCTCTTGGCTGGACGGCATGTGGGTTCCCCCGCGGTGGGATCTGGTCGTGGGGGCCGGCTGCTGATTTGCTCGACCATTACCCTAATGACTTGTGCCGCGGGTCTGGATGCCCCCCCTCTCTGCAGATATTTTCGCTTTGTTGCCTGGGCGCGTCGGTTTGCGCGGGTGCCGGGCTTGTTATTACTGGCACGCGGGACACAGGGCTCGTGCGATGGCTAACGACGGTGGATGAGGTAGCTATGAGGTCCTCGTTTCTCGACTGTAATATGCGGAATCGTGGCGATGTACGCCAGAACGGACTCAGGGTCGCGGAAATCAAACGAGCCCGTGAGTTTGAGCTGCCGCGTGGTATCGTCCTCGACCTCGACATCGAATTGCCGATAGCGTTGAAATTCCGCCAGGACCTGCGCAAGTGGCGCACCTTCGAACTCGAGCCGGCCTTGTGTCCAGGCCGCAGCGTGCAGAGCGGCCGGCGCGTCAGCCTTGCGGATGGGCGGCACAGCGCTGCCGCCGATGAACGGGTGCCGTTCGATTCTCGCCTCCTGACCCTTGCTGAGCGTGATCTGAGATTCGGCACCGGCAAGTTGCGGACCACCGCTTTTTGCCCCCGAGTTGGCTGCGGAATTCGATTGAAAGGCCCTACTAGCGCCTGAGGCGTCCCCGTTGAGTAAAACTTTCACGACGCCGTCCAAGACGCTGACGACGGTGTCGCGTGGGGCAATCTTGACATTGAATTGCGTGCCCACGGCCCTTACGATGGCATCTTGGACCTCGACCAGGAAGGGCCTGTTGGTGTCGTGGGCCACGCGGAAGAAGGCTTCGCCCTTTCTGAGCTTGAGTGAGCGGCTCTGGTCGGAAAAGTCGACTTTGATCTGCGATTCGGTGTTCAACGTGACGACGCTGCCGTCGGCTAGCGTGAGTGTCCGCTGCTCGCCGAAGCCGGTGGTGTACAGGCCGATGCGCGAATGCAGGAGGATACCGCCGCCCACCAGCACCGCCGCCAACGAGGCTGCGGCGAGAAGCCTGCGCCCGAGACCGGCTGGAGAGATCCTCGCGCGTTCAGCCGAGGGTGAGAGTCTTTCGGGAAATGGGATCGTGCCTGCGACGACGGAGCGGGCCGCGGCGATCCACCGATCCAGGTCAGAGTCTGGAATTGCGAGCGCCTTCAAATCCTCTGCGATGCAGGTGTGCTCGATCAACTCGCGAACATTCACGGGTGATTCGCGCATGAAGTCGGCAAGTGCCGCTTTTTCCGCGCGGGTGAGCTCCTGCTGATCGCTTAGTTTGGCGATCCATTCGGCGGCGGACAGTTTTTCCGTTCCTGTCGTCATATCAGAAATCTCGATGAAGTGCTGCGCGCATCAGTTCGTGGCCGCGCGTAATCGCTTTGCGCACCGCTCGCCGGGAGGTACCAAGCCGTCGGGCGATCTGTTCCAGGGAGATATCCTCGCGCGCTTGCAAGGCGAGGGCTGCGCGCGGCAGCGCCGGTAACTTCTCGAGCGCTTGAAATACAGCTCGGCGCCTTGCGGCGGCCTCGGCGGCCTCCTCAGCCGACGAGTCGCTTTCCAGCTGGTCCAGTTCCTGCGTGGCGAGTGAGGTCCACTGGGGCTGCCGCAGCTTGTAGTCGTGGGCTACATTGGCCGCCACGCGAAAGAGATAGGCGGCCGGGTTCTTGACTACTTCAGGACGCGCGAATCGTAACAGCCGCAGGTAGACTTCCTGGCATACGTCCTGGATGTCGCTTTCTATGAACCGCCGTTTGGCCAGAAAGCGCTGCAGATCTTCCGCGTAGTCGCGTACCCAACGCGCGATATTCAACGACGACGGGTTGGCCGGTACTGGGTCCGCATCGACGCCCGGGTCGGTGGGTTCTGGCATGTAGCCCATACTATATATGACGGGTTACGCGGGGCCGCATGCCCCCTTCCAGGCGGATTTTATTTCTCGGTGCGGAAGGGCGGCCTGATTGCCATCGACCTCTGCGGGATGGGTGGGAGTGCGCCGCGCTGCTCGCCGCGGCAGACCTCCCTGGGGCCTTGAGCGCGGCCTTCGCGTTGCTGCGCCCCATCTGGGCGGGCCGGCTTGATCCTCATAAAACCGGGACCCCCTCTGGGATCGAGCAGATCGATGCGCAGCCGATCTCTCACTGCATCGCCCGCTGCTCGATCTTCAAGGCCAAGGCAAGGTAAACGAGGAGGCAGCTGAAGTCCACGGCATCCGGGCCGCACTGAAGCCTGCTCGGCTGCCTTATCGTGCAAGGATGCTGGTTCAATCGGAGTCGAACCCGAGAGCGAACGCCATCGCCGCTTCCTTCATCCGCATCGACGAAAAACCGAGCAATGCGGTCGCCGATGTTCCTCTTCGGAATCGCTTGTAGGTTCTCAAAGTTTGCCGCGCATGTGGCAGGCAATCCGTCCTCCTCGGTCAGCACGACTTCGGTAGGAATACTTCGTATTGTTGATGTTATCGGCGCTATGGTTACCGAATGGAAAACGGGTATGGCGGAGTCGCGTGTAAGAACCAGAACCGGTCTCTTTTTGTCGGGCGCTGTGAATGTATACCAGCAGATGTCGCCGCGATTCACGGCGCGCCCCAGTCCTGTTCATCCAGCCAGATGTCGAACTCGCCTGATTTCACCGGATTGCGCGCATAACCTGCAGCATGACGGGTCTCTTCCTCTCGAATTCGAACTCGGCGGATTTCCGCTTCGAGTGCGTCCCGGATAAGAGCCGATCGGGTGGTATTCCGGGCCCGGCTCATCTTGTCGACGAGCTTGAGCAGGCGGTCGTCGATCGTCATCTGAATGGTCTTCATTTGAATGTGGAGTCTAATGTGGATATACACCGGGCCACATTTGCTGACGCTCGAAACCCCGACCCGGTTTGCTTCGCAGGGGTTTCGCCTAGACGACCCTGGGTAATCAAGGAGTTACGTCAATGATTCGACCGCCGCTCTTTCCATCATAAAATCAATAACGTACGCGCTAGTCGATGTGGGCCACTCCTGGCTTGAGCGCAGGGTAGGTGGAAGTGACGGATCGCTTCCCACTGCGTACTCTGAGCCACCCAGGCGCTCTCCTGGGCTGGCTTCATAGCCTCGTGACTTTCGGACCCCGGCACGCCGGGATGGCAGTAGGCAGGAAATTGCATATTTCAGGTGGACCCTGGATTACCACGGCTGTTATTACCATTGTGATAACACGCATTCTCCGCGAGGCCGGCTAGCCCCGGCTCCAGGCTGTCGAGGTCGGACCGAAGATCATCAGGAGGATGGCGATGCGGGGGGTGCCGCTGATCGCCGGCATACTGGGATTGGAGCAACGATTCGTCACGCACTCCCTCGGCGCCGCCATGCTCGACAAGCTGCCGATCATGGATCGCGAACGCGAGGTCATCGCCAGTTCGGACATCATTGAACTCGCCACGAAATACACAGCGGGGATCATACAAAATCATCCCTTCATCGATGGCAACAAGCGCACCGGCTTTGCTTTGGGCGTACTATTTCTCGAGCTCAATGGATATCGCTTTACCGCGAGCGAGGAAGCAGCGGCGCAAGCCATCCTCGAGCTTGCTCCAGGCACAATCGATGAGAAATGATTTTGCGAATTCATGCGTGCCAACACGGAGCGAACGTAGAAACATTGTAAACGCTATCGGACTCAGGCCTTCTCAAGTCCTTTCTAATCCTGATTCTTCTTGCCACCCTGCTCACGCGATTTCTCGATCCGCCGTTGCAACTCCATCATGGCGTCCCAACGCGCTTCGGGTGTGCCCCAGCGCGGCTTCGCGCCGATGGCCGACTGCGTGGTTTGCTGTGTTCGGTCGCGCTCCCGTTGGGCGAGCAGCTCGGTGCGCTCTTTTTCCCGCTTCAGCCGCTCAGTCTCGTCTCGACGCAGTTCCTCCTGCTCGCGGCGCGCTTCCTCCTCCAGACGTGCGGTCTCGCGTTCCGCCATGATTGGCATGGGGCAGGCCGCTAAGCCCGCCGCGGTTAGATACTCGGTGACGGCGCTTCGGGAATACGGGGTCGAGAACTCGCCGATCAGCGGCAAGTTGAGCGCTGCAAATACCGGCCGCCAGAGCTCCTCGCCCGCGCCCAAACGGCAGCGTACTTCGAGGGTGGGATTGAACTGATACCAGCCGTGCGCCACGCGTTTGAACAGGGCGCGGTTGTATGCGTAGTCGCGTTCCACTTCGTTGCGCGAGAGTACGTGGGACAGGTGCTGCCGCTTGTTGCGCGCAGCGCGCAGGACATTTTCCGGCAATGCTGCCCAAGCTCGAAGTATTGCCTTCGTGTCGAGTGCGCAGTTGAGCGTGCGGTCGATACGCGTGAAGCGGGACTTGAACAGCGTCCAGAAGGTCTGGAACAGAAAATACTCGGACAGATGCTTGTCGATGCGTACCAAGCGCTCGCCAGCCTTTACGTCTACGTGTGCTGGTGCCAGCAGTTCGTAAAGTGCGGCGCAGGGGCCACGCGCGAACCGCGGGTCGCGGAAGGCCTCACGCAGGGCCATATGCAGCGCATTGCAGCCGTACTGATCCGTGGCGTCGCGGTCAGCGCCGCGTTCGAGCAGCGCATCGGCGAGAGCGGCATTGCCGGCGGTCGCGGCAGCCATCAGCGGCGTCTGGTTCATGATCGTGCGATGGTCGATGCCATGCGCGTCGCACTGACGCAGTACATCCTTGAAATTACGCCCGGCGTAGGGCGCGAGGTACTTGCGATTAAGCGCGCTGCGCTGCTGATCGAAGCCCTGTGGGCCGCCGAATTGCGCCACGCCGAAGCCCGCTTCCCGGGCGAGGTATGAGGCCAGCTCAGGCTCATCGTGGAAGGCGGCGTATTCGTTGAGCCGTCGCTTTTGTTTGTCGCCGACCGCACGCTCGCGGAAGACCTTGACCAGCAGGTCGCGCAAGGCCGGCTCGTCGAGCACCGGCCACGGCGGCGGGGTTTGTTTGAGAATGGTGCGGCGGATGGCCTCGGCCTGTTCCTGCTTGCCCTGCAGCTCCAGTTTGCGCGCTTCCCTCTGCCATTCCTCAAGGCTGGATTGCCCGGCTTCTACCTGAGCCTCGCCGTCGGCCGTGGTCAGCTCGAGCAGGCCGAACAGAGGGTGGTCTGTGTCGGATTCGATGAGATACAGGTTCCTCACAGCGCGGGTCAGCGCGACGTAAAACGCGTTGATGAAGAACTTGTAAATCTCCAGCGACTTGTCGCTCTTGTAGCGCGCGCGGCGGTAGTCGAGCGTGTCGGCCTTGAGGTCCTGCTGCGTTACACCCGCAGTAATTTCCGCGAATTCGCGCCGGTGGTCGGACACGAAGCGGTAGAGCACGATGCTCTCGTACTCCAGTCCCTTTGCTTCGTGGATCGAAAATAGGAGTGGCGTGGAAAAGTATTCGCGCGCCGCCGCTTTGTCTTCATCTCGCATGACCAGCACGGCGAACTGCGTGGACTGGCGGATTCTGCGGTCCAACTCGCGCTTTGCTGCATGCTTGTCCGCCAGCAGCGTTGCCTTGCCGGGTTCGTCGCCCACGGTTTCGACCAGGAAGTTGCTCTCCCTGTCGATGGAGCCGAAGCGCCGATGCTTGATCTTGAGCAGGGTGTTGGCGAGGCGCGTAGTTTCCGGCCCATTGCGGAAGTTGGCCGTCAGCAGGCGCAATTCCTGATGTTCCGCCAACTCAGGATCCTGCCAGAAGAGGGTCTTGACCTGGCTCCAGGAGAAGAAGTTGGGATGGACGATCTGGTTAGAGTCGCCGCAGAGCATGAAGTAATCGGGGTTTTTGAGGGTCTTCAGCACCAGGGCAAGTTGCGCCGTGGTGAAGTCCTGTAATTCATCCACCATCACGAAGTCGTAGCGCGGCGCCGACAGCGCCAGCCAGTCATGCGCGAGCAGGTTCAGGTCGTAAAGCTTCGCTTCGGCGAGCCACGCCCGGTATTTCTCGAATAAGTCGTAGAGCCGGTCGCGCTCCTCCGCGGGGAAGATCGACTGGCGTACACCGAGGGCCCGATAGTCTTCGCGCGAGAGCACGCCTCCCGCGCGAGCCGCGATCACGCCGCGGATCTCCTCGAAAGCTTGGTGCCCATCCACATCCTTGAACGCCTGTCCCTGGCGCATGCGTGCAAACCAGCCCGAAAACTCGCGCCAGCCCGCCTCGCGCCCCGCTGGCACGCGGATGGACTCGACGAATTCACGGTACGAGAGAAAAGTGGCTTCCTGGTCCTCCCGCTCGAAGCCATTGGCGTAGTACAGATCGCGCGCGTTCTGCGCGAGATACGCCGACTGGGTGACATAGAGGACTTCGCCGTCGGCGTGCTTGAGCTTCTCCAGGGTGAGCGCGGTCTTGCCGCTGCCGGCGCTGCCGACAACGATTAAAGGGGGTGGCAGGCGATACACCGCTTCTTGCGCATCGTCGAAGGAGATCGGCTTATCCAGGAAGTGGATGGCAGTGC
>Ga0134126_10006058_pt1 | contig 15142 bp, 12 predicted proteins | sample KB31752_FD_96881 | JGI IMG/M metagenome (GOLD analysis project Ga0134126, IMG submission 96881) | Terrestrial soil microbial communities with excess Nitrogen fertilizer from Kellogg Biological Station, Michigan, USA - KB3-175-2 | ecosystem: Environmental > Terrestrial > Soil > Unclassified ...
ACTTCGCCGACCTCGCCCGCAAAGACTACGCCAATGACGCCGCGCTGATGAAGTACTACAACACCGAATTCGCCGGCGGCAAATGGGACCACTTCCAGGACGATGTCCACATCGGCTACACCACGTGGTCTGAGCCTCGCGTCCCCAGCATGTCGCAGATCCATCTCGCCTCAGTCTCCGCAGCCGCCACGCCAACTCTCGGCGTCGCCGTGGAGAACTCCGCCGCCGCATGGCCCAACGGCGAAGGTGATCCCGTACTGCCGCGCTTCAACTCCATCGCTCAACAGAAGCGTTATATCGACGTGTTCAATCGCGGCACCGGAGCCGTCGACTATACCGTCACGCCCAGCGATCCATGGATCGTTGTCTCTTCGAGGCGCGGTTCAGTAGCCAAGGACCAGCGTGTTTGGGTCAGCATCGACTGGGCAAAGGCCCCGAAAGGCGCCGCCTCCGGCAGCGTGAAGATCGCACAGGGGGACACAGCGGTGAACGTGAAAGTCGATGCAATCTCTGCTACCGGCGTCACTCGCAATTCGCTCGGCGGCTTTGTGGAAGACGGCGGCGTCGTCTCCATCGAGCCCGAGCACTACACTGCCAAAACCGGCTCCGGCGACCTCCAATGGATACGCGTCCAGGACTACGGCCGCACTCTCTCCGCCATGCGCGGGGAAGGTCCCGTAGACTTCGGCCCGCTGGATCCCACCCGAGGCTCACCTCACCTCGAATACAAGACTTACTTCTTCACCTCCGGTGAAGCCACGGTCAACAGCATTCTCGCTCCCAACCTCGCCTTCATTCCCGGCCGCAACCTGCGCTTCGCAGTCTCCATCGACGACGCAGCGCCCGTCATGGTCACAGGCGTGCCCACCACTGTCGCCGCCTCCGGAACTGCCTGGAACAATAGCGAATGGGCCAAGAACGTCGAAGACGAGGCCCGCACCGTAACGGCCAAAGTCCAGATCCCCTCGCCCGGGTACCACACCCTCAAGATCTGGATGGTCGACCCCGGCATCACCTTGCAGAAGATCGTCATCGACCTCGGCGGCCTCAAGCCCTCCTACCTCGGACCTCCTGAAAGCTACAACCGTCGAATGAGTCTTTCAAAGGCCGTTCCCGGCCGCAGATAATCCGGCGGTTCGTATTTAAGGCCTGCGGGAGGCTCATATCCCATCCTGAGCACACCCTAAACCTGTTCCACCAACACCCATTCCGTGGCACCGCGCCGTTGGCCTTGTCATTGAGCGGTTTGGCCACGTCAAACATTTTTCAATATAAAACCAAGGACAACGGCCTCGGGCCACCTGGAATCCAATCTCTTCGCTGGCGCTTGGGCGGCGGAAATCCCTCCGACATCGCGTTAGTCCCGTTTGGGAAGGAGAACAAAATGCTATCGACACAAGCAATCGAACCCTCCCGTAGGCCAACAAAAGTGATTGCCAGTCTGTTCGCAATCTCGGCTCTCTGCCTTTCATCCATGGCTATCGCGCAGTATCCGGATCGCGATCACGATCGAGACAGGGACAGAATCACGACCCTCGTGCCCGGAACTGTAATCCCCGTCAGAACGAATGAGTCAATCGATGTCGACAAGGGCGATTACCGCGTCTATCGAGGCATCGTGGATCAGGATGTTCGCGGCAACGACGGACACCTGGCAATTCCGCGCGGCTCCGGCGTCGAGTTGATCGTTCGATTCTCGCCAGACAACGACATGATCCTCGACATCGACTCCGTCACCGTAAACGGCGTTCGCTATGCGCCTAAGGCCTATACCAAGCGCATCGAATCCCAGCACGACGAAGGTGTCGTGGGCAGCATCATTGGCGCCATCAACGGCGGAGAGGTCCGCGGCCGCGCCGTCCGTGTGCCCCGCGATACGGTCGTCACCTTCCGCCTGCAACAGCCGCTCGACATGGGCATCGCCGATCGCGGCGTCGAACGCAACGGCTACCACTATCACGACTATGAACGGGACTGGGGCGGGAATCACTAATCGGGCTTCAGCCGCTCGATGGCAGTGCAGACACTCATTGCTTGCCGAACAGCAAAGCGCCAACCCAGAAAGAAATGGGGAGCCACAAGCTCCCCATTTTTGTTACTCGCGAAAAAGGTTCGCGCGCCATCCATGACAGCCTACCCGGTAACAACTAACGAATCCAGCGCCACCGGCCCCGGACCTCTGTTGACGACGGAAATCGCGTGCTTGCCGGGAGCCAGATCGCCTACCTCGCAAACCTTTTGTTGCGCCAGACGCGTTCCGGTTGTGGAGAGATCAGCAATAACATGTGTCCGGCCATCAATTTGGATTTCGATTTTCCCAGCTCCCACCATCTTCGGAGCAATCACCGCGACGCCGCTACCGACAAATGACGAACTCCACACATCTCCCGGCATATCACTCGTCGTCAGATCATTGTTGTAGTCTCCAGTTCCCAGATTGCACCGGCGTAACCATCCGTGAGCGACCACCTCAAGATCGTCGTCGTTGATCCAGGTCTTGTCATGCGTGATTCGAAGCACTCTGCACCCGGACGCGAGCGCCTGATTGCGGATTCCCGCTAACGGCTGGACCGATCTGCCTGGTGTCACCGTCAGCCCCTGATCGTCCTGAACAAAAGTGAGACCGCCTTCCCCGAGAAGTTCCACCTTGGACACCTTGCCTAGGGTCGCACCGCCGGCGCGGAGGCTTTTGAGCGTCACCGGATCACCCTTCCAGTCCAACAGCGCCGCGTACACGTAGCCTTTATTCCGCGTGTAGCAGACCTGCGCCTCTCCATAAACCTCAAACGGCCGAGACCCATAAACCGCCTCGCCGTTCACCTTCAACCATGCGCCGATGTCCTTGGCGATCTCTATGACCTCAGGATCGAGATCGCCGCGGCCATGCTGAGTCAGATTCAGCAGCATCGTCCCATTGCGGCAAACATTCTGCATCAGCGAACGCACCAGATTCTGCGCATCAAGATATTTTTGGCCGGTCTTGTAGTGCCAATCCGCGATCGTAGTCTCTGTCTGGAACGGATACGCCATGATCTCCGGCTCGATGATCGCCTCAGTGCTCTTGACCAGAGCCCGGTCAACATCCGTCAGCCAGTCAGGATGGTCCTGGAAGCTGTTATATCGTCCACCAACGCCTTTCAGGTTGACCACGCCCTCCATCTTGCCGTGGTTCCACTGCGCGTACTTGTTGTAGTAATTCGCAACCAACTGCGGCGCCAGAAATCCGAGTCCCATATGCACGCCCATATCCACCTGCGAGTCCCCGGCGTGTTCGTCAAAATAAATCAGGTCAGGATGGTATTTGCTGATCGCGTCATCCACACGCCACATAAACTGGCTCGCAAATGGCGAATGCAGAGGGTCCTGCGCAGTATGGACCGGGCCATACAGGTTCACCGGATCCATACCCTCCCACCACTTACCCTTTCCATCGCGAACCGTCTGTAGCGCGTCGTAAGCGACGCCCTTCATCGCTCCGGCTTTATCGCTCGTGTAACGCACCGGCATAAACTGCCCCCACGTCCGACCCGGGGTGTCATGGAATCCAATGCCGAACCGCATGCCATGCCGCCGCGCCACCTTTTCCCAGGTCCCGACAATATCCACCCTGGGTCCTACGTGGACCGAGTTCCAAGGCTGATACTTCGAATCGAAGCAGTCGAAGTTGTCATGATGGCAACCCATCGCGACAAAATACCGGGCACCCATCTCGGTGTACAGATTCATCAATTCTTCAGGCTTCCATCGGTCGATCACCCAGTTGTGGCAGATGTCCTTGTAACCGTATTCCGAAGGTGGACCGAAGTGCTTCAAGTGGTATTCATACTGCGGCCGGCCTTCCTGGTACATGCCCCGCGCATACCAGTCGCCCTGCTCCGGCATGGACTGCGGGTCCCAGTGCGCCCATGCCCCGAACTTTGCCTCACGCCACCATGTTGGAACGGTGTAGGCCCGCCCCAGCGCCTTCCAGTCGGCGGAATACGGACCCGCCGCCACAGGCAATGCCGGCAGATTCCAGATGTCCGCCGGCAACCCAAGGTCCCCACCCACCAGTATCTTTTCGATGTTTACCCCGACATCATTCGCGTCGATGCTGATCGTAACTGTGGCATTCGCAGGGATCGCCACGTCGATGATGGCGTTGAGATACGAACTTGTCAGGGCTCCCGACGAATGAACATTTACTTTCCGCGCGGCCCCATCATTGATCCCCACGCTGATAGTGCCAACCGACATCGACGCATAACAAATCGCCAGCGTGCTGCCAGCCTTCAGCCCTTTGTACGCAACCCCATCGCCCGCTTGCGCCAGACTCACCAGGTATCCCGCAGCAGCATCGCGATCCGGCAACCTTCGAGCCGCACCAATCAGTTTTCCCGCACCTCCTTGTTGCCCTTCCGCTCCTCTTGCCTCAGGCATTTGCGAAGCAACGACTGCCGCTACTCCCGCGGCCACAAACTCTCTTCGATCCATCACTCCTCCACCATTGCCACCCACGCCTTCCGCGTCGAGCCCGCACCCGTCACCCTCCTCCTCAAAACCACCGTGCAGGTCCAATAGCCGAATCAGCGCGTGTGCATCCCTACTGCGGACTGGATGCGAGGCCGGTATTGCCGCGGGGAGAAGTCATGTAGGCCTCCTTCGCCTTCAAGTCTTTGGCAATGCCGATCACCATAAACTCCAACGCAGCACCCTTCTCGTTCTTAAACGATTTCGTCTCGTTCAAACCCACAGGAACGGCGTCGCCCTCATGGATCTCCGCCGTCTCCCCTGCCACCGTCGCGGTGCCGTCCCCATGCAGCACGTAGTAGACCTCCGACATATCGGGCTCTGTGCTGGGGCCGACCGATGTCCCGGTGGGCAGCATCAAGTGGTCCACGTAAGACCACGGGGAGTAGAAGACGCTGGGATTGAGCGCCCGCCGATAGAGCACCGAGCCGTTGCCTCCGTTCAGATGCGGCACTTCTTTCAGCAATGCGCGGTCAAGATGCATGGAAATGAAAGTCGGCACCGGATCGACAGCAGCGCCTACCCTCGAATCATCCAGATTGAAAGCGTCATAGTAGTGCGGAAACAGACCGACGTTGATATTCATCCACTGCACTGGTTTGTCAGTATGGTTGTAGATCGCATGAGAGTGGCCGATCCGCGCAGGCGCGCCCGCCGGCCCTTTCAGGACGGACGTCCGGCCGTCGATCGTGTATTGCGCCTCGCCATCCAGGATCACGAACATCTCTTCGCACTGATTGTGGAAGTGGGCGCCGATCCCGCCGCCAGGAGGCAGCACTCCGCGGTGCAGAAAGTAGAGGTTTGTCCCCAGATTGAACTTTGCCGTCTTGCCGGACTCGTCGTAAAGCGGCATATAGTCCATCGGCCCGCCGCCATGATGGACATCCGCGTGCCTCGTGTACTGTGCCGGGTCCGAATGCGCAATCCGGTCTCGCAGCGCGACATGCTGGGCGAATAGAGGAACGCTGGTTATCAAAGCCAGGCCCAGAAACAATTGCCGGGCAAACGTCTTCTCATGGACGTGCATCGCAAACACCTCTCTCGGATCACTTCTCTTGGATCAGTTCTTGTCTTGGTCAGTTCTTGTCTTGGTCAGTTCTTGTCTTGGTCAGTTCTTGTTTGGGTCGGTTCTTATCTTAGTCAGTTCTTGTCTGGGTCAGTTCTTGTCTGGGTCGGTGCTTATGGATGGGCGATTAAGCACTTTGGTGTTGTGAAGTGCACAACCCCTATTGATCCGTTCATCCGCTGCCTCGCCGAAAAGTTGCGCCTGGGGACCTTCAGAAGCCGCGCCGACCAATATCTGCAAACTACTAGCGCGATGTCAATCGCCGGGTACCCCATCCAAGCTCTGCGTGGGTGGGTTGCCATTTTTGGTTGTCATCCCCGAAGGGGATCTGCGTTCACTCCTGGCCGTCATCCCGAGCGCAGCCGCGCGTCAGCGCGGCGCATCGAGGCCCCTCCAGCATTTGCCCGTCATTCTGGATTGCGCGAAGCGCATGTCCAGAATCTCCGTATTCGCTTTCGCTCGTCATTCTGAGCCCCGCCCGGCGGGGCGAAGAATCCCCGCATTTCTTTGAGTTGTCATTCCGCAGCATTCGCGCTTTATCGCGAATGCGAAGGAATCTGCTTTTCCTTGCCCCGAGCGCCAAGGGTGCCGGGATCAAAACGTTCTCTCCCCATCGCACAACAGCGATTACTGTATCGCTGGCCCATCCCACGTGCACCGGCGCAAACCATGATCCCCACGCGATCTAGGGCCGGCAGGAAACCACCTTCGCCACAACAGCATCGAAGCACGAAGCGAACTTGTGCCCTTCCTTGCTGATTCCCTCTCCGGAGTGCTTGCGGTTTGACCATACCGAAAACTGCGGCCATGCCGCTCGGAAAACCGGATGTTCAGACTGCGGCAGCGAAGGACTTCCTCGCGGCCATCATCGCATCGTCCGATGATGCAATCGTCAGCAAAGACCTCAACGGTATCGTCAGCAGTTGGAATGCCGGGGCCAGTCGTATCTTCGGCTATGAAGCGCAGGAAATGATTGGGGAGTCGATTCTGCGCCTTATTCCGCCAGATCTCCACCACGAAGAAGACTTCATCCTGGGAAAGATCCGCGCCGGGGAACGCATTGAGCATTTCGAGACCATCAGAGTTCGCAAAAACGGCGAAAGGTTCCCCGTCTCCGTCACCATATCGCCGGTCCGCGATGGCAGCGGGACCATCATTGGCGCGTCGAAGATCGCGCGTGATATCTCCGAACGCTTGCGCGAGGACGAGAGCCGCTTTCGTCTGGCCGCGCTCGTAGATTCCGCTGACGACGCCATCATCAGCAAAGACCTCAATGGCATCATCACCAGTTGGAATAATGGAGCTCGCCGCCTCTTCGGCTATCAGGCCGCCGAGATCATCGGCCAGCCAATCTTTCGGCTCATTCCAGAGAATCTTCATCACGAAGAAGATGAAATACTCCGCAAGCTCAAGAGCGGCGAAAAAATCGAGCATTACGAAACCATTCGCATTCACAAGAGCGGTGAATCGCGAGAAGTATCCGTCACCATCTCTCCCATCCGCAACAGTCACGGTCAGGTCATCGGTGCATCCAAAATTGCCCGCGACATCTCGGACCGGAAAAAGGTCGAGCGAATGGCAGTTCAGGCGGAAAAACTCGCCACGACAGGTCGGATGGCCGCCGCCATCGCGCACGAGATCAACAATCCGCTCGCGTCCGTCTTGAACCTTATTTATCTCGCCCGCCAGGACGGACTCTCCAATCAGGAGATTCGCGATTATCTGTCCACCGCCGAAAGCGAGCTGGAACGCGTCTCTCACATCGCGCGACAGACCCTGGGGTACTACCGGGATACCGGTTCTCCTTCTCAGGTCTACCTCAAAGATCTGATGGAAAATGTTCTCTCCGTCTACCGCAGAAAGATGCTTGGGCAAAACATCGCCGTCGATACCAGGTACAACGATCTGAGGAAGATTAGCGTTCGTCCCGGTGAGATCATTCAGGTCTTCTCCAACCTCATATCCAATGCGATCGATGCCATGCCGCGAGGCGGCCGGCTCGCAGTATCGACAAATCACATCACAAAAGAGGACGGGGACGGGCTGCAGGTCGTTATTGCTGATACTGGGCATGGCATTCGCCGGCACAACCTCGCCAAAGTTTTTGAGCCGTTTTTTACCACCAAGGGAAACCTTGGCACGGGCATCGGGCTCTGGGTTGCTAGGCAACTGGTCGAGAGGTACGGCGGCCAAATCTCTATCTCGAGCAGCGTCGAGGCAAACGACAGCGGCACCACAATTACGATCTATCTCCCGTTCAACGGCTCTGGTCGCAATGAGCATTGGGCAAAGGCACCGGAATCTAACATGGGGGTTCAATAGATGCAGCTCGCCGGCTTCAATGTCCTCACCGATCAACACCGTCCGCACCTCGTCGGCAGCCACGCTGACCCATCGGAAGCAGAGGACCGCGCTGCAGCGCACCCCAGGGTTCTCGTCGTCGATGATGAACGCATTCTTGCGGATACAACCGCGGCGATACTGGGCCGCTCGGGATTCCGCGCGAAGGCAGTGTATGACGGTTTCGAAGCGCTCGAATTGATGGCTTCCTTCCGTCCCCATTACCTTCTCACTGACGTCATGATGCCGACCATGAATGGAGTAGAACTCGCCATCGCAATTACAAAGATGTACCCAGCCACAAAAATAATGCTGTTTTCCGGCCAGGCAGGCATCAATGAAATTCTGGAAGATAGCAAAACGCAGGGATTTGAATTTCCACTCCTGGCAAAACCAGTTCACCCTTCCAGACTCGTTGAAGGCCTAAGAACGCTCGGAAACATCTGAACAGCCCTTCTCCCAGCTAACCGTTCTCCTTTTTTTTCTCACCCCCGATGGGGACCTGCGTTTGCTCTTCGCCATCATCTCTGGGCGCAGCGAACGATCCCTGGATTTGCCTCCCCGAACTTCCAATCAATCACCCCGACAGATCGTACCTGTCATTGTGAGCCCCGCCCTGCGGGATGAAGAATCCCCGCATTTGTCTCTGCTCCTGGGCTGGGTGCCCCAGGTGCCTCGCACTTGAGCACCTGGGGACGGATCACCACCCATTTAACTATCCACGTTATTCGCGAAAAGAAGTGGTTGCGGACACTTCCATCGAAGTTTCCAGATGCCAGACAACAGCGTTTGAAAGCTGCGCCCGGAACCGCTAGCCCCAGGTACGCGACCAAAGCAGACCTATCCGCCATCCTCCCAACCCGCAGTAGGTATCATGTCCCCCAAATTGTCCCGCCAGGGTGGCGCATCGGATACCTTGGTCAAAGAATATCTCTCAGCGTCAGGCTCACTACGTGTGTTTCGCTTCCGCGATGGACTTCGAGGTGGAGGACTGTGCCGGGCGGTTGAAGAAACGCCGGTTGGAGGGTATCATCACTTGGCTTCAGGCCGTTGATTGTGGCGATTATGTCGCCCGTCTTCAATCCGGCCTCTGCACTGGGACTTCCGGGCAGCACCGTCATTACCTGCAGACCGTGACCGAAAGAGTCGAAGACGAGACCGGCGCGACTGAATGGCTCGGATTGATCCGACTCTTTTGTCTTTTCAAAATAGAGCTGACCGCGCATGCAGTCGAAGACTTCAGTGAAGTGCGTGAGAATACTTTGGCCGATGTTGCCTGCGAGATCGCTTGTGTCGGAAGGATCGGTTGTGAGGTGACCGACAACGCCGGGCGCAGTGATGCCGCCGATGCGCAAGTTGTTGATGCGGGTGAGATATGCCGGCGGCGATGGGCCCGCGAAGCCGCGTCCGTTATAGGCGAGGTAGTGTGCGCCCAATTCGCGAACAAGGTTGTTTTTGACGGTAAACTTTGTGGTCAATGAAAATCCAAACTCGTTGCCTGTGTCGATGACGAAACGGCCGGTGGCTGTGCCGATGGACGCATCGACATAGAGACCGTTGCCGTCGTCCTTGAGCTGCAGCGGCACAGCCGTCCCGGAGCCGGTGTAGTGGAAGCGCGGGCCATCGTAGAAGGTGATGCTCTGGTGTCCGTAGTCGATCTTGATGGCGAAGCGCCGCAGCAGTTCGTAGCCGACGAGAAATACGGGAGTGCCACCGTTGTCAGTCACATCATCAGACTGGCCGTCCACATAAAATGTCTGGTCGTGGAGAATGAGATCGCCGATCTGCAACGTGTCTACATGCGCCGTATGCACCTGGATGCTGGCGGGGCTGGAGGTGCCGAACTTAATGTTTTCGGGGTCGAGCATGAGGCCAAGCTGCCGGGCAAAACTCGCAGAGATGAAGTTGACCGCGCCGGTATCGAAGATGGCTTCGAATGGCCCTTTGTTATTAATTTTCGCCTGGAGCCCCAATCCGCCGTCGGTAGGTACCGTCACTTCGCCGGAGGGCGGCATGGTGTAGTCATTGTGAAACGGGATGGCAAATGCGGCGTTGTCAAGGTTCGTGCGCAGGGTGCGGCTTGTGTACAGGACAGTGAGTTCGCCCCTGGCCGAGTCTATCTGTTCACGAAATGGCAGCAGCACACGATTGACCGAGCGGTAATCGCTGAACTGTTTGGTTATGCTGCCCTCGGTGCGATCAAGCACGCCGGTTTCGCGATTGATCCAGAGAGTAAATCCTTTGCCATGAGGAACCTTGAACTCGAGTCGGTCCCATGTGGTGGAGCCTTGCGTCTTCGGAGCGAGAACGATGACGGTTGCGCCGCCGAAGTTCGGCTTCCAGTAAGCGCGGCTGGTGAGATAGCGGTCGTCTATATTTACAGACTCGGCCGGACTAAAGAGTTGAACGTCTCCTGAATTATTCGTATGCCAGCTATGCATTTCGTCATTGCCGTCGGTCTGCTTTATGCCTAGGGCGGGGATTTTGATATCGCTGATATTGGCGCCGGTGTGAAGGTCTTCGATGTAGTGGACGGTGCCCGTCTTTTGCAAGTAGGTGATGTCGCCGGTTGAGTCGCACTCCTCGAAGCGCTGCCATGCGTCGCCGCCCGTGGCAAGGTAGAAGTGCCGCAAAATCGCCTGGGCGGATGACTCGGCTTTCGCGATAGTTGCGCCAAGGCAGAGCACAATCGCGACGAACAGAAAACGGTGCATGACACAACACAGGCTAGTGATCTTAGGGCCACGCAATCGGGCAGGCACGTTTCCTCCGTGGGATCAGGAGCAATCGTACGGCATCCGAAGGCATTCACCACACTACTTTTAGATGGTGCGTACCGGTTTGTTGGCAATAACAGCCGAGGCACGCATCGTATTCGACCCGGGGGCAATCGGCGGCCAAGATACCTCTTTCCTAAATTGCCTTGACACCCGACGTACAATTAACTCAGCCCCAAACTCGCTTGAGCGTCGTGCCGGAGCATTCTCTCCCGCCGGACCTGAAGCGAAAAGCACAACGGCAATCAGCGCAACCTCATCAGCCCGTTCCTCGCGCCGTTCCAACTTCGCCGCGCAATTCTGCTGCCAAAGGAGATCGTCGAACAACCGCTAACCCACTTGTTTTCAAAGCCATCTAGCTAAGTCTTTTGCCACCTAGAACATGAGGTTTTTCTTCAATGTTTTCTAGAACATAGCATTTCTGATACGGGGGGGAGGGTACCCAATCCATGCAAACCGTCACTCACAATTCGCAGTGCTACCCTAGCCACATGAAGTTTGGCGTCCTCGTCTTCCCCGGCTCCAACTGCGACCACGACACGCACCACGTCCTCGGCGAGGTCATGGGCAGGCCCGTCACCTATCTCTGGCATGAAAGCCATGATTTAGAAGGCTGCGACGCAATCCTCGTCCCCGGCGGCTTTGCCTACGGCGACTACCTGCGCACCGGCGCCATCGCACGCTTCGCGCCCATCATGCAGCAGGTGAAGAAGTTCGCCGCATCGGGCGGCCTCGTGATGGGCATCTGCAACGGCTTCCAGATTTTGTGTGAATCAGCCCTGCTGCCCGGCGCGCTGATGCGCAACGCCGGCCAGCGCTACATCTGCCGTCATCTCCACTTGCGCACGGAGACAACTGACTCGCCGTTCACCCACGGCCTCACCCGCGGCCAGGTCCTCCAGATGCCCATCGGCCACATGGAGGGCAACTACTTCTGCGACGCCGCCACGCTCGCGGAATTAAACAAATCCGCCCGCATCGCCTTCCGATACTCGACCGCCGCGGGCGAGATCACTCCCGAAGCCAACCCCAACGGCTCGCTGGAAAACATTGCCGGCGTCCTCTCCGAAGGCCGCAACGTCCTCGGCATGATGCCGCATCCCGATCGCTCCAGCGAAGCGCTGCTCGGCTCCGCCGACGGCCTCAAGCTCTTCGAGTCCATGGCTCAGTCCCTCACCACAGCGTAACCATGGTCGACATCCATCATCATCTGCTCTTCGGCCTCGACGACGGCTCCGCCTCGCTCGAAACCTCCGTCGCGATGGCGAAGCTCGCTGTCGCCGACGGCATCACGCACGCCGTCTGCACGCCGCACGCCAACAGCACCTACACCTTCGATCCCTTCATCAATCAGCAGAAGACGGCCGCGCTGCGCGACCGGCTCAGTGCCGAGAACATCTCGCTCACGCTGGGCAGCGGCTGCGACTTCCATCTCTCCTTCGACAACGTCGCCGAAGCCAAGCGCGATCCGAAGCGGTTCAGCATTAACGGCCTCGGCTATCTGCTCATCGAGATTCCCGACTACGGCCTGCCGCCCGGCCTCAACGAGACCTTCTACGAGTTGAATCTCGCCGGCCTCACGCCGATCCTCACGCACCCTGAGCGCAACCCCACACTGCAGCAGGAGCCGCAGCGCATGGCCGAGTGGATGCGCGCCGGCATGCTGGTGCAGGTCACGGCCGACTCGCTGACCGGGCACAAAGGCAAGCGCGCTGAGAAGATGGCGCACGAGCTGCTGGAAAAGCGCTGGGTCCACTTCCTCGCCACCGACGCGCACAACACGAAGTCGCGGCCGCCGCGCATGAAAGCCGCCCACGATCTCGTCGCCGAAAAATACGGCGCTAGCTATGCGCACGCGCTCTGCTTGACCAATCCGCTGGCTGTCTTCCTCGGCAAGCAGTTCCAGGTAGAGGAAGAGCCGCGCGGCCTGTACGAAGAGCCGAAAGCGCCGAGCCTATGGCAGCGGCTGATGGGATCGCGCAATTAGAGTCCTAACCCGCCATCCACGGTCATCAGTTGGCCGGTGATGAAGTGCGGCGCAGTCGCGAAGAACTCGACGGCCGCAGCGACATCCTCCGCGGTTCCGTTGCGACGCATGGGCGTTCGCTCGGCGAACTCTGCATACGCGTCGCCGACTTCGCCGTGCACGATCATTCCCGGCGCAACGCAGTTCACGCTGATCTCCGGCGCCCACGCCTTGGCCATCACCTGCGACAGCATGTGCAGCGCGGCCTTCGACGTGCAGTAGTGGCCGTGCGTGGCCCAAGGATGTGTGCCGCCCAGCGAGCCGATGTTGATGATGCGGCCCTGCGCGGCGCGCAGATGCGGCAATGCCGCCTGCGCCATCAGAAATGGCGCGCGCGTATTGGTGGCGAACATGCGGTCCCACTGCTCGGCGGTAATGATCTCGAGCGCTGCGGACTCGAAGACGCCGGCGTTGTTGACGAGGATGTCGAGCTGCCCGAACTCATCGATCACTGAGGCGATGGCCTGGCGGATGTCTTCGGCATCTTCGAGATTCGCGCGGATGGCCAGCGCTTCGACGCCCAATGCTGCGAGAGCGCGCACAGTCCCTTCCGCCTCCGCCTGCGAGCCCAGGTATGTGATCGCAACATGCGCGCCATGCGCGGCAAGCCTGAGCGCGATCGCACGGCCGATGCGCTTGGCACCGCCGGTGACGAGCGCGACCTTGCCCGCGAGCGGGCGCGACTGACTGCTCTCGATGGAGTTCGCGGATTCAGCCATCGGCGTCGAGATCGGCACTACTGCATTTTCCCGCCGCTGCCCGCAGACGACGAGGTTGGCGTATTTCCAGTCGCGTTTCCAGCACCGCTTGTGCTGGGCACAATCGGGTTCCCGTTCTTGTCGAGCTTCGGCCGCACCGGCTCCTGCACGCCGGGCTTGATGGACGAGGGCTTGCCGGACTCATCTACATAGGTTGAAACCTGCGCGTGCGGGCGCTGCATGTCGATGGTGATCTTGCGCTGCGGCTCGTTGATCTTGTAGTCCTCAGCGTAAGTCGCGTAGCCGGTCGCAATGACCTGGACGCGGAGAGAGCTGCCTGTGGGGATGATGTCGATCTTGGCCTTGCCATCGGGATCGGTCTTCATCTCCAGAAAGCCTTCGTCCTTGCCGTCGGCGTCGACGGGATGAAAGACGACGGCGGCGTTCATGATGGGCTTCTTGTTGAATCCCCTGAGCACCGTGACTTCAATTTCGGAGGTCTCCGGGGGCGCCTTGTACTTGCGGCCGTGGCGGCCTTCTTCCTTGGAAGAACCATCATCCTGCGCATGAAGAGGCCGCGGGACGAGGGCGAGGAACAGTGCGAAGAAGGCGGAAAGGCAGATCAGACTGGTGCGAATGCGGGCATTGCGGGGCGACATGGCGTCATTTTACGCCAGTCGGTCAAGCACTTGCGACTGGATCAATTTGGACCGAACAATACGAAGCGGGGCGAGGTTATTGGCCATCAAGTATAGGTAAAACAGTAGTTTAAACGAACTAGGTGCTGGCTTTAGTCTATTTCACTCACATTTCACGTTCCCCGCCTTGACAGCCTGCCGAATGATCGCCTATCGTTAGCAATTGTGGGAGGTGAGTGCTAAGGCCACTTCGGGATAGCGCTCCCTGCGTGCCACCCGGATGAAGTTCATCCGTGAATGCCGCGATTTTCCACACAAAAAACCCAGGAAGCAAACCTCAACCTTCCGCACTTCATTTCCGCATCAAGGAGACACACGCAAATGGCAAATAAGTTTACGCCCCTGCACGACCGCATCCTGGTCCGTCGCATGGAAGAGTCCGAGACCGTGCGCGGCGGCATTATCATCCCCGACTCGGCAAAAGAGAAGCCCCAGCAGGGCGAGGTTATCTCCGTCGGCAAGGGCAAGTCGAACGACGAGGGCAAGGTATTCCCGCTCGACGTGAAGGCGGGCGACAAGATTCTCTTCGGCAAATACTCCGGCACGGAGATCAAACTGGACGGCGAAGAGCTGCTGATCATGCGCGAGGAAGAGGTCCTCGGGATCCTCAAGTAGGCACTTCGGTACTTCGTGCCGTTCTCGAGCACTTCGTGCCGTTCTCGACCCCGCTTACGCGGGTGAAAAAGACTGGATCTGATTCAGTCGCAACTTCAAAATTCTTGCCGGCGCATCGTCGGCGTGAGGAGCAACGAAATGGCAAAGCAGATTCTGCATGGAGAAGATTCCCGCCAGGCCATCCTGCGCGGAGTGAACATTCTGGCCGACGCCGTCAAGGTGACGCTCGGACCGAAGGGACGCAATGTCGTCATCGAGAAGAAGTTCGGCTCGCCGACGATCACCAAGGACGGCGTGACCGTGGCCAAGGAGATCGAGCTACGCGATGGCCTGGAGAACATGGGCGCGCAGATGGTGCGCGAGGTTGCATCGAAAACCTCCGACGTTGCCGGTGACGGCACCACCACCGCGAC